>WNFY01005886.1_pt1 | contig 11018 bp, 5 predicted proteins | sample 5400091 | NCBI WGS metagenome assembly WNFY01 (sample SAMN13153364, study PRJNA577476) | soil metagenome | isolation source: 60 cm soil or saprolite under grassland replicate 1 | place: USA:California | collected 2016-06-15
TCGCGGGTGCGACGTTGGCTATATGTCCGCCCCTGCATGTAATATTGAAAAGCCTTAAGGTTCTCCGTAGGCCGCTTCGCGAGCTGCTGTTGCTCGGCGCCACTCAATTTCACACTTAGCTTCTCGGAAATCTCTTGCGCGATCTCTTCTTGCACCGCGAACACATCGGCGAGTTTTCGATTGTATTGCTGACCCCAGATCTGGCTATTGTCTTGCGCGTTGATAAGCTCGACACTGATCGAAAGACCATCTCCGCGTTGTGTCAACCGCCCCGTGAGCACCGCCTGCACTTTCAGCTCTTTCGCTACCGCCTGCGCATCTAGCTCCTTTCCTTTGTAATGGAATACTGAGTTGCGCGACATCACCTTGAGATTCGGCAACTGCGACAGGCTGCTGATGACGCTTTCGGGAATTCCGTCCGACAGGTATTCGATGTTTGGGTCATTGTTTTGATTGACGAACGGCAAGACAGCTATGGATTCAATCGACGCCTGGCTTTTCCTTGACTCGCTTTTCCTTGAAAGATAAGTACCAACAAGAATGGCGCTGGTTGCGGCAACCAGTGCAATCGTAATTAGGACCACCAGAATAGCGGTTCTTCGTCGCTTCGATTTGGGAAACGCACTTGTCGTACCCGTTTGCTGCGCGGGCAGAACAGTCGTCGCGGCCCTCGAGCGGTCTATCGTTGAATCAGTTGTATGAGGAAGAATGCTGGTCTCGATCTCGCTCGCCGCTGATGCTGCGCCAGGCCGGACCGTTCCGGCGTCACTGCTAAACGGTAACGATTCGCTAACCAGCGCGGTGCCGTCCGCGCGACAGAAGACGAGAGCGTCGTCAGTCTCAACGCGATTACATTGGGGACACCGTTTCATTTCTTATTCTCAGGGCGTTCCGCATTCGCTCGCGCAGGGCCTCTTCATCAATGAACTCGGTGGCGATAAAGTCACCGGATTCTGTTTCGTCTATCTCATAGATGGTGAAAATGTTCGGATGATTAAGCGCCGAAGCAGCCTTGGCTCTTGCACAAAACGCCGCATCCTTTCCTCATTCGCGGCGAGGTTGACAGGCAGAATCTTCAGCGCAACTTTCCGGTCGAGCTTGGTGTCCTGCGAGGGAACTGTGAAATCGCTCAGGCAATACTTTTATTGAGGTTTTTCTCAAGAAAGAGCCGACACTACGGAGGAAACTCCGTAGCGCGAAATCAGTGTCAACTGATAAGTCCCGCTAAACTATTGATGTGATGGGTGCCGGGGCGGGATTGAACCCGCACCCTCTTACGAGGAACGAATTTTAAGTCCGGTTCAGCAGTAAGCTTATCTTTTTCCCCAACCGCACAGGTTCTCCGGCCGTCATAACTATTCTTGCTCACCGCCACCTCTGCGTGTTAGACCTTTTCAAGAAATCCTGCCAACAGAAAGCGGTATTGGTCCAAAATAACACCATATTCGCGCAGGTCAATGAGGCGAAGTGGGCACGTCCTCGCTAATCGCGGTCTCGCCCCATCACGCTGATTGCGATTGTTTAAAAGAGAGAAAGGACATGGGAGTCATAAGGCAACACCGTCCCCCAAACGTCCCCCAGCGACACGCAAATCAGGCACAGCATGCACGGTATGCAGTGCATGCACGTACATTTTTTCTGGGCGATTTTGTAAGTATTTGAAAATAAAGGATCGAAAATTTAGATTCCCAAGTCTGAAAGTTGCGACTCACTCCGGTCGCGCCTCAACTGTCGACAGAGTTTTGCAATTGCGTCGATTTGATAGGTTGCACGTGATGTTGACAGACTGTTCCGCAAATATCTCGCAAAACTGCCCCAGTTACTCCTCCGACGATCGTTTGAATCAGGATTCCTTCACGCACTCTTCCAGTCTATTTAAGTACGAAAACCCGGGGCCTAATGGAAAGCATAGGCGCGTAGCTCAGTTGGTAGAGCGATACCTCCCAGTTGCAGCGGGTCAAGTGCGCTCGCGCCTACCAACTCTCACTTTTATAATCTCTCTCGGCGCGAACAACGCCGGTCATTCGGCTTGGAAACTTGGTGTCACATCTGAGTCACAAAATAATCCGGTTAGTACGAACGGTGTGAATAGTGCGATGACGCAAAGTGTCAGAATACTGAGGAAAATCAAAAACGACCTGGAAAGCGGCGTAAAACAGCAGGATAGGTGATTCCCCCCTTCGGCATATCAACTCTAAGTCCCGCCGTGTCAAATATTTACAAGCACTGATGACTCCCATCCCGGTCGAGCCCGAATGGCTGCTCTGAACGTTCGTTCGGCAAAGGGACCATGGGAAAAGTGAGTCGAGTTCCACCTTCGGCACCTTCCTCCTAAACCGGAAGCGCTTGACACGGAGGGGTCTGGGGTCAAGTCCCCTTTAGCCCAATAAGAGCGCAACCCATTTTCGGCCTGTCTGTAAAAACAAGAAAAGGCGACACTTACTAGCGTCGCACCCTCTTGTCCCTCGTGTCCCTGAAAACCGCCCAATAAACAGCACAACGCATCCATCGTTTGCTGTAGCGAGTATATGGCCCCCTGTTCGGTCGGGTAAAGATCTCGCTTATTGTCGAGGAACTGAAGTATCGGGGGCTGATTGACGAGATCGAGGGCGAATCCACGGGTGGGCGTCCGCCAATTCTATTGCGATTGCGCGCGGCGGGGCCAGTTGTAATCGGAGTGGATCTTGGGACAAAGAGCACAATCGTTGCGACGAGCGATTTGGCGGGCCGCGTGCTCAAGAGGGAAGAATTCCCAACTGATGGGAACTCGAAAAAAACGCTGGACAGGTTGATAGATCACGTCCAGAAATTCCTGGCGAAACAAAACGGTATCGAAGGTGTAGGCGTCAGTCTTCCAGGGTTAGTGGATCCTGAGACGGGCAACGCTCAGTTTATTCCGCACTTCAAGTGGCGTGATTAGCCAGTGGCGGATCGGCTGAGGGCGGCTACCGGATTACCAGTCAAGGTTGATAATGATGCAAACGCCGCAGCGTTGGCAGAATTGTGGCTGGCTCGTCCCGAAATCCGAGCAGTGCGAGATTTCATAATGGTTTTGGTTGCGCAGGGACTTGGCACTGGAATTGTTTTTGATGGACAAGTCTACCATGGCTCCGGCGGGGCCGCGGGCGAATTCGGGCATATGACAATTGGTAAGGGCGCGCCCGTAGCGTGCGGCGCGGGCAGTCATGAGTGCTGGGAAGCGTTCGCTTCTGAGAGCGCGGCTCTGGCCCGCTACGCAACGCGGCGTGGAAGTCGTGCTGACCATGTACCGATTGACTTTCGTGAACTAGTCGACCGCGGATTGGCGGGAGACAAAGACGCTGAATCTGCCTTGACTAAGACTGCGCGTTATCTGGGCCTTGGTATTTCTAATCTGCTCAAGGGCCTCAGTCCCGAGGTAGTTATTGTCGGCGGCTGGATTGCGAGAGCGTGGCCGGTGATCGAAGCTGAGGTCAAGAACGCTGTTGAGAAGAATACCATTTGTCGGGATCTGCCCTCCGCGCGTATCACCGCTTCGACTCTGGGAGAGAATCCGACGTTGATGGGCGCGCTAAGTTTGGTCCTCGCCAGTAAGTTTGCCGCTCATCACTAGTCTTCGGATTCTTAGATGAACCTTATCGTTATTCTCACACCCCTTAACTAGCCCCGACTTGTGCCGCCGTTTCACACACGCGTAGCTCAACTCAACTAGATCTGAGTACCGAAAGCAGAAAAAAGGTGTTGACAAAAAGACGTGGGTGATGGTAATTAGACTTTTGTTGGGTCATACAACAAAGTCTGTTTATCCGACACTAGCAAGAAAAGTCTCGCCTTTCGTTTGATTCGTTTGAGCCTGCCCTACACGAGCGGTTTGAGACTCTAAGTAGGCAAAAGAGGTTTCATTGAGGGATTTAAGCAGTTTCCTCGCTTCGTTAGAGTTCTCGTCTGTGGCATCGGTGCGGAATGCCAGCCTGTCGATTCGTTCGACTCGACTCAATCAACGGTCTAGTGAAATGTGGGTCGTGGGTTTACCAGAATTCAGATCAACCCTTTCTTTGTCCACTGGAGGATAGTCATGTTTCTCAAAAGACAACCGAAGTCTTTGCTTGCGGTGCGCGGCTACGAGAGTCAGATTCTCACTCTGGCTTTAGGACTGGCCATATTGCTAGCAACCGCCATGTCGGTCGCGGCTCAAACAACCAGCGGCTCGATCACCGGAAACGTCGTAGATGCGCAACGATCTGCCATCCCAAATGCAACCGTTACTATCACGGATGTGAATAAGGGCTTTACTCAAACTGCGACAACGGATGAGGCGGGGAGATTTGTATTTCCGCAGGTTCCACCAGGCACCTTCGATATTGTTATTCAAGCTAACGGTTTCAAAAGACAAGAGCGTAAGGACCTGGCTCTAGTTTCAAATGACAAGTTATCACTCGGCAATATGACGTTGGAAGTAGGGGCGGTAACGGAAACGGTCGAGGTTACTGCAGAAGCGACACTGATCCAGTCAGAAAGCGGAGAACGCTCGTTCGGCGTGCAAAGTGAAGAGCTCCGAAATATCGGAATTAAAGATCGCAGCTTTGTTAATTTCGTGACCCTGGCACCCGGAGTCATTAGTAACACCTCTAATGGGGAAGCCGGCGACATTTCCACATTATATGTCAACGGAACCAGACAAAACTCGAACAACGTACAGATTGATGGGGTAACCAGCATTGATACCGGCAATAACAGTCTTCTGGCCAGAATACCCGTTGATGCAATCGGCGAATTAAAAGTTCTTACCTCAACCTATCAGGCTGAATATGGACGCTCTACCGGAGCGCAGGTTATCGCCACCACACGGAGCGGGTCGAAGGATTTTCACGGTGCTTTTTACTTCTACCGACGCCAAACGGGTTTGAATGCTAATGGCTGGCTTAATAACCGCAATGGACTACCGCGTGCCTTTTCTGACCAAAAAGATACGGGTTATAATATTGGCGGTCCAGTTTATATTCCGGGCTTGTTCAATAAGGATCGGAAAAAACTCTTCTTCTTTTGGAATCAGGAATTCGCACACCGCTTTACCCCGCCCGCAAGCCCGACCAATGTTCGGGTTCCGACTGCACTAGAAAGGACCGGAGATTTTTCACAATCGCGTGACAATAACGGAAACCTTTTTCCATACATTAAGGACTACACTTTAAATCTACCCTGCAGTGCAACTAACACGACCGGCTGTTTTAGGGACGGAGGCGTCCTGGGAAAAATACCGCAGAATCGTCTCTATCCACTCGGTATACAGATTCTCAACCTGTACCCGTTACCTAACTACACTCCGGTCGGTAACGATAATTTTAATTACCGGACGCAGGAGTCATCAAAAACACCTGAGCGAAACGACACGCTCCGGATTGATTACAATATGTCGAAGAATTGGCGTATATGGGGACGTTGGCTCAATACTGTTGCCACCTCCGAACTGCCTTATGGAAACAGCGGTCTGGGACTTTCGACGAATTTACCCATATACGGCGCGACGCAAAAGACTCCCAAATACAGCGTTTCCGGAACGGTAACCGGAACCCTTAATGCGACAACAGTTGTTGAATTTACTTATGGAATCAGCCATAACCTGATCGATCTTCGGATTAATTCCGATGCTGCAACCCGGGCAAAGACAGGATTATCGACATTCCCACTGCTGTACCCGGACGCAAACTATCTTGATCAGATTCCAAATTTTACATGGGGCGGACGCGTGGCGAATGGTCCGAGCATCGATACAAAAAGCGGTTCGTTTGAGAATTTCAACACGACACAGGACTTTGTCGGGAGCATATCGAAGGTTTGGGGAGAGCATATAACGAAAGCGGGAGGTTACTACCACACAAGCTTAAAACCCCAAACCGCACGTTTCTCAAATAATGGCTCGATCAGCTTTTCCGACAACTCCTCTAATCCATTCGATACGCAATTTGGATTTGCTAACGCGATCACGGGTGCCTTTAATACTTATCAGCAGGCATCGACGCACACGACCGGAAACTACAAATACTTTAATCTGGAATGGTACCTACAGGATAATTGGAAGATAAATAAACGTCTTACACTTGATTACGGGCTGCGCTTTGTCTGGATGCCGCCGCAATATGAGTCAAAAGGGAAAGCCGCCAATTTCCTGCTCGACAAGTTTGATCCCACTAAAGCTTCTCGGCTTTTCCGCCCGGTTTGTATCAATGGCGTAGCGACCTGTGCTGCCGGTAGCGCTAATCGACGTGCCGTTGACCCGGCGGTTCTCGCCAGCGGTGTTCCTCTTACGACAGCAAATACTTTAATTGATTTATACATAGGGCGAATAGTTCCAAATTCGGGTAATTTTACCAATGGTCTCCTCACCGCCGGTCAAGGAATTTCCAAATATCTCGTCAAAGATAATGGTGTCCAATTAGCGCCGCGGTTCGGTATCGCTTACGACCTGACCGGCAAACATAACTTTATTGTGCGCGCCGGTTTCGGGATTTTTTATGATCGTACGCAGGGCAATCTAATATTCGATCAGGTCCAAAATCCACCTAACAATATCTCATCAACGATAAATTTAGGACGGCTTCAGGACGTCGCAGCCAATAATGTTTTGCTTTCCCCGCCTACTCTAAGAGCTCTTCAGCCGGATGCCAAACTGCCTAAGAATTATGCGTTCAACCTGGGCATCCAGTACAAACTGCCGTTAGACGCGGTTCTTGATGTTTCTTATGTTGGTTCACTCGGCCACAATTTACCGACGTTTCGCAATATCAATGCTGTTCCTTACGGCGCGGCATATCTGCCCCAAAACCAGGATCCAACTCGAAATCTGGCTACCGGGATACCCGGCTCCAATGCTTTGCCGGCTGACCTTTTGGCTCCGTATCAGGGATTTAGCAACAACAATATCGTTTATATTGAGTACCTCGAAAAATCCAATTACAATTCCCTGCAAGCTTCGATCAATCGCCGGTTTTCAAGAGGTTTGTTGATCCGCGGGGGCTACACCTGGAGCAAGGCTCTCGGCGCTTACAGTGACGATCAGACTTTTGCGCGGATCGATCGGAACGACCACTTCTTTTACGCTCCTCAAAACTTTGACCGCCGGCATAATCTAAGTGTCAACTGGGTCTATGAATTTCCGAAACCGACGCATAATAAATATCTCGGTTATATCACCAACGATTGGCAGCTGTCGGGGGTTTTCCACTATCAGAGCGGTGCTCCTTATAGCGTCGGATTTAGTGTCACGGGCTATGGAAATCAGAATTTGACGGGATCACCGACTGAGGGAGCGCGAATAGTCCTGCTTGGCAGCCCCGGTTCGGGACACAGCAGCGACCCGTACAAACAATTCGATGTAACCGTATTTCAGGCGCCCAGCGTTGGGAGCAAAGGGCTTGAGTCAGGACGTAATTATTTGACTTTGCCGCCGCTCAACAATTGGGACCTCTCGTTATCGAAGCGTTTTGTTTTCGGCGAGCATTATAGGTTCGAAGCCAGGCTCGATGCTTTTAATGCTTTCAACCACACGCAGTTTAACGGCATCAACACAACCGCCAACTTCGCCAGTCCGGGCAGCACCGTAATTACTAATCTAGCGAATTCGACAACAAACCTGAACGGCTTCGGAGCGATAAATTCGATTCGCCCGCCGCGTAATCTGCAATGGATGCTGCGGTTCGAGTTCTAGTCGGATAAACATAGCCGGAGAATGATCAGTAATAGATTCTGATACTCTCCGGCTATTTTTTATTTAGATGGTCAATGTGCCGTATCACAAGTCTCGTCGGTACACACGGCAGATCGTCCGGTTGAAATTCTAAAATGAAATCCTAAACGTAAAAATTATTGGGACTTTTATGTTCGCCGATAATTTTTAGAAGATTATATGAAAAAGAAGCTGAAATTTTATTCGACAATAGGGTTTGCAATTCTACAGGCTCTGGCAACCGCAACTGCTCATGGTCAAAAGCAAGCGTCTTCGGTGCCTCCATCTGATATAGAAAATAAAATCAATTCAATTCTTCACGAAATGACGCTTGAGGAAAAAATAGATCTGCTTGGCGGCACCGACGGTTTCCTATGCCCGGGGTATTCCGCGCTTGAATTTAAGACGGCTCAAAATGGCGGATGGTCCGATCGGAGTCCGCAATTTTGGACCGGCAACGGCGATGGCAGGTGGCATCGCGTTAGCTGCCACCTGGAATCTTCCGCTCGCTGAGCGCGTGGGAACGGAAATTGGGCGTGATGCCCGCTCAAAAGGTGCTAATTTTCTGCTCGGTCCGGGTGTGAATATTTACCGTTCACCGCTTAACGGCCGAAATTTCGAGTATTTTGGCGAAGATCCTTTTTTGGCGTCGAGATTTACAGTCGAGTACATCACTGGCGTTCAGAGCCAGGGCGTAAGTGCCACGGTCAAACATTTTATGGCTAATAATTCAGAGTTCGACCGTCATAATACTGATTCGATAATCGATGAACGCGCCATGCGCGAGATCTATCTTCCTACTTTTGAAGCTGCCGTCAAAGAAGCCCATGTTGGGGCGATCATGAATTCCTACAATCTCGTCAACGGCTCTCATGCCACGCAGAACGACTGGATGAATAATCAAGTTGCAAAAAAGGAATGGGGGTTCGACGGGATCATTATGTCCGACTGGACTTCGACTTATGATACGGCAGGAGCCGCCAACGGCGGGCTCGATTTGGAAATGCCCTCAGGCAGATTTTTAAATAGAGAAAAACTGTTGCCGCTGATTAAAGAAGGAAGAGTTTCGGAAAGTACTATTGACGACAAAGTTCGGCGGATACTACGAGTAGCGTTACGGTTTGGCTGGTATGACCGCGATCAAACCGACTTTTCAATACCACGGCTTAATTGGCAAGGCCGTCAAACCGCTCTTCAATCAGCCCGCGAAAGCATGGTTTTATTAAAAAATGACGGGAATCTATTACCGCTGAGTAATTGGAAAGTAAAAACAATTGCGGTCATAGGTCCAAATGCTTTTCCGGCTGTCCCGGTTGGAGGCGGCAGCGCGCGGGTCGAGCCTTTTAGCTCAATTGGTTTTCTGGAAGGGATCAGTAACTATTCACGTGATGCTATTAAGGTTTTATCAGCTCGCGGGCTCCCGACCTTATCGGAATTGGCGGATAGGACCAATTTTAAGACGACGGAAAACGGTACCGAGACCGGACTTCGGGCAAAGTATTTCAAGGATGAAGATCTAGGCGGCACACCAGAAGTATCGCGGATCGATCAGCACGTTAATTTTGGCGACGGAGCCCGGTCATCTTTTCCGCCGCAGACTTCGGCATCGAGCTGGACCGGATATTTCACTCCGCAAAGCGCCGGCGATCACGAGATTTTTGTGCAGACTACGGGAGAAGCAGGCGGGGCCTTCCGTCTGTATATAGACGATAAATTGGTCTTCGACAATTGGACCACCTCAAAGGGCCTGTTAAATTCGACGATCCAGAATCTCGACGCCCAGCAGCATAAAATTGTCTTTGAGCGAAAAGGCCGCCCAGGATTTTTAGGAAGCAGATTAAGGTTTGGAATCGTGAGAAGCGGAACAATCGTCGAAGACGAGGCACTTAAAATAGCTGCGCAAGCGGACGTGGTCGTTCTAACCCCTGGCTTTAATCCTGAAAGTGAAAGCGAAGGTGCCGACCGGACTTTTCGATTGCCGCCCGGTCAGGATGAGTTAATAAACAAAATTTCCGCCGCAAATAAGAAGACCGTTGTCGTCATGACATCGGGCGGGAATGTGGACATGAATTCCTGGGTCGACGATGTCCCGGCATTAATTGAAGCGTGGTATCCCGGCGAGCAAGGCGGGAACGCACTCGCCGAAATTCTCTTCGGCGATGTCAATCCGTCCGGAAAATTACCGGTAACTTTTGAAAGGTATGCGAAAGATAATCCGACCTTTAATAATTATTACCCAGCTAAAGACACTAAAAAAGTTGTTTATAACGAAGGAGTTTTTGTAGGGTATCGTGGTTATGAGCATGACAAAATTACCCCACGGTTTCCTTTTGGATATGGCCTGTCTTACACCAGTTTCATTTATGGCGGATTAAGTATCCGGCCCGTTAATAATTCGGAAAAGAAGGGGCTTTACGAAGTGACTTTTACCGTAAAAAATATGGGTAAGGTCGAAGGGGCTGAAATCGCGGAGATCTACGTTGGAGAAGCTTCGCCAAAATTACCGCGGCCGGAAAAAGAATTGAAAGGACTTTCAAAAATTGATCTGCGTCCGAGCGAAAGCAAAACGGTTTCGGTTTTATTAGATAGCCGTGCTTTTGCCTACTATGATACGGCTGCCCAAAAGTGGACCATTAACCCGGGTATATTTAACATTATGGTCGGTCATTCATCTCAGCAAATCGATCTACGCGGAAGGTTAAAAATAGATTCTCCGATTGTTTACTAAAATGAACCGCTTCAAATGGCTTCTCGTGCTTTTGCTGCTCGCAACTCCCATCCGTGCCCAGTCCTACTACCCACTAAGACTCGACGATCCGAAGGCTGTGTACCTCACGCCGGAAAACTTCCCGGTGCACGGCGACGGTACTGCCGACGACACCGAGGCATTGCAGTCCGCTATTAACAAGGTGCAGGAAACCACCGGCGAAGGCATTGTCTTCGTTCCGTCGGGTCGTTACCGGTTGACGGCGACGGTGTATGTGTGGGGAGGAATTCGAGTGATCGGATTTGGTCCGAGGCGGCCGGTACTCATGCTTGGCGAGAACACGCCGGGCTACAACGACAAGACGCAGGAAAAGTATATGGTCTTCTTTTCCGGCAATCGCCTGGGCACGCGACCGGCCGGTGCACCGGCGACAGCACCAAACGTGAATCCGGGGGGTGGTCGTCCTGCCGCGCCACGCGACGCGAATGCCGGCACGTTCTACTCCGCGATGAGCAATGTGGACATCGAGATCGGTGACGGTAACGCGGGTGCTGTCGGCGTGCGCGGCCGGTATGCGCAGCACTCGTTCCTCGCACACATGAACTTCCA
>WNFY01006508.1_pt1 | contig 11017 bp, 4 predicted proteins | sample 5400091 | NCBI WGS metagenome assembly WNFY01 (sample SAMN13153364, study PRJNA577476) | soil metagenome | isolation source: 60 cm soil or saprolite under grassland replicate 1 | place: USA:California | collected 2016-06-15
AGGATTAATAAGTTGGTTGGATTGTTGTACTTTCATGCGTTAGTTGTTTGTCCAATCACTTAGACAAGTGAAAACATACTAACGCTGTAAACCCCTGAAACTTTTTTGTGACAGGGGTTTTGGCTTACTGGCTTTTTTTGCTTGCGGATTTTAGAGATAATTTTAAAAATGTCGAATTAAATAGTATCTTGTTTCGATTATACCGATATACCGAGACCTTCTAACCAGCTTAACTTCAAATACCGGATATCCTTCTTTGCCGAAAAAAGCACCCTGCGGAAATAATCTGGATAACTCATTTAGCATGAAAAACTTGCAATGTATGTCCAACCGAAAAACTATCTGCTGTTTAATTCTATGTTTCTCCTACTGGCATTTACTGCAAGCGCAGAATATTAAAGACAGTGCAAAAAAAAATCCGTTTACTATTAGCGGAGGCATCGGTGCATCAGCTAATTTTTACACATCTAACGAGCCACTTTATTCACAAACATCATACTCCTGGAATGTGTATGGTAATTTTACCCCAAAAATCAATAAGATTTTACTGCCGTTTTCTTTTGTGATAAATCAATATGGTAACAGCAATAGATCTCCATATATTCAAATGGGTATTAGTCCTACTTACAAGTGGGCTAAACTGCATTTGGGGTATCACTATATACGTTTTTCACCACTTATTTATGATGGCCAAAGCTTCAGAGGGGTAGGTATTGAATTGAATCCTAAGTTGTTTCGCTTTGCTGCATTTTATGGCAAACTTAATAAGGCTGTTAATGAAGACACTACAAGTGGTAGATTTAGATTACCACAATATTCCCGTACAGGATATGGAGTTAAGATTGGTATTGGTAATTTATCCAGATACGTTGACCTGGTTTATTTTCATGCTAAGGATGATAGCAGCTCGGCTTCATTTGTAAAAGACACTACAAAAAATTATATCCGTGCACAAGAAAATGCAGTACTCGGTACCTCGTTTAAACTTACTATGGTGAAAAAATTAATCTTAACAGGTGACTTTGCCATAAGTGGGTTGATACAGGATCAGTCTTTCGATAAAAGAGGTTTAGATTCGTCAAATCCCGGGCTGAGAAAGTTTATAAGAAATTTTTTACACAATAATGCCAGTACTTTAGCAAATTATGCAGGCCAGTCATCATTATCATTTTATAACAGAAATTTTAATAGCAATCTCGGTTATAGAAGAGTACAACCCAATTTTAAATCGCTCGGTACTCCTTATATGATTAATGATATTGAACTCATTTCATGGCTTAACAATTTTTCAGGAAAAATAAATGTAAGTACTAGCCTGTCGCATCAGCATAATAACCTTGATAATACCCTCCCCGTTGAAATGCGAACACAGGTAGGAAATTTTAACATCAACACTATTCTCGGTCAGCATTTTAATTTAAACTTTAATTATTCGGGGTATAATTTAAAGCAGAAAAACAATGATACACTTCTGGTAAAGGATGAATCGCTTCTGAATCAGCTAATATCACAATTTAGTTTTAACCCATCCTATAACGTTACAAAAGATAATAAACTGCACTACATTAGCGGTAATTTCAGTTTACAAACATTAAAGGATAAAAACCCAACAACATCGCCTTACACAAACAGTAATAATCTTTCTTCTTCTCTAAACTACACCCTTGCTTTTGTAAATAAACCCATCAGCTTTTCTTTAAATTATTTATACTCCCGGTACAAACAAGAAGCTAATTCTTATACATCAAATGGAGTTACACTTGGAACATCATCTCAATTGCTTAAAAATAAAAGCTTGAATGTACAAGGCAATATTGGCTACTATTTTAACCGCTTTAGAAACAGCCTCAGCAGCACGCAAAAAAACATCAGTTATTCTGTTAATGCGAGCTATTATATTAAACACCATTCCTTCAATTTATTTGCTAATTATGTATATACACCGCCTAATAATGCTATTACAAATGCCATTAACAGCACTTTTCCTTATGCAGTAGCAACAAAAAATTTGTATGGGGGTGTATCATACAATTATTCATTTTGATATTGTGATAAAAGAGATACTATGAAATTAGTTACATCCATTTTGTGCAGATCAAAAATCTTTACGAATAGCTCTGCATACAGCACACAAAATTTTTTACAAGAGCAACTTCATATAGTGCTAAATAACGAGACTGCTTCTGTTTACGCGAATTCTTTAAAAAAGAAGTTGTTGTTATTACTTCCCATATTGGCGTTTACCACAACGTCTGCTCAATTTCAATATAACATTATCATTAGAACCCAAATTACCGCAACGCCGGTAAACCCGGTTATAAGTCAATACGTTTCATCAGGAAAGGTTATTTCTACTGTTACCAATATTGGCTCTTTACCTGATACAATGTTGTTTTATGGAAAGCTTGTTTGTCTTTCACCTTCGCAATTTACTATATCGCTAAGCCCAAACTACATTCCTAAAAACCAAGCAACATTAAATAAAGGGGCTCAACAACCACTTACAATTCCGCAACAGATGGAGGCGTTTGGGAATTTTGATCCCAACAATTTGTATTCTTCTGACATTTCTATAGATTCACTAAAAGATCCAAATAACACTAAGCAAATTAAACTCCCTGACGGCACTTACCGAATTTGTTTTTATGCATTACCGCCACACACTTGTGACGGACCTTGTGGATCAGATCCTAATCAAGGTTGTAGTAATTTTTTTACTATCGTTACGTGCAGCCAACCACCAAATGGTGCTTTATTAAATACAACAATAAGCCCTCAGGTTAATCCTATTATCTCTCAAACAATATTGGGCGGCGGTGTTACAGCTACTATACAAACTAATATTCCCGCAATATGTAAAACACTGGTGAAATTATTTGGTAAGATTGAACGTACCGCGCCTTCACCATTCACAATAATGTTAAAGGATCAATACGCATCTCAACAAACAGTAGCATTAAATCAAGGAATTACAAAGCTTAATCCTACACAACTCATGGGGGCATTTGGTAATTTTGATCTTGGCAATTTAGATATATCGGGTATGATTTGGCATCTGTTACAGATCCCGACAACCCGAAAAATATTAAATTGCCAGATGGCAATTATAATATTTGTTTTTATGCGAGGTATTTTAATGGTATTACTTTAGGGAATTATGCATCAGATCCTAATCTTGGATGTAGTATAATTTTACCCTTCGTTGTGCGCCACCAAACGGAGTACAAATAACTACAGCAATACAAGCTCCATTTAATCCCATCATTGATCAGATGATACAAGCAAGGAATCTTAGCGCTACATTACAAACTAATATTGCTTCAATATGCAATACAGAGGTGAAATTATTTGGCAAAATTGAATGTTTTTCTCCTTCTCCATTTACCATAATGACAGACACAAATAAATTCATACCGCAACAATCAATAAAATTAACTCCGGGTCAAACGCTGCTTTCAGTTAGTCAGTTGAGAGAGGCATTAGGCAATTTTAATGAAAACAATTTAGCAGTAAGCGGTATTAACTTGGCATCTATAACGGATGCCAATCACAATATTAAATTACCCGATGGTAACTACCGTATCTGTTTTTACGCAAGATATTATGGTGGCAATACCTTAGGTAGTAATGCATCTGATATTAACATTGGTTGCGGCAATTTTAATATTTGTTACAAAGCTGGAGCAGCGCCTCAATTTACACAGCCGGTGAGTAATGTAGATATCAACTCTCCATTTGCTTTAGTTAGGCCTGCTTCCACTGTTACTTTTACATGGATACCACCTCAATCAACTTGTGGGTTACCTCCGGGTGGCTACAGATATGATTTTGAAATGTGGGAAATACTCGATAATCAAACTGTTACAGATGCCCTTAATAATCCTTTTGTTTTTCGTAAAACATCATTGCCTTCAACTACCTTTTTGCTCGATACTAATTTATACAAAAATATTTTGCAGAAAGGAAAGAGATATGCTATTCGTGTAAGAGCAACAAGTGCTGATACTTTGCATGCACCTGTTGAAATTGAAAACAACGGTTACAGTCGCGTTGAAGCCTTTCAATATGGGGGCAGTGTAAACAATACATTTGTGCAAAATGGTATAATAGATCCACAATTTTATTTTATTCCATTCAAAGAAAGAAAGAGTGATTTTTGGGATGATGTTTTTGCGTTATATCCGAACTCTGATACGCTTGTTCCTATAAATCAGTTTATCGCTTTCTCGCTAACACAAACCGGTATTGCCTATAATTTAGATGCAATAGAATTGTTTCTTGCACTGAACTCTGAATTGACCAATATGAAAGAAGTTAAATTAAGTTACCATCCTAATCTTCCCATATTCCCGAAAATAGCAGAATCTGATCAGAGGAAATTTGATACGGAACATGCAATAGATCTTCAACCAAATCCTGTTGAAGAAAATAAATTCAACAAGTATCTCGACAGTTTAATTATTTATCAACAAAACCTTCCTGACAATGCTGCAAAAATGATTAGTGATCTTATTAATGGTCTTAAAAATTTTAAGGAAGGAATTGATACGGTTAACCGGGTGTCTGTCAATTTAACTAATAGTGTGCTATCTGAATTACTATATAATTTACACTTATACTCCAAAACCTTAAATAAAACCGAGTTAAATCAACTGCAAAACCTGGTTTCAACTCTTCAGGAACTGATAACACTATCTCCAAACAGCACATCTTTATTATATCCATCTCCTGCTAACAAATCTTTATTAAGTTCATACCAATCAAATACAGTAAGTCAACATAGCAAACAAATATCTTTTGTGAAGTATTCAATAACGGATGATGAATTTGGCGCAGAAAAATATGCATCGGTTATTGATCAGGTACTTCCATTGGACATAATCGTATGGCATTATTCTAATGAACCACCTCGGCCTGTTTCCGATGCGCCGGATTTAACAGCAGTATACAGAGTCTTTTACACACTGTCTAATTTGTACAATCACAAAAATCCGGAAATAAAAGCAAACAGTACAGCCCATTTAGCATCAACTGCACAGGTTTCACTACCTTCAAATTCCGTTTTTAAATTTTGGACGCTTAACATGCTTAATCATAAATTGACAAAGCCAGTAGACGTGGATGTGAAAGATGTTTTCTTGCATGGTATAAAAAAAGAGCCATTTTCTAAAAAATCAACAATTGTTCTAAAAGTTGATTAATTAATATAGTTCAAAAAGCTGTAAAGTATTATCTCCAAAAAGATAACTAATGCCCTATATTAAGGATTATAAATACGACATTTTTTAAGCTACTCTCATTTAGATAACCTAAAGGTATTTGGTGAGGAACATGGCTGGGTGGAAGAATTTTATAACGATTTAAATATTCTTCTGTCGAGGAGAATTGGAATTACTGATGCTGTTAAAATTTGGTGGGATACCAACAGGCTTGATGGAAGTATATTATTTGATTCATCCATTGAAGAATCAGTCAAACAAGCCGCAATTATGTTATGTCTTGTTTCTCCAGGGTATTTAAAATCAGAATATTGTCAAAACGAATTACAACTGTTTCATAAGAAAGCTAAACGAGAATTAATCGGTTTAAATCTTGGTAACCGCTCACGTATCTTAAATGTGCTTTTAAATAATATCCCTTATGCAGAATGGCCAGATGAATTAAGTGGTACAACCGGTTTTCCTTTTCACGATGCCAAGAGCAATGAAGAGTTTGGAAATACTTTTGAAATTAATAGCAAGCAATTTAAAAATGGGCTGAAAAATTTAAGGGAGGCAATTGTAAAATTAATAGATGAATTTCCAAAAGGCGAGATACTGATTCCTGAAACTGAGAAAAAAGAATTTATTATTTATTTTGGTGATGTAGCAGACAGTTTACGCAGTATAAGAAAGCGTGCCATTACGGACTTAGAAAGGCAGGGGTATAAATCAATTTATGATGTACCACCTCCATTTGAGGAAGATAAACATGAAAATGTTGTAAAGGAAAAATTAGAGGAGGCTAACCTTGCCGTGCATTTGCTTGATCAGTATCCGGGAAGGGAGATCGAAGGAGAAAACATTATATGGTATCCTTTGAGACAGGCCGAGTTAAGTTTACAATGTGCAAAACCCCAATTAATTTGGGTTCCGGCAGAAATGAATCTTGAAATAGTAGAAGATGAACAGTACAAAGTTTTTTTGAGGAGCTTAGAAAACGGCGAACAATCTTCCAAAAATATTAAATATATCCGTGGCATAAAAAGTGAACTCACCCAGCAAATTATAGATCTGGCAAAAAAAATAGGAATGGAGGGTCAGCAACCTGAACAAGGAAAAGTTTCAGTATTACTGGATACCCATTATGATGACCAGTTATATGCATTGGAATTGAGTAAAGCGTTAGCGAAAAACCACGTACGTCCTTTTATCAACCCGCAGGAAGACGATCCGCGAAAAAATATCAATATGCTGGCAGATCGCATAAAGCGGGTAAGCAAGCTGATCTTTTTGTATGGACATGTATCAAAAGATTGGGTTTTAGAGAGAATGAATGCGGCCAAGCAGTTAATTATATCTAATAAATACCCCGAAAAAGAGTTTTTTATTTACATGGTTCCCCCTCATAAAGACACTAATGACATATCGCTAAATCAAGGATTTTTCCCGGTGAACGTAATAAATAATAGCGATACGTCGCAATTAGATCCTAATGCATTACAACAGTTTCTTCAAAGCATAAAGGCTGTAGCATGACTTTTAGTTCCCCCAGAAATCCATTTGTGGGACTTCGCCCTTTTGAAAGTCATGAGAGTATTTTATTTTTTGGAAGAGATGAGCAAACAATGGAATTATTGCAGCGGCTGCATCAATACCATTTTGTTGCTGTAACAGGTAGTTCCGGATGCGGTAAATCTTCGCTCATAAGGGCTGGACTTATCCCACGGTTAAAAGCCGGTTATCTTGTTGATGACAGGGATAAATGGATGATCACAATGATGAAGCCCGGACAAAGTCCATTATGTAATCTAGCCGATGCTATACGCAATCAACTAAATAACGTAAACCATAACCTTAATGCCACAGCTTTTGCAGAAGAAATCAGAGAACAGGGTATTGAGGCTATAATGAATATTTTGAATTCCTTATGGAAAAATAATACGAATTTTTTTTTATTGGTAGACCAGTTTGAAGAGTTGTTCCGTTTTGTCCTGAATGAAAGAGAATTTAATAAGAGAGATGAAGCAACCGATTTTGTAAACATTTTGCTGGAACTTTCAAGGCAGCCAGATTTGCCTATATATGTAGTAATAACCGTGCGCTCAGACTTTATTGGTGACTGTGCACAGTTTTATGGTTTGCCAGAAGCTATGAATCAAGGCCAGTATATAGTTCCACGCTTAAATCGGGCACAACTCGAAACAATTATTGAAGCCCCTGTACGTTTAGGGACAAAATTAATCCTGCCTTAACAGCGAAACTATTGAATGATGTTCGGGTGATACAGGATGAATTGCCTTTGCTTCAGCATGCCCTGATGAGGATCTGGGATCATAAAATAAATGTGCATAAAAGTGATGAGCTTGACCTGCAGGATTATGAATTTATTGGTGGAATTGAGAAAGCACTCTCTAATGATGCAGATGAAGCATTGCACGGTATGAGTGAAGAGGAATTGGGTCTTACAAAAAAAATATTCCAGGCACTAACAGCTATTGATGAGAACGGACGAAAGATAAGGCGGCCCGCAAGATTAAAAGATCTTGAAGCAATCACGGGCGCAAATAAAGAACAGTTACTAACTATCATTAACCGATTTATTGAGGAAAAAAGATCGTTCCTTATTATTAACAAAACAGTTAATGAAGATGATCTGTTGATAGATATTTCGCATGAAAGTTTAATACGTCAATGGGGTATATTAAGTGCATGGGTGGATGAGGAAGCCGAAGCATGTAAAAATTATTTACGGTTAGTGGAATCAGCACGTCTTTATCAGGATAAGAAAAAAGATTGGCTTACAGGAAGTGAATTGCAAATCGCACTTCAATGGCGCAAAACATTTAACCCATCTGGTCTTTGGGCAAAGAGATATAATGAAAATTTTGAAGAGAGCATTCAATATCTTAAGGAAAGTGAAAGGCAATGGAAGGCAGCACAAGAAGAGAAAGAAAAGGAAAGATTAAGAAAACTCAGGAATCAAAGACTTTTTTTTGCAGCAGCGGTAGTAGTGATAATAGTAATTTCCTGGTTTACCATAATAATCTATAAAAATAATATTGAGAACAAAAAACAACTGGCATTAAATTATTGGAAAAGCAGCCAAACTGCAAGAGCTGAAAACAATTTTTTAGATGCCCTGCATTTAATTGCAGAAGCCGCAGATATAAGTAGTGATAAGGAATTAATACAAAATTTATTAATTGATGGAGAAGCATTTCTACCTCAGGCTTGCTTAAAAAATATTTTTTCTCAAAGCGATATTATCAACAGTGCTGTTTTTAGTCCCGATGGAAAATGGATACTGACTGCGGCTAACGATGGCACCGTACGCATTATCGATAAAACAACAGGAAAGCAAATTGGACATGATATAAAACATCAGGCGCTTGTGTACAGTGCAGTTTTTAGTCCTGATGGAAAATGGATATTGACCGCGAGTAACGATAGCACTGCTGCACTTTGGGAAGTAGCCAGTGGAAAACTAATCAAGTCTTTTAAACACAAAGATCATGTTACCAGTGCCGTTTTCAACCCAGATGAAAAACAGATACTTACCGCCTGTGCTGATAAGTATGTGCGCCTTTGGGATGTGACTACCGGAACGCGAATCGATTCATTCAAACATAGAGATAATGTTACCAGTGCCATTTTTAGCCCTGATGGAAAATTAATCTTAAGCGTAAGTAATAATAGTGCTCAACTGTGGAATTTGACTGCAGGGAAGCAAATATATCTTCTAAAACATGATGATTTAGTACGAAGCGCTGTTTTTAGTCTCAGTGGAAAATTAATACTTACTGCAAGCCGTGACTCAACTGCCCGCCTCTGGGACGTACCTACAGGAAAGCAAATCGGTCCCGTAATGAAACATAATGATGAAGTAAGAAGTGTTGCTTTCAGTCCCGATGAGAAACGGATTTCTACGGGAAGTCTGGATAAGTTTGCCCGCCTTTGGGATGTAGCAACCCAAAAACAAATTGGTCCTGCCATGCAACATGAGGGTCCAATTTATAATGTTGCTTTTAGTCCCGATGGAAAATGGCTTTTAACTGCCGGTGGGGATAAGACCGTTCGTCTTTGGTATTTAGCTACGCTACCCTTAACAACAAATAAAATAAATTCTTTTAAACAAGAGCATAATATTGTCACCAGTGCTGTTTTTAGTCCTGACACAAAAACGATATTGACCGCCAGTTGGGATAAGACCGCACGTCTATGGAATGTAGTTACCGGAAAACAAATATTCTCTCTGAAACATGATAGTGTGATAACGAGCGCTGTTTTTAGCACTAATGGAAAATTAATATTAACTGCCAGTTGGGATAGTAGCGCTCGTCTTTGGGATGCGTTTACAGGAAAGCAAATTGGTCCCGTAATGAAACACAATACACCTTTAAATAGCGCTGTCTTTAGTCCCGATGGAAAATGCTTGTTTTGGTTCTCATGATAAATGGATATTAACCGCCAGTTGCAGTTACAGGAATGCAAATTGGTGCTGCAATGAAACATAATAATGGTGTAAATAGTGCTGTTTTTAGTCCTGATCAAAATTGATACTCACATCAAGTTTTGATTCAACTGCCCGTCTTTGGGACGTAGTAACTAAAAAACAAATAGCTTCTTTTAAACATGAGGCGCCTCTGACCAATGCTGTTTTCAGTCCTGATAGCAAATGGATATTGACTGCAAGCAGAGATTCAACTGCTTGTCTTTGGGAGATAGAAGGGGATCTCCCATTACCGGAGTGACGTATAATCTTGAAACCGGTGAAACGCAGTGTATACCATTGGAACAATGGCACGCATTAAAAGAAAAATATAATAAAGAGGCAGGGGAGCATTATAGAATATGCAAAAATCCAAAGTATAATTTATGGAGGCGGTTTAACGAAGAATAGAATACAATATCGAAAAACAAGAAAATATCCTACAGTGAAGGCGTTATATTATAGTAATGGCTTTATAATAATCGGTGATATCAAAACTCGCAAATTCGAACCATGTTTTTCATTAATAAAAATTGCACCGGTAGAACCTGTAAGTGTTAACATACTCTGAAACGTAAAAACTTATACGATAAGATAGACACTGAAAAATGAAATTTCAATATAAAAAAGTTAATTCAACATTGCTTTTAGTCTGTTAGTTTTAATAAAGGCAAAGCGATACTAACATCATGATTTTTGATTTTATACTCAATTTTACATCTACGCCCCTGGTACTTTTGGGTGCCTCTAACATTACGCTGGAATCTGGTTTAACATTATAAAAACTCAATTCTACATGTTTATATTCCTTCCCATTTCTTCTTACATAACTTATATCAACAACTAATTTTACTATATTATAAGATGAGCTATTGTGAACCGTAACTGCCAAATTGTGAATACCGCCCAAAAAATCTTTTTTGTATTTATTAGATGAAATTTCTATCAAATTCCGAAGATTAACTTTTTCAGGACGTTTGTTATCCTTTCCCTTTTTTTGATAAAGCATATGGTCAGCCCTTAAAACACTTCCGTTAAGAGATACTTTAATATCTACTTCTTCAGTATTGTTCCCTAGAGAAGGAACTTGTACGCTAACATAATCTTTTGTTTGTTGATTAATTTTACTTTTTACATTATTGAACACCACCTCTAAAATTCCTTCCTTTTCATTTTGAGGAAGATTTTTACCGGAAATGGTAATATTATCACCCTCAGTAACACTATTGAAGTTAAGAGGATAAACAATAGCGACTTTTTTGCGTTGATAAGGTAAGTTGCTGGCAACCCTGAAACCGTTTCCATTAACATACACTACGATATCTAC
>WNFY01005887.1_pt1 | contig 11013 bp, 7 predicted proteins | sample 5400091 | NCBI WGS metagenome assembly WNFY01 (sample SAMN13153364, study PRJNA577476) | soil metagenome | isolation source: 60 cm soil or saprolite under grassland replicate 1 | place: USA:California | collected 2016-06-15
TCGAGCGGGACCCGACCGCCCTGCCCCTCTACCTCACCTACGGGTACGTCCCCAACCCGGGCACGTTCTATCGCGGCATCCGCGCCCTGCCCCCCGCCCACTATCTCGTCGCGACCGAGCAGGGGACCTTCGGCCCGGTGCCGTACTGGAAGCTGCGCTTCCGCGACGGCGAGGTCGGGGACGCCCGCGAGGCCGAGGAGCGCTTCCGCACCCTGCTCGAGCGGGCGGTGGCCCGCCGGCTGGTGGCGGACGTGCCGCTGGGGGCCTTCCTCTCGGGCGGCCTCGACTCCTCGAGCGTGGTGGCGCTCATGGCCCGGGCGGCCGGGGGGCGGGTCCGCACGTTCACCATCGGCTTCCCGGGCCACCCCGAGTACGACGAGACGCCCCACGCGCGCGCGGTGGCCCTCCACTTCGGGACCGAGCACACGGAGTTCGTGGTGGAGCCGCGCGCCCTGGACCTGATCGATCGCCTCGTGTGGCACCACGACGGCCCCTTCGGCGATTCCTCCGCCATTCCCACCTACCTGCTCTCGGAGCTCACGCGCACCCGGGTCACGGTCGCGCTCAACGGAGACGGGGGCGACGAGGTGTTCGCCGGCTACCTCCGCTTCTACGGGGGAGCCCTCTCGGAGCCCATCCCCCGGCCGGTCTTCGGGGCCGCGCGGCTCGTCCTGGGGCTGTTGCCCGAGCCGAAGGACCGCAAGCACCCCCTGCGTTTGGTGAAGCGGTTCGTGGAAGCGGGGCGACTGCCCCTGCTCGAGCGCTACCTCCGGTGGATCTCGTACTTCCCGGATGGCCTGACGAGCCTCCTGCGGCCGGAGATGTCGGCTCACGCGGAGCGGGGACGGCTCCTGGCGAGCTTCGAGCACGAGCTGAACGGCGAGGGCAGCGTGCTCGCCCGCCTCCTGCAGCTCAACTTCAAGACCTACCTGCTGGACGACCTGCTCGTGAAGATGGACCGCATGTCGATGGCCCACGGGCTGGAGGCCCGCTCTCCCTTCCTCGATACCGCCCTCGTCGAGTTCGGGGCCTCCCTGCCCGACCGCCTGCGCATGCGGTTCGGCCGCGGCAAGATCCTCTTGCGGCGCGCGATGGCGGGCCTGCTGCCGGGACCGATCCTGGCCCGCGGCAAGATGGGCTTCGGGGTGCCGCTCGGGGCCTGGTTTCGCAAGGACCTCCTCGGCTTCGTGGCGGAGCGCCTCCTGGACGAGCAAAGCCCGTTGTACGAATACCTGAGACCGGAGCCCGTCCGCGAGCTCGTGTCGCGCCACCAGGCCGCGTCGGTGGACTCGAGCTCCCAGATCTGGGCTCTCCTGACCCTCGAGAGCTGGCTCCGTCAGGAGCGCGCCGCAACCCTTCCCCAATCTGCTTCAGTCAGGCTAACTTAGCTTGACCAACATCAAGTGTAGGTGTTAGTCTCTCCCGCAGAAGGGATTGCACTCCAAGACAATGGCTGCCACCCCAGTTTCCGGGCAGCGGGGCGGCATTCGGGTCGTTCGCCTCTTCTCCCGGCTCAACATCGGGGGACCGTCGGTCCACGTCATCCTGCTCACGGCCGGCCTCGACGCGAGGGGCTACCGGACGCGCCTCGTGGTCGGCCAGGAAGCCTCTCACGAAGGGAACATGCTTCCCTTGGCGGCCGACAAGGGCGTCATCTGCGAGCCCATGGAGGGTCTGGGGCGGGAGATCCATTTCATGTCCGATTTTCGGGCATTTTTGGGACTCTACAGACTTCTCAAAGAGTTCCGGCCGGCGATCGTGCACACCCATACCGCAAAGGCCGGCTTTCTGGGACGGGTCGCCGCTCGACTCGTGGGTGTGCCGGTCGTGGTTCATACGTTCCATGGACACGTCCTGCGCGGCTACTTCGGACCGCTCAAGACCGCGCTCTTCCGCAGGCTGGAGACCGGCCTCGCGCGGCTCGCGGACGTGCTGGTCGTGGTGTCCGACCCCATCAAGCAAGACCTTGTGGATCTGCGAGTTGCACCTGCGGACCGGATCCGTGTGGTGCGCCTCGGCCTGGAGCTCGGCCATCTCGTCGAGCCGTTGCCCCGCGGCGCCCTCCGGGCGCCGGCCGGCGTGCCGAACGGCGCTCCCCTCATCGGAATGGTGGGCCGACTCGTCCAGATCAAGGACGTTCCGACCTTCCTCCAAGCAGCGGTTCTGGTGCGCAAGGCCATACCGGATAGCCACTTCGCCCTCGTGGGCGATGGCGAGGAACGTTCCTTGCTAGAGGTGCAGTGCCACCGGCTTGGCTTGCATGGAGCGGTGTTCTTCCACGGCTGGCGTCGAGACCTGGCCGCGGTTTATGGAGACCTGGACGTCGTGGTGAACTCGTCGCGCAATGAAGGGACGCCGGTCGCTCTCATCGAGGCCCTGGCCGCCGCTCGTCCGGTGGTGGCCACGCGCGTGGGTGGCACCGCCGACCTCCTGGCGGAGGGTTCACACGGTCTGCTGGTTCCCCCCGGCGACCCCAAGGCCTTGGCGGCGGCGATCCTCGTGTCGCTGCGCGAGCCCGCGGCGGCGCGCATGCGCGCCCTTACCGGCAGGGCCACCGTCCTCGAGCGGTACTCGGCGGCCCGGCTCATCGACGACGTCGACCAGCTGTACCGCGATCTGCTGGCGGCGCGCTCGATGGCGGCCTGACGGCCATGGCCACCGCCCTCCCGGCCCTCGCGGTCATGACGTGCGCGCTCCTGCTCTCGGCGGCGCTGGTGCCGGTGGCGCGCTTCACCGCGCGCCGCCTGGGCGTGATGGACGCCCCCGGTCCCCGCAAGGTCCACGCCGAGCCCACCCCTCGCATGGGCGGGCTGGCGGTGTCCCTCTCGTTCGCGGGAGTGGTGCTCTTGGGCTACCTGGCGGTGCCGCTGCTCCAGGGAGTGCCCGCCATCGAGACTCATTTCGGCCCCGCCCTCGCGCTGCTCCTGGAGGCCTACCGCGTGGAGCGCAAGCTCCTCGCCCTCCTGGCCGGCGCCGCCCTCGTCTTTGCCGTGGGCCTTGCGGACGACACCCTGGGCAGCCGGTTCCCCGTGGGAGCGAAGGCCGCCGGGCAGATCGCGGCCGCCCTGGTGGTGATCGCGGCCGACGTGCGCACCTCCTTCCTGCCCTACGACTGGATGAACACCGTGGTCACCTTGCTCTGGCTGGTCGGGGTCACGAACGCCTTCAACCTCCTCGACAACATGGACGGCCTCTGCGCCGGGGTCGCCCTGGTGGCCTCCGCGATGCTGCTCCTCAACGCGTGGCTCCTCGGGGAGTTCTTCATCAGCCTGATCCTGGTCGCGTTCATGGGCAGCCTGCTCGGCTTCCTGATCTACAACTGGAGCCCCGCGTCGATCTTCCTGGGCGACTGCGGCAGCCTGTTCATCGGCTACGTCATGGCCTCCCTGACCCTGCTCGAGCGTTACGTCTCCCACGCCTCGAGCAGCTACTTCCCGGTGCTGATGCCGGTGCTGGTGCTGGCCATGCCGCTCCTGGACACCGCCACCGTGGTCGTGATCCGGCTGCGGGAAGGGCGGCCGATCTACGTGGGGGACAGCCGGCACATCTCGCACCGGCTGGTCTCCCTGGGCCTCTCCCCCCAGACCGCCGTGCTCGTCATCTACCTGATCACGTTCTGCCTGGGCATGGGCGCGGCCTCCCTGGCCGACGCCACGCCCGTGGAGACCCTCCTGATCCTCCTCCAGTCGGCGGGAATGGTCACCCTCGTGCTGATCCTGCTGTTTTTCGAGCGGCGCGTGGGCTCCCGCCGGGAAGCCGCGTGACCGCGTCCCTGCTGCTCGCATTTCTGGCCTCGGCCTCGGTCGAGCTCCTCGCCGTGCGCCTCACGGAAGACGGGGGCCGCGCCGCCCTCAAGGTCCTCACCACCGCCCCCCCCGGCGGGGTGACGGCCCAACGGGAAGGGGAGGAGGTGGTGATCGTCTTCGAGGCCGCCGCCCCCGAGGGCTTCCCCCTTCCCCCGCCCGTGCCGCCCGTCCAGGCCCTGCGTCTCGCGCGCGAGCCCGGCCGCACGTCCCTGCGAATCAAGGTCGCCCCCGAGGTGCCGTTCGAGATGCGCCGCGAGGAGACCCTGGTGAGCGTGGTCTTCGGCGAGAGGACCCTCGCCGAGACGGCTCCCCCCGGCGAGCTCTACAACAAGCTCTTTCCCGCCGCCGCCGAGGGGACGCCCGAAGCCGCTCCTCGAGACGCCGAGGAGGCCGAGGGCGACGGCCTGTGGTGGGGCCCCTTCCGGCTGCGCCCATCGCTGGTCCTGGGCTACGTGGACGTCGACGTGGCGGACTCGGTGACCGGCGCGCCCGTGCGCGAGCGCTACCTCCAGATCCAGCCCATCCTCGGGGCGAGCGCGTCTCTCTGGGGCGGACGCCTGCGCGCCGGCTACGAGCCACGCTTCCGCGCGTTCACCACCCTGGGCGCCCTCGGCGCCACCACCCACCTCTTCGACGCAGCCCTGGACCTCACGGTGGCCCAGCGCCTCGAGCTGCACGGCGCCCACCATTTCGCCCACGGCGTCCTGGAAGCGGACGAGGTGGACCCCGGCCGCGAGTACTTCTTTCCCCTCGGCCGCTTCAACCGCAACGACACGGTGGTGAGCGGCCGCTTCCAGGTGGCGCCGCGGCTCGGGCTGGAGGCGTCAGCCGACTGGAACCGGGTCGACGTGGGCCAGCCGGCCGGCTTTCCCGGCTACGACAAGGATATTTTTCGCGCTGGCTTTGGCTACGACGTGGGCCCGAGCATGAAGGCCTCGATGGGCTACGAGCGCCAGCGGGTGCCGGCGGCCCCCGACCGTCCGGTGATCGAGGCCGAGGCCGACTCGGTCTTCCTGAAGGTCACCGACGACCGTGGGCCCGCGGGCTCCGGGCAGGTCGAGGTGGCCTACCGCGACCAGAGGAGCCCGCGCGCCGCCGCGGCCGGCCAGCGCTTCCGGGGCCTCAACTACGCCGCGACCCTGCGCCGGGCCGTGGGGGTGAACACCCTGGTCGAGCTCGGGGGGGGACGCGCCACCGACGTCTCGGGGTTCGAGGCCAACGCCTTCTACGTGTCGAGCTTCGCGCGCGGCGGGCTGACCGTGGCTCTCCCCTGGGAGCTGTCCCTGCGGGGCGAGGTGGGCTGGGCCTGGAACCGCTACCGACTGGCCGCGAGCGCGATCGGGCTCCCCCGCGCCGACGACCTCTTCGGCTGGTCCGTGGGAGCGAGCCGGTCGCTCGGCCGCCGCCTCTTCCTGCGCGCGGACTACCGGCGCGACCGGCGCGACTCGAACGTCCCGGGCTACGATCTCGTGACCCACGGATTCATCGCTCAGCTCGGGATCGGCCTGTTCCCCGACAAGGCCCCGGCGGAGAGGGCCTCGCGGTGAAGGCGCTCGCGCTACTCCTCGCCGCCCTCGTCCTTCCCGGCGCCCGGATGGAGGCGCAGGAGGCGCCGCGCCCCACCCCCGCAACCCCGCCGCCGGAATACGTCGTGGGGCCGGGGGACATCCTGCAGGTCACCGTCTACGGCAACGAGGAGCTCTCCCGCGCCCCCACCGTCCAGCCCAACGGCACCATCGGCCTGCCCCTGCTCGGGGACGTGGCGGTCACGGGCCTGAGCGCTTCGGAGATCCAGCGCAAGCTGACCGCGCTCCTCGCCCGCGACTTCCTGGTGAACCCGCAGGTGGAGGTCAAGGTCAAGGAATACCAGAGCCAGTTCGTGAGCGTGGTGGGCGAGGTGAACAACCCCGGCCGCAAGCCGCTGCGCGGACGCACGCGGCTCTTCGACGTTCTCATCGAGGCGGGCGGCTTCACCCCCCGGGCCTCGGGGGAGGTGGTCATCACCCGCCGCGAAGGGACCTTCGACAACGGAGGGCACAGCCTCCGCCTGCAGTTCAGCGGCGCCTCCCCCGCCCCCCGGGACCTGGTGAACCTCGAGGTCCCCCTGCAGAATGGCGATCTCATCACGGCCTCCGCGAAGTACTATGTGACGGTGGAGGGGGAGGTGGTCCGGCCGGGCCGCTACCCCCTCGAGGAAGAGACCACGATCAGCACCGCGGTCAGCGCGGCGGGCGGGCTCACGCGGTTCGCAAAGAACGACGTGAGGGTCCGGCGCGTGAGCCCGGAGACGGGCAAGACGGAGATCCTGGAGGTGGACCTGAAGGCCATCCGCAACGGGAAAGTGACCGACCTCGTGCTCCGGCCCAACGACGTGATCACCGTCCCGCGGAAGCTGTTCTGACAATGGTGACGCGCCCATGACCACCGCCCCGCCCGTCTTCGACCCCGCTTCGGAGCGCGAGCTGGACCTGCGCTACTACGCGGGCCTCGTCTGGCGGAGCCGGGTCTTCATCGTGGCCTTGGGCCTCGTGGGTCTCGGCCTCGGCTTCGTGGTCGCGCTCCTCCAGACGCCCCAGTACCGCGCGGGGGCCATGATCCAGATCGAGCCCCCCGCCCCGACCTTCATGACCGTCACCGACGCCCTGGCCGGGATGGGCAACTACTGGCAGAACGCCGATTTCTACAACACGCAGTTCCGGGTGCTGAAATCCAAGACCCTGGGCAGCCGGGTGGTGGAGCGGCTCAAGCTCGACGACCGTCCGCCCTTCAAGGACAACCCGGAAGGTGGGGCGCTCTTCGTGACCCACGTGGGAGTGGAGCCTATACCCGAGAGCCGGCTGGTCACGGTCGCGGTGACCCACCAGGACGCGAAGGAGGCCGCCCTCTGGGCCAACACCCTGGCCGAGGTCTACGTCGAGCAGACCCTGGCCAGCCGGGTGGAGACGGCGAAGAAGGCCTACGACTGGCTGCAGGAGCGCCTGGGCGAGACCCAGAAAGGCATGCGCGAGGCCCAGGACAAGCTGGCCAAGACCTACCAGAGCCAGGACGTGTTCGTGCCCGAGGCGGCGGGTGGCTCTGCGATGGCCTCCTCCATCGGCAAGCTCAACGAGGACTACGTGGCCGCCCAGGCACGGCGCATCAGCATCGAGGCGGCCCTCAAGCAGTTCGCGGAGATGCGCCAGGCCCGCAAGAACCTGGACACCATCCCCCAGGTGGCCACGGACCCCGTGGTGGCGGGGCTCAACGCCCAGATCGCGACCTTCACCGTGGAGCTCTCGCGCCTCAAGGAGAAGTACAAGGAGGGCCACCCCGAGGTCCAGAAGGTCAACAACCAGGTCGCGCAGATCCAGAAGGCCAAGGAGCAGCGGGCGGCCCAGATCGCGGACGGGCTCCAGGCGGAGTTCGCCCAGCTCCAGAAGCGGGAGAGCGAGCTCCGGGACGCCATCGACGCCCAGAAGGCCGAGGCGGCCCGGCAGAGCCAGAAGAAGACCGAGGTCGAGGTCCTCAAGAAGGAAGCCCAGTCCGCGGCCAGCCTGTACGACGTGCTCCTGCAGAAGCTGAACGAGAGCGACATCGCGGCCTCCATCCGCACGAACAACGCGAGTGTCGTCGAGCGGGCGAGCCCGCCCCTGGCTCCCGTGTGGCCGAACAAACGCAAGATGGCGGGGGAGGGCCTCCTGGTCGGAGTGGCCCTCGGCCTCGGGCTCGTCCTCCTGCGCGACTTCCTGTCGAACACCATTCGCGACCCCGAGGAGATCGAGCGCTACCTGCACCTCGACCTGCTCTCCGCGGTGCCCCGCTACGAGGCGGACGCCGAGCACCTCGTCACCGAGGCCTACCAGAACCTGCGCACCGCCCTCCTGTTCGCGCGCAAGGACGAGGCGGGCCAGGTCGTGCTCATCACCGGCACCGCGCCCCAGGAGGGGAAGACCACGACCCTCGTCAACCTGGCCAAGCTGCTCGCGGGCTCCGGGGAGCGCACGATCGTGATCGACTGCGACCTGCGGCGAGCCCAGATCCACCAGCGGCTCGAGATCTCCCGCGCTCCCGGCTTCACGGACTACTTCGTCCGTCACGAGGAGCTGGACTCCCTCATCCAGTCCACCCGGGTGCCGAACCTCTTTGCCCTGACCGCGGGCCCCCTCCCTCCGAACCCGCCCGCCATGCTGGCCCGCAAGAACGTCGCCGAGCTGTTCTCCCACCTGCGGCGGCAGTTCGAGTGGATCCTGGTGGATTCGCCGCCCCTGGCTTCGGTGACGGACGCCCTCCTCCTGGCCCGCCACGCCGACCTGGCGGTCATGGTGGTGCAGCACAACAACGTGGACAAGAAGCTCGTGAAGCGCAGCGTGGTCGCCCTGCGCAAGGCCACCCCGAACCTGCTGGGAGCCATCCTGAACGCCGTGGACCTGAAGACGCGGAGCTACCACTACTACTACTACCAGGACGGGGAGGCCGGCAAGGCCGAGGCCCGTCCCGAGGCGGCGGTCAAGGGTTGATCGTGCGCGCTCGACAAGGTGCCCCGTGGGCCGCGGCGCTCGCCTTGGGCGGGCTGGGGTTGGCGAACCGCCCCCCGCCGGTCAGCGGCATCGCGGTGGCGACCCTGGCCTGGGTCGAGACCGGGGTCGAGAGGGAGTCCGCGGACGGCACGGAGGGCTGGCGCAAGCTCAAGCCGGGCGATCGGGTGCGTACGGGCGACCGCTTGCGCACCGCCAAGGACGGGCTGGCCCGCTTGGATTTCCCCTGGATGTCCATCACGGTCGGCCCCGCCACCGTCCTGCACATTCCCGCCGAGGTCGTGCTCTCCACCGTGCTCGGCCAGGGGCGCGCCGAGTTCGAGGGGAGAGGGCGCGAGATCGTGAAGGTGCGCACCGCGGAGGCCGAGATCCGGGGGGCGGGGCGCCTCGTGGTGCGCCGCGAGCGGGGACGGACGCTGGTCACGGCCATGGCCATGGACGGCACGTTCCGGGTGGAGGCCTCCGGCGACACAGTGGTGCTGAAGGGGGGAGAGGGGACAACGGTCCGGGATGGCGAGCCGCCCTCGTCCGCGCAGCCGCTGCCCGCCGCCCCCGAGCGCGTCCGCCCCGGGTCCGACCCGCTCTACGTGTCGAGCGGCCAGCCGGTCAGCCTCGACTGGAGCCCGGCCGCTCCCGCGTCCCATGTCCAGGTCCTGCCCCTCGACTCGGACGACGTGCTGATCGCGCGGGACGTGGGCCCACCCCCCTACACGCTGGTGATCCCCTGGGAGGGGACCTATCGGTGGCACGTCGCTTCCCGCGACGGGCAGGGCCTGGAGGGTCGGCCGTCGGAAGCGGGCTACATCTGCGTGGTGGAGAAGTAGGACCGGCTACGGCACCACCGGGCTCGCGATCTCCTGGGGGGGGATCACCAGTGGGTTGAGGGGGTTGCCTTGGCCGCTCCCCGGCGGGAGGGCCGGCGTCCCCGCGCTTCCCTCCACGGGCATCTGCAAGCTCGCGACGAGCGTCCCCGGCAGGATCACGTCCCCGCAGGTTCCGAGAGGGGCGAGGGCGCGTTGCCGCGCGATGAACCTGCGAGCCTCCACCGCCTTCTCGCGCGTGACCGGTCCCGCAACCCCGAGGTCGAGGCCGAGCCGCCGCACGGTGGCCACGTAGTCGCCGGGGGCGTTCTTCTTGCGCTCCAGGCGCAGCCGCCCGACCGTCGAGCCGGGCCCCAGGGTCACGGTGAACGAGTGCGGGCCGGCCGCGAAGTCGCCCGAGAGCACGACGCGCCACCGCGGGGCCTCGTCTTGGGTCGGGCAAAGGACCGCCTTGCGACACGCGTCCGCCAGCCAGCTCTGTCCGCCGGCCGTCAGCCCGAAGACCGAGAGGGCGTAGAAGCCGGCCTCGGGCAGGTTGGCCACGAGCACGGCCTTCGCGCCGCGCGTGCCCGCGCGGAACGTCCCTTCGTCCTGACCCGCCGCCGTCGTGAGGACGGGCGACGACTCTTCGACCCGCAGGTCCACCCCCCTCCACTCGAGGGGCATGGCCGCCGGAGGCAGCTCGGACTCGAGGTCGACGGCCTGGAGCGCGGTCAGGGCCACGTCGTCCGTGGTCGCGATCGCGGTGGACTGCCAGCCGCCGCGGGGCTCGATCGGGCTCACGCAGGGCGGAGCGAACTCCACGAGCTCGAGGACGCTGCCGCGGGGGATCAGCACGGCCGCGGTGTACGCGCCGGGGTCGAGGTGGGTCGAGCCCGCGTCGAGCCAGGCCGGCGCCGCCGCGGGGACGACCCGGAACGACTGTATCGGGGTCTCCTTGCCGATGGCCTTGACCTCGGCTTCCGTCTCGCCCTGTCCAGCCAGACGGAGGCGCATGCGGTAGTCGCCGCCCCGGGCCACCGCCAGCGGGTAGACGACCGCGCCCACCGGCTCGGTGGCCCGCACGCCCCGGGTCCCGTCGTCGTCCGTGAACACGTCGACCCCGGTCCCCTTCGCGTAGAGGTCGGCGCGGAAGGCGCGGCTCCCCTTGCCGGAGAGTGTCGAGAAGACCTGTGATGCCTGGTCGGCCACTCCGGCGCCCGGCTCCAGGAGGTCGAGCGCTCGCAGGACCATCCGTGCCCATTCCGGGTGGCTCACCGGGCTCGGCCGGGCATCCCCGTAAAGGGGGAGGAGCGCCACCGACGCCACCACGGCCATGCCTACCAACGACTTCCAGGACCGCCCCATCCGCCACTCCCTTGCGGGTTTGACACCCCGCCTCACCAACCCTACTCTCCCATCGATGGCCGAGTCAAAGGCCTCCCTGGCCTTCGTGCGGGACTTCCTGACCCAGGGCACCCTACCTCCGCTCCCTGGGGAAGCGCCCTGGGAAGCCGCCGAGGGCATCGCCGTCGCCGCTCGCCAGCAGGGGGTCGCGGGCCTGCTGCATCGCGCGCTCGACTCCGAAGGGGAGGCCGCCCGGCCCTGGCCGGCCGAGGTCAAGGAGGCGCTGGCCCGCGACCGCCGGAACGCCCTCGCCCGCGGTGTGCGCCAGCTCGCCCTGGCGGCGCGCGTCCTCGACCGACTGCATCGGGCGGGGCTCCGCGCCCTCCCCCTGAAGGGGGCCGCCCTCCTGGAGACGCTCTACGACTCCGAGGACGCGCGCACGATGGCGGACGTCGACCTGCTGGTGCTCGACGACTGGCCCCAGGCACGGGCCCTGCTCGCGGAGGACGGCTTCGTGGAATGCGACCGGGCCGACCACGCGGCCGT
>WNFY01005892.1_pt1 | contig 11009 bp, 7 predicted proteins | sample 5400091 | NCBI WGS metagenome assembly WNFY01 (sample SAMN13153364, study PRJNA577476) | soil metagenome | isolation source: 60 cm soil or saprolite under grassland replicate 1 | place: USA:California | collected 2016-06-15
AGCCGGGTCCTGACGGCCCGGGCGGGGGACTGGGCGCTGCGCATCGCTGACCTGCTAGCCGGGCAGTTCGCCGCCGAGACCAGGGCCGATGAGGCCGCCACCTTCCTGCGGACGTGGGCAGGCGACCTGAAGGCGCCGGCTGCGCCGGTCACCGATCCGCTGGCCCGGCTCGCCGCCAGGTACCAGCTCACCCAGGACGAAGAGGACCTGATCGTGCTGGCAGGCCTGCCCGATGAGCACGAGGGGCTGGCCAGCACGCTGCGTACCCTGCACCCCCACGGCGAAGCGCGGGTGACCGCGGGCCTGGCCGCGCTGCTGCTCGGGGCGGTAACCAGCGACCGGTCGCACATCCGGCGGCTGATCAGCGAGGGGATCGCGGTCCGGGTAGGGCTGATCCGGCTGACCGGGCCCGGTTCCCTGTTCGAGCGCTCACTGGCCTGCGCCGACCAGCTATGGGATGCCCTGCACGGCCACGACGCATGGCCGGCCGGGATCGAGCGGGCCCATGTCGGCGAGGCGCCGCCGGGACTGGAGGACTGGCTGGATCTGGTGCCGGTGCGGAACGCGCTCGCCGTGCTGCGCGCGGCCCTCCCGAGCACGATCCTGGTCAACGGCCCGGACGAGGATGCCAGGCTGGCCCGGTGTGCGGCGCTCGCGCGGGCCGTCGGCGTCCCGCTCGTGGCGGGCCACGTCGCAGCCGCCGACCGTCCCGGCATTGCCCTGCTCGCCGCGCACGCCTCCGCCCGGGATGCCATCCCGGTGCTCGTCATCGACGGGCCCCCGGACCGGGAGGCGACGGTGGCGCAGGTGCTCGCGCTCCGCGACGTGCCCGGCCCGGCTTTCGTGACCGCTTCCGGGCCGCTGCGTACCGGCTCCGACCGGCCGCTGCTGAGCGTCCCCGCCGGACCGGTCGGTACCTCCGGCCACCGGACGGCCTGGCGACGGGCACTGCCGCATCTGGCTGAGCATGCGGCCGCCCTGGCCGCCCGGCACCCCTTGGATCCGGCGCACACGGCGGCCATCGCCGTCGATGCCAGGGCGCTGCCCGGCTGCGCTCCCGGCGCGGTCGGCCTGCCGGAAGTCTCCGGCCTGATCCGGGCCCGGGCCGCCCTCGACCTGCCCGCCGGCATTGCGCTGATGACGCCGAACGTGATCTGGGACCGGCTGGTTCTCCCGCCGGAGGCGGGCTTCCAGCTCCGCGATGCGGTGGCGCGCCTGGAGCATCAGTCGCAGGTGCTCGACGACTGGGGCATGCGGGAACGGGCCCGGGCGTCCCGGGGAGCACGGCTGATGTTCAGCGGGCCACCGGGCACCGGCAAGTCGCTGGCGGCGGAGGTGGTGGCCACCGCGGCGGCCACGGACCTGCTGACCGTCGACTTGTCGAGACTGGTGTCGAAGTGGATCGGCGAGACCGAGAAGAACCTGGCCGCGGCGTTTGACGCAGCCGAACGCACACAGGCGGTGCTCTTCCTGGACGAGGCCGACGCGCTGTTCGGCTCCAGGACCGAGATCACCGACGCTCATGACCGGTACGCCAACATGGAGACCGCCTACCTGCTCCAGCGACTGGATCACTTCGACGGGCTGACGGTCCTCGCCACTAACCTGAGCCATAACGTCGATCCGGCTTTCGCCCGGCGGATGGACTTCGTCATCGAGTTCCCGCTACCCGACGTCCGGGACCGGCAGGACCTGTGGGCGCTGCACCTGCCGCCCGACGTGATCACCGACGACGTTGACATCGACACGCTGGCCCGGCTCTACGCCATTCCGGGTGGCTGGATCCGCAACGCAGCGGTCGCCGCGGCCTTCCTCGCCGCCGGGGCGCACAGCCGGATCGGGCAGCGGCACCTGGTTACGGCCATCCGCCGTGAGTACTCGAAATCCGCGTTGCCCTTCCCCGGCGAGCCCATAAGGAGATCACCATGACAAGCCAGACGGATGCTCCTTCCGAACCGTGCGCCTGCGAGTCGTGCAGCGCCACGGACCTGCCGGTGAACCCGTTCCTGGCCCTGCGGGTTGCCTACGGCATGCTGCTAGGCGAGGACGACTTCCGGACGCTGATGGGCAACCCGCGCGGCAAGCACATGCTGCACGCCGCGTGGCTGCACGGCTGCGGTGTGGTCTGGGGTTACCGCGTGAGCGTCGATAGCGAGCAGACGCTGAAACTCAAGGTGTCGCCGGGCCTGGCGGTAGACGGGCTGGGCCGGGAACTGCTCGCCGAGACGAGCTGGTGCCTGGACATGCGCCAGTGGCTGGCCAAGCATCCAGACGCGATCGACGAGAGCTGCAAGACCCAGACACTTTACGGCTGCCTCGTTGCCCGCCGCGACTGCAGCCCCACCACGTCGGTGCCCACCTTGGCCGATCCGTGTGATATCACCCGCAAGCACGACGACTACTCGCGCGTCGCCGAGGGAGTCCGGCTGGAACTGCGGCTCGGCCGTTGCCCGGACCGGTCCCGGGCCTACCACCGGGTCCGCGTGCTGCTCGGTCTCGATGAGGTCGGGAAGGACGACCGGCCCGGCGAGAAGGCGGCCGCGGCGCGGCGCGATGTTCTCAGCAAGCCCCCGGCCGAGCGGCCACAGGCGATGCTGCGCGAATTCCGCAGGATGGCCAGCGCGGACGCGGCGGACCTGATGCCCGCCATCGAGCCGGGGGAGAGCTGGCCGACCCTGTTCCCGGTGCTGGAGTCAGGCTCGGAGGTGGTCCTGGCCTGCGTGGAGATCGACGTGCGCGATCGGGACGGCTGCACCGAGATCATCCGCGTGCGCACCGACTCCGGGGAGCGCTCCCCGCTGCTGCCGACCTCCGTCATCCAGGAACTGACCTGCGCCGTCGCGGCGGCCCTTCCGGCTTCAGACGGCACGCACGCCGATGGCCCGCGGGTCATCCCGAAGGTCTACTGGAACGAGGACGCCACCGCGCTCTGGTTCGCGGTGACCGCGCCGCTGATGCCGGCTTCGGTGTCACGACGGGCCGTGCAGCTGACATCGCTGGCTGAGCGCGGCTGGGTCGAGGAGGACATCGACTCGGTGCGATACGACGATGCCGAGCAGAGGGTAACCGTGACCCTGAACGCCCCCCCGGGGAACGAGCTGGTCCGGCTCATCGTGCGCGGCACCGGCGGCGCGCCAGTGTTCGGCCTGGATCCGGCGGCGCCGCTGGCCGGCCTGGCTGGTGGCCCGCCGGGCGACGCCAACGACGGTCACGATGCGGTGCTGACCCTCCGGAACCGCCGCACGGAGAGGACGGAGTGATGGCCACGACGACCACCTCGCCATTGTCAGCGGACTCCGGCGGAACACCGGCCACCGTGGGCGGCGGCATCACCCGCCTCAACCCAAGTGACGGGCTGTTCCTGCGCGCACAGCACCTCACCGTCATGGAGGACTATGCGCTGGCGCTGGCCCAGTCGGCCGCGCTGGCCGCCGGGACCGGCGTGGTATACGGCTACCGGGCCTGGCTCGACGGCACCATGCTCAAAGTTGATCCGGGCCTCGCCATCGGACCGGACGGGCGGCCACTGCGGTCCACGCAGGAGGCCACGGTCGACCTCTCGGACCTCACCGTCGAGGCCGACGGGTTCTTCGTCGTCGAGGTGAGCCCGGCGAGCTGGGATTACGGCCAGGAGAACGTGTACGGCAACCTATGCGATGACCCCTGCTCCAGCAGCGCAGCCATTCACCCCTACCAGGCCGAGGGCATCGCGATCAACCTGCGCGCCGACTCCATGCCGGGGCTGAAATCCCAGGGTGACTACCAGCAGCGGAACTGGCTGGCCAGCCGCTACTACGAGCGCGAGCGCGAACGAGGGCGACCATGGCTCGTGCCGGGCACGGCGGGGTCGAAGATCGCCGGCATCGCCACCCTCGACTTCTCCACCGCCACCGAGGCCCCCGAGGGGAACGCCGTGCCGATCGCCGTGCTGCTCAGCTCGGGCGGCAGCTGGCTGGTCGACCTGTGGATCGCCCGCCGCGATCTGGGTGATCCCGCTCCCCGCCGGGCCTGGCAGTCCAAGCTGGCGATGCGTCCGTGGGACGTCTTCATCGCCCAGGTGCTGCAGTTCCAGGCGCAGCTCACCGACCTGTACCTGGCCAGCCAGGCGGGCCCGGCCAAGTCGGTGGCCGCCGAGGAGCTCGCGCGCGCCATCGACTCCATCCGGGACCAGTTCGCGAAGATGAGGGTGAAACCCCACTGGCTGAGCGAGAGCATCACCGAGCTCGAGAACGCGCTCCCGCAGCTCGACAAGGCAGCCAGTCAGGCGAAGGACCCGGCGAAGTACGGGCTGAGCGAGCTTGGTTTCGGTGAGCTGCCGCCGGCCGGCTACCTGCCGTCCCCGCCTGCGGACTATGACGCAGAAGCGTACGCGAAGCAGCTGTTCGGGCCGTACGTGGAGGTGCGGGTCTGCCGCTGCCGTGCCGATCATGCCGTACGCGCGGTCGAGCAAGCCCAGCACCTGGACAGGATCCCGCTGGACCAGCGCGGCCAGAAGGGCATGCCGTCCGTTGACGTGCTCATCCCGGTCGAGCTCGCCGACCTGGTCCCCTTGTACTCGGAGTCCTATCCGTGGCTGGCCTTCGTCCGCCGGTCCGACCGGACCTGCCCGTCCGACCGGCCGGTTGACAAGGTAGCGGTCTATCTCGCCGATGCGGGCAAAGAAGCCGAGACGGTTGTCGTCGATACGGTCAGGGAAGTGAGGCCTCCACCGAAGGCTGATCTCGTCGGGTGGCTGACCTATCCTGCCGATACCTACGCGGTGCCCGCGCCGAACGATATCTACGGCACCGTGCACCAGAGGGCCGCAGGCCGCCAGCTCATCTACATCGGGCTCGCGTCCGCCGCGGACCGCCAGCCGCTCGCGGTGGTGCGGACCGCCCTCCTTGACCTGGACGCCAACGCCAGCGGCACGTTCCGCGTTGACGATATCCGCGTCGCCTACCGGGATGGGCTGAGCCCGGAGGCGATCGTGATCGTCGTGGGCAATGCCGAACAGACGCCAGGATGACCCGTTTCCGCCGGATGCGGCCACGCTCGCCGGATGCTGAGGAGCAGCAGGCGCAGCGCGTCTCCGAACAGGCAGCCGACCCGGGCATGCTGCCGCGCGCCGGCACGCCCGGGGCTCAGGACGTCGATGACGTGCGGCTGCACCGCGACGAGCGCGCCGCCCAGCTGACCGAGGCGCTCGGCGCGCCCGCCGTGACCGTGGGCAGGAACGTATTCCTCTCACCGAGCGGACCCGATCCGGCCAGCGACGCGGGACGGCGGATGCTGGCGCACGAGCTCACCCATGTCGTGCAGCAACGCCGCGGCGGCGAGCGGGTGCAGCGGTTCACCACCGCCGAGCGCCCGCTGATCGCCCGGGATCTCGCGGCGATGATGGCGGTGGTGCAGGCCCTCGTCACCGCGAGCACCGGCCCGGCCGGCGATGTGATTATGGACAAGCTGGTAACCCTGGCAGGAAGCCGGCCCGCTGGCGCGGCGCTGCCGGGGCCGCTTCGCTCCAGCGGCCCTCGCGGACCTTACATGCTCACCCTGAGGTACCTGTTCACCAGCCGCTGCGGGCTCGTCGACATGAGGCACTTCTTCCAGCTCATGTACATCTCGTGGTTCATGGATACCGGAAGCGCCCAGATGGCTGCCCGCGGCGCGACCCGGCGGGGCATCGAGCACGAGCTCACCTCCGACGCGGCGTCCAAATTCGGGCCGGAGGACCTTACCTCGAACGCCCTCGGCGCCTGGACCGCGACCCGGCTGGCGGTGTTCCCCCAGCGCGACGATCTTATCGCTCGCGTGCGTGAGACGCTCGAGCGCTGCGCGCCGGTGACCTTCGACACGCTGAGCCCGGCGTCACAGGCCTCACTGGTGAACTTCTACGCCGCTCTGGGCTCGACGGGCGAGCCGGTGAACCAGAACCGCACCGCGCTTGCCCTGATCCCGCCCGTCTCCGAGCTGGCCGGAACGGACCGGTCATTCCCCTTCGAACTAGATGACGACGATCCGACCAAGGCCACCATCAGCGGGCCGGCCTTCGATAGCGGTGCCGCCGGCCTCACCGGCGACAGCGAGATCCGGTCTTTCCTGGCCACCCAGCGCGAAGAGGTGCTGATCGCGATCCCGTCACCGGTGCAGGTGAGGCTGGGAAAGCGCCTGCTGGAGGGCTGGATCTCCGACGCGGACATCGATGCATTCGAGCATCTGTACCGGCTCAGTGATACCGCCGCGCGCCAGGGGTTGCGCGCGGCGGTGGCGGATACGACCATCATCAGCGTCGCGCAGAGGACACGGCTTCAGATGATAGTGAGTCCTTGATGCGATGACGCCCAGGTGACAGCGATGGTTGGAGAATCGGGTTATGTCGGCGCGTAAAACTGAGTCTGGTGTTTGCATCGTGCGAGTAGAGGTGCAGACGGAGCATTTGCTCATCACTGTTACGACCAATCGCGACCTGGCTCGTAGTCTGTATACAACTGGATTCGGCGGCGAACGGCACTTTACCGATCCCGGCGATGCGCTTCAGGCCGTCGCCGAGTTCCTTCGTTCTTTTGTTCAACCTATTGGGGCATGATCCGTATCACGGGCCGTCCATTTCGGTCTGTACCAGTAGCAGCGGAGTGACGATAACGTAGTGGTGACGATCGGGAGTTAGCGTCAGCTCACGCCTTGGTGGGAGCAGGAGGGGATATGGGCCTACCAGATCACAAAGACGAGAATTCCCGCGGTGCCCCGACGAGAAACTGCGTGGTGCACCTGCTCGGCGGCCTCTACGTGACGCAGAGTGGCTGCCGCATCGAAGTTCCGGAAGGCTGCAAGAGGCTTCTCGCCTTCCTCGCCCTGCGGCGAGGCCGAGTCGAGCGCTGCCATGCTGCCGGGACGCTCTGGTCCTCGGTCGATGACCGCCGGGCCGCAGGTAATCTCCGGTCTGTGCTCTGGCGTCTGCGTTGCGCGGAGATCGATGTGCTGGAGGCGGATAAGCGGTCGGTCGGCCTTCGCCACGGAGTGGTTGTGGACGTTCTCGAGGTAGCCGAATGGGCAGCCCGGCTGATTGCCCAGCGCCCTCTGCCAGAGGACCTGTCGCTGAGCCGGCCGTTCGCCGACGCCCTGGACCTGCTGCCGGGCTGCTACGACGACTGGGCGATCATCGAGCGGGAGCGCATGCGTCAGCGGATGCTGCATGCGCTGGAGGCGCTCAGCCGCGCGATGACAACGATGGGCCGTTACGGCGAAGCGGTCGACGCGGCCATGACAGCGATCAGCGTCGAGCCTCTGCGCGAAAGCGCGCAACGTGCGCTGCTCGAAGCTCACATGGCCGAGTCCAATCTCAGCGAGGCCCGGCGTAATTTCCTCGCCTACAGGAACCTGGTGCGAAGTGAGCTCGGAGTTGAGCCGTCCGTGGAGCTGGCTGCCCTGGTCCGCTGGCGGCTTTCCAGGGGTCCGCAAGCTTGTAGCAGTGGCCCGGTCGCCGCTACCGTCTGATGGGTCCTGCGTATCGATATCGGCAGGTTGAGCCCTCGAGGCGGGGCCGACTGGAGCATTACGCTGAGTCCCGGATGCTGACATGTCCATTGGTAGGCCTTGGGTCTCCATATAACCGGAGTAACCACAAGCTCTTGGTGCAGTCGACTGCCATGATCACAGCATCTTGCGGTCCTTGCTCGTCTGCTCCGCTCAAGTCGAGACCCTGAGCAGGCTAACGGGATTTCCCTCTGGCGAAGCTAGCGAGAAATCATTAGTTAGGGTAACGAGTTTTTCTTTTGCTACGCTAACCAAGTTTCCGAACGGGCGGGCATCACGCCCTGGGCCCGCGCACCCGCATTGGCCGGTCGGCGGTCTCCGCCGCGTACGCCCCCCGGCTGACGAGGCATCGGCCGGCCTAGGCCCTTGGTACTAGGCGGGGGATCAATGTGTGACCGATCGGCCGACGCGGTGGCCGCGGCGGCCGCCCTAGCGTGGGCAGGGTCAGATCCGCTGGTAACAGGGGCACAGTGTCGATGAAGGAGCGCAGATGATCGAGGTGAGAAACCTCAGCAAGCGGTACGGGGACAAGCTCGCGGTTGACGGCCTGGACTTCGTGGTGCAGCCGGGGGTGGTCACCGGTTTCCTCGGGCCGAACGGGGCGGGCAAGTCCACCACGATGCGGCTGATCGCCGGCCTGGATGAGCCGAGCGCAGGCAGCGTGCGGGTCAACGGGAAGGACTACCGGTCGGCGGTCGCGCCGATGGCGGAGCTGGGATTGCTGCTGGAGGCCAGGGCCGTGCACACCGGCCGCTCGGCGCGTAACCACCTGCTTGCGATGGCGCAGACCAATGGCATCAGCCGGCGACGCGTGGATGAGGTCATCGACATGGTCGGGCTGCGCGAGGTGGCCGGGAAGCGGGTCGGCGGGTTCTCTCTGGGGATGGGCCAGCGCCTCGGGGTCGCCTCCGCGTTGCTGGGCGACCCGAAGGCGGTGGTGCTGGACGAGCCGGTCAACGGCCTGGACCCCGAGGGCGTGCGGTGGATCCGCAACCTGCTCAAGGCGCTGGCCGCGGACGGGCGCACGGTGTTCGTGTCCTCGCATCTGATGAGCGAGATGGCCCAGACCGCGACCCGGCTGATCGTCGTGGGGCGGGGCCGGCTCATCGCCGACACCACGGTCGAGGAGTTCGTAGCCCGGGCCTCAGGCAGTTCGGTCACCGTCCGCACGCCCGAGGCCAGCCGGCTGCGGGACCTGCTGCTCGGGCCGGACGTCACCATCACCAGCGACCGGGCCGACGTCCTGCACGTTCAGGGCCTGGACGCGGAGCAGATCGGCACCGTGGCCTGGCGGGCACGGCTGCCTGTTTTCGAACTGGCCCTGGAGCAGGCCTCCCTGGAGCAGGCGTTCATGGAGCTCACCCAGGATTCGGTGGAGTACCGCTCCGCCGACGCAAGCGTCGCGACGGAGGTGGCGGCATGACCACCATGACCCATACACCCATGACCGCCCCGGTGGCCGGCCAGTCGCCGCTGCGGGTCACTCAGCGGCGGGTCCTGCTGTCGGAGTGGACCAAGTTCCGGTCGCTGCGCTCGACGGTCTGGACGCTGCTGGCCGCGGTGGTGCTGTCCATCGGTATCGGCGCGCTGTTCTCGGCGGTGTCCGCCAGCCAGTACCACACCTTCAGTCCCGCCGACAAGGCGAGTTTCGACCCGGTCTCCACCAGCCTGAACGGCATGGTGTTCGCCCAGCTGGCCATCGGCGTGCTGGGGGTGCTGCTGATCAGCGGCGAGTACAGCACGGGGATGATCCGCTCCTCGCTCACCGCGGTGCCCAGGCGGCTGCCGGTGCTGTGGGCGAAGCTGGGGGTCTTCGCCGGGGTGGTGTTCTCGGTCACGCTGGTCACCAGCTTCGTGTCGTTCTTCCTCGGGCAGGCCCTGCTGAGCAGCCAGCACCTGAACGTCGCGATCTCCGCCCCGGGTGCCCTGCGCTCGGTCATCGGCACGGCCCTGTACGCCACGGTCGCGGGCATGATCGGGATGGCGCTGGGCGGCCTGCTGCGCAACACCGCCGCCGGGATCTCCACGTTCGCCGCCGTGTTCTTCGTGATCCCGCCGCTGACCGACCTGCTGCCGTCCTCGTGGTCCTCGCACTTCGTGCAGTACCTTCCCTCCAACGCCGGCGAAGTGCTGTTCGGGGGAGCGCGGGGTCTGGCTCATCCGCTGGCGCCGTGGACCGGCTTCGGCCTCCTGTGCGCCTACGCGGCCGTGATGATCGGCTTCGCCGCCTGGCGGCTGCGGCGCGCCGACGCCTGATCCGGGGGGACAATCGGTGGAGTGAACACGTTTCCGCTCTTCGGGCATCCACCAGCGCGCTCAGTGCGCTGGTGGATGTTCGACTGGCTGGCAACCCTGTTCGTCGCGCTGCTCTCGCTGCCTTACCACGCCCAGGAGCACGTCGGGCCGTCGCCGCTGACGATCCTCGTGCAGGCGGCGCTCACCCTGCCGCTGGTCGTCCGCCGGATCTGGCCGAGCGCGGTCTTCGGCTGGCTTTTCGGCGTCTCGGCCGTGGCGGGACTGTGGGATGCCCGCCGCATCGTCAGCTTCGCCTTGGTGGTCGCGCTGTACACGGTCGCGGCGCAGGAGTCCCGGCGCCGCGCCCTGGCCGCGGCCGGCCTGCTGGAGGGCGGCGTCATCGCCGCCGTGATAAGCCTGGCGGGCAGCAATTGGTGGCACGGCGCGATCCTCGGCTCGGGCATGGTCGCGGCCGCCCTCGGCCTGGGCCTTTACACCGCCACCCGCCGCGCGTACCTGCAAGAACTGCACGACCGGGCCGAACGGCTTGAACGCGAGCGCGATCAGCAGCAGGAACTGACCGCGGCCGCCGAACGCGCCCGCATCACCCGTGAGATGCACGACATCCTCGCCCATCACCTCGCGGTCATGGTCGCGCTCAGTGACGGCGCCGCGGCCACCGCGGCCAGTTCGTCCCCGCAAGCGGCGAAGGCCATGCGGACCGTCTCGGCCACCGGACGCCAGGCCCTGACCGACACCCGCCGGCTGCTCAGCGGACCGGCGGCCGACGCCGGACCGGGCGACGAGCGGCACCCCCTGCCGGATCTCAGCGGACTCGACGACCTGGTCGCGAGCGTACGCGCGGCCGGCCTGCCGGTCAGCTACGAGCTACGGGGCACACCCGCACCGCTGTCCGCCGGAGTCCAGCTGACCGTCTACCGGCTGGTCCAGGAAGCGCTCACCAACACCCTCAAGCACGGCGGGACAGGCGCCAGCGCGGTCGTGCGCGTGCTGTACCTGCCCGGCGAACTGCGCCTGGACATCGAGGACGACGGCGCCGGCGCAAGCGCCCCCCGGCCGGAAACCGCCGGGCGCGGCCTGGCCGGAATGCGGCAGCGGGTGCAGACCTTCGGCGGCGAGGTGCAGGCCGGCCCCCGGCCTCCGGCCGGCTGGCGGGTGTCCGCGCAGCTGCTGCTGGATCAGGAGCTGCCGACGTGATCCGGGTCCTGCTCGTGGATGACCAGTCGCTGGTCCGGATG
>WNFY01014623.1_pt1 | contig 11009 bp, 7 predicted proteins | sample 5400091 | NCBI WGS metagenome assembly WNFY01 (sample SAMN13153364, study PRJNA577476) | soil metagenome | isolation source: 60 cm soil or saprolite under grassland replicate 1 | place: USA:California | collected 2016-06-15
CGGCGCCCTGACTCGCTGCCCGGAAGTCGCGTACGCCCTGCAGAACCGGATAGCGCGTGACCGCGAGCCGCTCGCCGACCCGCTGCGCCTGGCCCGCTGGCTGAGCCGCGTCTGGACCAGGGACCTGGGGGTTCAGGTGTAGGGCGCGTCGGTGCTGCACTCGCCGCGGCCGGCCAGCGTGCCCGCCGTGGCGACCTCGGGATGCCCGGGACCGAGAGCCTCCACGTACCGGTCCATGGTGGCCTCGGCCAGGCGGGAGGCGTCCTCCTCGAGGCCGGTCGCCCGCAGGTCCTGCACCAGGTTCACCGCGCAGGAAAGCGTATAGGGATGGAGCGGGCCGAGCACCCGCTTGAACGACGCGTAGGTCGCCTCGAGCAGTTCCGTGACACGCTCGACCCGGACCACCCCAACACCTTGTCGGCGGCGACAAGGTGTTGGGGTGGTCCGGGTCGAGCGTGTCACGGAATCCGGTGAAGGAATGCCCGGACAGGCGGCGGGACTCGTCGAGCCGCCCGGCTCTACGCAGGACGATGGCGTAGTTGTTCTCGGCCGACAGGGTGAAGGGGTGGTTGGGCCCGAGCAGGCGCCGGTACTGCTCAAGGGTCTCGTCGGCCAGTTCCGCCGCGTCGCCGAGGTTGCCCGTGATGCGAAGATCGTTGACCAGGTTGCCGACTGCGGACAGGGTATCGGGATGGCTGCGGCCAAGGCGGCTCTGGTACGCGGCGTATGTCTCCTCGCTCATCCGCAGCGCCTCGTCGTAGTCCCCCGCCTTGCGGCAGGCTACGGCGAGCTGTTTCGTGGCGCGCAGCGTACTCGGGTGAATCCGCCCCAGGATGGCGACGTAGCGGTTGAGGGTATTCTCCAGCCGGTTCCTCGCCTCCCGGTATTTCCCGGCCTCGCACAGATCGCGAGCGTAGCCGTCCTCTGACTGGAGGGTGAACGGGTTCTGGTCGCCGAGGACCCGGCGGCGCGCCTGCAAGACCGCTTCGTCGAGGCTGGCCGCCGTGGTGTAGTCCCCCATCAGGAAATAGTCGAGCGCCAGGTTGTTCTGCGACATAAGCGTGCGCGGATGCTCGGCGCCGAATATCTGGACGTGGCTGTCGTAGAGATTCCGGTCCAACTCCAGCGCGTCCTTGAACCGGCCCAGGCCCCGGTAGGTGCCGCCGACGAGGTTGCCGGCACTCAGCGCCTCCTCATCGTCGTCCCCGTATACCCGGCGCAGCTTCCGGTAGCACTCCAGGCTCCTGTCCATGGCCTCGCTGTCGTGCCCGAGCGCTCGCAGGATGGTGGCCTGATGCCGGACCAGCACGAGCAGGGCCTGGTCGTCGTCAGGGAAGTTAAGCTGCCAGTGACGCAGCGCCGTCTCGGCGAAGGTCTGCCCGGCGTCGTAGTTGCCCCGCATGTAGAGATAACGGGTCAGGTTGAGGACCATCTCGCGCACTTCCCGGTAACGGCATTCCACCGAGCCGCTCAGCTCCACGTGCGGCCACAGCTCGCGGTAACGGTCCCAGTTGTCGGGGACGTCGGGGTCGCCAGGATCGGCCGCGGCGATCACCATGTGGGCTTGGTGGCGCACAGCTTCGCGCTCCTCGTCGCCGGAGAGCTGCTCGCGCAGCACCAGCTGCGCGAGCCGGTGCAGCTGGAGCCGGTTGTTCCCGTAATCCACCTGGGCCAGCGCGTACTTCTTGATCTCGCGGATCATCCGGTCGCGTTCCCTGTTACTGCTCAGCGCGCGGCGCAGGCTCGCGGGCAGCGCCTCGACGAACCGGCCGACGGACAAGATGTTCCACGGGATGGGCTCGGGCGCGAAGTACGCGCACAACTGCAGGAGCAGGACCACCTCGGGCTGCGACTCGCGGAGCCGGTCCAGGGCCAGGCTCCAGGTCACGGCGACGGGCAGCGGATAGTAATCCGTCGCTGGCTCGGCGCGGCGCACCATCTCCACGTCCTGCAGGCGCGCCAGCCGCTCGTCCTCCTGCAGCCGCGCCAGCCGCTCGTCGAACAGGGCTAGGTAGTCGCCGCTGCTGGTGTGCGTCTCCGCCTGCCAGGCCGCCGCCTGCTCCAGGGCCAGCGGCAGGTCGTCCAGGCGGCTGGCGAGCTCGTCGGCGTCTTGCTGGCGGATGTCCGCCAGGCGGCTGCGGAGAAATGCGATGCTCTCTTCCCTGTGGAAGACATTGACCTCAACGACCTGGGCTATCCCCGCCCAGACGTCGCTTCGCGAGGTCACGATGATGTGCCCGGAGCCGATCCGGAGGAACTCCCCGATGTCCTCCGACGTGTTGACGTTGTCGAAAACGAGCAGCCAGCGGCCGTAGGGCCGGTTCCGGCGCAACGCCGCCAGGACTTCGCGGACCGCGTCCTCGACGTTGAGCGAAGGAATGTTCATCCGCTTGGCGAGGTCGGCAATGGTGGTCAGCACGATGGCAGGCTGCTCGGCCGAGATCCAGCAGATCAGGTCGTAATCCTGCTGATACCGGTGCACGTACTCGATGGCCAGGTGCGTCTTGCCCACGCCGCCGTAACCGCGCAGCGCGTGCGGGACCAGGGCGGTCGGCTTGCCGGTAAGTCGCTCGTGGATATCCCGCAGCAGGTCTTCGCGGCCGGTGAAATACGGATTACGAGGGGGAACGCCGATCAAGATGGCTGGCACATCGCCGCGCCGCTCCCGGCCAGGGCGATCACTCGGCGGATAGGACAATTCGTCTCCTCGGACGGGTTGAGCAACGAGAGAAGGATGGTCTCCTGAGGAGACTGACCACGATCCGGACCACGCCGCCGCCGGGGTTACCAGGGCGTTCGCCGAGAATCCTGGCGACTCCGTTATCGCCGTACCGGGCCGTGCTGCCTCGCCGGCGCGAAAAGGCCCGAGCTGGCTTCTCAGCCTTTCCGCGATGTCCGCGTAGATGCCGCCGAGACCGCTCAGCGCGCTTCTCGCCGAATTCGCCAGCCGCCGGTCGAGCTGCACGAGAGCGGTCAGGTCGGCGTCGGTGGGCGCGTCGAAGAGCGCCGTGACGTCGATAGGCCGCCCTGACCGGCTCGCGGTGTGGCGGGTCACCAGTCGGAGCACTGACAATCCCGCGCTCCGGGGTACCGACGAACGCAGCAGCTCGCCGACCTCCTGGTCGAATTCGTAAAGGACCGGCGGCTTGCTGGCCGCCTGGCCGGTGGCCGGGCTGGCCGCCGGGCCCGGGGCCGTGCTGGCCGCCGGGCCCGGGGCCGTGCTTGGGGCCCGGGTGAGCAAGCCGCCGAGGAGAACCTCGGCCAGGTGGCTGGGCGAGGAGGATGGCAGCATCGCCTCCTGGACGAAGCGCATGGCCGGGAGCGTCATCGGCGCGAAGGCCAGGTAGCAGGCCAGCTGGAACGCCTCTTGCGACGCCGTGCAGCGGAACCGGGCCACCCGGGCCCTGGCGGGCATCCCGGCTTCCGCGTTGGCTGGCGGCTCGGCGGTCCGCCCGGTGAATATCGCCGGAATATCCGCCCAGGTGGCGCCCCCACGCACGATCTGCGCCCAGCGCTCGAGTCCGCGCTGGTCGAACCGCAGGACCGGGACGGGCACGCCATCCGCGGCCGACGGCTGCTCGCCGTAGTCGTGCCGGAAGCCGAGACCGGGTTCGGTGACATGCCGGTAGCGGACAGCGAAACGCAGGTTCACCGTCGCTGGCTCACGGGCGCGGACCTGCACCGAGGCGACCGGCGGCGCGCACCGCCGCCACAGCCGCTGCGGAAACATCTGCACGATCGAGACGTGATGGCTGCGGGCCCAGCGTTCCAGCAGCTTGGCGGCCCGCTGGTCGCGCCAGGCCGCGCCGACGCAGTCGCTGGCGACCAGGATGACACGGCAACGCGCGGGGTCGATGAGCTCCGCCGGACTGTGCGTCGCGGACTCTCGGGGAGGTTCCTGGTCGCGCAGCAGGAACGATTCCCCGATGCGCGTGTCCGTGTCCAGCCACCAGGGACGCACGAGCCGGAAGACGCCCGCGGACTCGAGTGTGGCCCGCAGCTCGTGCACCGTGTCCCGCCACAGCGTCATCGAGGAGCTGGCGTCGATGACCAGGGCTAGCTCGAGCCGCTCACCGAGGGAACGCAGGACCGGCCGCCATCCGCCCCCGGCCGCCCGTTCCTCCGGGGCGGCAAAGGCCGGTACCGCCGGCGCGACGGGTGCCTCGCTCGTCAAGGAAAGCTCCCGGCTGCCTCCCATGGGCGTCCTCCCGGTCACGTGGGCATGCGGAACAGGGCGGCCGGATCGACCACCCGGCTGCCGTCGTCGTAGAGCAACGTCAGGTTCCTGGCCAGATGGTGGTCGTCGGCGCCGCGTTCGGCCGCCGAGCGCCGGAACGCGAGCACCCGGAGCGGCAGATCCGGCAGCAGGAACGAGGCGCTGTCATCGGGAAGCAGGCCGCTCAGGCCGCCGCTGAGATCCGCCTCCGAGCTCCGGGACCAGAGCAGTACGGGGATCCCGGCGGTGAGGGCCACCATCAGTGCCGCGCAGTGATCCGCAGCCGGGGGCTGCGTGAGGAGCAGGCACACCGGCCCGTCGGGTCTGATCAGCGTGGTGTATACCTGCTCGGGATCCTGCGCCGCGGCCTGCTCGGGGAGCCAGCTGACCGCATCGGCCAGGCGGAGTCCGGACTCAGGCCCGCCGACCAGGCTGAAGAACTCCGCCTGCCGGGCTCGCGCCCATTTGTCCTGCCAGCGGCGGTACGTTCCGGCCAGCTCCCCGAGCCTGGTCATGCTCCGCACCACGACCTGGTACTGCACGCCGAGGGTGACCATGCCGACCCGCCACTGGTCCACCGACAGGTTGATCAGGAAGTTCGGCAGGAGAAACTCGATCCGCAACTCGTCCGGATGAACCCAGGTCACTTCGAGGGAGTTCAGCGCCCGGCCGATACGAGCCCTGATCTGGTCCTCGGTATAAGGATTATCGTCCGGCTCTATCAGGGGCACCAGGGAATACGAGTCGTGCTGAATATAGGCCGATAGGTAGCAGAGGCTGGGATCGATGCTATCCGGCTCCAGGTGAATGGTGCAGTATCTCTGTCCCGTCTCACGCGGCCCGCGCTGGCTGTTCCTGACCTTGCTCAAGGTGTCCGCGTACGGCTTCCTGGGCAGGAAGTCGGCGACCCAGCCGAGGAGGCGATCCCGGAACTCCGCGGGCTGCGCGCTGGCGAGATTATCGACGAAGACGGCGATCGGGGGAAGCTTGTCCCTGGCCCGGGCCGGGAACTCCTCGAGCTCGTTGAGGACTGCGCGCAGGTTCGAGGGGTCCGATCGTAAGGTGTGGCCGATGTGGTCGATGCTCAGCGTGAACAGCCGCGGGACGTCCAGGTCGGCCAGATTGGCGCACATCTGGTGGAGCTCACGGCGCTGTTCGCGGCTGAGCAGGGGCTTGGCCAGGTGCGTACTGACGGCGGACCGGACCGCATCGGCGACCTCGCCGGGTCCGTAGATATCGGCAATCGTATCGGCGAACACCCACATCGCGACGTCACGCGACAGCAGCTGATCCGTGAGTTCCAGCAAATCCGGATCATCTACGGCTTCGCCCGCGCCATTTTCCCGATCCCGGAAGATAGGCTCCCCGATCTCTTGTTCGGAGAACTGGATGCACATCTTGCGGCCCTCCGGGTCTCGCAGCAAATCTACTCTGCGAAGCGCCTCGGCAATAGCCTGCCGCGTAGCCCGACCCGGTTCACCACCGGAACTACCTGGCCGACCCAACCTTCCCCCCTGCTACACGCATGATGACATGAGGCGGAGGGCTCGGCAATAGCTATACATGAACTCTTTCCAGATCATTTGCAAGATCATCAGCATTGCTCCTGCCCAGCGAGGTTTCGCGGATCTTCCTGGCCAATTCATTGAGCGCCCCCGGCACGCGCGCGCAGGACCATAGCAACGCGGTCAGGTCGGCACGATCCGCAGAACTGCGCGGGACCGTTAGTATCACTTCAAGTGGCAGCTCGCTTACGATCAGGTGCCGCGACTGGGCATTGGCGAGCGCCGGTACCTCCAGGCCCTTCTCGACCAGCGGCAAGATATCCGCCGCACGGGGCGCGCGGGACCGCGCCTCGGCCGGGCCGTCATCTTTGCCCGGTCCGGCCATGCGGCGCAGCAGTGGCCACTCCTCCGCGATCTTTCCGATCGGGACCAGCCAGGTCTGTTCCCTGGAACCGTCCGACGCAGCCACGACGGCCAAGCCGAGAATGTCACCGGTTTGCTCATCCACCACATCGGACCCGTAATACCTGCTGGTGATATCCGGCGATTCATCGGTGAGGCGGCCGAGCGGAATCCGTTCCTGGCTATTCGCGTCGTGGCCGGGAAGAAGCGCCCAGGCCGCGGGCCTGTCCCTAGTGCCGTTCGGGGCGACGCAGGCGCGCAGGCGGACGACCCGTGAGCCGGCGCCCAGGTCAAACCGGAACACAGGCTCGACGGTTTCGTGAATGACCGGCCCCGCGATGCTGAGTCCGGCCACGCCGAGGCCCTGCCGCCTTCCGCCGGCACTAGCCCTGACCGCCACGTGCGCCGAGGTAATCACATAACGTCCGCCGACCATGATTCCCGGGCCGTGGATCACCCCGCCAGCGGATTCCCGCAGGCGGACGCGCCATGGCTCGCTCCGCGCCCTCCGGACCGGGCCCCGCGGGCGGAGCATGGCAATCCACCCGATCGTGCTGGTTTCCTTGACGTCAGCCGGAATGGGAGAATACGCCTCCGGGCAGAACTCCGGGCTGTTCCTGATCACTTCGAAGTAAAACATCGACGAGGCGATCAGGGCGAGGACGGCTCCGGAGGAGTTCAGCAGCGCCTGCTTGAGCGGCGCCGCATCCAGGAGCCGGAATGTCGTATTGACCGCGCTCGACACGACTCCGGCGCTATCGAAGGTGACCTCCCCCGCGTGCAGCGCCATCCGCAGTCGTATGCGTTCTTCCGCACGGTGCGCCCGGTTATACCGGTACAGCGCCGAAGCCAGCTGGCCGGGAAGACGATCGGAGAATAGGACCTTGGGTATATCGGCCGGAGCTAGGACCATCGTACCGTCGCCGCGGTCCTCCCAATGACAGGAATCCCAGCTGATTCCGGCCGCTCGGAATGCGTCATGCAGCAGGTCATAGAGGCCGCCGTGTATCGTCAGGCGCTGTGCGTCCGTCCGGCTCTGATCGCCGAACTTCTCCACGTCCACCACGAGAATGGTCCGGTGAGTCGCCGGTGGCACCATCTGACCTCGCGTCGTATACAAAGCGGAGCGGCCGCGCCATTGAGGTAAGACTAATACCGGGACCTGCCGAGGTACATATACACGTCTCAAATGATCCACCCCGGTTCGGCCGACGCCGCGTCAATGGCGATCCGGCCGTCCGCGTGAGCCGGATATGCGCTTTCCGGGTCCGGGCTGAGCGGCGGCACCGGAGGGAGGGTCCAGGAAGGCACCCGGTATCCCCGCCGGGGCGAGCCCGGGCGCGGAAGGGCGGTCAGTCCGAGACGGCGGGCAGGCGGCCGCTCCCGGCGCGCCTGAGCACGTGCCTGCGGAACAGGTCGGTGGCGGGCAGCAGGCGGCGCTCGGCGGACCAGGTCAGGAAGATCTCGCGCACCGCGCCCTCGTCCTGGATCTCCAGGTAGGCCACCGGCCCGGGGACCGCCTCCGGCGACCCGGCGCGGGGCGCGGGCACGATGGCCACGCCCAGGCCGGCCGCGACGAAGCCGCGGACGTTGGACAGGTCGTCGCCCTCGAAGATCACGTCGGGCCGGAACCCGGCCTGCTCGCACAGCTGGTCGCCCAGCCGGCGCAGCGCGGAGGTGGCCCGCAGGCCGATGAACGGCTCGCTGGCCACCTCGGCCAGCCGGAGCCGCCGCTGGCCGGCCAGCGGGTGCTCGCGCGGCAGGGCCAGGCGCAGCGGCTCGAGCGCGATCAGCCGGGTGCGCACCTCCGCGTCCGGCTGGTGTTGCGGCCGCCGCGAGCCCAGTTCGAGGTCGGCGCGGCCGCCGTCGAGGGCCGCCGAGTTCGGCTCGTCGCGCACCTGGGTGAGCCGGAAGCGGACCCCCGGGTGCGCGGCTCGGAAGCTGCGGGCCAGGTCGGGGACGAGCCAGGTGCCCAGCGACTGCTGGAAGGCCAGCGCCACGACGCCGGTGTCCGGGTCGATGAGCTGATTGACGGCGGCGATGCCGTCGTCGAGATGGTGCAGCAGCGCGTCCAGGTGCGGCTTGAAGACCGCCCCGGCGTGCGTCATCCGCAGCGTCCGGCCGGAGCGGCGCAGCAGCGGCGTGCCGATCTGCGCCTCCAGGCGCGCCAGGGCGCGGGAGACGCCGGACTGGGTGACCGACTCCAGCTCGCTGACCTCGGTCACCGTGGTGCCGTCGGCCACCTGCTGGAGCCACCGCAGTGCGTCGGTGTCCATACCTATGACTCTAGCTCATACGTGAATTGCTATTAAGTCATTGGACGCATAGTTCATGGTGAACCACACTGGAAGGGAAGCGACAGAACGGAGGACAGGCAGATGCAGACCGCAACTCGCCCGCTCACTTCCATGTGGACCACCGTCCGCACCCAGCTTCGCGACAGCCGTGACGCGCACGCCGCGCGGACCGCGCTCGCGCGCGAGCTGGCCAGCTACAGTAGCCAGGCCGACCTGGACGACCTGCACGCGATCCTGGACCGGTACAGCGACCAGGAGACCCACGATATCCGCCGCATCCTGGCCACCCAGCGCAGCCGCTGACGTCAGGCGACGCCGGACCCGGCGGCCGGGCCCCTGGGGTGTGCCACGGGCCCGGCCGGGATGTCAGAACTGGTCCGCGGAGGCGACCGCTTCGGCGACGATGATCTCCGGCGGTTCCGGGGCCGCGCCGACCGTCCCGATGAAGGCCTGCAGGGCCGGGTCGGAGAAGAACTGCTGGAACTGCTCGACGCTCTCCCATTCGTCGATGACCAGGACGAACCCGTCGCCGACGCCGAACCGGTGGTGCAGCGCGCCGACGGACCGGGACCCCTCGGTGATCTTCGCGAACTCGTCGGCCCGCTCCTGCAGCGCCTGCCGGAATACCGCCGTGTCGCCCTTGAACTTCGCGCTGATCAGCACGCTCATGCCGTAACCCCTCCCTGGTGCCCCGCGCCGGGCGGCGCGGTTCGTCGGCTGGGATACGTCACCAGGACGGCGGGCGGATCACCGTGCTTCCCGGCTCAGGCCGCCGCCACGCCAGGGCATGACACTAACGCCGCAGGTCACGCTGGCCTGTCGGCCAGGTGGGCCGTCAGCTCGGCCAGGAAGCGCTCCGGCTGGTCCAGGTGCGGGCCGTGGCCCGCGTCCTCGATGACCACCTCGCGGTAGCGGCCGCCGGCCACCGCGTATCCGTTCAGTACGGCCCGGGTCTGCGCCACCATGGGCTGCGGCGGCCAGGTCTGCTCGCCGGGCCAGCCGGGGACCGCGCCGATCGAGCCCAGGTAGGCCAGGTCGTACAGGGAGGTGTCGGAGACGATGACGTCGTCGGCACCGCGCAGCCAGAGCACCGGCGGCTTGGGCTCCACCCCGGACAGTTCGGCGATCCGGAAGTGCGTGGGAGCCATCGTGTTGAGCACGCCGTGGTCGCCGGGGGCGAAGCCGGGCCAGGCATCCACCGGGCGCGAGTCGCCCGGGTACCAGTACTGACCGGTCCGGGTGGACAGCATCGACTCCACGAAGATGTCGAGGTGCTCGGGCACGTGCGGCGGCTTGACGTAGTGCGCCAGCAGCACCTGCCGAGGCGACAGGATGCTCTTATCGGTGCGGTCCTTGCCCGCCAGCCGCTCCACGAACTCCGGGTTGGCGCCGCCGGCGCCGGACCCGGCGCCCCGCGGGTCGCACAAGATGCCGTCCACGCCCCTGGTCCCGCCGAACCCGAACGGGGAGACCGGGTCCACCAGCGTCAGCGACGCGACCCGGTGCGCGCCGGGCCGGTCCACCAGGTACTGCAGGACCACCCCGCCGCCCATGCTCCAGCCGACCAGGTGGACCGAGTCCAGGCCGAGGGCCTCGACGGCGGCGGCCAGGTCGTCGGAGAAGTCGCGCAGCCCGCGGGTGGCGAACACCGGCTCGTCGTCGGTGTCGCCGAAGCCGCGCAGGTCGATGGCCAGCGGCCGGTACGGTTCGGGCAGCGCCAGCATCATCGGCTGCCAGAACAGCGAGGACGACACGTTGCCGTGCACGAACAGCACCGCCGGGCTCCCGGCGGGGCGCCCGGCCGCAGACAGCACGTTGACGGTGAGGCGGCTGGTCGGCATCCGTTCGGCGGAAATGCCCGGCAGCAACGTGTCCATCTGTCCTCCCGCGGGTGTGGCTCGGCCAGGGTACTAACCGAAACTGTGACGTGTCTGGCCGAAGCGGCCCTTCCTCCTGCCCGGCGGCGGTGCGCTCAGTCATGGGTGCGAGCTGAGTCTTCTGTGGCGAGCTGCGCGGCGAGGGCGTCGAGCTGGGCGGCGGTGCCGTGCTCCCGCCAGGCTGGCTCTTCCCGGCCGTCGAGGAACGCGCCCTGCTCGGTGAGGACCAGCCGGGTCCCGCCTTCGGCCGGGCTGAACTCCACCGTGGTGACCGAGACCGTCATGACGTCGTTCCCGGCCGACAGGGTGGAGGTGTACACGATCCGTTGCTCCGGGACGATGTCCCGGTAGAGCGACTCGAACGTCATGACCGGGCCGCCGTCCGGGCGGCCGCGAGCCACCTCGCGGCCGCCGACCCGGAAGTCAAGCTGGTGCCCAAACGTGGCGTGCGTGACGTAGCGGTCCATGGTTCGGTTACTCCCTTGCGTGTCGTCGTCTAAGCCTTGGTCTCCGGGTCCGGCTCGGCGCCTGGCCCGGTTCCCGGCTCGGCCAGGTAGTCGCCGAGCCGGTCGAGCCGGGTCTCCCAGGCGGTGCGCTGCGAGGTGATCCAGCCCTCGGCCGCCCGCAGCGCGGCCGGGTCGATGTGGCAGGTCCGCACCCGGCCGGCCTTTTCTGACCGGACCAGGCCGCAGGCCTCGAGAACCTGCAGGTG
>WNFY01015560.1_pt1 | contig 11008 bp, 14 predicted proteins | sample 5400091 | NCBI WGS metagenome assembly WNFY01 (sample SAMN13153364, study PRJNA577476) | soil metagenome | isolation source: 60 cm soil or saprolite under grassland replicate 1 | place: USA:California | collected 2016-06-15
ACTCGGACTGCTCTTCCAGCAATTGGCCGGCACCGGTGCGAAAACCTGGATCACTAAATTTGAGCTGTCTTCGGGAGGAAATCCGGAGCGTGTGTTCGTGTTGCACCAAGCGCCTGCCAACAGGCCGGTCAAGCAGTTCGATCCTTATCTGGGAGACTACGATCACCTGATGGCCGTCGGCAAAGATTTCTACGGCATCTTCTCCGGGAGCAATTCACCACGAAAGGAAAACTTTCCCAGCGGCATCGTCTACCAGCGTAACGTCAACTGGAACACCAGCACACTGCTCGACGTGGATAACGCGACCACTGTAAATCCATCCATTGATCCCTTCTTCTTCAAAGTAAAGGGTTGAGGATTATCCCTGGTCTCGCGTGTTGAATTCTGTCTGGAATTGTTCGGACTAATTGCGCCGAGTCTCATGCCGAGCTCTAGTTATGCGCGCGAGATGTGAATGCACTGGCCTTTTGGTATGATGATCTCGAACCCCAGATCCAGAGAAGAAATGTTTGTGCGACCAGCCCTTTCTCTTGAAGGGCCCTTCTGGAAATATCATGTCAGCGACTTCACGCCAGGACGAGTTGGCCCGGCAAGCCTCTTTTGTTTTTAAGGGCACCGTAATAAAGCTCAAAGCAGCCACTATGCCGAGCGTCCCTATCACAAACCAAACCGTGATCGTGCATGTAGATCAGGTGCTTCAAGCGCCGAAGGTCCTGTCCGGTTACGAAGGTAAAGACATTACGGTGCAGTTGAGTAAAGGAAGCAAGGTGAAAGCGGGAAGGCAGGCGATCTTCTACACAAACGGATGGCTCTTCGGCGACAGCATAGCAGTTCAATCAAGCGGGTACACAGATGTCGGGGAATCGGCTAGCGCTTTTGCCGCAGGTGCGGGCAAGTCGATCAAGGCCAGGAAGGATCGCGATCTGCAGGAACATCTGGCGGATGCTGATATCGTTGTGTCGGGAAGAGTGGTGAGTGTCGGGCTGCCTGAGGAATCTGACGTCCGCGGCGTTAAGCCCACGGCACCAACGTCGGACTCAACGAGTCGTGTGAGCGAACATTCTGCACGATGGAACGAGGCTATCGTTGATGTCCAGAGTGTAGAAAAAGGTCGTCAGTCTAAAAAAAGGATCGTGGTACGATTTCCTCAAAGCAGTGATGTTGCCTGGGCGCATGCGCCAAAGCTTAATCCCGGTCAGGAAGGAGTCTTTATCTTGCACAAAGCCGCGACCGAAACGGGGGCGACGACGAAGCGCAGAAAAGGAGTGCAAAGCTATGTTGCGCTTCATGCTCAGGACTTTCTGCCGACAAACAGAGCCCGGGACATAAAAGCCCTCATCCAATCCGCCCCGAGGAAGTCCTCAAAAAAGAACCGTTAAGTTTTCCTGCCACGCACATCTCTGTCCTCAGTTAAAACGCAGCACCCGTCGTTGCCAGACTCACAATCGAAACCTTTTTACTGTTACTGGCTTTTGGTTTCTTACTCGTCTGAGGACCCCAATCGTCATCGAGATTGACAGACCGCATGCCCGGCGGATTAGCCTTGCCGGATGGCGGCGTGTATGGAATTGGCGGCACCGATCCTTTTCTTACTTAAAGGAAACCGGTGTCCCGAGGATTCTTGCGGTCTTTTTGCCGATTGCGTCCGATGCGTTGTAGAGTGCTCGCAGCGGGAAAAACCCCAACAACCGGTGATCACCGAGAGCCTTTAATCCAGCTGAAGCTATACAGCCGCATTGCTTACAATCGGGCTCACCACCAAACTGGCAGGGAGTGATTCTGCTTTTCAGGTCCGCCGTAAAACTCAGTGTCGTGCGTGCGAAGATGCATTCCGCGGGTGACTGCGGGGGCTTGCGATAGCCTTCGACAACCGAATCAGGTAAATAGAGTTTGGGAAAGGCGCGTCGCAATCCAATGAGCTCTGTCAACACCTGCGTGCGGTCCTCTGGTGTTAGTACTTCTTCCGCGTCAGCGCCGATTTGTGGCGTGAACATACTGAACCAGATTTTCTTAACCTCCGGCCTCGCAGACCAAAAAGACACGAACTCCTCAAAATACCGTTCGCTCCGCCTCATTTGGCGCGTCACGGTGCAGTGTACTGTGATCCGGTGTTGCTCGATATTCTTCAGAATGCGCTTGTAGGTTGCGGGTTTCCGGCGCGCATCGTGCTCAGGCTGCAAGCCGTCTATGGAGACCACCAGGTACAGCTCTTTGATGTGCGACCAGGCGGCCGGAATTGGCCGCACCGCACTGGTCACGAGTTGCACGCGTAGCCCCATTTTGCTCAAGCGCGGCAGCAGCACGTCCAGCTCTCGAAAGCGAACTAAGGGTTCGCCGCCTACGATGGAGACGTGTAGCGGGCGATAGCGACGTACGAGACTCAGCACACCATCAATCAACTCTTGTCCCTTGTAATCGGCGAGCGACCTTAAGGGCCCGACTTCTCCGAGATGTTCAGGCTCATACGCGTAGCAACCCGGACACATGAGCGGGCATTCGCGTGTGATCTCGATTGAAATGGCCGGATAATATCCACTAAGGATGTGGCCCCAAACTGCAAACACTTCCGACTTCTTCATAAGTGTCCTTTAGCCGCTTAGCCGTACTCTGACACCGTCACCACGTGAAAGAGAAACATAAGTATAGCGTGTCCCGGTTATTTCATATTTTTATTCGTTCAGTATCATTTTTCGCTCGTGCCTCGTGCGTTCCGAACTTTTCGCGAGATGTACTGACCGGGGCACGACGATTCGCAAATTGTGCGTCATGCCAGATGATAAGCCCCTTTCCGCGTGCAGCGAAATAAATAGGATCGTGGAGTTAACTCGCTAAAATGCGCACCTCTATCCCGTCGGTTGCGCTCTTGCCCAAAGAAATACTGGCAGGGCCAGGAGTTGTAAGATGACGGAAAGGATAACAAGAGTAAGAATAGATTTGTCATACAGGAAACCCATTGTCGCACTGCCAAGAAACCAGGCGATACCATAGCTTGTGTAAAAGAGCCCGAATCCCGTGCTTCGTTTCCCTACGGCCAAGACTCCTGTAAGCACTGCCTTCAGTAAAGAGTTCTGCGCGCCCATCCCAATACCCCAAAGGGCCATACCAACTAGAGCGAGCCCGAACGCACCGAGGAAAACAAAGGGAGCAAACATTGCGCCCAGGAAGAAAGCCAGAATGACAATCGGGAAACCGATGCGATCAAACAGACGTCCAAACAACAGGTTGGTCAACGCTCCCGCTCCCATCGCTACAGCATAGAACAGAGGAACGGTAGTCTGGGAAACGATTCCTGCTTTCTGGAAGTGAAACGAGATCAATGAGAAATCGGCAAAACCGGCGGCAATGAGTGCCCCTGCCCCAACATAGATCCAGTAAGCTTTGGAGAACCTACTAGTCTTTAACAAAGTGGGCGATTCTTTCTCTAGTTCGTGAGGACGTGGATACCAGACTCGCGCTACCACAAGTGTAACCAAACAGAGAAGCGCAGAAATGAGCAGCACGCCAAAGCCACTGCGATACCCAGCTCTTGAATAGAGAACGAATGCGACAATGAGAGGTCCTAAGGTTGCGCCAGCCTGGTCGAGCCCCTCATTTAGTCCAAATACCCATCCTCGCCCGATCGACTCTCCCGCGTAAGAGACCATCGCATCGACCGCAGGTTTTCTAATCGCTCGCCCCGTTCGCTCCTCTACTATCAAAGCCGCAGCAACGGGCCAATTCCCGGCAAGGGCTAGCGCCGGAACGGCGAGCATGTTGATCGCGTACCCAACAAACACGATCAGCCAGTACCGATGCGTCTTATCAGCAAAATACCCCGCGATGGAGCGCAAGCTGTAGCCAAGAAGCTCGCCGGTGCCAGCCACTACACCGACGATAGTTGCGCTGGCTCCCAGCGTTCCAAGGAAAGGGCCAGTGATGCTGCGGGCCCCTTCGTATGTCATATCGGCGAATAGATTAGCTATTCCAACAATGAGGACAAATCCGAAGGCTGCTTTTGCGACCTCTCGGTTGCGCTTGTTCATGTGTTCAATCGTCCGCAAGAAACCAGCCGTCTAGACCGAGTCAACGCTCAAACAATAAAGATTTTGACAGCACCGCGCTAAGCGCTCGCCTTGTTCGTCTTAGACATCAGTACGTGTTGCTCGTGATGCAAGGCGCATATCGATGGACATTGTGCCGGCCCCGACGATTAGCAGGAAGGTCGCGCTCAGCAGCATCGCATAATCAACTCGCGCCTCATGAGCCATCGCCCAGAAACCACTCTTCATCAGGATAGGAATCTTCGTCGTCGCGATGGCGACCAGCATGTCGATGATCAGTGGAATTGTTGCCAATCTCGTTAGCAGTCCCAAGATGATTAGCGTCCCGCAAACAATCTCAATTATGCCGACAAAAGGAGCCATTATCTGGGGCGCTGGAATTCCGATTTTGACAAATCGGCCAACACCGAGATCGTTAGCGAAGAGAAACTTCTGAATGCCTTCTGAGAGAAAAACGGCGCCCACGATCAATCGGATCAGAATCACGGATCGTGGCGCTGTCGTAGCAATGACCTTCGCAGGAAAACCCATCTAAAGAACTCCTTCTCGGTCAGACCTCGACATTTCCACTAAGACCGATCTTTTTTACTAGCACCCGCACTTCAATCTTCCAGTGTCCAAGAACATACTGAAATGCCTTGCCATTTGTCGATTCAAAAATTCGGGTTTGACTTGAAGATGGAGCTGAAGGAAAGAAACTCGAATTCACATTTGAGAAATTCTGTGCGGAACCGTAGCTGTCGTCAATAGAACGTTGCAGCGTTGAATCGGCGTAGCTGCGAGGAACGATCATTTCAAACGGAACGTGCGGGCGATTGATTCCATCTCACTGCATAAACTGTTTAGTTTGCCTGCAGTGGCTGTGAAGTGGAGTGCATAAAAAGTACGATTGTCCAACTGCAAATAATAGATTCGCCCGGCCATCGGCCTGCCGCCGCTGGAGTATTCGTAAGAGAAGGCGGCACCTTTGAGATTGCCCTCGAAATTCTCACCCGTGCATGCACTGCATACAACGTAACCTGATAGAGACTGCAGTTCCCACTTTTCATCATGACGAAACAGGTCCGCCGGCGTAACGCCGGCAGCGACGAGTTTCTTTGTCAGGCGCAAGTATCCGTTCGCGGAATCAGCTCCGTACATGAAATCCACATGGTCATGCACGTCAAGCCGCGAAAGCGCATGCCATGCGGGAGACGGAAGCTCTACTGTGTACTCAATATCGTCCTTCGTGAAATTTAGTGTTTGAGCGCCGATGGTAAAACATGTCAACAGCGCAGCCACGGCAAGGCTTATTGGAATTCTTCGCATAAATGTCACCTGGCTGCCGCTCAAATCGCAACAGCATCAACCACCTCTGGCTGCATCGCCGAACGCAAACGCAGGAGTGTCATCGTCCCGTCCGACGCCTTGACTGCAAGCACCAGGTCAGCGCCATCATCGGCTTGTTCGAGACTGACCTGATTGGGACGAGTGATGGTGTGCGTGATGTGGTCATCCGATTTGATGCCGATCATGATCTCGATCTTATCGCCGGCATCAGACACCTCGGCCGTCGCACCTTCGAGGGCGAGTTCACGCTCTTCGATCTGGTCACCGATCTCTTCGCCAAAAACCTCGAGCGTGATGAGCCTACCCTCGTGCCGGCGACTAAAGCCGTCGAAGAACGCAGCCCATTCAGTTCGTGGAATTTCGTGTGTTTTCATATCAACTCCCTTATTAGTCATGATTAGAGTCACTAGCCAGTTGCCTTATGCCTGTGCGCGGCAATCCGGATGGCCACAGCTACAGTCGGTCTCGCTTATCGCCTGCTCGCATTCTTTGCTGCAGTACTCGCTGTCGTCATGCGGCGGACACTGACAGGGTCTATGAGCGCATTGGCTCTCATGGCTCTTGGCTGACATTTCAACCACCCCCATGACCGGTAAGATCTCTGTGGAACATTTTACGAAGTCTTGTCTCCCGCATTTGAGATCTCTATTGTTGGAGATGCAACGCATGTGCCCGGCATTCAAACTCTTCCAGAGCTGCGCCAGCCGTTAGAGCCCGAAGAAAGTAGAACCAAATCGAGCCGTAACTCCTGGAACTTTCCTGGAAATTAGGAGTGAGCGAGCTTTCACACACTGGCTGGGTACCTTTGCGCAAGCTGGTTCAACAACGCCAGCGTGTCTGATTACTACTCGGGAAGAAACCCAACTTCAATAGTCGGAACGCTGATTGCACGGTCGCAAGGTAACTGGCGCGTGAGGAAGTTTTTGTAATGTATATTCATGAGATGACTCAAGCTGAGTGCCGCCGCGCACTTGAACAGGCGATTTTGGGGAGATTGGGATGCACGCGGGATAACCAACCCTACATTGTGCCTATTTACTTCGCATACGATGGCGAGCATCTCTACAGCTGTATTTACGGGTTCGCCACGCTCGGACAAAAAGTCGAGTGGATGCGGTCCAATCCGCTTGTCTGTCTGGAGGTCGATGAGCGCAACAGTCACGATGAATGGATGAGTGTGATTGTTTATGGCCATTATGAAGAGTTGACTGACACGCCTGAACACGAAGCAGCGCGTTCGCTAGCTCACTCACTTCTGCAACGGCGTGCGATGTGGTGGGAGCCGGCCTACATCGCGACGGAACACCACGACAAGCCACACTCGTTCACTCCCATCTACTACCGCATTCACATAGATCAGATTACCGGGCATCGGGCAACGCCTCTATAAGAGTTGAGTAGTTTCAACTCTCAGCGCGGTCTTACGTCCTCCGCATCTTCTGCGGTAAGTGCTTTTCCTCCAATAACCATCGACGTTCATGTGAGTTTTCACGCAACAAACGCGAAAGTTTCCGCAGGCGAGCTCGCTCCGATACCTCATTTACTTAAGATTTCGATTGCCAACCATCTCGGCATGTCTGTTGCTCGATCATAGAATATAGGGTTGGGATCGTGTCTTCCTCTTCAAATTCAAAGTTAGGGATACGAAATTATGAGCTCCTTAAGCACTATGATAGACAAGACCGCGGATCTAGCCGGCCCAGGTATCGGAAATTATCCGGAGTTGAAGAGGATTCTGCCCGATGATTACAGGCCTCTTCTGGGCCTCAAACACACACAGCAAGCCATCACGATCGTCAAGCGGTACATCGAGAACAACCTCTGCCGGGAACTCAACTTGATGCACGTGGAGAGCGGCGTCAATGATTATCTCGATCGCGACGGCTCACGCACACCGGTCCAGTTTCACATCTCCAATGACCACGACAAACATCCTATCGATGCTCAAGTGGTGCAGGCCGCGACAAAGTGGAAACGCGTCGCCCTGAAGCAGTTTGGCATGACGGCAGGCGAAGGTCTTATCACGGACATGCGGGCTCTGCGCAAGGATTATTTTCTTGACCATGACCACAGCGCCTATGTTGACCAGTGGGATTGGGAAAAAGCTATCACGCCGGTGCAGCGCAACCTGGATTACCTGACCAGGACGGTTAAGAGCATCTGGAGGGTGATCAAAGAGGCTGAGACCTATGTTCACGGACTCTTCCCGCAATTGAAGACGGATAAGTATCCGAGCCTGCCTGAGGAGCTGACTTTCCTGCACGCTGAAGAGCTCCTTGAAAGATATCCCGATCTGCCGCGCAAGGCGCGCGAGACGGCTATCCTTCAGGAATATCCCGCAGTGTTCAACTGGGTAACCGAAACTAGTTCCTTTAACGGCACCCCAATGCACGGATTGAACGGTGACATTCTCGTTTGGAATCCGGTTACCAGCCGCCGCCATGAATTGAGTTCGATGGGTATCCGCGTCAATGGCGAGACCCTCAAGCGGCAACTTGAGATCACGGGTCAGCTCGATCTTCTCAAGCTTCCGTATCATCAGGCGGTCATCAATAACAAGGTGCCGCTAAGCATTGGCGGTGGCATTGGCCAGTCGCGTACGGTCATGCTACTCCTGCGAAAAGCGCATCTCGGTGAAGTCAGCGTTACCGTCTGGCCAAAAATATTGAAAGAGATTTGCAGAGAGAAGAATATTCAGGTTCTGGAGTAAGCAGCATTCAACACCAAGAACTCGTCTAGCGAGCCCTAAGCCCTTGTTTTTGGCAAAGTGTTTATTGAGCCTGGCCTTGCGCCTTAGACAGTGTCAACCCCGATGGGAGTACGATGAGGATCCTGCTGGCAATTGACGGTTCGAAGTGCAGTGACGTTTCGGTCAACAACGTCGCGAAGCGCCCGTGGCCTGCCGGCAGCGTCGTGAAAGTGCTCTCTGTAATTGAACCCGTCACTCTTCCTGTTCTTGAAGGAGTAACAATGCCCGAGATCTGGTATGAGGCGATGAGAAAGGCCGCGCATTCGGATATCAAACGTGCCACCACTGTCTTGAGGAAGTCAGCAGTTATTAAGATAGCGACGGCCATTCGCATAGGGTTGCCAGAGGACGTGATTGTTCAAGAGGCTAAGGACTGGCATGCTGATCTCATCATCGTTGGTTCTCACGGTCGAGGTCGAGCGGGACGGTTTCTGCTGGGCTCTGTCTCGCAGGCTGTTGCTCTCCACGCCCGATGTTCAGTTGAAATCGTGCATTAGAGAGAGCGATGAAAGGTGATTATGGCTAAGCCAGGGCTAATGACTGCGAAAATGCCCGGGCCCATCCAATCAACACCGCTGAGCCATGCCTCTGCAATGCAGTTGAGACCTAAGTCCTGAAATGATTCGCAAAAAGAAGCTGGAGGACAAATGACAAAACTAAGATCCTACATAGATCCAGACCAACAATCGGCGACCAGCGACTCGACCTTCTTCAAGACAGAACGGAAACAACAGGAAGTCCGTTGTGGCATGTGCGGTCGTGTCGGCTATGTAGATGAAGAGACTTTCCGTTTCGTAAGGGACGAAATCAAAGCCGGACTCGACAATCCGTTTCGGTGCGAGATCTGTGAAGAAGAGTACGACGACGATCTTGCTTACGAAGGATGAGACTTAAGGAAGCTAGAATGACGGCTTTGGCGTATCCCTTCGGCAAACCTTAGGGCACACCGACTAACCGCTGTACCTGTCAGAGAACGCCGAGGAGCCCATCGAGTTGAAATTAGGACGCCCTCATCTCAAGAGTGCCGAGCCAGCCAGTACTTCTCGTGAACTCGTTTGGCCCAATCCCAGAAGCGGCCCTGCCTAACAGTGGCAGGCTCGTCGACCCATAGGTCCTTGTGAAGGTAGATTGTGTCCTCCCCGCCTTCGTCGATAACAAGCATCAGCTCATGGTTGTAGGTTGCTATCGGCTCGAGCCCTTTGATTTCCTGAGCAAGATTCGCGGCCGCAACCTCTCCCTGATGCACAGCCATGTGGCCCAATTTCGGTCCACTGAAACTTACGCAGTCGCCGACGGCGTACATCCTCTTAACGCCCTGGACGCGCATGGCCCCGTCGACGCCGATGTAGCCCTCCTCATCAGTGATGCCCAGATCTCTTACGGCGCCCGGTCCGCGAAACGGCGGCAACAACGTCAGTAAGCCGTAGTTGATAGCGTGGCCATTACTGGTCGACACTGTACCGGCCGTTACTCTCTCAATAGGAAAGTCCGGCAGGTATTCAATCGAGTGGTCATCGAGCGTGGTGCGCAGAGCCCGCGCGACATCACCATCGCCGAACTGAAGGCCTGGCGGATCGGGGCTGACGATGGTGATTCTCGCACGGTTGCGTTCACCGCGTTGCTCCAACATTCGAGACAGGGCGAACGCAGTTTCGTAGACCGGAACTGGCACTCGCGCTCCGGGACATTGGCCCACCAAGGCCCGGCCTCGTGAAAGTTCCGCAGCGCTTCGCCAAACTTCAGCGCGCCCTCTATCGTCATGAGATGGTGCGAGTATTCAAAGAAACCGGTTATCTGTTCAGTAGCGGGACGGCGCCCAAGCGCAACGATCAAGTAATCGTAGCGGAGATCTCCTTCTATTTCCCCGCGAGCGAGAATCACCCGACACAACTGGGGATCGATCCGCAACTTCAGCTTCAACGAACCCGACTCGCCGATCGAGCATGGCCTCACGCAAATCGAACGACACATCGTCCAGCTCGCACTTGCCGAAGGCAAGACGCACCAGAGCGGGGTAGAAGATAACTGCTGCTCCGCGCAACGAGCGTAATTTCGTGGTCGTGGCCCAGTTCCTTTGCCAGCGCCTCGGCAGCGACTACACCACCAAAGCCACCACCTAAGATGAGAATCTTAGCCATGTTCAGTTCGAGATCGTTCTACTCTTTATCTTAATGCTTCTTTCCTGACACCACGAAGCAGAAGCCAATGCATGAGGAACAGAAAACCAGGTGAGGTGAATGCTATGAAAGCCCAACCGCCAATGTGGTTCCTGAAGATAAAGCCGTAGACAAAGTAGAAAGCCGCCAGACTTGCCAAACTCACGGTTGCTCCGGTCCCTTCCCTCCACCAGGCGACGATCATTCCCACAACGACGCCAACGGGAAAGAGCAGAAGTGCTATCCATTCTTGCAGTGCCACCCGCGATGGATAAAAACCCTCTCCAATGAAGAGCGATACAATCAATCCAACGCTGATGAGACTTCCGACCCTTGCAAACCAAAGAAGTCCGCGCATAGCCATATTCGATTCGATTCTTTGCGCACGCATAATTTGCTCCTTTGCTTCACTGCAATCCGTTATAAAATTGCTCGGCACAGAACAGCTCCGTCATTGACCTCAATGCGCAGCCATTCAGCCTCGCGGTCGGCGCGTCGATCGAGTGTGTGTTCAATCTTCCTGCGAAGTTCCTCAGCGTCGACTTGACTTGTTCTAATCTCGCTATCGCTTTTCCTGTTCATAGCATTTCGCCGGGCGTTCTAAGCACACTAATCCCTGGAAGGCGGATGCCTTCTATCGTCGACACCGCATGATTTCTCGAACCCGAAGGCGACCGGCTGGCAGCGATTACACACCAGCGGCAAGCTGCGCCTCCGTCATCGGCAAAGGGTGG
>WNFY01007710.1_pt1 | contig 11007 bp, 22 predicted proteins | sample 5400091 | NCBI WGS metagenome assembly WNFY01 (sample SAMN13153364, study PRJNA577476) | soil metagenome | isolation source: 60 cm soil or saprolite under grassland replicate 1 | place: USA:California | collected 2016-06-15
ATCCTCGTCCGGGTTAAATCGGCGGAACTCACGACTCTTTCAACTCGCCAGCTTGTTCATGCGTCTCAAGCACATTACCCCTTTATCGAAAACGCAATCGGCAGCGCCGGTCGTCGTGTGCGGTCCAACAACAGGGAAATTTTGCATTACTCGTGGTATGGGCCAGCGCGAAAATCGCCGCAAAAACGAATAAACCGTTAGGTGCGCTTGAGACACGGCTGCAATTGGGACTTAAAAAATCCATGATGGTCGGACGGAGCTGAGAGATGAACTTAGAGGAATTCCAAAACCAATCGCGACTTTATGTCATTGGCGCACTGGAGCCTGAAGAATTGGAGAAATTTGAGAGAGAGCGCAAAAAGTCCGGCAAAAGGGCGGAAGATTTCATCACACAATGTTACGTATTACATGAAACATTCGCTCTTAGTTTGCGCCCGGAAAAGGCTTTCGCCTCAATCAAAGAACGGCTCACGTCGATGGTGCGAGAACGGAAACAGGTGACACATGCGAGAAATGCGGCGGACGTTCCTTTTGATGACTGCTGCCACTAAATAACGCCGACAGGATCACGTTGCCCCGCTGCGTCGTAAACGCGGGTCACAGCATCATGTGAGCGGCTGAGATGCTTGGCGTACCCTATTGCGTCATCCGACCTGGTTACCACAAGCCGCCGAATGCCAGCACATCGGAAATCAGATCAAAGCTGCGTTTGTCTTTGCGCGGGGCGGATTTCGTAAATGTGCTGTGAATTGGTCAATAGGCTCGTAGTTTTGTCGCGCAATCTTGCGCCATATCGCGCAACCGCGAACTCAAACTCGGCGTGCTCGCGCCCGTGATTGCCTGCCCGCTTGCCTCTTATTACTGCGCTCAAAATCATCCACGACTTCCTGTATCTCGTCCCGCAGACCGGCATCCCAACCTTGAATTGCTTCTGTCACCGTGATTGGCTTTCCGTTCCTTTCGATTGGCTTCCAGCCGAAGTCTTTTAAAGCGGCGCTGCCATCTATACTTTGAATGGCTATTTTGGGCGGTGTTTTGTCGTTGCCCACTGCGATTCTTGTCACCACCCGTATCGGCCTTCCCTGTGCATACTGTGCATCCAAACAGTGACCTAACGCGAGCGTCCCGCACTTTTCCCCGCGCAATACCCATAGCTCACCTTCGAGTCCGCAGTCGCGGGCAAAGCGACGCGCTTCCGCAACTGCTTTTCCCTCAGCGGGCGTCATCAGAAGCCCTTTTTCTTCATCGATCAATCTTGTAGTGTGACTTTTCATGCCCAAACCATTGCCACACTTTCAAGTAATTTCACCGATGAAGCGGCAGACATGCGCGAACGTGGTGAGTGCCCTTACGACACCGAGGGCAGCAACACGCTCATTCGCATTTGTTGGATGAACTACTGACACCATGCCGGAGCGTCGAAAATCGACCGATCTTGACCCCTTTATTTCGTCATTGTTGTGTGGAGCGGAAAAGAGGCACAATTGTCCGGCGTGAAACGAAGCTGGGAAATCATCGCTGACAATCTCAGCAAAACCGGTTGGAGCTGGGGTTGTGTCGCATCTGTGGATCGCGAGGGGCGAACGATCTTCGTTGCTGACGAGCAGCGGTTCCGTCGCTTAAAGTAAATGAGCGATGAACTTTATCCCTTTGATTGGAAAATTCGAAATCAGTAATAGCTCGATAATTTTCGATGGCGGAATAGCAACAATCGACTCGACGACGAGAGTGGATCTAAGCGGCATTGGCAATTTATTGAGCGATCAGTTCTTCGGTGGTGGCACTCTTCAAGCGACTATCGAGTTCACTGACGTCAAAGAGTCGGCATGTGGGCTGATGCTGTTTTATCAACCGCTCAATCAGTCATTCATCGAAGCTCAACTAGGAGGAATCTTTTTTGCGTCCCTTATGGGTTACTCCAACTCGCAATGGGTGTGGTATGCTCAAACGGGTTTCGGCAACCAGATTTTTGCGGGACGTAAATACAAACTGCACGTCAACGCACTTGGCTCAAGTGTCTCAAATCTGGGTTGATGGTGTGCAAGTATTACCAGGCAAATTGCCCTTTCCCCTTCCACGCGGCCAAGCGGGAATCTGGTGCAAGAGCAAAGGAACAATAAAAATTACGGACTTTTCTGTTGAGGCTATGCGGGCGACCGCGTTTGTCATGCTGCAGTTCTCCGCACCGTATAATGAACTCTTTGCGGAGGTGATTCGGCCAGTTACCAAAGAACTAGGCCTAACCTGTATTCGCGCTGACGAATCATTTGGCCCCGGAGTGATTATTCAGGACATTGAACGACAAATTTTGGAGGCACAGATAGTCATTGCAGATATCACTCCAGCCAACTCGAATGTTTATTATGAAGTAGGTTACGCCCATGCTCTGCAAAAACCGACAATCTTGATTGCGGAGAAAACAACGGACCTGCCATTCGACGTTTCGCCATTTCGCATCCTGTTCTATGAAAATTCCATCGCTGGTAAAACAAAGGTGGAGGAAGGGCTTAGGAATCATCTCAAGGCAATCCTTCAATCGGCGGGAATGACGACGGCTGCACGCTAGGGCTCTTTAAAATCGCCCTTGTGTCTGTGTACTTCGATAGACCGCTCCATATCACGTAGGGGTATGGTGGCGATCTTTGGCTAGATCGAGAATGTCTCGTAGGAACAACAAAAATACGAGATAAGTGAATCCAGAAATGTAGTAAATGAATAATAACTTAAGAGATTGGCGAACTGCGTACAACTTTCTTATTTGGTCAGCCAACTGATCCGAGACGGTATCTTTTGGGATGTGCTGCAACTCGTAGTAAATTGACTTTATGCTGCCATTGAGTTCACCAATCTTTATCGCGGCAACGAGGAGGGCGCCCATCACTAGAACTGGGAGGGCGAAGATGAACATCACGCGATAGGCTTTAGAGTATTTGTATGCGACGAATGCGAGGCCCAATGCGACAGCGACAATCAGCGGAATAAGGACGGTCATGGTTCTTTAAAATCGCCTTTGTGCCTATGTACGTCGATTAGTTTGCCAGCCGCATCATAAACATGTATCACAGCATCATGCGCACGGCTACGATGTCTCGCGTAGTCGATTGCATCGGCGGCTTTTAAGTACCATAGCCGCCCGAACGGCAGCGGATCGGAGATCAGATCAAAGCCGCGTTTATCTTTGCGCGGGCGTACTTCGTAAATGTGTTGCAGGCTAGTCATATTAAATCCCATTCTTTTTCAAGTCGCGCGATGTCATCCAAGACTAGTGAGCGGATTACATTTCCGCCGCGGCCAACCCGGAGAGCAATTCTGTTTGACTCAATAGACTGGAGAGTGTCAGTGCTGAGATGCGGGCGAAGTTCTGAGTAAATTGCTGTGCCTGAAAACTCTGTTTGGTCAAAGTTTCGGTCTAAGAATTCCCGCCAACGGCGAATCATGTCTCTTTTGTATGCCAGCTTCTCGCGCTTCTGTTTAATTCGCCCGTGTATCCATTGTCCTAACAGCGTGACCAATCCACCGACAACGGCGCCGACAATAGCGGCGATCACGGTGGCAGTTGCGGCGTCGATCTGCGTAAAAATGTGCACAGCGTCAACTGGATCATGGCCGGATCATTTGCCATCCGGCAATCAAAAACGATTTTAGCCCCTCCACGTTGACGCCTGACTGCGGGATGTTTGCCACGCTGTGCGCGTTTGCAGCGTTACAAGCCTGTGCAACACGTGCAAGACGTGTAAGACGCTATTGAAATCTTTGCGAGTTACACGAGTTGCACAAGGGCGTTACTGGTTTTGTCATGTGTTCGCTCGCGTAAAAATCCGCGTGACGTGTCCGCCACTTTCGGGCTGTTCATCGCGCCCGCTCAATTCGCCTTCCGACTCCATTGCAGCAAGAAGCGCGTGCGTGAGATTGGCAACAAATCGCCTGAATCAGGAGTGACTTAATTACCCGAACTGAGGTCAAGAGGCCGTGGCGGCCCCGCCGGGCCTCGGTGTTACTCTCGGAATGGGCGTTGCCGTTGGTGTTGGTGTTGTGGTGGGTGTCGGAGTTGGTGTGGCGCCCTGTAGCGGACTCGGCACGGCAAACATCGCCAGCCAGACGCCAGCGAAGAAGACAATCACGCCAAGTAAAACGCGCAGATTCAAGAAAGCGGATTGAGCAGTGCGTCTCTTTTTCATCGACGAAAGCTACGGCGCTTTAACCGAAGGGCAATCGTGCTTTTTCACAACTCGGATTTGCCAGCGGAGCACCGATATTAGCTTGGATCGCAAAAGAATGTCGAGACTTGTTTCTTTCTTTTTTGAGAAACCACGAATCATCGCTGACAGCCTCAGCGAGGCCGGATGGAGTTGGGGCTGCGTCTCAGCGATTGATTCCAACGGCCAAACGATCTGGATTGCAGATGCGCATCGCGACGACGGAAAGCGTTTCGTTGTGCGAGCCGAAGAAAAGCTGACTGCGTTTGTAGAATTGGAGTAAGCGAGTCGACAGTTCACGTAAGATGAATGTCGATCTCGTGTGGTGCCGCTCCTATCGCAAGCAGAGCTGTTCGTTCTTGCGAACGAATGTTGTCTCCATAAACGGCAATCCTTATCGTGTACTCCCCAACTGGAAGCGAGGTGATAAGTCTATTGTCTTTGACGACGTAGGTCCAAAGTTCGACTATGGCGTTTTGGTTGTCCTCTCGAACACCTAAATCAAAGATCCAGTCTTCGGTCGGACTAAGACTCATTGCGTCATTGATTCCGCCTTGCCATTGAAAATACCCCGGCTTGAGTTCGTTAGGCTGAATGTTACGTCCCTCAACAGTGAGTAGCTTAACTCGGTATCGTTTTACTGCGCGATCCCCGACATTTTTGATGTTTCCACGAACCCACCATTTACCCTGGCTCACCTCGATCAACCCATTTTCAACTCGTACCGAAATCCTCGCAGCGTGGGCAGCCTTCTGGAGCTCACCATAGAAAAGTGCTACGATCGCTGCGAGAGTGGTCGCTGTCCCTGTAAGCATCTCCCACTTCTCCTTGCCCGTGCCGATGAACACTGGCAGCGCGCAAATAGCCAAATAGGCGGCGACCAACATTCCCGATCCGTGTTGCCGCCCCACACACCCGCCACACCGACAGGATTACAAAGCGCCACGTGACGACAACAAGCGCCGCAACGACTACGTAAGTTGCCACGGGATTTAACTCGCGAAACCACCACTGTTGCATAATGCCCAAGTGTTTTTAAGGCTCGCGGAAATCGCCAGCGTGCTGGTGCGTTTCGATCACATTGCCAGCATCATCGCAGACACGGATCACCGCATCATGTGACCGGCTGTAAAACTGCGCGTACCCAATGGCGTGCGAGACTTCGGTGTACCACAGCCGACCGAATGGCAGCGCATCAGAGATTAGATCGACGCCGCGTTTATCTTTACGCGGGCGGACTTCGTAAACGTGCGTTGGCTGCAGCAGCTGATTAGACTCGTGCTTGGATAATGTTTTCGGGTACCCATCCGAACCGACCGTCGTCGAGAGCGAGATATGCCCAGCCCCCGAGAGTGCGAATCAAGCGGGCTTCGTCACCAGCCGCAATCGTTAGTTCCTGAGCTGAATAATCGCACACAGCTGTGGCTTGGCCTGTCGTCTGCGACAAGTAGCTGAGGTGAACCCAGCCTTCTTTGCCGTCTGATGCGAGGCACCAGAACCATTCCGGGAAGTCGGGATCCGCACGCCGGACGTCAACGGTTTCGCCAGCACGAAACGCGATGAGATCGCCGTACTGCGCTGTGTAACCCTCGAGAATAACGACGCGTGAGCTCATTTGGTCCATCGCTGCAGTCTAACCAGACGGAGCTGAGCCACTGCTGGCGGGAGCGAGTCTGGCAAACATCGAGAACTGTTTCATAAAATCAATTTGGGCATCACAACGGCCAGCGGTTGGCTGCATCGTCTGGTCAGGCCTTTCGTGTTTGCAGACAATTCCGCGGCTGCTGCGAAATGTCCCCGGTCAACTGCGTTAAGCGGTTGCATCAGGATAAAAAAGCGCCAGTAGCAACATGTTCGGAAATTCTGAATTGTCGCGCTTCGACCATGAATATTTCTCAGACGGCCATGCGAGGGACACTCCTTTGCCTAAAAGTTGTGCCAAGATATTAAGCGTACCAGTACCAAGAGTTGTCACATCGATAACCAGATCATCCACGCATGGACCATTCTTGTCACTGATGTTTGACTTGCGAATATGAAATGCCGTCGCTAATCGGGAGCGCGGATGTGGGGAAACTGAAGAAGCCCGTTTCATTCAAATAGTCGTCAAGTCGCCTGGGACGATGTTCTGGCATCAACACAGAAAGCCCGCGGTATTGCTCGACACGCGGAGAGATGGACTTTGAACGGCCCGCGGCAGTAATTTCCTTTCGAGTGACGCGATCGCAATAAACATTCTCGTACACTTCATCCCCGGTGAGAGCATCTTTGAACTTAAACGAGAAATGGTAATCGCCGCCTAAAGGATACCTAAAATGAATGTGGAATGGCAGCTGCGTTTTGAAGCCGAGAGTTTTGGCGATGAGCTTATCTGGCGTGAACCAACCAAAGAATCATCCTCGGACGGCGTTTGATCCAATAAACCGCCTCTAATCCCTCTTTATCGCGAATACACACCTTCACGGCGCGAACCACATGAGCTAATCCTTTTCTCTTTCGAGAAAAGTCTGGTCAATTGTGAAACGCCTGGCCATACTCGGCAACTTTCTGCGGGCAAACAACGGAGGAAAAATCATGATTCATTTAATCTGGTACATTGTTGTTGGGCTGATCGCGGGTGTTATCGCGAAATCAGTGATGCACGTGCACATGACGATTTTCTGGACAATCGTGCTCGGCATCATCGGATCGATCATCGGCGGCGCGGTTACCCACATGTTTTCGCACCCGACAACCGGACGATTTCATCCCGCCGGCCTCATTTTTTCTACACTTGGCGCGATCCTGGTTCTCTACGTTTGCATCAAGCTGAATATCCGTTTTCCCCGCGTTCTCTAAGGTCAAGTTCGAGCACGGTTTCGTCTCCGGCAGCAGCGGTTTCCTGCGGAAGAAATCCGATGGTTGCATTCTTCTCGAGCGCGATCGTCCCGTTATCGGGCGAGACATCACCGAGGAGGAGCGCAAACAAGGTCGATTTGCCAGCCCCATTGGGGCCAACCAATCCGGTCCGATCGCCGCGATTGACCTGGAGCGACACGTCGTTGAAGAGCGCCCGGCCGGCGAAACGATTTTGAAAGTTGCGAAACGGTCAGCATAACGGAAAGCGCGAAGTGTTCCCTCGTTCAACGCCCAGCGCAACAACCTTAACCACGGATGAACACGAATAATGAAACGATTTTCTGCGTCTGGGGAGCGCGTGCGTCTCGCATGCTGGTTGCGGTGTCCCGCCGCAACGAACTTCCCTGCAGCATTCTTTGCCACAGATTTGAAACTCGGTCGTTTCCCATCTCCCTCGTCGCTTACCCTCGCGACTTTGCCTTCTATGTCGCTGACCCCATCAGCTCCATTCACAGATCTTCACGGATCAATTGGATTCGTGTCGATTCGTGTGCATTCGTGGTTACAACTAGCCTTGCGTCCGACGCGAGTTCGGATTCAGGGCGGGCAGATCAACGGGATCACCTCGCGTTTGTTCCGACGGTAAACGCGAAAATCCTCGTCGGCTGTGATCACACGGTGGTGCGGATAAAGCTCGCTCATGCGGATCAGACAAAGATCGGCCAGATCGGGTTGCTGGTCGGCATAACGTTTGGCCAGGTCCGCCAATTGCGGCAGATGATCATTGCAATCGAAAGAGAGGCGCACCAACTCGTCTCCGATCATCTCCAGTACGATTCCCACGTTGTTCAGATGGAATGCCGTTTCTGCTAACACGGCTTCGCAAGTCAGGAGCGGTTCCGTCACTTCTTCAGCCACGCGCGTGGCCCAATCGTGGTGCATGTCGCGGCTTCGGGCGAAAGCAACCAGGAAACCGGTATCGGCGATACCCTTCATTTAGTTGAAAAGCCTTTTCGCTGAGAGACATCACGGGGACCGCCGCGAATCAGGCCCGCGAGCCGCATGAATTTTCGCGACTTACGATCGCCGGCGCGCGCCTGTTCGAGGTGCGAGCGAATGAACTGGCCTTGGGACACGCCCATTTGCTCTGCGGACCGTTCGATCCATCCCGCTAGCTTTTTTGTCGGACGAAAAGTAATTGTCTGACCCATATGGCAAAAAGGTAAACGCAGAGCTTCGAGCTGTCAATGGATCAGGGATTAACCACGAATCGACACGAATGAACACGAATTCAGAAATCTGGGGAGCGCACGCGCCCTCGCGTGCTGGTTTCGGCGCCCTCGCCGAAACGAACTTCTCTCGGTTTCTGCGTTCCTAATACTAATCAAATCCATTCACACTTCTTCCTTTCCCTTTGCCGCTTTCTATCGGAAAAAGTTTCGGCTAGATTGGCCATATGAGCACGGTGAGCGAAATCATCGAAGCGGTTAAGAAGCTGCCTGAGCGAGACAAGTCCGAGTTCCTCGAGCGTCTGGGCGAAGTCGATTTCGACGATGCCTGGGATCGCCAGATTGAGGCCGACGCGAAGGCGGGGCGGCTCGATCGGTTCGCGGAAGAGGCGATTCGCGAGCATCGCGAAGGGAAATCGCAGCCCTTCCCATGAAGGGCCGCGCCGTCGGGCGCTTCTGGCGCCTGTACGATGGACTACCGGCCGAAATCCGACGCGCCGCCGACAAGCAGTTCGTACTCTGGCTCAACAACCGCGGCATCGCTCGCTGCACTTCAAACAAGTCCGGCCTAACCTCTGGTCCGCACGAGTCACAGACGAGGCGGCTTCTCATTGGAAAAAGTTTTGGATAGGCTCTGGCCTGACAAATTGCTGATCGAAGGCTATAATTTTGCCGTGAGCGCATCCGAAATCATTAAGGAACTGCCAAAGCTTAGTGAGGCAGACCGAGAGGCTGTCCTCGACAAATTGCGCGAGCTCGCGCGCGTGGATGATGATCGCTGGGAGGAGATCATCAATGAGCCGACGCCGCGGCCCAAACTGCGCGCCTTCATCGAGCAGGCGACAGCCCAAGGCAGCGAGCCACTTGACTTGAATCGCATGTGATTTCCCAAGCCACTCGGAGCTTTTGGGAGGCGTATCAGCAATTGAATGCTGCGCAAAAAAGGGCCGCACGCCGTGCGTTTGCTCTATTTGTGGAAAATCCGGGGCACAATTCGCTTCAATTCAAGAAGCTGCGCGGCTACTCGGACTACTGGTCGGTGAGAGTGAGCCGGGACATTCGCGCTGTCGGCAAACGGACCGGTGATACAATTGAGTGGGCATGGATCGGTACGCATAACGAGTTCGACAAGCTTTTTGGATAAATGTTGCCCTCGGACGCACGCACGAAGGTGTGCTGTATTGCCGCGGTTGACCTGGAGCGACACGTCATCGAAGAGCGCCCGGCCGGCGAAAGATTTTGAAAGTTGTGAAACGGTCAGCATTGCCGAAAGCGCGCAGTGTCCCCTTGTTCGATGCCCGGCGCAACTGGTCACTTGCTTGCCACGCCAAAAGTTGGGTGAATGGAGCAAAAGGGATGAGTGACATGGCCGGTGGGTGGGATCACGACCTGGGCGGAGTGTTTAGCGGTCGAGCGCAGCGGGAGCTGCCCGAGATACAAGGCGGGTCGCGCCGACTCAACGACGGGAGTTACCAGAGGCAACCGCCGTGACCCTGTGCAGAGTCATTCCAATTTTAAGGAAAAATCTCGTCTAATTTTTTTACCAAATTATGGCTGCCTTGAATCTTTAAGCGGCCAGTCAAGTATGCCCACGGGACTTTGAGGGTTTTATTTGACATAGCAACCCAGTCTTCATCGCTCGCTGCAAACGTGACATTTGGATTGTCAATCTTTCCCCGACCCATTTTGTAAGTTCCATCATTTACACTCAGCCACCAGTCGCCTCCGTTTGGGCCACTGAGCTCCCACTGGTAGCTAGCGTGCACTCCTTTTGCCTTGTCCGCTTGAAAAGCGTCTTGCCTCTTATCCAACGCCTGTTGGGGTGTAGAATTCTGCTGCCTGCTAGTTTGCTGCGCCTGGCATGGTGATACAAGCGCAAGCGCTGCGAACGCCAACAACATGGAAAGCCTTTTGTTTTTCATTATCAACAGTTGAATCTGGAGATCGCGCTATACGGTGTCTCAGCCCCGAATGCTTTCGGGTTTGAAGCGTCGAATGACGTAATCGACTTCTTTCTTTAAGCCGTTTCCTAACGAATGTCGAGCCTTATTTGCAACTCTGATTCCCTGTAACTGCGCAGTTGGGATTCAATGCGGCTGTTCAATTGGAACGGCCAAAACGGGAGCGAAAACACCGCAGTTGATCCGTTAGGCAAAGAGCGCCCGGCCGTCGAAAGATTTTGAAAGTTGTGAAACGGTCAGCATTGCAGAAAGCGCGCAGTGTTCCCTCGTTCGATGCCCGGCGCAACTCGTCGCGCCGTCTTGTTCGCCGAAGGACGAGCCCGCCGTGGCGGGCCGCGCCGGAAATCAAACGAAGGTGGATCGTCACTTACTTGCCACGCCGAAACGAAGTGAAAGCGGGTCGCGCCGACTCGTCACGTCGTAGCAAAACGAAGACGGAAGCGCTGGATCGGCGAGAGTGATAAAGAAACACTTCGCTGCGGAAAGGTTTACAATACCATCTAGTTTCCAACAAATATTCGTTTGACTTACTTTTTGGAATAGAGTATAACTTAACGGTTATGAATCCAACACCGAAAACTGACACCGTGTCGTTCACTGTAAAAGGGCAGGTGGTAATCCCTCGTTGGCTGCGAAAAGATTTTGAAATCAACGAGGGAACGCGTGCTGTCGTTTACAAACAGAACGACCACATCGTTCTCAAGCCGCTTACTGCGCAACATTATCGCCGACTTCGGGGATCGCTCAAAGGCACCAAAGCGATGGAGGTATTCATGGCCGAGC
>WNFY01007238.1_pt1 | contig 11006 bp, 9 predicted proteins | sample 5400091 | NCBI WGS metagenome assembly WNFY01 (sample SAMN13153364, study PRJNA577476) | soil metagenome | isolation source: 60 cm soil or saprolite under grassland replicate 1 | place: USA:California | collected 2016-06-15
TGCGACCAGGCGCCGATCCTGTTCGGTGACGACCTGCTGGTTCTCATGTGGGAGCCACAACGGGAGCCACCGAGCTTGCTCCGCCCCTCCCGCGCGCCACTGGTGGCGCAGCGCTCCAATCCGACCCGCGGCCGGTCGTCAGATCACGCTCCAAATCCGCCGATATGAGTGCCCGTCCCGGTCGGCTGGCCCGGCGTCCGTGGCGTCCCCGAAGGGGCATTATGTGGCCCGGCGGCCTCGCGAGCTGGCGCGCCGCGACGTCAGCTGGGCCGCACGCCGATGAGGGTGGCCTGGCCTGCGGCGCCGCGACGTGGGCCCAAATACCTCCCGCTCGCGCCCTCGCTAGTCGGGCCGCAGCGTGTCATCCTGGCAGTGGGTCCGCAGGGGGAACCATGACAAAGCCGCCCGAAACCCATATAGCACCGTCTGCGGCGGCCGCGAAGCACGGGGGCCACCGCTTTCTGTCGCCTGCTCGTTACCGGCATCCGGGCGACATGATCCGGCTGATCATCGCCGGGCTTGTCCTCGCCGGAGCGCTTGCGGTCACCGCCGTCACTCATGCCACATATGCGGGTGCAAGCGCTGTTGCCGTGAGCGCCGTCGCGCCTTCCACCCTTGTCACGTTGCGTTACCACCGGTACCGGCTGCTGGGCGGCCTTGCGGCCGCTGCCGTGGTGGCGAGCGGCATTGTGATCGGGATTGTTTATCTCGCGGGCAGTGAGCGTCCGCGCGCTCTCGCGGCCGGTGCCGGCCCATGGTCATGGCTCACCGGCGCGTCGCTGGCGGGTCCCGCGCTTGGTGCCGCCGCCGTGGCCTGTACGGTCGGGGCCGCGCCCTGGCTCACCCGTCCGTGGCGGCGCGCCGCCTGGATCACGCTGTGGCTTGCCGCCGTGGCGCGGCTGATCACGGGCACGGCCTCGCCGATGGAAGTGGTAGTGGCGTTCGCCGCAGGGGTAACGGTCGGCGCCGGTGCGCTCGTCTTGTTCGGGGTGCCCGACCGTCGTATCGGCCCGCAAGAGATCGCGGCGGCGCTTGGCGCGGCGGGCCTGCCGGTCGCGTGCGTCGACCCAGCCGCCGTGGAGGCGAAGGGCTCGCGGCCCTTCACCGCGGCCACCGAGGACGGGCAGCCTTTGTTCATTAAGGTCCTCGGATCGGATCAGCGGGACGCCGACCTGTTGTACCGCGCGTACCGGTTCCTCCGGCTCCGGGACATCGGCGACACCCGCCCTGCGGCGTCGCTCATCCAGGCCGCCGAGCACCAGGCACTCGTCGCGGTGATGGCCGAGCGAGCGGGGGTGGCGGTACCCGCCATCCGGCAGGTGATCAAGAGCGCCGATGGGTCTGTGCTGCTGGCAATGGAGCGCGTGGACGGCAGGTCCCTCGACCTGATCCCGGCGCAGCGCGTGAGCGACACGATGATCCGGGAGCTGTGGAAACAGGTGGACGGGCTGCACCGGGCGAGGATCGCGCACCGGTCACTGCGCGCCGCTAACGTTGTCGTCGACGGTGCCGCCAGACCGTGGATTGTGGACTTCAGCTTCTCCGAACTGGGCGCCACGCAGCGCCAGATGGCGCTCGACATCGCCGAACTGCTGGCCTCACTGGCCGTCATCGCCGGCGCCGACAGAGCGGTCGCCGGCGCGGCCGCGGTGATCGGCCGAGATGGCGTCGCCGCCGCGGTGCCTTTGCTGCAGCCGCTCGCTCTTTCCGCCGGCACCCGCCGGGCGATCGCCCGCCACGAAGGCCTGCTGAAACAAACGAGGCAGGCAGCCGCAGCCGTGAGCGGCCGGGAGGACCAGGAACTTGCCCGCATCCAGCGGGTCCGCCCGAGAACGCTGCTCGCGATCGCCGCTGCTGCGGGCGCGTACTACTACCTGCTTCCCCAGCTGGCAAAGGTGGGCAGCGGCTGGCACGCCATACTGTCGGCCGACTGGGCATGGCTGCCGCTGGTCATCGCCCTGTCGGCCGCCACCTACCTGGCAAGCGCGGTCGCACTCATGGGCGCGGTACCGCGGCGGCTCCGGTTCTGGCCGACCGTGTTGGCGCAACTCGGGTCATCGTTTGTCAACCGGGTATCCCCGGCCAACGTCGGCGGCATGGCGCTGAACGCCAGGTTCCTGCAGAAGTCCGGGGTTGACACCAACGCGGGCGTCGCCGCGGTCGGCGTCAACAGCCTGGCAGGCGCCGTCGTGCATCTGATCTTGATTGTGGTCTTCTTCACCTGGGCAGGTAAGGGGCTCGGCAAAGCCTTCAAGCTGCCGTCGAGCAGCAAGCTGCTGCTGATCCTCGCCGTCATCCTGGCAGTCATCGGCATCGTGCTCGCGACCCGTCCGGGCCGCCGGTTCGCGTCGGGCAAGCTCGTCCCCGGGTTGCGCTCGGCCGCAGCCAGCCTCACACGGGTGGCGCAAAACCCCGCCAAGATGATCATGCTGTTCGGCGGATCGGCGCTGATCACGCTGGCCTATATCGGCGCATTGGCCGCTTCCATCGAGGCCTTCGGCGGGGGACCGGACATCGTCCAAATCGGCGCCGTGTACCTCGCGGCCGCGGCTATCGCCGCAGCCGCCCCCACACCCGGCGGCCTCGGTCCCCTCGAGGCGGCCCTGGCCTCGCTCCTGACCGGTGTCGGCATGGCGGCCGGGCCAGCGTTCTCCGCCGTGCTGCTGTACCGGCTGGCCACCTACTGGCTCCCCGTCGCACCGGGCTGGCTGTCCTGGCGCGTGCTGCAGCGGCGGGAGTACGTATGAAAACGCGCGCGATGTTTGGCGCGGCCTGCATAGGGCTGACGGTCGCGCTGGCGGCCTGTACGTCCTCAAGCGGCAACGCCCCGTCCGCGGATGGACGCCCGGCCGGCCAGCATGGCATGGTCATCTCGGTCGGGTCGTTCGATTTCCCTGAAAGCGTCCTGCTCGCCGAGATCTACGGCCAGGCACTCGCGGCGCGTGGCTACCCGGTGCGGATCCTGCCGAATCTCGGACCCCGCGAGCTGGTCGATCCTGCGCTGATGAAGGGCCTCCTGCAACTGGTGCCCGAGTACGCCGGGTCGGCCCTGGAGTTTGCCACCCTCGGACGCCTTTCTGCGACAGCCGACGCCGCCGCGGCCAACAGGACTCTCGCCGAGTCGCTGGCGGGCCGAGGGCTGCTGGCCGCTCGCCCGGCCGCCGCGCAAAACACCAACGCCATCGTGGTGACGGCAGCGACAGCGGCGCGCTACGGCCTACGGTCGATCACGGATCTCGCCAGAGTGGCACCGCGCCTGGTGTTCGGCGGTCCGCCAGAATGCCCTGAGCGCGCCTATTGCCTGCAGGGCCTGCGGCGGGCCTACAGTCTGCACTTCAAGGCGTTCATCACCCTCGACGCCGGCGGCCCGCTGACGCTCCAGGCACTGCGTGCCGGGGACATCGGAGTCGCGTTGCTGTTCACTACCGATCCGAACATCTCGGCACGGCATCTGGTGGTACTGGCCGATGACCGCGCCTTGCAGCCGGCCGAGAACATCACGCCGGTGGTGCGCCATGATGTGGTCGCCCGTTACGGCACCCGGATGCTCACGCTGATCAACGCCGTGTCCGCCCGGCTTACCACCGGCTCGCTGCGCTCTCTCGACGCACAGGTTGTGCTGGACGGGCGCCGGCCTCGTTCAGTGGCCGAGGCCTGGCTGCGCGCACAAGGGCTGATGCAGACAGGGGGTGTTGTGCATTGAGCGAAAATATCGAGCCGGTGGCCACGCGCGATGGCCCGGCCAGCCTGCCGCCGGGCGCCGCCTCCGGCAAGACCCGCCATCAGCGCCGCCCGACCGGTGCGCCGCCGCCGCTGCCGCACCCAATTACCATCAGCACGACCGCGTGGCTGATCCTCGGGGCGGTGGTCCTCGCCGCTGCGTTCGTGGCCTCACAGCACACGCCGTGGCTCCGGGTCGATGATCGGGTCAGCACCTGGATGCTGCGCCAGCTGGCGGCGATACGGACGCCGTGGCTGACCGATGTGGCCAAGGGCATCAATGTGGCGGGCTCTGGATGGGGGGCCAGCGTGCTCGGCCTGTCGGTGGTCGCCTTGCTCATGGTGTTCCGGCGCTGGCGGCACCTGCTGGTGTTCATCGGCAGCGTGTTGTTCCTGGAGCAGATCGGGACAGAGATCTACAACGGGCTGTCCAGGCCACGCCCCTACGGCGTGCAGATCATCGCAAGCTGGACCGGGTACGCGAGTGCGTCGCCCCCGGTGGCTGTCCTCACGATCTTCCTGATGGGCGTCATCTACTGCCTGGCCGTGCCAGGCCGCCCCCGCTCCTATACCAAGGCGGCTGTGGCCGCCGTGATCGCCGTGTTCAGTCTGGCCCGCCTGTACCTGGGTGTCGATCACCCCGGCGATGTGCTCCTCGGCGCGACGTTCGCCGTGGCGATCGCGGTCACCGCGTTCCGTTTCTTCACCCCCAACGAGGCGTTCCCGGTCGTGTACCGGCGCGGCCGCAGCGCGCACGTCGATGTGACGGGCCGACGGGGGGAGGCGATCCGCCAGGCCGTGCGCGACCAGCTCGGCCTGACCGTGCTTGAGATCAAACCGGTCGGTCTCGAGTCGTCCGCGGGCTCAACGCCGCTGCGGCTGCGGGTCGAGGGCGCCCCGGATGAGTTCCTGTTCGCCAAGCTCTACACCAAGGGCCACCTCCGCGCCGACCGCTGGTACAAGCTGGGGCGGACCCTCCTCTACGGTTCCCTGGAGGATGAGTCTCCCTTCAAGACGGTGCGCCGCCTGGTCACCTACGAGGACTATGCCCTGCGCCTGCTGCAGGACATCGGGGTCCGCACAGCCAGGCCATACGGCGTTGTCGAGATCACGCCCGAGCGTGAGTACCTAATGGTCACCGAGTTCTTCTCCGGTGCCGTCGAAATCGGCGAAGCCCACGTCGACGACGCTGTGATCGACCAGGGACTGCTGCTGATCCGCACGCTGTGGGACGCCGGGATCGCCCACCGCGACATCAAACCGGGCAACCTCATGGTCCGCTCCGGGGAGCTGCTGCTGATCGACGTGGCATTCGTCCAGGTGCGCCCATCTCCGTGGCGGCAGGCGGTCGACCTGGGCAACATGATGCTGGTGCTCGCAGTGCGCACCGACCCGCAGCGCGTCTACCGCCGGGCGCTGCGTTATTTCACCCCAGCCGAGCTGGCCGAAGCGTTCGCGGCCACCCGCGGGGTCGCCAGCCCGACCCAGCTGCGCGCGTTCATGAAACGGGATCCGCGCGACCTGCTCGGCGAGTTCCGCGCCCTCGCCCCGCAGCGGCCGCCTATCGTGCTGCAACGCTGGAGTGTCCGCCGGATCGCTCTGGTGGCCGCGGTGCTCGCCGTCACCGTCGTTGCCGTGAATCTCGTATATCAGACCTTCTTCCCGTTTAATCTGGGCGCCTCCCCCCCTAGCTGCGGCACCGGCCACTCGATGATCCTCAGCGCCCAAGTAGTCCCCTCGGCGGCCATGCTGCCCTGTGTTGCCGCGCTCCCGTCTGGCTGGAGTATTGGCCGCGCGGACATCTCCAGCGGTAGGTCCAGGATGTGGCTGGACTCCGATCGCGCCGGCATGCACGCGGTCACCGTAACCCTCACCGCAACCTGCGACACCTCGGACGCCGAGCAGATACCCTCCGACCAGCCCGGCACGCGCAGATTCGAGCGGCCGCTGAGCCTGGCGCCGCAATTTTCCGGGATTCGCTACTACACATTTCCCGGCGGCTGCGTCACCTACGATGTCCGCTTCAGACCAGGAGCGTCCCCGATCCTTGCCGTCGCCGTCGACAGCGCGCTGGCGTTCCAGCCCCGGTCAACGCTCGTCGACTACATACGCCACACCGAGGGCCTTGCCCTGTGCGGGCGCGGTGCCCCGTGCCCAGGATGAGCGGGGAGGCGGCACAAGGGCCCGCCGAGCAGCAGCTACGCGTACCCGATCCTGCGCTATTTCCGGCCATCAGGCAGATGACATCAGCGTGCACGCCATAGCGCCCAGCGCGACGTATAGAACATTCGGTCATCAGCGTGAGTCGTTTGTGTCAAGCGTTTGGCCGGTGCCTCGTCCGTCGTCTGTCCCTGCATAGCGGTTACGGGGTTGGTCCCTGCAGCGCGTGATCGGGTTGGGAGACGACGGCTGGGGCTGCCCATGACGGCCGGCGAGGTAAACGATGTTCCTCAATGCCGCGGAGGGCTCGCCCCGGCCGCCAGCTTGATGCGCCGCTGACCGGATCAGGCGGCCAGTGGTGTGCTTTTCCGCCGGGTGCCGTGGGCCGCGGTGACCGGATCCCAGGCCTGTCCGGTGGTGATGACCGCGTGCAGCTGCCGCAGAATCGCTGCGGCTATGACGGTCTGCGCCTGGGTGGGCGTGAGCTTGTTCTGCTCCCTGCTAATCAGGTACTGGTAACGGGCGGCGCAGGCCGGGTTGGCGCGCTGGGCTCCCCAGACCGCGCGCCAGGCCGCCAGCCGCAGCCCGGGCGTCCCTGCCCGGTCAGCCGGGTCCGGCCGGTGAACGCGCCGGACAGCTTCTCCCGCGGGGCCAGGCCGGCATGCCTGGCCACCGTGCGTGCGGTGGCGAATCGCCCCGGGTCGCCGGTCTCGGCCAGGATCGCCGCCGCGCCCGCCGGTGACAGGCCGGTGATCGAGGTGGCCAGCGCGGTCAGGCCGAGCTCGCCCAGGACTGCGGTCATCCGCTGCTCAGTCCCGGCGAGCCGGTCCCTGGGTGTGCCGCCAGTCTTCCAGCAGCAGCGCCACCCGCTCCAGCGCGCCGGGCCGGTGCGCGATCACCCCGGCCGGATCGGCGAGCGCGGTGAACATCCCGCGCACGATCCGCAGGCAGGGTTTCTGCCCGCCGCGGCGGGTGATCTCACGCCGCACCGCCCGCCCGGACCGGGCGGCCCCCAAACGCCGGGTGCGGCCGAAGTCCCCGCCATCCCGGCCGGCGATCACCGGCAACGCGGCCATCCAGGTGCCCGGCCGGAACGGCTGCCGCGCTGTGCCCAGCGCGGCCGGCCACGCGCACTCCAGCAGGTCCCGCAGCTGCTGGACCTGGCTGCCGGCCTCGGTGATCAGCTGCTCCCGGCAGGTTCCCAGGTGCCGCAGCCGGCCCCACGTCTCATCCGCCGGCTCGGGGACATAGCAGCGCAGCTGAGCCGTGAGGCGGGCGATCAGCACCGCGTCTTTCTCATCGGTCTTATCGCAGGTTAGATCCTCGGTCCGCCGCGCCCACGACGTGACCAGCGGCTGCACGCACACGAACGGCCCGTTACCCCCGCCCAGCCCGCCGCCGCAGCCCGGCCGGCGGCCCAGTCCAGCGCCGAGCCAAGATCCCAGGCACGGCACCGGAACGTCCGCCGCGCGATGACCTTCGAGTCGTGATCGGTCACCACGACCATCTGCTTGCTGCCTGCCAGGCCGGTCCCGACGATCGCGTTCGTCACCGGCACCAAGGCGCGCAGCCGCTCCAGCCGAGCGTTGCGGTTGCGGTCACCTCGGGATACGCCACGCGCTGTCCGGCCGGGTCATGCCTCCCGGTGAGCACGCTCATCCCACCAGCTCCTGCTGTGGTCTGGAACCGAGTCGTGGACCTGGCCTCACGTCTCGCGCGAGGCTGGCGTTGGCGCGTCTTTGTGACGCCTACGGCTGGCGGCCAATGAGGCCGGACCCTGGTTGAAGATGAGCACAACCGCCGCAAGTCCGACGAGCCATATAACTACGCCGACGATCAGGCCGGCCATGGCGTGCGCTGGCTGCTACGCCAAGGGCAGCCGTGCTTCGTGGGTCTCGGCGATCGGCGTGGGGGACAGCTGCCCGGGCTCCAGTTCCTGCATATCCGCGGGAGCGCCGATGATCAGCGGGTCCGGATGGCCGACGGCATCGTGATCCTTGCGGTCGTATTCGATGCCGGCGAGCAGGCTGCGCATGGCCTCCAGGCGGGCGCGTTTCTTGTCGTTGCTCCTGATCACGGTCCACGGCGCCTCGGGCGTGTGGGTACGCTCGAACATCGTGACCTTGGCCGCGGTGTAAGCGTCCCATTTGTCCAGCAAGGCGATATCGGTGGGGCTGAGCTTCCACTGCCGCACGGGGTCGATCTGGCGGATGGCGAACCGGGTTTGCTGCTCGCCTGGGGTGACGGAGAACCAGAATTTCGTCAGCGAGATGCCGTCGTCCACTAGCAGCCGCTCGAACCGGGGCACCTCCTGGAGGAAAGCCTCATGCTGCTCGTCGGTGCAGAAGCCCATGACCTTCTCGACCCCGGCGCGGTTATACCACGAACGGTCGAACAAGACCATCTCCCCCACGGTCGGCAGGTGCGCCACGTAACGCTGGAAATACCATTGCCCCCGCTCACGCTCGGTCGGGATATCGAGCGCGACGACCCGCGCGGACCGGGGATTCAGATGCTCCATGAAGCGCTTGATAGTGCTGCCCTTGCCGGCCGCATCGGCCCTCGAAGATAACGACGAAGCGGCGGCCCGTATCCTGCATCCAGTATTGCAGCTTGAGCAGTTCGACCTGGAGGACCCGTTTCGCATGATCGTATTCCTCGCGGCTCAGCCGCTCGGGATAGGGATAGTCTTGTCGCCAGGTATCCACCAGGCTGCCGTCGGCATTGCGGAGCACCGGGTCATCCTCGTCTGAGTCATCCACCCATACGCCCGGCGATATCACGCCTCTGCTGCCCGGACCACCCCCGCCACGGTAGCCCGCCTGGGTGTGCGTCTCGCCAGCCATACCGATCCCATCCACGGCCCTGTCCGTGCTGTGCTCTTACCCAGCATCGGGGCCAACCCTGCCACTAAGTAGCCCTGGTGGCGAGATTAGCCAGGAGTTCACTGCCATCGAGATCTGCGACGCAGCAGTCCCCCGGCCTCGTCTCGCTCGAGGAACCGGGTCTCTGGCGAGGTCACCCATTTCATCGGGGTGCCAGCCACCAGGAAGATCATCTCTGCTGGCCCTCTTGGCCAGGCGAACCCCCGCGGCCATCTGGACCGGCCGCGCGATCATCGACCTCGACGCCAGCATCGGCGGTCACGGTAGCCAGGGCCCGATCCGGCCCGACGACATGGCACTGCGGGATCTCGCCACCGGCCGCTGCTTCGCCTGCCCGCCCCGCCCGGATACCCCAGACCGTCAGCCGCCCCCATCTTGCAGAGACGACAGCCGTTCTGGTGGGCTGCCCAATTCGGGACGCCTCGATCAGGGGGTAAGTGGCCGAAACCGCGATTCTGCAGATGAGGCCCTTAACCCCGCCGCGGGGCCTGCGCTAGATCGCCAAGGATCGGCCCTCGGCAGCGCCGGCCAGTGCCAGGTCAGACCGCCGGGCGCTTGGCGAACCGCTTGATCAGGAACGACGCGACGGCAACAACGATCATGGCGCCGATCACCGCGCCAACGATGCCACCCCAATCGAACTTGCTCGTGTCACCGATGCCAAACAGGCCGTGGAAGATCCAGAAGCCGACCAGTGCCCCCAGCAGGCCCAGCCCCGCCGAGGTCAACCACGATCTCCAGCCGTGCATGTGCCGGAAGGCATCGTTTGGTATCAGAGCACGAGCGATGGCCCCGGCTACAAAACCCAGCGCCAGGGCGGCAATGAAACTACCAAGGTGCATTCAGACCCCTCCCATCCCCCAGGCCTCATCGTAGCGATACCTGGTTACGGGCGAGTGGCCCGTGCTGCCGGCAGGCGGTCAGCGCGTCGCCCCGGCCTGATCCTCGCCCGGCGGCTGAAACGCAAGGCCGCCCAGGTCTGGCTATTCGCCACCCGCTTCGACGTCCCGGCCACGAACAACGGATCGGAGAACGCCATCCGCGGCTACAAGCTCGCCGCGAAAATCAGCGGCTGCTGGCGCACCCTCGCAACCCTGCAGCGCCACTGCCGCATCCGCTCCTACCTCACCACCGCCCGCAGCCACGGCCGCCACCCCCTCGCCGCCATCCGCGACGCCCTCACCGGCAACCCCTGGATGCCACTCCGCCCAGCGTGATCAACTAACCAGGCACCCCTGACTGGTTACCAGCCGAACAGGATCGGCCTCCGGGCTGTCAGCCGCCGCACTACTCAGGGTCCGCTTTGGGTACCGGACGTAGTCCCGGTTCGATCCCGGGTAGCCGCGGCCAGAGCGCGGCGGCGTCTTCAGCAGGCAGTTCCCCGGCCCGGACTGCTATCTTTGCGCCGTCGATCTCCACGTCCTCATGCGGGAGCGGCGGATGTGACGATCCCGGGCCCGCGTGGGCCGGTGCCCGCCTATCTGGCGACGCCCCCGGCTGCGGGTCCTTGGCCTGGGGTGGTTGTCATTCACGACGCCCTGGGTATGAGCCAGGATCTTCGTAACCAGGCCGATTGGCTGGCGGGTGAGGGATACCTGGCCGTAGTTCCCGACCTGTTCTCCAGGGGCGGCATGATGAGGTGCCTGCGTGCGCTGGGAAACGACCTGCGTGCCCGGAAGGGGCGGGCATTCGATGATATAGAAGCGGTACGTACCTGGCTGGCCGGCCAGGACGGATGCACGGGCAAGATCGGTGTCATCGGCTTTTGCATCGGCGGCGGGTTCGCCCTGCTGCTCGCCCCCGGCCACGGGTTCTCCGCATCCAGCGTGAACTATGGCGTGGGAGTCCCCAAGGACGCCTATACCGAGGGCTTCCTCGCAGGCGCCTGTCCCATCGTCGCCAGCTATGGCGCCAGGGACCGGGCGAACCGGGGAACCGCCAGCAGGCTCGGGCAGGCGCTGCAGGCACTCGGCGTGGATCATGACGTCAAGGAGTACCCCGACGCCGGGCACGCGTTCCTCAACGATCACGACAGCGCGGGCGATTCCAATCCCGTCATATTTATCGTGATGGGCAAGTTCGCGGGGCCCTCCGGCTACCACGAGCCATCAGCTCAAGACGCCCGCCGTCGCATCGTGACCTTCTTCAGCGCGCACCTGAGGTGAGCTCCGGGATGCGGCCATCCGCCCGGCTCACCGTGCCGGCTGATGCCGGGCGCCTTCGGCAGCGCGCCGCCTGGTT
>WNFY01016060.1_pt1 | contig 11005 bp, 8 predicted proteins | sample 5400091 | NCBI WGS metagenome assembly WNFY01 (sample SAMN13153364, study PRJNA577476) | soil metagenome | isolation source: 60 cm soil or saprolite under grassland replicate 1 | place: USA:California | collected 2016-06-15
AGCAACTTCAGTTCACTTGCACAGAACTCGCTGAACGTTTCCAGGATACCTGCGATCACGTCACTCAGGAGGGCCATCACTGTAAAATGGTTCTCGATAAAACCGAACTCAACATCCAGGCTGACATATTCGTTGATGTGCCGTGTTGTATCATGCGGCTCGGCACGGAAGACGGGACCAATCTCGAAGACGCGCTCGAAGACTCCCACCATGATCTGCTTATAGAACTGGGGACTTTGCGCCAGGTAAGCATCTCGCCCAAAGTAGTCTAGTTTGAAGACATTAGCCCCGCTCTCGGTAGCAGAGGCGACGATCTTTGGCGTTTGTATCTCGGTGAAATCGCGCGCGCTAAGGATTGAGCGGAATGCCGACATTGCTCCCGCTGAGAGTCGCAAAACAGCCTGCCGCGCTGGATGGCGGTTGGTCACAACGGCATGGTCGAGAAGCGTGGTGATATTCGCTGGCACCTTTGGTTTGTTCAGGGGTATAACCGGCGCCTCGGTCACAGCCGTGATTACTACGATCTGGAGATTATGCAGCTCGATACCTCCTGGCGCCTGAGGCATACTGATCACCAGCCCTTCAATGGACAAAACGCTCTCGACGCTAAGTTCACCTTCGAGCACTGGAGCTAATTCGGCCTCAGTCTCGGCTACAGCTTGAATGGTTCCCCAACCGTCGCGGATTACGAGGAAGCTGATTCCACCCATCTCGCGCAGTGAATGTAACCAGCCAGCTATAGAGACGCGCTCACCAACATGTGCGCTGACTTCGATTGTCCGAATACGTTTCAAAGAAGTGCTCCTTTCTGGGCAAAACAAAAAGCCCTCATCCTACCTGGAGGACGAGGGCTTTCCTATCTGCCTTATCGTGGTGCCACCACCATTTGCCCCAAATGGGGCCTTAGCCGGTTCGACTCGCATGGAGTAAACCGTTGCACTGTAACGGGCGCATCCCGAAGCCAGCTATTCAGCTATTATCAGATGGTTCACTGGTTGGCTCAGAGGTGTCGTTTGGGATAACTAACGGCGGCACTTCCAGCATGTGTGCTGCTCTCTGATTGTTAGTAGGCTTCCCACTTTGTCCCCATCATAGCCGTTTTTTCTTGTTTAGAACTATAGCATAAGCAGGTTGAAAGAGTCAATTGTTTTACAATTTCACTAATTTATATCCTACATCGGGAACAGTCAAGATGTAACGTGGATGTCGGGGATCAAGCTCGATTTTGCGGCGCAGACGGCTGATATACACCCAGATGAAATCTACTTCGCGGTTGTATTCGGCTCCCCACACTCGCTCCAATAACAACTCGTGCGTCAAAACTCTGCCTGCATTTTGCGCCAACGTGCAGAGTAGTTTATATTCTGTCCGGCTTAGCTGTACAGGCTGCCCCCGTACGTGTACCTGATGCTGTGCGTAGTCAATAGTCAGTTCGCCTGCCTTAAAAATAACATCCCCGGTGGGTTGATCTCCCAGGGAGAGAGTACGACGCAGAAGAACACGAACTCTCGCAAGTAGCTCTTTGATACTGAAAGGTTTCAATACCAGATCGTCAGCTCCGAGGTCCAGGAATCGCACATGCTCATCTTCATCACTTTCATCACAGAGCATCATTACGGGTATAGCTGAAAATTCGCGTAAACGTTGGAGCACTTCTGCACCACTCATATCTGGCAGGCGTGCTGCTAACAGAATAATGTTGGGTTCTTCAAGATCAAGCTGACGCAAGAGTTGGATACCATGACTGAGCGTATGTACATGGTATTGTTGCTCTGTAAGGTGAGCGCGTAAATAGCGGGCTATACGCGCATCATTCTCGACGACAATTACCTTTGATCTCTGAGATTGTCTTAGAGGGACTGTACGAGGCGTAGTTAATGGGACGCCTGATGAAGAAACGATTGCGGTTTCTGATGGCATGTGGTGTAATGGCTCTGTTTGCTTCGATGGAGTAAATGGTAGTGTACACAAGAAAGTCGTTCCAAGTCCAATACCAGGAGAGTCTGCCCAGATTTTACCTCCATGTGTTTCTATCGTTGCGCGCACAATCGACAACCCTAAACCACTGCCATGAGAACGCTGCTCTCCCGGCGAAATACGGTAGAAACGGTCAAAGATGTGATCGAGATGCTCAGGCGCTATACCAACTCCCTGGTCAGAGATACTCAGGCATATTTCGACGTCATTCGTCTCCAATTGGATTTTGATGGCGCTACCCATAGATGAGTAAGCCACAGCATTGTTTATCAGATGGTTGAACGCTTGCTCGATACGCAGCGCATCACATTGCACGATGATGTCTTCGGGTGGAACATCGAATACAAATTGGTGACGTGAAGCATTTTTGCGCCAGCGCTCTACCAGTTGCTCGAGCAATTTCGAGATATGTACTTCTGATAACCTCAAATTCTGCACTCCTGCGTCCAAACGCCAGACATCCAGGAGTGTATTGAGAATATCGTGCAGGCGATCAGTCTGAGTATCAATCATCTGCAACATTTCGCGTAGCATGGAGGGGTCCCAATGCATGGAGTTTCCCAGGAGAGTAGTAGCACAGCCTTTGATGACAGCCAGAGGAGTTTTGAGTTCGTGGGCGGCGAGGGCCAGCGTTTCATTGCGCGCCTGCACAGATGAATGTTCCAGGGTAATATCGTCGAGCAGTACACCTCGGCCTAATAGGAGATCGAGGTCATCTCGCACTGGAAAACTTTGCACGCGCAACCAGCGAATGGCGGCATCAGCTAATGCCAGGTCTAAGCTGCTTTCCTGTTCGGGATGCAGCCAGATGCGGTCTAGTTCTGCTTGTGCGTTTTCAGGATTAGCGGCGAGGGAAATAAGGTGCTTACGTACATCAAAGACTTGGTGCTCGTGAAGCATTTCACTAGTAATCCCAATCAAACGCTCTGCGCTTGGATTGAAATAGGTAACTTGCTCGGCAGGATTAAGCAAAATGAAGCCGCTACGTATATTAGTCGCGATCTCTGAGAGTATAAAATATTCTCGTGCTAAGCTCGACGACATAAAAGAGGACTCCCTTTAGAGGTTAAAAATAATTTGCTCGTGCTATTGTATATTCTAACAAACAGGTCAAGGGAAGGATCAGTGACCGGCAACGAAAGCCAGCATCACGATTAAGATGAGATGCAGAACCATAGCAATTCCAAAGCCCCACGCCATGATGAAGATCCACGAGCGATCACTCAGCGGTCTACGTGTAGGGATATATGCATATGGTGATCTTTCAGCAGCAACGAGTCCGATAGCAATGCGGAGACGTAAAGGCGTGCGAACGGGGGAAAAACGCAACTGAACCAGTAGCTCCTGGTAACAGTGTTTACATAATGTCCACTTCTGACGAGGATCTGGGGCCCCTTCAGGCTCGATGAGAGAGACGGGCTTATACCAGGTGCGATGCTCACAAATTGAACAGTGGCTTATCACACGTTTTCGTGATTGACTCGAATTCTCTTTTCGGAGAGTAAGAGTGGGGTCTCCGTCTCGCATGATATCCCTCACGCTTGCTGTCCTTTCTGTACGCTTGTATCCAACAAATCACCTCAAGATGTTATCTATGCATCTTTTACATATTACCATATATTTGTGATGAATTTGTGATATTTAAGCGGAAAAATATTTCTATCATCGGATGAGAGGCAAGAGATACACGATAGTAAGCACAAACACCCACACTCCATCAACGAAGTGCCAGTACATCTCACCGGCAACTAACGCCCAATGGTTCTTCTGAGTAAAGTCGCCGCGCAGAGAACGCATCAACAGGACAGATAAGAAAATCAAGCCCACGAGTACATGCGAAGCATGAAGACCTGTCAACGTGTAAAAACTTGAGCCAAAGAGGGAAGAATGGGGAGTAAAGCCCTGATCAAAAATAGCTCCGGTATATTCAATTGCCAGACCTACCAGGAATAAGGCTCCCATCAGTATGGTAGCGCCGAGAGCAAGCTTTAGATTGCGCTGATTGCCTTTGGAGATGGCACTGCCAGCAATACGTATAGGTATACTACTACCAAGCAGCAAAACCGTGCCGATCAATGGAATTATGTAGTCAACAGGCGGTCTCCAACTGACATTGGGATTACGGATTTCCAGGTAGAGATAAGAAGCAAAGAGATTAGCGAAAATCAAAGCTTCTGAGGCAATGAAAAAAGCCATGCCCCACCAGTTAATACCTCTTCCTGCTAATTCTTCGTGCTCCGGAGATACGCTAACTTGCCCACTATAAGCAATACTCATTGTGTCACTACTTCCTATCACTTGAGCGCATTCAACCTGGTCAGATCAATGCGCTGCACACATAACTAATGACCTTCAAGTCCCCAACCAACGAATGAAACGACTACAAGTGCTACACCCACCCAAAAGACAATTGGATGAGATATCACTCCAACGAGTGTAATTGTGAGTGAGGCGGCCAGCGCAAAAGGCCAGTAACTCTGTTTTGGTTTAATGGCCTGTTCTGTAGTTTCATTTGAACCTTTTTGTTTTTTAGATGCCTGTTTGTGCTGTGCTTCGTCCTCAGACACAACGTTCCTCTTTCCTAAGAAATTATTCTAGTGCGTTGCAGTCTTCCAGTCAGCAACCTCCGGATTCTTTTTATCATAGAATGGACGGCGACTGCGTACAATTGGAATTTCCAGAAAATTGTAAGGTTTGGGTGGGGATTCGGTGTCCCATTCCAGGGTAAATGCATTCCACGGATCAGCGCCGGCCGCTTGACCACTACGCAGGGTGATAATGAAGTTCAAGACGAACACCAGGATGGAAACGCCAAGAGTAAAGGCGCCAATGGTAGCTATAAGATTCAGGTCATTCCAGCCAAGGTTGGCGGGATAGGTGTAGATGCGGCGTGGCATACCGAGTAACCCCATGATATGCATAGGGAAGAAGGTAAGATTCACACCTATCAGCATCAGCCAGAATTGTACCTGGCCCAAGCGCTCGTTCAACAATTTACCCGTCATCTTGGGGAACCAGTAGAATATACCTGCGAAAATACCGAACACGCTTCCACCGAAAAGTACATAATGCAGGTGAGAAACCACAAAGTAGGTGTCAGTCACCTGGTAGTCAAAGGGTACAATCGCCAGCGCTGCGCCATTCAGGCCGCCAATCAAAAACATGGCAATAAAGCCTAACGCGAAAAGCATGGGGGGCTTGAAACTGAGTTTACCGCCGTAGACCGTGCCAATCCAGTTGAATATCTTCACTGCTGTAGGAATCGCTATGAGTGTTGTGCTGGTAGCAAAAAATGCTTGCGCGACAAGTGGCAAACCAACCGCAAACATATGATGCGCCCACACCGTAAAGCTCAGAAAACCGATAGCAACACCGGACCAGGCAATAAAGGTGTAGCCAAAAATTGGTTTGCGCGCGAAGACCGGTAACACCTCTGAGATAATGCCAAAGGCGGGTAAAATCAGAATATACACCTCGGGATGACCAAACGACCAGAAAAGATGCTGCCAGAGCAAAGGATCACCGCCAAAACCAGCCTGGTAGAAGTGCGTACCAAGGTGACGATCAAGCAGTATCAAGATGCTTGCCATCGTTACGCTAGGAATGGCGAAAAGCAGCAGGAAAGCTGTAATCAAGGTCATCCAGGTGAACAAAGGCATGCGATTGATCGACATGCCGGGAGCGCGTAACTTGAGAATGGTCACCACAAAGTTAAGCGAGGCCGAAATTGACGAGATACCGAGCATCAGGATACCCAGCGCCCAGAAGTCCATGTTTGGGCCAGGCGTACACATAACGGCGTTACCACAAGACGTAGCGCCAGGGCCGCTCAGCTCAGTTAATGGTGCATAGGCGAACCAGCCTGCATTTGGAGCGGCACCGAACAGGAAACTTGAGGTCATGAACACGCCGCCAAAGAGGATGATCCAGTATCCAAATGCATTCATTCGCGGGAAAGCCATGTCCCGCGCACCGATCATCAATGGCACAACATAGTTACCGAGGCCCGAAAGCATCGGCATAACAAACAAAAAGATCATGGTGACGGCGTGCATGGTAAAGACCTGGTTATACACTTCGGGAGACAATACTTTTCCGTTCGGCTGCGCCAACTGTGTACGGATGAGCATGGCATCTACGCCACCAACCAGGAAGAAGAAGAAGGCTGTGACTACATACATGATGCCGATTTTTTCTATGTAAGACTCTCCAGGTACGCTATCAGTTGAGCAATCTCGGTATCTGAGAGAGCCCGAATATTCATATCGTTGCCGGGTTTGACGCCTTGTGGATCTTTTAGCCACTGATACAGTCCACATGCATCAGGATTCTGTATCTTGGGTTGTCCGTTTGATCCAGCAACTACCACACACGAGGCCGGATTCCACGTGAGGATTCCTCCTGCAATCTGGCGGCGACTGCCAAAGTGTGTCAGGTTCGGCCCTACTAGAAATGAAGCATCGCTACCACTTTTCAGGTGCTGATAGTCTTTGAGGTTGACCCCTACGATGCCATGACACCCCTGGCATCCCCCTGAACCCAGGAAGAGTTTTTGCCCGGCCAGTGCAATTGGATCAGTCGGCGTTGTTCCTGCAGCTTGTTCCTGTGAAGTCACCCAGGCGTTATAGTCATCTTGCGATTGGACAATCACATAAAAATTCATATGCGCATGCTGCAAGCCGCAAAACTCGGTACATTGCCCGCGATATGAACCCACTTTGTCTGCCTGGAACACTGACATATTGTTATGACCGGGGATAACATCCGTCTTGCCAAACAACTCAGGGACCCAGAAGCTGTGAATGACGTTTTGCGATAGCAGTTGAGCTTCTATGCGGGTACCGACAGGTATATGTAACTCATCAGCAGTAACAATATTCTCGTTCAGGTAGTCAAACTCCCACCACCATTGATGACCAACTACTCTAACCTGTAACGGACGTCCAGTACTTGAGAAAGTGGTCAATCCGAACATCGTATAGATGGTTCCCACGAGAACTATGAACAAGAATAGGGAAGGGACAATCGTCCAGATGATTTCCACGGTGTTATTCCCATGGGTTTGTATGGGCGCAGGTGAGTTTGGTCGTTCGCGGAAGCGCACAATTGAATAGATCAATATGCCCTCAACCGCTACAAACACTATCGTGGCGACAACCAGGATGAACCAGAATAAATTCGATTCTTTTAATGCAACCGGTCCCGAAGGGCTCAAAATGGAGGGGGAATTTTCAGCACAAGCTGCAAGAAGGAGCGAGGACAAAAGCATTGCTGAGAGAAGTATTCCCCAGCGTTTCATCCCGCGAAATAAAGGCATCCTCACTTCTCACTCTCCTAAATAGATGTATTTCAATGGATCATAGCGTTGTACCGCAGAAGACACTCTTTCCATTATATGGGAAGTGTAGTGATTCTCCCTGACATCAGACTTGCGGATAGTGTTTGCTACCTTACAATGGCCTGAATAGAAAACTGACTACTTCCTTTATACCATAATCAGCAATCATGTTGTAATTGGGCTGACAAGCAGGACCGCTCTCTCCTTGCTAGAGTGCAGCAGGATGACAGGGGGAGAGGCTCAGGATGACAGAGGGAGGAGCTCAAGATGATACCTCTTCGTTTAGCATGACATTGCGAGGGTGCTAACAGGTAAGTTATCATTTGACATCATGTTGAGCGGGTGCATATAATCGGGGGGAGAACCATTATTCTTATCACATTGCAAGAAGGAGAACACCTTTGAACAGCATTTCTAGCATACCCTGATCTACAACAGTCGTCTCGAGATTCTGCTTGGAGAAATAACAGGAATGTAACCTCATACCACGCCTCAAAAATACTCTTCTTCGTTTACGATCAAATTGATTTCTTTGCGATTTTTAACCTGGGCAGGATATGATAGAATCGAGATATTAGAATGCTTGCTGTTCGTCATCTTTCCAAATCGTATGGTGCAATTACCGTACTTGAAGATATCTCTTTCGTCGTCAATTCTAATGACCGTGCCGGTATTGTGGGATCAAATGGTGTGGGCAAAACCACGTTGCTGACCATCCTGATTGGCCGGGAATCTATAGACTCTGGCTCATTTTCATTCGACCCATTGACTGAAGTTGGTTACTTGCCGCAGACGACACCTGAATTTTCCGGACACACGATGCAAGACTTGATTCTGGAATCTGTGGGCAACTTACGTCAATTAGAAGAACGCATGCGCATGCTTGAAGCTGCCATGAGTATTGCTAAAGATGATCAAGTTGGCGTGTTGATGGATGAATATGAACAGGCGGCTACAAAGTTCCAGGATCGAGGAGGTTACGAGCTAGACTACAGAATAGACACTATCCTGGATGGTTTGCGTATCTCCTATCTTCCTCGAGACCGCGAAGTGCAAACACTCTCTGGGGGTGAGAAGGCGCGAGTTGGATTGGCAACCCTACTCCTGCGCTCGCCTGATCTGCTCTTGCTGGATGAACCAACAAATCACCTGGATTTTGCCAGCCTGGATTGGCTTGAGTCCTATCTTGCTCATTACAAGGGTGCAATTCTGTTGGTATCACATGATAGACAGTTTCTTAATCGAGCTGTCAACCAGATCTTTGAGATTGATGAGCATTCGCATCACCTGAAAAAGTACGAGGGAAACTACGACGCATATATGTTTGCGAAAGCTGCTGAACGCGCAAAGTGGGAGGAGGATTATGAGAGGCAGCAAGAAGAGATCAAAGCACTGCGCAAACGAATGCGCGAGACGGCGCGTAATGTTACACATAACCGGCCACCTACAGATAACGATAAGAGTGCCTATAATTTTTTTGGCGGGCGTGTGCAGAATACCATTTCGCGTGGGGTGCGAGCAGCGGAGGAGCAACTGCGCCGTATCGAAGCGGATCCTATACCCAAACCACCCAAATTGATGCAGGTAAGTTCTTATTTCAATATAGAGCCGTTACAAGCTGAAGTTGTGATCAGGGCTTCTAATCTTACAAAATGCTGGGACGAAATTTGTATACTTGACGAAGTGAATTTCACGATTGCTTCTAATACTCGCATTCTGCTTTTTGGCCCCAATGGAGCCGGGAAAACGACCTTGCTAAAGATTTTGATGGGTTTTGAAAAGCCTGACAGGGGAGAGATAAGCATTCTAAAGAGCGCTCGTATAGGCTATCTGCCACAAGACCCACAGATGGATCTCGATAAAACAGTGATAGAAACCTACAGATATGGTCAGTTGGGATACGAGGGAGAATTTGTGGGGCGGTTGATCGGCTATGGACTGTTCCGTCTGGAGGATATGCAGAAGAAGGTAGGGCAATTGAGCATTGGTCAGAGAAGAAAATTGGAGATTGCGCGCCTGATGGCTGAAGGCCCGAATGTGCTTTTGCTCGATGAGCCAACAAACTATATTAGCCTGGATGTGCTGCAAGCGTTTGAAGCAGCCATAGTGACATTTCCAGGACCGGTGATCGCAGTTTCGCATGATCGGTGGTTTATTCAAAGGTTTGGAGGGAAGATATGGGAGTTAGTGAATGGAAAGATTATCAGTAATTAAGATACGACTTTTTTAGTCAGCTTTGCAAATGCCCCGCTTAAACTGCCCAAGAATATTGACTTTCTCTACTTTTTAGTGTATGAATCTAATATGAATTATTAACTATTATTTATAGATGAGTTAGCATAAAATGCTGTGTTAATTTATAAAGACTGCAATTCAAAATATCTACACTACCCTATGTCAGGCCAAAGTTCTTGTAGCGTGCAAATTAATAAGCTGGTTGGACTGATTTCTGGTTCTTATAGCAGTTGCTTCGTACGAAGTACGGAAGGAGAAAAGCTGTGATTACTCAAACCCGGAAAAAGGGGCGCCCGTGGCTGCTTGTATTGCTGATTATCCCTTTTATAGCCATGCTCTGGCCACCTTTTTACAACTTCCTGCAGCCAACTTTCATAGGCATTCCTTTCTTCTACTGGTTCCAACTCTTATGGATTATCATCACGGCTATTATCATGGCTGTAGTCTACTTCGCAGGTGACTGAACGAGCAAATGAACATAAAAGTATCATGCACTGTCGCATGATACCTTGCCTTTGCGTTGAAAACCAGAGTTTCGAGTAAGGGAGAAATCATCGATGATTAACTGGGTTGCGCTGAGCGTTTTCATCTTCTTTTTTCTGCTGGTTACAGTTTTAGGTTTTGTAGCTTCTCGCTGGCGTCGAGGTGATCTTGACCTGCTCCACGAGTGGGGATTGGCCGGACGGCGCTTTGGTACGGTAGTTACATGGTTCTTACTGGGAGGTGATCTTTACACCGCTTATACCTTCATTGCTGTACCTGCTGCGATGTACGGATTAGGTGCGTTGAATGGCTGGTTTGCAGTACCTTACACCATTCTGGTTTACCCTCTGGTCTTTGTCCTGATGCCAAAGTTCTGGTCGGTATGCAAGCAACGAGGCTATATAACCGCTGCTGACTTTGTCAGAGATCGCTTTGGCAGCAATGGACTTGCCTTAGCAATAGCTTTCACAGGCGTCCTGGCGACCTTACCCTATATCGCTTTGCAGATGTTCGGTATACAAGTTTCCTTAGCTGCGCTTGGCATTCCTCTTAGCATACCGATATTTGGTGTAAACGTTGACATACCGCTAATTATTGCGTTTATTATCCTGGCGGCCTACACCTACACCAGTGGACTGCGGGCGCCAGCCATGATCGCGCTGGTGAAAGACTTGATGATCTTCATCGTATTGTTCGCCGTAATCACTATCATTCCGATTAAGCTCGGTGGGTTTGGAAACATCTTTGCGGCAGTGCATGCAAAAGCTGTAGCTAATCCCAAAACGTTCTTCGAGATCCTTAACCAAAAACAGTACCTAGCGTATACAACATTGGCTCTTGGCTCTGCACTGGCATTGTTCCTCTATCCACATGCGCTTACAGGTGTTTTAAGCAGCAACAGCCAAAAGGTAGTGAAGCGTAACACGGCCCTCTTGCCAATCTATTCATTGATGCTTGGCTTGCTTGCCTTGA
>WNFY01016594.1_pt1 | contig 11005 bp, 11 predicted proteins | sample 5400091 | NCBI WGS metagenome assembly WNFY01 (sample SAMN13153364, study PRJNA577476) | soil metagenome | isolation source: 60 cm soil or saprolite under grassland replicate 1 | place: USA:California | collected 2016-06-15
CGGCAACTCCCTCTCGGATTATGTTGACTACTTTGCTGCTCCAATGATTGAGATCGAAGGACTGGTGTTCGTAAGCTTCCCGCCCCTTCGATCGCATCCCCTCGGGCGTTTCTGGGTGTGCGAGCCCGGTCATCACATCGTAGGTGTCCAGTATTCTGAGATTGTCTTTCCGCTCCAGCTCTTTCACATTTAGTCCAAGTTTGGTTAGAGATTCTCGAACTTCGTGAGGTGGATGCATGTAGGTATGGTACTCTGTGCGCGCTCCGTTTCTCAACCCGCTAGCAGCTATTGTGAGCGACGTTTCGTACCACGGCGAGTCTGGACCGAACTCTACGAGATAGCTGGCTCCGAACCTGATTCCATTGGGAACGAGATCCTCAAGGATTGCTAGCGCCGGGGTCTGTTCCATAGTCCGGGTTTCACGCTCTACGCGCGTTCCATTTCTCTAACACTTATGGTTAAAGCTGAACTAGCTCCTAGGGCACTTAATCAGATCAACTGAGAATCAAGTATGACGAAGGAAGCGTGAGCGACGGCTTGCCAAGGCCCAATCTTTTGATTACAACTGATGTCGTTGACCCGGGTTCCATTGGGGCACTCTCCAAATATGCGAGAGTTTTCAGCTCGACTGCCCTTGACGAGGCATCGCTGAGCCGACTCTTACCATCGATAGACATCCTTCTCGTGTTCTTCTGGCCCAGCTTTCTGACTCCTGAAAACTTGTCGAGGATGAGCAATCTGCGACTTATTCAGAGCATCCTTGCCGGCGTCAACCATATCCCCTTCGCCCAGCTCGACAAGAAGGTTGTTGTTTGTAGCAATGCCGGCGCCTATTCTGACGAGGTTGCCGAGTACGCCTGGTCTTTGTTGCTATCGGCCGCTAAGAGGATAGTTGACTTTCACAACGCAGTCAAGACTGATCAATGGACTTTGAGACGAACTCTAGGCGGTAGGGAGGTGACCATTCTGGAGAAAAAGACTCTTGGCATTCTTGGATACGGTGGCATAGGATCCGCTGTCGCGCGAATCGGTAAGGAGTTCCGCATGAAGATCTACGCATTCTCCAGAAAACCAGTTCGAGAGAAAGGCGTGAGATCATTTCAAGGAGACAAAGGACTCTTGAGAGTCCTAGCGCAGAGCGATGCGGTGATGCTCTCGCTCCCGCTCACAAAGTTCACCAACAAGATCATCGGCGCAGACAAGCTTGCGACGATGAAGAAAGATGCAATACTCGTCAACATAGCACGCGGAGAGCTTGTGGACGAGACCGCGCTCTACGAGCACATGAAAGCGAACCCGGGCTTTCGATACGCGACTGATGTGTGGTGGTATAGAGATGGAAAAGAGTCCCTCAAGACCGTCAATCCGTTCTTCGAATTGTCCAACTTCATCGGGACCCCTCACGTGTCAGGCCCATCAGGATTAGCCACCGGAAAACCAGTGAAGTTTGCGGTCGCGAATGTTATGCGCTCCCTTAGGGGCCTCAAACCAAAGAACCTCATAGACTCCACGGAATACCTCGTCACGGACAGGCAAGAATACTAGATCCTCGTCATCCAGTAATCGTCTTGGCAAGAAGATCCAATGACACATTCCCACCCGATATGACTAGGACAACTTTCTCACCAAGCTTCTCCAAATCCTTGTTGGCGAGTAGAACGGCGCCGGGCGCCGCTCCTGATGGCTCGGGGAAAATGTGTGCTTCGCGAACCAGTAGTTTCATTGCTGCGAGAATCTCGTCGTCTGAAACGATGTAGACGCCGTCAACGTGCCTCTTGCACGCTTCAAGGGTCAGTTCTCCTACCGCTGATGGGATAAGCCCATCCGCAATCGATTTCGGCGAATCGAATGTGACGACCTTGCCGGCTTTCAGCGCTGCTTGGAGTTTCGGCGCGCCCTCTGGTTCGACTCCGTAGACTTTCGCTTCTGGCTTTAGCGATTTGATCGCGGTGGATATGCCCGAGATTAGACCTCCCCCGCCAACTGGCACTATTATCGAATCGAAGTCGTCCAGTTGATTCGCTATCTCTAGCCCGCATGTTCCTTGTCCAGCGATTATGTCTGGATCGTTGAATGGGTGGACGAGTGTCGCTCCCGTCTTGCTGATTATTTCCTTGGCCTTCGCATCGCGATCAATCGTGTATTTGCCGTACTTGATGGCTTCAGCGCCATATTCGATTATGGTGTCGACTTTCTCCTGGATCGCTGTCTCCGGTAGTATTACTGTGCAGTTCTTTCCGAGGAGTCGAGAACTATAGGCCACCGCCATTCCGTGGTTCCCAGATGAAACTGCCACGATGTTCTTGGATGACAATTGGGAGATCTTGTTGTAGGCTCCCCGAATCTTGAAAACCCGAATTGGTTGGAAGCATTCGAGCTTCAAGTAGACCCGGCGGCCAAACCTCTTTGAGAGTGATGGCGACTCCACGAGCGGGGTCTTGGTTGCTACTCCTTCGATTCGCTTACTGGCGGCAACGATATCGTTCAGCGCAGGCAAGTGGCCCTGGTTCATGTAACGGTCAAGCATTTGGTCTCCCCCGACTTGAGGTTAAAGGTCCACCGACAGAGCGAGAATCGCCCATTATCAACCCTGATTCGAGATCTGAACAGACACATCTAGAACAGGGGATAATTCACGCTGAAAACGCGGATAATCCCCAACCGACCAAAGCCCAGATCATGCCCTGATCAGCATGTCTCGCCCATTATCACTGCCAGACAGGAAATGGTTTTTGGAAAATAGGGGGTCTTAGCGACTCTACCTCGCGTCGCATGAGTGGAAGTTCCTAATTCTCCCTATGAAAGATTCGCCGTTCATTGATCAAGAGAGGGCTAGCCTCGAATCCCTTCGTCTAGAGGGCACTCAGTCGCCCGAGCTGGTCAAGCACGCTTTCGCGAATGTGATCCGCGGACGGAAGCGCCTTCGATAATCGGCCTTTCGAGAGGAGCGGTGCAAGCAGCTTCCCCATTTTTCCAGCGCAGTTCGGACACTTGGGCGCTGTAACGGTTTCGCCTGCTACCTTCTCGGTCAGACAGTCATCGCATCTCCAGACCATTTTCCTGCCGCCCAACTTCCCTCTCTTCGCAACGGGTTTCTCGTTCGCTTCTACAATGTCCAAGGCGAAGTCGATGCTCGGTGCGTTGCTGACCGAGGTTCCAACTCCAAATCCGTCCACTCCCGCGAGAGATAACTGAGCGACCGTTTCCTCGTTGAGTCCGCCTGAGACGAAAATCTTCACGTGCTCGTATCCTCTCGAGTCCAGCTCCCATCTCACCTCTCGAACAATCTCGGCAAAATTCCCGCGTCTCGAGCTAGGCGTATCCAGCCGGACCCCGTACAGATCCTTTCCGAGCGCTTCGGCGGCCAAGATGGATTCTGTCTTCTCATCATAGTACGTGTCGACCAGAGCGATCCTCGGCACCTTTTTCGGCATGTGTTTGTTGAAGCTCTTCCAAGCTTTGACTTGGTCTCCCATCGCAATTATCAGCGAGTGAGGCATCGTGCCCGCCGGATCTTTTCCAAGGAGCCTTGCGCCTACGATGCTGGAGACGTCATCGAAGCCGCCGATGTAGCATGACCGGTCGATCATAGGCGCGAGAGCTGGATGAGCTCTGCGAATACCGAAGGAGAGGACGGTCTTCTTGCCGGCCGCTTTCCTCACCCGTGCAGCCATTGTTGTTATCCCGGAAGCTTGACACAGGAATCCCAATAGTGGCGTCTCGTAGAGACAGAAATCCAGGTATCGGCCCTCAAGCACCATAACGGGCTCTCTCACACCTTCCACGTCACTTGAATGAAACAGAGTTCCTTCCGGAAAAGAGTGAACATCGATCGGTACACCTTCTAGAAGATGAGTTGCTTCCTCGACTCCAGCGAGGACTCCCCATTCCCAATTCTTTGGAAGAGAACCAGTCGTTATTTCTGCGGTAACTCTGAGATCGGATAATCCTTCTTTTTCGAGTATCTCTTTTGTCCTTGTGAAGTAGACGTCCGTTGTTTCTGCGTTCTTGATCTCGTCGTCAGTTGCTACTTGGAATCTTCTCATATCAGCCAGTCTCGCGGTCGTTCTAATCGAATTATAATGTTAGGGTAGCATTACTTCCGTGTATTTCCCAATCGGATATCTGACAAGTTATAACTAGGTTCAACGAGCCTCGATAATACAGGGTAGTTAGACGTGAGATCACTGGAAGAGCTCTCCAAGAGCGCGCGCGAGCTGAAAGAACGCGGCATGTCCACATACGAGATAGCTGATGAGTTGAAGGTTCAGGCAGACACTGTTGTCTGGCTCCTGCTCCACGGCAAGGACGGAGTCAAGACAAAGGAGACGTACGACGTCTATGTTAACTGGAACCCGATAGGATCCAGCGTTCGACGGCTAACCCTTGTCGGACGGGCAATGGCAGACATGATCAGGGAGGCAATAGAAGCCGGACTAATGGAGGAGCCTGAAGTTGTTGCTGGGATCGAAAGCGGCGGAATGGCCCTAGGACTTATCGTCGCAAGATCATTGAACAAACCCATAGCGTCTGTCCGACCCCAGAGGCTCGGGGAGAAGAAGGTGGCTGGTGCAGTGAACCCGAGCTTCTCAAGAGTCGAAGGCAAGAAAGTACTGATAGTCGACACCATCCTTCGCATGGGCGAAACAATCAGAGCGGCCATCGAGACCCTTACAGGAGTGAAGGCCAAGGCCGTCGGCGTAGTGGTGCTGGCGAACAAGAGCGGGAAAGAGAGTATCGAGGGAGTTCCCGTACGTTCTCTGGTCGAACTATTGCCTGTGGCCAAGCAATGAGCCCCAATCGACCAAAATGAAATAGAAAGATAGAGGATGATCTTATCCGAGCCAAAAGCGTGCAATTATATCCTACGGATGCGGCCGGTATACTGGAAAGGTAGACAAATGCCGACCAAGTTCATGCAATCCCTCGACCCTCAAGTCTACGGGGAGCTCCGAAAGATCGCAAAGGACAGAGGCATAACCATGCAGGAACTAATCAGAGCCGTTATCGTCCCTGATTGGATGAGCAAGGACGAAAGCAGAAACGCCGGTGGATCTCCAAGGAAATCACGAACAGCGCGCCGTACGTCTAGAAGACTCCGAGCCAAGATAACCGCCTAGCCAACTGAGACCTAAGTAAACGCTTATTTCTCGGCTGACTGCAGACTCCAGATTGAAGGGGTCGACAATTGTCCGCTCAGGACAGGGTTCCCGCCTACGCTATCTCCCTGCTCGCGGGAATACTGACCTTCATCGGTGGATTAGCCAAGGCCTCCACGACTGGGATCATCAAATACACCGCTTCTGGAGCCTCCTTTAATAATTTCGTGGGGAATACTGTCCGGTCAACGAATTTCGGCCTCGCCCTAGCGAGCGCACGAATCTCCGCGGTCATATTGATCCTCTCTGGAATCCTCGTATTGGTTAGTGCCGTTGTGATGAGTTTTCGATTTCACCAGTATCCGACATGGGGAACCATCATTGTAGTCTTCTCCGTGGTCGGGCTCTTTGCAGGCGGCAACTCTCTCACTGGAGTCGGATCTGTTCTGGGAATAATCGGCGGGCTGTTGGCAGTCACCTACAAGAGAGACCCACGTTCCGTGCCTGTCTAATCTCAAGGACCTTGATTTTTCAAGTAGCTTCTTGACGGGGCGGCAGCTCTCGGAGCCTAGTCTTATCTTTAGCCTATGATCGACTCTTCCGCAGAGACGCCTTGAGCCAGGAAACAAAGCTAACCTACGTAACACTGCTCGCTGACCCGAGCATTCATCCGAAATATGAAGCAGCCCTGAAACAGATTGAGTCTGAGTTTGGGAAACATCATCCGATGTTCATTGACGGCCGAAAGGTTCTCGCAGGAGAGGGAGAATTCGATGTCAGAAGCCCTCTGGACACCAAGATCCTCCTAGGCTATTTCCAGAAGGGAACCGCAAAGTACGCTCGCAAAGCCATCGAGGCGGGCAAGGACGCATTCGAGGAATGGAGCAGGAAGCCCTGGAAGGAGAGAGTTGCAATAATCAGGAGAGCCGCCGATCTGATGGAGGATGATCGGTTCGAGCTTAGCGTTCTGCGACCCTACGGAGTGTGGGCGGTCATATCGCCGTTCAACTTTCCACTCGCCCTCGCAGCGGGGATGATCGCATCCGCACTCATCGCCGGCAACACAGTTGTGTTTCATCCAACAAGCGCTGCACCTTTCTCTGGGCTCAAACTCTACGAGACGCTCATCAACGCGGGCGTACCAACTGCGGCGCTTAGCTATCTGACCGGTCCAGGCGAGTCTTTCGGAGACGAAGTCACCTCGAACCTAGACGTTGCCGGCATAGCCTTCACTGGCTCGAAAGATGTTGGAATGAAGCTCTACCGCGATTTTGTGAACAAGCAGCCGTATCCGAAGCCGTTCATCGCTGAGATGGGAAGCAAGAACCCTGCCCTCATCACATCGCACGCTGATCTTGAGAGGGCGGCTGAAGGAGTCGTCAGAGGAGCGTTTGGATATAGCGGCCAAAAGTGCAGCGCGACATCAAGAGTCTATGTAGAGAGAGGCATAAAGAACGACTTCCTAAAAATCCTCAAAGACAAAGTGGAACACCTCAAGGTCGGGGATCCGAGGGACAAGGACGCTTTCGTTGGACCCGTGATCAACGAGAAAATGGTGAAGAAATACCAACGCTATCTCGAACTGGCAAAGAAGGACGGCGGCAAGATAGTTGCTGGGGGCGGACTACCAGAGGACAAGAAGCTGTCCAAAGGCTACTATGTCAAACCGACAGTCGTCGCGGGCCTGCCTTCCAATGATCGCCTCTTGAAGGAAGAACTCTTCCTGCCTTTCGTGGAAGGCGAACGACACGGATTTCGGCTTGACCGCGGGAATCTTCAGCAACGACCAGAACGAGGTTGACAGGTTCTTCAGGAGCATCGACTTCGGGGTCATATACGCTAACAGAAAGGGTGGCGCAACAACAGGCGCCTGGCCCGGCTCCCAACCGTTCGGCGGCTGGAAAGGAAGCGGAGCTACCGGCAAAGGGGTTGGAGGGCCATACTATCTGCTAGAATTTATGCGTGAACAGGCCCAGACCGTAGTCAAAGACGCCTAAGCAGCTAATCGATCTATCTCCTCAACGAACACCTCTTCCTTCCCTACCGGAAAGACTCCTGAGGCTGCAACAGAGTGTCCATCTCCGAACCCGCCTGCCCTCGCGCATGATTCCGGAAGAATTTTCGAGAGCGAGGGTTTCTTACCTTTCTCAATAAGGCTCGTAAGGATCTGCGGAGCTCTTCCTGAGACCTTGACCATGGATGAGGATAATCTTCCCCAGCAGGGAATGTCCACTGGAACATTCATCATTCCGATCAGGTACTTGACGGGGTTGATGCCTCGCTGGTAGCGAAGGTACGAACAGAAGCTTCCGACTACTTTTCCTCCCATACCTTTGTAATTGTCGTGGGCGTGAAACCATTGGATATTCTTCTTCTGTGATAGACCATCTCTCCTTATCGTCGCGAGCATTTTTCGGTTGGCTTGTTTTCGTTCTTCCTCGAACTCTCTGGCCATCTCCATTGTTTGGTCGGTAAAACCTGTTGTACATGCTTCAATTCCCATCTCAGGGCCGTTTCGGTAGTATCCGACCGAGCCGAGAACGTTGAGAAGGCTGGAGGCTCGTGTTCTGCTAAGATTCATGCCCTTAGCTTGGACCTTTAGGTCCCCCTTGCCAGAATCCCGTACCAGTCCCAGGTCCTTGGCGTCTTCCAATGCAATCAAGTTGAGACCTTGTGTCTCTCCAGGAAGCTCCAGGGACCCTATTGTCGCCAAGTGTGCGTAGCTTGACAGTTTGGGATCGACCGTTTTGCAGAAAAGGTAGGCAACTGTTGCCGATGAGGCATCTCGCTCGCCTGAAAAACCGTAAAGTTCAGGGTTGAGATTGTAGAGCAATGGATCTTGCGTGGAGACTGTGTCATGGTGGTCCAGAACAAGAATTAGCCCCTTGGCCCTGTTTGCTTGGATTAACCATTCTATGTGGCCGGAGCCTAGGTCGACGTAGGCTATGACGCGAGGAGGACCTGATTCGATGTCTTTGACAACTTCCGGGTACAGCTTGTCCAGGCAGATGAGCCTCGTGTTAAGCCCGAGACTTGACAGTGCTAGTTTCGTAAGTGCCGCTGACGTTAGCCCATCTGCTTCATCGTGATGTCAACCCTAGTTCTTTCTCCGCATAGCCCACGACATCTTCGCACTCCTCCTTAGTAATTGTGCAGACACTGTACACAATTGTTCCGCCTTCCTTTGCGATGTGAGAAGCTGCGGTCAGAAACTGTTTTTGGTAGTCTGCTGAGTTCTCGACATTCTGTGCGGTAGTCTCGACTGCGAGTTTCGGGACAATACCGAGAGCGGTGCAGGGCGGGTCGACTAGCACCCTATCAGCTTTGATGTTGTAGTCTCGATGAACGTATCGAGAATCATGCGATATCAGCTGGTAGTTTGCGCAGCCCATCCTCTCCATGAGTTCCTTTGCCTTCTGGATTTTTCGTGTGTTGCGGTCGAATCCGATTATCCGAGCCTGATTTCCAGTTAGCTGGCTGATATGGCTCGTCTTGCCCCCGGGCGCGCAGTTGAGATCGACAATAGTCTCTCCTGGTTTGGGATCTAGAATGTGGCTTGTCAGGATGGCGGGTAGAGACTGGAGATGGACTTGCCCGTTAGAGTACCAAGGGGTTTCCATTATGCTCGGCAAGCCCGCTCTGCTAGCCGTGATCTCCACTGCTACCCCTTGTTGGTACGTCAGGATGCTTGTCTCGCTCTGGTGCGAGACCCCAGAGCCGACGGGTGTTCCGCTCTCGTCGACTACCGTTACTTTCATGCCGGGTCGCAGTGCATGGCATCGCTTTACCCCTGGAGCGTAGAGATGTGCGCCTAGTTGAACAGCCTCGGCCGCAAACCTGTTCGCTTCCACAATAACGCCATCGGTTTCTATCTTGGATGCTCGGGAATGGAGGAACGCGGCATCCTTGAGTTGCATGTGAGCTTCAGCCTGTAGACCGCTTGCTATCATCGATCGGATGATAGTATCCCTTTCAGCTTTCAGCGTGTTTATCCGGAGATAGTATTTCGAAGGCATCGCGGTCATCGAGCAGAGAACTCTGTTCGTTCGTGGACCGTAGATTTTGCGGAGACGGCTCTCCAATTCTGGATCTATTTGTAACCGTCTCTCGGGAGGTTCTAGAAGCACGGTGGCGTCGCTTTAGTGTTGGGTGGCTTTCTGGTTTAATTACCCTTGACTTTGGCTCGGGAGAAGAAAGGGTCCCTGATGGTTAGAGTGGTGTTGGAGCTTCGATGCGTGAAATGCGCGGTCAAGTTTGAGCGGAGCTTCGAGGAGAGGAGAAGACAGCTCAACTATTCTGAGGGAGAAATGTTGCAGCTTGACGAGAAGGCTTGCCCCAACCACTGCGGCGGAGACTGGTTCGCTATCGAAAAACAACATCCAATCCGCAAATTCAAGCGTCGATTCGGACAGGACGCCTGAGCTGCCCCAGAATCACCCATTTTCAGCCCTAAACCCGGAAATGGGAGCGGGTCGCTTAATTTCCCTCGAAACGTTCGGCAAAACCCCTAGAATCGCCTGGCCATCCAAGCCTGGATTGAACCCTGATAAGCATGTCTCGCCCATTATCATTGCCAGCCAAGGGAGTTTTCCCTGGGAGGAGGGGGATAAGAGCAGAACACCTCGCGACGCAAGAGCGGTTAAGGAGAGAAATCCGGTTCGCGAAATCCCGCATTATCAGCCTTGTTTTCGAATCTGGGACTTCACCCGTATCTTGCCCTAGAGTCATTCGGGAATGCCGCTATACCTGCCGTCCTCTTGCCCTGGCATCAAAGCCCGGAATAAGCCCTGAATCGGCTGTCTCGCCCATTATCACCGCCAGACAATCGATGGTTTTTGGAAAATAGGGGGTCTTAGCGACCGACCCTCGCGCCGCAAGAGTGAGACTTCCCAAGGCTCCGGAATCGTTCCTTGAGAGTTACTCAAGACTTAAACCGGGTCTTTCGTAAGCTACAGTTCGATTCCCTATAGAAGATATAGAATTTCGGGATATGGATTGAAAAAGACGGCCCCCAAGAAGAGCCCTCAACTACTCAACGGCTTTCCCCACATTCCCTTCGACGAGTTTCCCCTAAAGAAGTCGGAGGATCTAGTGGTCCTACTCGAGAAGAACATGCCAGAAGGAGCCAAAGTAGAAGTTACCCCAATGGAAGACTCGCATCATTCTCCGTGCTTGGAAGAAATGGTAGCGATAATGGTCCATGACATTGAAGAAGGAAAGGATTCGTCAGAGATCTACACCATCTACCAGTTCTGCCCTGCCTGCCACATAGCAGTCAGGGTCCTCTAGCCCGGACTATTCCAGATAGATAGCCGGCCTGTACGGCTCCGCCATTCTAGCCCGTCCCTTTGGATCGATTATCCCTTGGTCTCCTTCCTTCCAGACGTTGATCGTGCATTTGAATTCTCGTTGATAGAAGTCAGCCGCATCGGCAAAGATAGTTTTCTCGGCCGTGACGCCATCTTGGATGCGTGACTTTCTCATCTCATCAGGCATCTGGTTTGCCTGCTGAAGCGTTTTGCTAGCATAGTCCGCAACAGCCTTTCCAAGCGACCGGAAAAGAGGATCTCCCATAACCTCTTTGATGAAATCCCCCTGTCTCATCTTCTCCTCCGCGGACTTCAACGCTTTCAGATAGATTTGCCATTTCCAATTTGCCGCTGTGTAGTATGCGATCCGCTTCGGAGTGATGCCTGTCGCCTTCTCGATCTCACTTGTATCTTCCAAGACCTGTCGAACAAGTGCCTCCGCCCGTTCTGCGCTGGGGTCTTTCTCATTCTCGCCTTCTTCGGGCCATGTGCTCTGAACGACGAATCCCTTGTTTCCAATGCGGCTCCAGATCTCCTCCGCAGTGTGCGGCGCGAGTGGAGCCATCATTCTTGTTCTCGTCTCCAGCACCCTTCGCA
>WNFY01005896.1_pt1 | contig 11004 bp, 9 predicted proteins | sample 5400091 | NCBI WGS metagenome assembly WNFY01 (sample SAMN13153364, study PRJNA577476) | soil metagenome | isolation source: 60 cm soil or saprolite under grassland replicate 1 | place: USA:California | collected 2016-06-15
CTCGAGCACCGAGATGTCGAAGGTCCCGCCCCCGAAGTCGTAGACCGCGATGGTCTCGTCCTTCTTCTTGTCGAGGCCGTAGGCGAGGGCGGCGGCCGTGGGCTCGTTCACGATGCGCAGCACCTCGAGGCCCGCGATCCTGCCCGCGTCCTTGGTGGCCTGGCGCTGCGAGTCGTTGAAGTAGGCGGGAACCGTGATCACCGCCTTCGTGACCTTCTCCCCGAGGTAGTCCTCGGCCGCCTGCTTGAGCTTCTGCAGGATCATGGCGGAGATCTCGGGGGGCGAGTAGAGCTTGCCTTGTACGGAGACACGGGCGTCGCCGTTGGGAGCTTCGACGACCTTGTAGGGGACCATCTTCTGCTCTTCGCTGACCTCGGAGAACTTCCGGCCCATGAAGCGCTTGATCGAGAAGATGGTGTTCTCCGGGTTGGTCACGGCCTGTCGCTTGGCCACCTGGCCGACGAGCCGTTCACCGTCCTTCCCGAAAGCCACGACCGAGGGAGTGGTCCGTCCGCCCTCCGCGTTCGCGATGACCGTGGGCTCCCCGCCCTCGAGGACCGCCACCACGGAGTTCGTGGTGCCGAGGTCGATCCCAATGACCTTGCTCATGACTCTCCTGGCCTCTTAAACCTATCTAATTGCTTGGATTACGGGCCTAGGCATTCACGGATCCCGCTGTCCTGGGGCCTCGTGCCCCGATCTCGACCTCAATATAGGCCCGCTCTTAGCGTCTGTCAAGCATTAAATCTTAGTGTGAGAGACTAATGTTCGAGTCGGCGGCTCAGCCTGGCTCCGACCCTCAAGAGACTGGTGCGCTTGCAGCTAGGCACTCAAATCTGCTATCGTTCTTGCCCGGCCACGGGTCGGAACGCTTCTCATGGATACGTTTCTCGGAGCACCGAGGTACGCTACGACCAACCCTCCCGAGGCTCCGGGTACGAGTGGGCTTGCCCGCAACCTGTGCCAGGTCACCGGGCTCAACCAGAACTACACTTCGAAGGTAGGAACCCCCTACCACGTCCAGATCGAGGACCGGGGCCCCCTCATGGATGCCGCCTCCGAGCAGTGGGTGAGGCGGGTCAACGTGATCGTCTACGCCAACTACGGCGAGCCGAACGCGCGCATCGTCCACGGCCGTGACCACGACTTCCCCGACCTCCGCAGCCAGGAGCACAACCGCGTCGTCGAGCGGCGCATCCAGGAGCTGGCCGGAGAAGCTCGGGGGGTCATCGAGGAGCGCGAGGAGCGGATGGTGCGCCGGGTCAAGGCGCTCCTGCGCGAGTACCATCGGACGAAGGACGAGGTGGCCAAGCGGGAGTTCGAAGAGATGAACGCCCTCTACCCCTTCGTCTTCTCTCGGGCCTTCTGCGACCTGCGCCAGGAGAAGGGGCGGCCGGCTGTCGAGAAGGAGGCGCCGGCGGCCGAGCCCGAGCCCGACGTGGTCCAGGTCGAGACGGTCTACCCGCTCGACGCGGCCCTGCGCGAGAGGGTCCTGGAGATCGAGCGGGTGGCCTTCGAGCTCTCCGAGGACATCGCGCAGCTGAAGGCGCGGGGCAGGGCCGACGACATCCTCCTGCAGACCTGTGCCAAGCTCCTTGGCCGCGCGCGGGACAACCTGCACCGCCGCGACTCGGCCGACTTCGCCGCCCGCCGGCTCGAAATGACGCGGAACAGCCTGGTCACGGCCTGGCGGCAGGTGCGCGCCCTGCTGCTGCGGGTCTGACCCTCACCCTTTCGCCTTCCTGGCCGTGGCGAGGGTGCCGCTCATGTTGTACTTGATCTCGGGGGCCACCTTCGTGATGCGCATCCCCGGAAGACCCTTGATCCGGCAGGCGAGGGCCGGGGTATCCGCGGCGTCCCCGTTCGGGCGGTAGACGATCTCGCAATACCGGCACTCGCCGTTCCAGCAGTAGCGGCCCATGCCGATGTCCTCGGAGACGAACTGGAGCTGGCGCAGCAGGAGGTTGTTCTCCGGCACCTCGAGCTCGCGGCCCAGGACCACGATCGGGATCAGCTTGTCGTAGGGCTCGTAGAAATCGGTCATGCCCGCCCGGAACCCCCGGCAAGACTACACCACGACGAGGTCCCCGGGGGGCGAGATAGAATGCGGCGTTCCCGCCTTCGGAGGTCCGCCCCTTGGCCGAGACGCCCGCTCCTTCCGCCGCCTTCAAGCCTTTCGTCGGGCCAGAGCAGAAGCTACCGGAGCTGACCCTCCGGGCCCTCCTGATGGGCTCGCTGCTCGGGGTCGTCTTCGGCGCCTCCTCGGTGTACCTCGCCCTCCGGGTCGGGCTCACCGTCTCCGCCTCGGTGCCGATCGCGGTCATCTCCATCACGATATTCCGTGCTTTCTCCCGGGTTCTGGGGGGGCGGGCCTCGATCCTGGAGAACACGGTCGTCCAGACCACGGGCTCCGCGGGGGAATCGATCGCGGCCGGGGTGGCCTTCACCCTGCCCGCCCTCGTCCTCCTGGGCTTCGAGATGGACTGGCTGCGCACCCTGGTGCTCTCCCTGTGCGGGGGGGTGCTGGGCGTGCTGATGATGATCCCGCTCCGTCGATACCTGATCGTCAAGGAGCACGGCCGGCTGACCTACCCGGAGGGGACGGCCTGCGCCGAGGTCCTGATCGCGGGAGAGGAGAAGGGCGCGCAGGCCGCGTTCGTCTTCAAGGGGCTCTTCCTGGGCCTCGCCTACAAGCTGGCCACCGCGGTGTTGAAGCTCTGGCCCGCCGTCCCCGAGGTCCACATCCCCGCCCTCAAGGCCTCGAAGGTTCCCTGCGACGTCTCGCCTGAGCTGATGGGCGTAGGGTACATCATCGGCTATCGGTCCTCCGCGATCATGGTGGGAGGGGGGCTGCTTTCCTGGCTGGTGTTCATTCCCGCCATCGCCCTCTTCGGCGAGGGCCGTCCGACTCCCCTCTTCCCGGCCTCGACCCTCATCTCGGCGATGTCCGCGAACGACATCTGGGGTCGCTACATCCGCTACATCGGGGCAGGGGCGGTGGCCGCGGGAGGGATCATCAACCTCGCCAAGGCCTTCCCCACCATCCTCGACTCCTTCCGTGCTTCTTTTCGCGACCTGCGGCTCTCGGGCGCGGGAGACGACGCGCGCCCTCGTACCGAGCGCGACATCCCGATCTCGATCGTGCTCGGCGGGTCGATCGCCCTCGCCCTCTTCATGACCTTCCTGCCCCAGCTCAAGGCGGTCCCTGGCCTGGGGGTGAGCGTCCTCTCGGCGCTCGCGATCATCGTCTTCGGCTTCTTCTTCTCCGTGGTCTCATCGCGGATCACGGGTGAGCTGGGCTCGTCCTCGAACCCCGTGAGCGGGATGGCGATCGCGACCCTCATGGGGACCTGCCTGATCTTCATCGCCCTCGGCTGGACGGGTCACGCCTACACCGCGGCGGCGCTCTCCATCGGGACCGTGGTCTGTATCGCCTCCAGCAATGCGGGGACCACGAGCCAGGACCTGAAGACCAGCTTCCTGGTGGGGGGGACCCCGTGGAAGCAGCAGGTCGCCCTGATAGTCGGCGTGCTCACCAGCGTGATCGTGATCGGGGGGACGCTTCAACTCATCAACCAGGGCAACACACACATCCAGGAGGCGACGTACGCGGCCACCCTCCCGCCGTCCGGGGAGGCCCTGACGGGCCCGGACGGGCAGAGGTACCACGTGGCGCGCGCCGGGGGTCTCGATGCGATCCCGGACGGGACCTATCTGGTGGACGACGCAGGGGTGATCCGGTTCCGCGTACAGGAGGGTATCGGCTCCGGCACCGCGCCGGCTCCCCAGGCGACCCTGATGAGCCTGGTCATCAAGGGGATCCTGACCCAGAAGCTGCCCTGGGGCCTGGTGCTCCTGGGAGTCTTCACGTCGATACTGATGGAGATCATCGGCGTGCCCGCCCTGGCCTTCGCGGTCGGAATCTACCTTCCCCTCGAGGCCACCACTCCCGTCTTCATCGGCGGGCTCGCGCGCAGGCTCGTGGAGTGGAAGCGGGGCAACCAGACGGAGTCGGACTCGGGTCCGGGGGTCCTGTTCAGCTCGGGGCTCGTCGCCGGAGGATCGATCATGGGCCTGGCCGCGTCGTTCCTGGGCTGGCCGAAGGCCTGGGTCGAAAGACTCGCCCAGACGCTCGCGTTCGGCCACGAGGCCCTGCCCGCCTGGGTGGGCTTCCTGGGCTTCCTGGGAGTGGCCTACCTGATCTACCGGACCGCCATCAAGGCCGAAAGCAAGGCGTGAAGGTCGCCTTCATCGGGACGCACGGCGTGGGCAAGACCACGCTCTGCTACGACCTCGCGGCCCTCCTCAAGCGCCGGGACCTGAGCGTCGACATCGTCAAGGAAGTGGCGCGGCTCTCCCCCCTGCCCATCAACCGCAAGACCTCCCTCGACGCCCAGACCTGGATCCTGATGACCCAGGTGGCGGAGGAGATCCGCTCCGCCAGCCAGCACCAGGTGGTGGTCTGCGACCGGAGCGTTCTCGACAACTACGCCTACATGGTCCTGGCCTGCGGACGGCAGAAGGGGATCGAGCGGTTCGTGGACCATTGGATGAAGACCTACGACCTGCTCTTCAAGGTCCCCATGTCCGAGGGGGCGGTCTCCCCGGACGGAGTGCGGGACACCGACGAGTTCTTCATGCGCTCGATCGACCAGCTCGTGGACACCCTGCTGGCGGAGAAGAGGATTCCCCACGAGAAGCTCCCTCCCGGGCGGCGCGAGGAGTGGATCAAGCTGGTGGGGGAGCAGGTGGCCTCGAGCCCCCAGCTCGCGAAGCTCTTCTAGGTCTCTTCCCTCATGTCGATGCCGAGGGCCTTGCACTTCTTGTAGAGGTGGGAGCGCTCGAGGTCCAGGCTCTTGGCGGCGGCGGTGACGTGCCCGCCCGTGGCGCGGAGGCGCTCGCGGATCACGTCGCGCTCGTAGGCCTCGACGAGGTCGCGCAGGGGGCCCTCCGCGGGGATGGCGCCCGGGCGGGGCGGGCCCGCGGCGGGCAGGGCGACCCGGAGGGACTCCGCCTCGATGGGGTCTCCGTCGCACAGGATGAGGGCTCGCTCCACGACGTTCTTCAGCTCGCGCACGTTGCCCCGCCAGGGCTGCCGCCTCAGGAGGTCGACCGCCTCGGGGGCGAAGCGCCGCGCCCTCCAGCCGTTGCGGCGGCAGGCCGACTGGACGAAGTGCTCGACCAGGGCGGACACGTCACCGGGGTGCTCGCGCAGGGCCGGCGTCTTCAGCACCAGGGTGTTGATCCGGTAGTAGAGGTCCTCGCGCAAGCGGCCCTCGGCGATGAGGCTCTCCAGATCCCGGTGGGTGGCGGAGATGAGGCGGACGTCGACCTTGGTCTCCGAAGCGCCGCCCACCCGGGTCAGGGTCCCGTCCTGCAGGACGCGCAGGAGCTTGGCCTGCATGGCGGCCGGCATGTCGCCGATCTCGTCGAGGAAGAGGGTACCTCCGTCGGCCTGCTCGAACCGGCCCCGCCGGCGCTCGGCCGCCCCCGTGAACGCCCCCTTCTCGTGGCCGAACAGCTCGCTCTCGACCAGCTCGGCCGGTATGGCCGCGCAGTTCATGCGGACGAAGGGCTGGCCCCGCCGGGGCGAGAGGTCGTGGACGGCGCGGGCCAGGAGCTCCTTGCCCGTGCCGTTCTCCCCGAGGACCAGGATGGGCAGGTCCGAGGGGGCGGCGCGCTCGACCAGGGCCCGGAGCGAGGCCATGGGCGGGCTCTCTCCGATCAGGGCCAGCTCGTCCTGCCAGTACCGTCGCAGCTCCAGGTTCTCCCGCTCGAGGCGGTCGAGGCGCAGCGCGTTGCGGAGGGTCAGGAGGAGGCGGTCCAGGCCCACCGGCTTCTCCACGAAGTCCAGGGCCCCGAGCCTGGTGGCTTTCACGGCGGTCTCCACCGTGGCCTGGCCGCTCATCAGGATGACGGGCACTCCGGGCGCCTGCTCGCGCAGTCGCCCGAGGAGCTCGAGGCCGTCCATGCCCGGCATGACCAGGTCGGACAGGATCGCGTCCACGGGGCCGGCCTGCAGGCGCTCGAGGGCGCGCGCGGCCGAGGGCGCGGTGGTGGCTTCGTAGCCCTCCAGGGCGAAGGCTCGGGAGAGGGAGGCCACGGTGCCCGGGTCGTCGTCCACGATGAGAATCCGGGGTTTAGTCATTGACCCCTCCGGCTCCGCGTCTCATCTTCAGCTTCTCACGAGCCCGACCGACGGGGAAGCACGAGGCGGAAGGTCGCGCCGTGCCCGAGAGACGAGGAGGCCTCGATCCGTCCGCCGTGATCGACCGCGATCCCCTGGGCGATGACGAGCCCGAGCCCCGTGCCCCCGGGTTTCGTGGTGTGGTAGGGCGTGAAGAGCCGGGCCAGCTGCTCCTCGCTCAGTCCCGGACCGGTGTCCTCGACCTCGACCGCGGCGCCCCCGGGGACGCCGAGGGTCCGCACCCGGAGGGTCCCCCCTTCGGGCATGGCTTCGAGCGCGTTCGCGACGACATTGCCCAGGGCGCGGGCGAGGAGCTCTGCGTCGCCGGTCACCGTCGGGCGCGCGGCGAAGTCGGTCTCGACGCGCACCTTCGGGGCGCCCGGCTGATAGAGGGCCAGCACCTGCTCGGCCAGGTGCGCGAGGTCCATGGGCACGAGGTGGGGCCGGGGCAGACGCGCGAGGTCGCCGAAGGACTCGATCACCCGGCGGAGCGAGCGCAGCTCCTGCAGGATGGTGTCGCTCGACTCGCGGAAGAGCGACTCGAAGTCCGCGGGAGCCGGGGGCGGCTCGCGGTCGAGGGAGCGCCGGAGGGTCTCGATGGAGAGCTGGATCGGGAAGAGGGGCTTCTTCAGCTCGTGGGCCAGGCGGCGGGCGATCTCGCGCCACGCGGCAACGCGCTCGGCCTGCACCAGGCGGGCCCCCGAGAGGCGCAGCTCGGCGGTCATCTCGTTGAAGGCCCGGGCGAGGGAGCCCAGCTCGTCTTCCGTAAGCACGGGCACGGAGACCCTCAGATCGCCCCCCGCGACCTGCCGCGCCGCCTCGGCCAGCTCGCGGATGGGGCGGGCCAGCCGGCCTGAGACGAAGAGCGCGCCCGCCAGGGTGCCGAGCAGGGCGAGGGCGGCCGCGGCCAGCCCCAGCCGCCGAACCCCGCGGAGCGCGTGCTCGAGGGCCCCGTCCGGGGCGGCCACGACCAGGATGAGCCCGGAGCAGAGGGGGGTCGCGGCCCAACGCAGCCGGGCCTCCCGGAGGAGGACCTCGCCCCGCGCGGGCCCGAGGACCGGGCGGGACCACGACCCGAGGGGGGAACGCCCGGGGGCGGTCCAGCGGGCGCGGATCTCGTCGTAGAGTCCCACCTCGAGGCCCATGAGGGCCGACAGGCCGCCCAGCATCTCCTCGTCCACGAAAAAGCCTCCGCGCAGGAGGACCTTGCGACCGCGCCAGCGGCCCGGCGCCTCCGCGACGACGGCCAGGCGCTCGTCGGCCCCATATCCCGACGCCACGGTCTCGATCCGGTAGGGCGTGCCGCCCGGGAAGAGGCCGTCGTGGTCGGGCAAGCCGAAGCCGGCCGGCCAGTGGTGGGAGGCGATGACGATGCCGGCGCCATCGAGGAGCTCCATTGCCGGCAGATCCCGCCGCCGGGCGATCTCGTCCAGGAGGTCGTTGTCGTCTCCGGATCCGAGGGCGGGGAGGTCGTCGGCCACCATCTGCGACAGGCGCTCCCGGGCCCGGGTGGCGAGGGAGGTCAAGCGCAGCCGGGCCGCCTCGAGGCCGCTCTCGAGGCGGGCCTCGGTGGCTTGCTCGAGGCCCCGGGACAGGAGCGCCGCCACCGCGGCCGAGAGCAGGGCGACGGGAAGGAGGGTCAGGAGAAGGAAGGCCGTCACCAGACGCCGACGGAGCCTCATGGCTCGACCCACGCGTCTTCGAGCACCAGCCGGCCTGCGCCGTCCACCCGCGCGCCATGCACGCGGGCGCGCCCCCCGAATCGCACCGGGGCCTGGCCGAGGCCGATGATCGCGCCCTCGCCGCGGAGCGCGTCGTGGGCCTCGGCGAGCCGGGCGAGGCGCCGGGCGGGATCGACCTCGCGCCGCGCGGCCTCGAGCCGCTCGAGGGCGGCCGGGGGCGCGGGAGCGAGCGCCATCACCTCCTCGAGGGCCAGGGCTGGCTCGGGGACTTCGGGAATGAAGGCGAGGAGGCGCAGCTCGCTACGGGCGGTGAGGGCGGCGGCCGGGGTCACCGGCACGACCTGGACGCGGAGGCCGAGCGCGGCGAGGTGAGCCAGGACGCGCTGGCTGACCACCGGCGGGACGTCGCGGCTCACCGCGAGGGTCACCGCTCCCGAGAGAGGCGCAAAACGCGGGACGCCTACGGCGGGGCGCGGGGCGGAAGGCCGGAGGAGCGAAGGGGGCAGGAGATCGCTCGACGGCGTGCCTCCCGCCAGGAGACGGCCCATCAGGGCAGCGCGGTCGATGGCCGCGGCGACGGCCGCCCGCGCCACCGGGCGATCGAAGGGCGGGCGCCGCGGATCCAGGACGAGCAGGACCGACGCGGCCAGGGCCTCGACGCCGCCCTCGCCCGCCGCCAGGTCCACCCGCCCGGCGCGGGCCTGGGCAGCGAGAGCGCTCGGGTCGGGGAAGGCCTCGACCTGCACGCGGTCCAGGTACGGCCGTCCGCGCGGGTGGCCGGCGAACGCGGTCCCGCCCAGGCGCTGGCCGGGCACGAACAGGGTGGGGACGAAGGGCCCCGCCCCTGCCCCGCCCGCGCTCGTGATCGCGGCGGCGGGCGAGGCGAGGGTGGCCAGGGGCGGGCCCGGTGGCGACGCGAAGCGCAGGACGACCTGTCGTGAGTCGAGGGTGGCCAGGCCGGGCAGCTCGTCGCGCTCGCGCGAGCGGAAGGCCGGGCCGCCCTCGAGCCCTCGGGCCAGGGCGGCGGCGGCGATGCCGGGGCCGCGCAGGAAGGCGCGCAGCGAGCGCACCGCATCCTGGGCCAGGACGGGGCGGTCGTCGTGGAAGCGGGCGTACTCGCCGATCGATAGCGTCCATTCTCGGCCCTCCGCCGCCGAGACCCAGCCTGCCGCGAGGCCCGCGGTCGGCTGGCCGTCGGGAGAGAGGCCGAGGAGCGTCTCGTGGACGAGCCCGGCCGCCAGCCGCGGCCCGAGGGCGGCGGCCGGAGCGGGGGCCAGGGATGCGGGAAGCTCCGGCAGTCCCAGGCGGAGCTCGCCTCCGTATCGGGGTCCGAGGGCGGCGGGAGATCGCGTAGCCGTGACCACCAGCAGGAGGAGGGTCGCGCACGGTAGGACTCTCACGGCGTGACTCGCCGGATCAAGAAGGGGACGATGGTCACGCGCTCTCCCGACTCGACGGCGGCCAGAAGGCGGGCCGTGCCCTCCCGGAGCGTGGTCGCCAGCGCGCGCACGGCTCCGGGTGCTTCGATTTCCTGCAGAAGCCGGAGCTCATCGTCGTCGCGCTCGAAGATCAGGATCGTGTCCGGGGACCCGGGGGCAGCGGCGGAGGCGGCGGCGAAGAGCCCGTCGCCGAGGAAGACGAGGGTGGGACCGGCCCGCAGGAACGAGGGTCGCGGACCGTCCGCCGTCGCCACCAGGACCCGGCCCTCGTGGTCGACCGCCACCCCGGCCGCCACGGCGAGGAAGGGCCCGTCTCCCAGGCCCTCGACCGCCCCTTCGAGCAGGTTCGTGCCGTCGCGGTAGCGGAGGCCGCGAGGGCAGCCGGGCCAGGGGAAGGCGTCGGCCTGCCCGCGCTCCAGGAGCGGCCCCGCTTCGTCCGCCGCGAGCAGGAGCGCCCGGGGAAGACCGCTGCGCTGGACCCAGATCGCGTCCTCCGTGGCGGCGAGCAGGCCCCCCGGGAAGCGCACCGGCTCCGCCGGGGGGAGGCTCCTCTCGGACAGCCGGGCGAGCTCGCCGCCGTGGAAGCGGTAGACGCGGACCGCGTCGCGCGCGAGCACGGCCAGGCGCTCGCCGGACAGGAGCGCGAGGGCGAGGACCGGGCCTTCGATGGAAGCGCCCGGGCCCGCGGCGCGGACCTCCACCGACGCCGGAGAGCTGGAGAGGGCGGGGGCCGCGGCGGGAACGCTCGCCCCCGCGCACCCGAGGACCGCGAGGAGGACGCGAGGCCGGAGCACGAGCGAAGGATAGCTCAGCTAGAATGGAGCAATGACGACCCTCGTCGAGCGCATCGGACAGGACCTGACGGTGGCCATGAAGGCGCAGGACGCCCCGCGCACGAGCGTCCTCCGCATGGCGAAGACCGCGCTCAAGAACCGGGAGATCGACAAGAAGTCGCCCCTGGACGACGCCGAGGCGGCGAAGGTCCTGCAAGGGATGGTCAAGCAGCGCGAGGAGTCCGTCGAGCATTTCAAGAAGGGCAACCGGCCGGAGCTGGCGGCCAAGGAGGAGGCGGAGATCGCGGTGCTCCGGGCTTATCTCCCCCAGGAGGCGTCGGAGTCGGACATCGCGGCCGCGGTCGACCGCGCGGTCGCGGAGACGGGGGCCGCCTCGCCAAAGGACCTGGGCAAGGTCATGAAGGCGGCCATGGCCGCGCTCCAGGCGGCGGGGAAGCCCGTGGACGGGAAGAAGGTCAACGAGGCGGCGCGCAAGCGCCTGGGCGGCTGATCCTGCGCGGGCTGGTCCGCCGGGTCGGGCAGCGGGTCATGGTGGGCTTCGAGGGGCTCACCGCCTCGGCCGACGTGAAGCACCTCATCCGCGAGCTCGGGGTCGGGCACGTGATCCTGTTCGCCCGCAACGTGGACCGCCCCGAGCAGGTGGCCGACCTCGTTCGCGAGCTGCAGTCGCTCGCCCGCGACGCGGGCCACGACCTGCCCCTGCTCGTCGGGGTCGACCAGGAGGGGGGGCGGGTGGCGCGGCTGCGCGAGCCCTGGACGGTCTGGCCGCCGCTGAGGGCGGTGGGACGCACCGGCTCCCAGGAGACCGCGCGCGGGATGGGGCGGGCCCTCGCGGCCGAGCTTCGCGCCTGCGGGATCCGCTGTGATTTCGCCCCCGTCATGGACGTGGACACGAACCCGAA
>WNFY01005900.1_pt1 | contig 10999 bp, 14 predicted proteins | sample 5400091 | NCBI WGS metagenome assembly WNFY01 (sample SAMN13153364, study PRJNA577476) | soil metagenome | isolation source: 60 cm soil or saprolite under grassland replicate 1 | place: USA:California | collected 2016-06-15
GCGGAGCGGCGCTTCAATCCGGCCTGGACAAATGGCCAGTAGGCGACGACCGCCTCGAGCCGTTGCGTGGGTGTCATACGCAGCATCTGGCGGATGAGCAACCGGTCTTGAGTCTGCTCACCCTCCGCCTTCAGGTGATCGTCCGACGCCATCGAGTGATCTCCCGTCGAACCTGCGATGCCTGCAGGGATGCTGGTCAACACAGCTGTGTTGACCAGCATCACCTTACCGGCCACGGCGTCCAGCGCGCCATGACGACGCTCGGAGGGTGCTCCCTTGGCGACGGGCGTCTCAGCCGCGAAGATCCGAGCCGCCGGCTTGGGATCGTCAGGGCTGCTACTACGGTGGGGTCTGCCGGCGAATCTGATAGGTTCTGCGCCAGCGCACCACGGTCTTGACGCGCACGCCATAGCGTTTGGCGATCTGCGCATCGGTGAGCCCCTTGGCGGCAAGCGCGGCAAGCTCCTCAGCGCCCTCCCCGGCCGCGTCGCCGCGACGGCAATCCCCCTCGCGCTCACCGCTCGCGCCGTCACCGTAGCCGGCAGCCTGGAAGACCATCGCCAGCAGCGATGGGCCGAACAGCCTCACCATCTGGAGGAAAAGCCCAACGGCCGGGTCGGTGGTGCCACGTTCCCACTTGCTCACCGACGACTGACCCACGCTCAACAGATCCGCCAGTTCGCACTGCGACAGGCCGGCCTGCCTTCGCGACCGCCGGATCGCTGGCCCCAACCTGGCCGACAGTCTGTCGGCCCTGCGAACCGGCAGCAGCATCAGCGCCGCCACACCGGCCGCTCGCCACTGCCACTTCCACGTTCATCGGCTCGGCCGGCGACCGGGCGATCAGCAGACCTCCGCTGGGGCTGCACCCGCCGCGCGACCCGCTTTTCCTGCGTCCCGTCTTGACGGTCTTGATCGTCGAGCCCGGCGGCGTCGCCGTTGTGGTCCGCTGGCTTGTCCTCCAACTCCAGCAGGGAGAGGCCAAGCAGCCCCACCATGTGGAGGAAATGGCCGATCCCAGGTTCGACAAGGCCCCGTTCCCATTGGCTGACGGCTGCCTGGGTGACCCCAAGCTCTTCCGCCAGCTCCTTCTGTGACAGCCCAGCGGCAATCCGCGCCGCGCGGATCTTGGCGCCCAACACTCCCGCGACCCGCGGGCCTTTCGATGGCCACACCACGCTCACACCACCGCCATTCCACGCCCTAGAGATCCGTTCGAGAGCCCGGGGCCGAGGAGGTTGCCACCACTCGGCCCCGGGCAGCAGGCCACCGGATCAACAGAACGGGGCAACCTCGAGCCTGCCCGACCCCGTGACCCACTTCCGATCCGTCTACTTGCCGCAGGCGCGCACGCCTTGGCCGTCTTGGCGGGTCACGTCCCAGGCCGCCAGCCGATCCGGAGCCGGGATGCCCGCCACGGTGGCGAGCACCTGGTCACGGTCGGGTGGCATCCCCGCCTGCTCCCACGGCACCAGCCAGCTCGCGTACGACCCGTCGATGAACCGGCTGGGCGGCAGCACCACCAGCTCACCCATCCCCGGCCGGAACAGGGACCCGCCGGAGCGCCACAAGTCCAGCTGCTCGACCTCGGCGGGCGGGCCGGCCTCGGAGAAGACGATCAGGTCGAGGCAGCCTCGTCCGGCGACGATCACCGGGCCGAGCCGGACTCCCTGGGCAGACAGCCAGGCGGCAAGCTGCGCGGGCGGAGCGGCGTAGTGCAACTCCACGACCTCCAGCCCGGCCCCGACCACCGCGGCCACGTTCGCCCTCGGCACCTGCGCGAACCAGCGTGCCAACTGGACGGGATCACACGTGGCGTTGTCGATCTCCAGCGGCTCAAGCGGATGCAATCCCGGCGCCTGGCAGTCCAGCTCCAGGCACGAGCACACCAACCGCCCCGAGTCTCCTCCGCCATCGATGAGGCTGGGCGGGCCGATCGGGAAGTGCAACGGCACCACCCGGACCCCACGCAGCGCATACCGCATCGCGCTTTCCAACGGCGTTATCCGACCGCCAGCACCGACATGATCAAACGTCGCAGTGCGCCTGCTCTTCGACACTTCACCATCACCTTCCCCGCCCCCCACAACCGGCCATCGCACCCGGGTCATCGCCTACCGACCACCACCCCCTGCGTGGCGGCCCAAGCGCCAAGCTGCTCCGGCGCGGGCAAGGCCATCACGGCGGCCACCAGCTTCGCCCCATCGGGCAACGCCACGTGCGGACCGGTCCGCCACACCAACTCGCCAGAGCTGAGCCCCGCAAGCCGGCTGGGCGGCAGTGGCACCAACACTCCATGTGCGGCGCGCTCCGCCCAGCCGCCCTCAAAACGCTTGAGCCACGGCCCCCGCACACTGGCGGGCAACGCAGTACCGAGGAACAGCAACTGGCCGCTGGGTAGCTCGACAACCGGTCCGTCCCCTGCACCGTGCGCGCGCAGCCACCCGGCCAGCTCAGCCGCCAGATCCGGATAGGTGAGGTTCACCACCTCAACCGCGACCCCGGCCACCGTGCCGACATTGGCCAGTGGCCAGCGCTTCCACCAACCCCGAACGCGCTCCGGATCGGTCGTCGCGTCACCGACGCCCAGGCCGCCGATCGCATGCCTGCCCGGCGCCTGGCAGCCGAGCTGATCGCACGAGCAGCCAACCATGCCCCGACCCAGCATCGCCCTCGGGTGATGCATCGGCAGCACCGGCAGCCCGCAGGACGCAAGGTCAAGCGCCGTCTCCAACCGGCGAGATCCCACCATCTCCTCCAACTCCCTCGTCCACGTCGCCATCACGCTCACCCACCCACACCAACGACCCGCACCCGACCACCAGGCCGGGAAACGCCGATGCTGTCGGTTGGTTTCGCCTCCATGCCCCAGTTGTGGGCGACCATCCGCCCTCCGTCTGCTACGTTTCGACGTACTCTGTCCATGCTGGACAAGTAGGAGACCTTGGCCGGATTGATGTTGTCGAGATAGCAACAGATGTTGCGCGGGATAGGGGATGTCGGACATGAGCGAATGGCGGACTATTCTCGGAAAGGCAGTCCGCGAGCGACGACAAGCGTTCGAGCTGACACTCGATGAAGCGAGTCGAGTGATCGGCATTTCCCGATCGCATCTCAACCTCATCGAACTCGGCAAAGCAACAGGCATCTCCCGGGAATGCGCCGAGAGGATAGACGCGAACCTCGATTTCAACGGCGAGCTACTGGCACTGCTCCCAACGGCTCGCCCCTCCACACCGATTAGGAGCGAGCCCGTACGACGCGCGGAATTCAACAAGGCTGTGCTCGCGCTCGCCGCCACAGTTCTTCTCGACCCAGACCGCCTCAACGCCCCGAGCACGATCGATGCCGCACTACTCCATGACCTGGAATCGTTGACTGTCGACCTTGCCCATCGCCACCACTACGCCCGGCCGCACACCATTATTGGGCCGATACGCGCGCATCTCCGATACCTTCTCTGCCTCGACCCCACCAACGCACGCCAGGATCTCCAGCCTCGCCTGGCCCGGGTAACCGCAACGACCGCAGCCATTGCGGGTTGGGTCGTCTTTCGCGGACATGGGGACCTTGTGACCGCGCATGCGCAGCTGGCCCTCGGCCGGGATCACGCCCGTACAGCAGGGGACAACCTGCTCCTGGCGCAAATCCTCGCGGCAACCAGCTCGCTCTACTCGTCCCTCGACATTCCACATTTCGACGGAGACCCAACTTCCGTACTCGCCCTGAATCTGCTCCATGCAGCCAATCGCAAGGCGGATGACACTGCTCTGGCATTACGAGGCTGGCTCGCCGCAAGGATCGCCGAAGAGGAAGCCTTGCTTGACAACGGTCGCAAGGCCAGGGCTGCGCTCGCGCGAGCCGAAAGCACGCTTCCGAACCGCCCAGCACGTGACGAGGACGGCCTGTTCTGCTTCTGGGACGAAACTCGCTTCCCTGGCTACGCGGGCAAGACCCTCTTGATTCTCTGCGATCCCGCGGCGACCAGCTTGTTGGAGAATGCGCTCAACGTCACCCAGGCGCCGCATCCACGGTTCGGGTTGCTCGTTGACCTTGCGATCGCCCGAGTGCATGACGGAGACGCTGACGATGCAGTCAGGCTCCTCACCGAGGCGACCCAGCTTGCCTTGGACCGGGGCATCGATGGATTCGCGCGCTGGCGTTTGCAAGAAGGTCGGCACGAGCTTCCCGGCTCACAGCGAGCGGCCTTTGACGAACGTCTGGTTGCACTGGCATAGCATGGCGGCATGCGACGAGTGCTGATCACGGGAGCCGCCGGAAGGATCGGCTCGACCTTGCGCAATGGGTTCCGTGGCCGCGTCAGCGCCCTCCGGCTGCTCGACACCGCACTGCTTGGCGATGCTCAGCAAGGCGAAGAACTCTACGCAGCCGACGTTCGCGATCTCCCGGCCCTCACCGACGCCATGACGGACGTCGACGCGACCATCCATCTCGCCGGCATCCCCCAAGAAGACACTTTCGAGCGCATCCGCGACATCAACATGACGGGCACCTACCACGTCTTCGAGGCGGCGCGCCGCCAGGGCTGCACTCGCGTGGTTCTCGCCAGCAGCGCCCATGTCACTGGCTTCTACCGGACCGACGAACACATCGGCCCCGATGCTCCTCCACGGCCCGATACCCTTTATGGGCTCGGCAAGGTGTTCGCCGAAAATCTCGGCCGGCTGTACGCCGACAAGTACGGTCTTGAGGTCGCGTGTCTACGGATCGGCACGTTCGCGGAGCAACCGACCGACATTCGTCACCTGAGCACTTGGTTGAGCCCGCGAGACGCCGTTGAGCTGTTCTACTGCGCTGTCACAGCACCGAACCTCGGATTCGTCGTCGCCTACGGCATTTCGGCCAACGAACGCCGGTGGTGGGATCTTGCTCCAGCGGAGAAGTTCGGCTACCGGCCCGTCGACAACGCCGAAAACTGGGCAAGCCAGCTCAGCACCCCCGGTGATCGGGCGCCCTCCGGTGACCTCCAAGGCGCCGACTACGCCCGCCAACAGCCCCCGGCATAAGATCGCGCATGGAACCGATCCGCCGGCAAGGATCGGCCTCGAGATCGTCCAATCGTCTGCGTCCTCCAATCGACTTGTTACGAGTCTCCTTACAGGATCAAGGCCGCCCGGACGGGCCGTGCTCGGCCCGTCCGGGCGGCACTTCGCAGCGAGGGTGCTTCGCATCATGCCATATCGGACGTAACCGTCTAATGTCACGAACAAGATTCGTCTCCGCCGCCTGCTAGGAGAGTCCGGCGATACGACCTGCGAAACTCTGAATCCGCAGGTCAACGGGCAGTCGCGTGACTTCACTCCTCGTGATCTTGCCGCCGAACCGAGCAACAATGCAGGTCAGCAGCGGGATAACTCACTTCCGGGCAGGCTGCAACCCCGGGGACGGTGGGATCTCGGGATAGGGGGCCGCCTACGCGGCCAGCGGCACCGCTCGCGCGGTAGCGAGCGCGCAGGCCAGCCGGGCGAGGATGGTCAGGTCGGCGTGGAGCCGCACCCGCTCAACCCGCCGCACGCGTAGCGGCAGCAACGCCCACTCGTGCTTGAGCCGGCCGTTCTCCCGCTCGACCGGGCCACGCAGCCGGTAGAGCTTCTTCCACCGGACTGTCCCCCGAGGGATCAGGGTGTGCAGTCGGGTGGCCTCGATCCACTTGCTGGCCGGGGAGCATTCGCCGGTTCGGCAGCGCCACTTGGCCGCCTGCCGCTTGGCGTCCGAGCCGGCGAACGCCAAGTGCCGTGCTCGCAGGTGGGCGGCTTGTGCTTGCTGGCCTTGACGGCGGGGGTCTCGCGCAGGGGGATGATCGGGTGGCAGTCGCGCGCCTCGAACTCCTCGTAGATCGCCTCATGGTCGTAGCCCATGTCCAGGATGGCGATCTCGGCGCGGAACCCCCGCTCGCGTACCGACTCAAGCAGCGGGACCGCGAAGGTGGACTCGGCATCCTTGGCCGTCTCCACCCGCCACGCCAGCGGCAGGCCGGTCTCGACGCAGACAACCTGATGGAGCTTGTAACCATAGAACGAACCAGCCGCCCCGCGTGCTGACCGCCGAGCGGTGACCCATGGTGACCCATGTGGCGTCCGGGTCAGCGTAGGTCTTGCGCTCTGGGCCACCCTTGTAGAGATACCGCTGGCCGTTGGCGTAGGCAGGCAGGTCACTGGCGTCGATGGCGACGGTGGTGCCCAACTCGGGGATCCGCTCGTGGAGGGCGGCGGTCACGTGGTCAACGCGGGCGTCCAGCAACGGCTTGAACGCCCGCAACTTACGGCTGAACCTGTAGAGCGCATGGATGCTCGGCACGCTGTCAAGGTCGGTGCAGCCGACGGCGTGACGGAGTGCCGCATGCTCATTGACCAGAGCGACGGTGCGTGTCCACGTCGGCAGGGTGTAGAACGACTTTGCCAGCGCTGCGCCGAGCATCGTGCGGACCGGGTAACCGGGTCGGCCGGTCCAGCGCGTCGCCGCAAGTTCAGTGATGAGTTGGTCGATCTCGGGGCTGTCGTCGAGCAGCGCCGTAACCTGTTCGGCGACCGAGCGCGGTGGTACGGTCTGTCCGGCCATGGGTCACATCTCCCTGGTCCAGACCCCCGGAGGTTGCCGCTTCGCGGGGTCACTTAGTGCCTTCTACCAGGGATTTTAGGCTGTAGGTGTGACAATCTGATCGTCTGGACACGGTGCCGAGACAGCCGTCTGCGAAGCTCCAGAACGGGTTGCCGCGTCCACCAAGGTCTTGGAAACCGAGGGGGGTTGCATGTAACCTCAGACATGTGCGCCCGGCGCGATTCGAACGCGCATCCCGCCCTTCGCAAGAGGGCAGCTCTGGTCCTTTGAGCTACGGGCGCATGTGTTGGGGCTTGGAGGTCGCCTCGCAAACGAAGCTCCAAGCTCCGAGTTTGGCTGAGGCCCAGGTTCCCAAAGACCTGGGCCTCAGCGTTTACTATCAGTGTGTGGTGATGGCGCTCGTGTCCTCCTCCCCGGAAGACAGGGACTCGGCCTGCTCCAGCAGTTTCTTGCTGCCCGTCCGGTGGCCTATCACTTCGATCCCCTTCTTCTTGAGATCGACGCCCAACACATCATCGAACATCTCGGCCACATAGCGCGTCGAGACCTCATTGGGGATGCCGTAGAACTTCAAGAACGCATGGCCTGCGATGAGGTACGTGTTGGACCGTCCTTGCGCCCGAACGGGGTAGGCGTGGGGCAGCTGCTCCTTGAGCGGCCGGAAACCCACGATCCTCTCGTTGGGGTCATAGAGCAGCTCCACGAAAGCGGGTTTCCCCATGGCGTAGAAGGCGATCTTGTTGATCGAGATCGGACCCTTGCGCTGGATTGTGACCATCGGCTCCCCGGAGATCGGGACAGCCCGCTTGTCGAACACTTGGAAGTTGGGCATCGCTACCTCTTGACAGTCTGCTACCCCTTACGGGTTGACGAGCATCGTAGCACGCTTAGGGCCGGGCCACGGCCGTCTCTGCATCGAAGTCCAGGGCCGCCCTTGAACTCCCGAACTTCCGGATGGCGCGGGCCAACGCGGGCGTGTGGTATTCTGCGCTCGGTCTGCGGGGTCGGCTAACGGCAGGCCGCCGGGTTGTCAGCCTGGAGATGCAGGTTCGAGTCCTGTCCCCGCAGCACCCGTCTGGCACACACCTGACGCATCTAGCACCCCCGATATACACTGTTGTCGCTGACAACCCGGCGGACGCTGGCTCGGCCGACGTTCGTTCCAAACCAAAGGTCCGTCGTCACGACGGACCTTTGGTTTCCCTGATGAGGGTGAAGCAATCTGGAAGAGACGTTCCCGCTAGCTACTTGCCCATGAAGAAGTCCGGTTGGGGATGGCTTGTGAGCTGCGGGAATGCCGGTGGGCTCTGGCGTGGTTGTGGTCGAATGACACCGTTGTCGCTGTTATAGGAGATCACGCTGCTCCGCGTCACCACCCCGCCGCTTTTCACCTGGGACGACCTGCTGCCCGACCAGGCCAAACGCCTCCCCACAGAGCTCGCCCACATCGACGCCTACCTCGACGACGAGCGGTTCATCGCCCCGTGGCGCGCGCACTTCCACGCCCGACTGGGCCGCCCGTCGATCCCGATCCCGACCCTGCTGCGCCTGCTGTACCTCAAGCACCGCTACCAGCTCGGCTACGAGAGCCTGTGCAAGGAGGTCGGCGACTCGATCTCCTGGCGCAGGTTCTGCCGCATCCCCCTGGACCGGCCCGTCCCGCACCCCACCACCCTGAGCAAGCTGGCGCACCGCTGCGGTCCGGGCGTGACCGCCCAGCTCAACGCCGCGCTGCTGGCAAAGCTGGCCGCCGACAAGCTGCTGCGCGCCCGCAAGCTGCGGATTGACACGACGGTGGTGGAGGCCGACATCGACTACCCGACCGACGCGGACCTGCTGGAGGGCGCGGTGGGCAAGCTGGGTCGGCTGGTGCGCCGCATCAAGGCCCAAGGGGCAGCCAGCCGGACCCGGTTTCGGGACCGGGGACGGGCGGCCGGGCGGCGCATGAAGCAGTTGTCCCACGCGCTGCGCCGCCGTGGTGGGCAGACGATGGCCGAGGTGGACCGGCTGACCGCCCAGGTCGCCACGCTGGCCAGACAGACAGTGCGAGAGGTCGAGGCGGTGCGGCGCAACGCCCGCCGTACGCTGGCTGGTCGGCCCGGCGATGGGCGGCTTGGCCGATTGGTCGGCGAGCTGGACGAGACGATCGGCCACACCACTCGGCTACTGTGGCAGGCCGACCAGCGGCTTGCGGGCAACCGGGTGACCCCCGATCGGCTGGTGTCGCTGGCCGACCCGGACGCCCGCCCGATCCGCAAAGGCAAGCCGCAGCGTCCGACCGAGTTCGGCTACACCCTGCTGCTGGCAGAAGACGAACGCGGCTTCGTCGCCGACCACCAGCTCCAGCAGGGCAACCCGCTGGACGCGCCGCAGCTGGTCCCGGCGGTCACGCGGGTGGCCCAGGTCACTGGTCGGGTGGCGGCCACGGTGGTCGGCGACCGCGGGTTCGGCACTGCCGCAGGCGACCGCGACCTGGCCGAGCTTGGCATCAAGCGGGTCGGGGTGCAGCGCAAGGGGCGGCTGAGCATGGCTCGTGCCGAGGTGGAGCGGACCCGGGCGTTTCGCAGGATGCGCAACTGGCGGGTCGGGATCGAGGCGCGGATCAGCCACCTCAAGCGCTCGTTCGGGCTACGGCGGACCAGGCTGCGGCGCCTTGCGGGTGCCAAGACCTGGGTCGGGCTGGGGATCTTCGCCTACAACCTGCAGCGGATGACGGTCGTGGCTGCCCGGTGATCCAGCAGCCACACGCCAGGCGCTCCGTCCACCCGGTATCGAGCGCCGCTGCTGCTCACAGGCCCTTTTTCATGGGCAAGTAGCTAGCTCCGACCGGATTATCCGCGGACCGTCAAAGTGGATCGACGTGCGGGGGAACGAACCTCGTCCGGGTGGGGCATCCTCCGTGGTCGCGTTGGAAGCACCCAGACCTCGCCCGGCTATCCGCCAGCCCCCCTGGCCGCTCAGAGCCCAATTCGCCTTCTGAGCATCCCAGCCAGGTGCAGGACGTTCGCCGTCGCGGCGACTCGTGAGCCGCCACGTCGTGGATCATCGACGACGGGCCAAGGCGAGGTAGCCAACACCCCTTGCAGGTTGACTACGACGGGTGTCCGCGAGGATGGGACTTACCAGGCGTAGGCGTTGGGGGCGGGGCCGCCGGGGCCGGGCCAGATCTGGTCGAGGCGGCCCAGCGCCTTGTCGTCGAGGGTGATCTCGGTGGCGCGGATGGCGCCGTCGAGGTGCTCGATGGTGCGAGGGCCGATGATCGGGGCGGTGACGCCCTGCTGGTGCAGCAGCCAGGCCAGGGCGACGTTGGCGGGTTGCTCGCCGAGCTCGTCGCAGAAGCTCTCGTACTCCTGGACCTGCGGGCGCAGCTTGGGCAGGGCGTCGGCGGCGCGGCCGCTGGCGCTGCGGCCCTGCTGCTCGGTCTTTCGCAGGATGCCGCCGAGCAGCCCGCCGTACAGGGGGCTCCAGGGGATCACCCCGACCCCGTAGGCGCGGCAGGCCGGCAGCAGCTCCAGCTCGACGGTCCGCTCGACCAGGTTGTAGAGCGATTGCTCGCTGACCAGGCCGAGGAAGTTGCGGGAGCGGGCGATCTCGTTGGCCTGGACGATGTTCCAGGCGGCGAAGTTGGAGGAGCCGACGTAGACGACCTTGCCCTGGGCGACGAGCACGTCCATGGCCTGCCAGATCTCCTCCCAAGGGGTGTCGAGGTCGACGTGGTGCATCTGGTACAGGTCGATGCGGTCGGTCTGGAGCCGCCGCAGCGAGGCCTCGCATTCGCGGATGATGCTGGCCGCCGAGAGCTTGCTCTGGTTGGGCCAGTCGCCCATTGCCCCGTAGACCTTGGTGGCGATGACGACCTTGTCGCGGCGGCCTTCGCCCCTGGCGAACCAGCGGCCGACGATCTGTTCGGTGACGCCCTCGCCCTTGCGCCAGCCGTAGACGTTGGCCGTGTCGAAGAAGTTGATCCCGTGCTCCAGCGCACGGTCCATGATCGCGTGGGAGTCCCCTTCGGTGGTCAACGGCCCGAAGTTCATCGTCCCGAGGCACAACGGGCTGACGAGCAGGCCGGTCCGTCCGAGGTGGATGTAGTCCATGCGGGGAGCCTCCTCGAGGGGTGACGCGCTGGCGGGGTGTCACCCAGGATAGGCTGAGAGCGCCGGTCACGTGCCCGCGGTGCGCGCCGTTACCGCTCCATGTCACCGCGGGTGATCCGGGCGCGGAACGGCACATGACCGGCGTTCTATCCGCCAGGAGCCTGGCGCCGCAGGAACTGGGCGACGTTGGGGGCCGGGTTGCGGGAGGGCAGCGACCTCGCCCGCTCGCCGGGCAGGCGCACCCGGAAGGTGGTGCCGCGTCCCTGCGACGACTCCACCTCGATGTTGCCGCCGAGCGCGGTGACGAGCTGCTTGGTGATGTACAG
>WNFY01005905.1_pt1 | contig 10997 bp, 5 predicted proteins | sample 5400091 | NCBI WGS metagenome assembly WNFY01 (sample SAMN13153364, study PRJNA577476) | soil metagenome | isolation source: 60 cm soil or saprolite under grassland replicate 1 | place: USA:California | collected 2016-06-15
GTGCATCCAAGTTTTTCCTCCGTCAGTGCTAACATTGATTCCAGAAATACTGTTGACCCGACCGTCATAAAAGGAGGTCGCAATGACTCGATTCGAGTCGGCGGGGCTGACTTTTATGTCCCAGGTCGCGGTAGGATGATGACCATTCATGCGCGTCCAAGTTTCGCCCCCGTCGGTGCTCTTATATATTCCACCCCACTCGCTCGCTGCGTAAACAATCGTCTGATCACGTGGGTCCACTCCAACATGATTAACTCGGCCGCCACTAGCGCCATCAGGATCTGTTGTCCACTGATCTGACTGACTCGGATTTATCTCTCTAATCAGCTGTGCTTCCGACCAATTTGAGCCCAATAGCAGCATGAGAAGGCCAATAAGTAGCGTGCTGCGCAGCATCACACTGGCCTCACAACGAACTCTTGTCATTGTATCCATCTCCTTTCGTGAATTTCACCGACAGGTCTCATCGCGGCCTTTCTGGTTTCACAAAGTCAAGTGGACAAACTGCGGCCGTGAAAGAAACGGGTGGTTGCGTCACATTAGGCGACGAAATACGAACAAAATACTTCATGCCAGGTTCTAGACCCTCCAACTTAGCAACCGCTGATTCCTTGCCAGGCATCGGCCTGGCCAGCATCCTGAGTCCTTCTTGTGGTCCCTCTTGGGAGGTCGCAAACTTCGTTAGCCTTAACTTCTGAAGACCGGGGATCTCTGATCCATGTTGTGCATTGAACAGATGGAATTCAGGTGATGGTGCGCCGGGCCTCACGGTCTTGTACCGCCCGCGCTCAAAGCCTTCTTTATAAGTCGTCACCTCGAGCATTTGCTGCTGAGCAGCAGCTTTCAGTTTCGCGCTTCTTGTTCCGCGTGGTGCCACTGGCCACTGCAGCTCGACTTGGGAATCGCCCGGCATTGTTCGACTGCAATAGGTCTCGACACGCGGTGCGGCCTGACCACCCTCCGTTTGACCGATCACACTCTGCGTCGAGATCGCAAGAATCACAACAACCCTCAACATCCGTACCGGCATACCCACCTCCGCGTTGGCGTAAAGCTATTTTCGAGAACACTTGGTCTGCTGACGAGTAACCATTCTTCGTGTCTTGCGGCTATCTGGACAGACTGTCTCTCGATACACGTCTCAAAGCGCGAACTCAACTCTATCTAGCCAATTAAGCGCTGCCATCAAACACACTCGATTGATCGTTCTTAAATGCTTGAACCGTCGACAGGGATCCGTGTGGACAAATGTCAAGCAGATTCTAGAGAGCCTGGCTTGCGGCTTTTCCGGGGAAAAGCTGGCATAGCCCTGTGCACCGCAGGAGACAACCGCCTTCCGATCTCACGGGTCATTGTATTGCCCTCATTGACAAAGACTTGTTCAAAGTAACAGTAGGTGGAGGCGGAGGAACAGGAGTGGAGAACAAAGCGTGGACACCCCCTCCGCCCTTCGTGGGAGGACCGGTATTTCCTGGCGCAGAGGGTTTGGCTGGCAAGTCAAGAAATATCGGGGTCAAGCCGCCAGAGTTACTTAATTGCACGAGCTCAACTAGTTGTGGCTCATTCACGAAATACAGATAGCCGGCGTCCTTTGAGCCATATTTTCCCTTGAGGTGACAAGTTGAAGCGTCTTGGCTGCAGTTGATGGAATAGATAGTTCCCGTCTCCCCAACCTTCAGTTGACGGAAAACGAAGTTCTGCCCGTACCAGCTCGCTTTATCGGGATCTATTTGCGTGATCACCGGTCGGATATTGGTGAACAGGTTTACGATCGTGGCAGGGTAATTCTTACCGTTCGAGCCTTCAATTTGAAGTGTCATCAGGTCCTTGATCGATGAGAATTGAGCAGGAGTGATTCTGAACCGAGCTGTACATATCCCATCACTACCAGCGCACTCAATCGTCCCATCCAAGTTTCCACTGACTCCTTCAAAACGGGCTTTCCGGTTGGCATCTACATTCACTAACAGAACATCAAATATCCACTGTGGATGTGATGCGCCGGACGTGTCGAGTTGCGGTTTCTTCATGTCCCAAATGAGAGGTTGACGACAGTAATTGTCCGCAGTAGACGAGTTGCTGCATCCGGCCAAATCTACAAGGCCCTTGATGGGACCTCCCGCATGGCCCGTATCAATAATTTCAAGTTGCACAGCAAGATAGGAATTCGACGTCGGGTCTAAACCCGGAGCGTCGCAGATAAGACGAGATCCCGTCTGAGGTGGCTCACAAGCAATTTGCGTTGCGTCGCCGTTACTGTCCAGGATAGTAACACTCACGCTGCTGCCCCAAATCTGATTGTCCGCGATCGATACTACCTGTATGGAGGGCACTCCTGACGGAGTCCCTGCGGGAGATGGTTGTGAAGTCGGGTCGGCAACTGTGATGCTTAATCTATCCTTGCCCCCTGGACCTCCACTCAATCTTGCGACTCCGAAATGCTTCGGAGAAGACTTAGCAAACCCTAGAGAGGGCAGAGTCGGAGTACAAGGACTTCCTGAGCACTTCAATTTGTGCCCCGAAACAAACACATTTGTGCTCTGTGTGAGAGCTTTGCTCAGATCAACAAGATCAGCTGGCGACGCCAACAAAATCAAGGGAAAGCGCTCACCAAACATCGAAGCGTCGAGAGTGATTATCAATGTCCGGGGTCCAGAAGGTATCCACGTATTTGTGCCCAGACTCGCCGCCTCCAACAAACCGCCACTACCTGCTGCCGTAGTAGCCCGGCCGAAAGTATCCCTTGCCCGTCTAATCGGAATGCCGTTCACGCTCACCGACTCCTCCTGATCCATGTCTTGATCAAGGACAACCCTCACCGTAACACTTGCAGGGTTGCTCGATGAGACTGTCGTTGCATCGTATTCAAGGCGGTTGTAGCTGATGCTTTTTATTCCAACAGTACCTTCTGAGGGCTGCGGCAATGGGAGGCTCAAAACCGCCCCTGTAGGAGCTGGCCTGTTGCTCCAACGGGCAGACTTTAGTGTGACTGAGGCGCTTGCACAAGAAGGAGGCACCTCGACGAGGGCAAATGTTTTTCTGGTATCGGGGGATATTTGATCATCGGCTATGGCGATGCCAAAAAGCCATCCAAATTCATCTTGGCCTACGCCATGGCCTGTTATGTACGAGGACTGTCCAAGCAACTGCGAAAGTTTGAGGTGCTCACGATTGTAACTTCCGCTGATGCCAATGCCGAACCATGACAAGAGAGCCCCAATTCCAAAAGACGTATCTCGGTACTTTATGTTCGTTATATTTACAGCAGCAGCGCGCGGAAACATGTCGAGAACACTCGGCGTCCCGCTTCCGCCGGTGCACTTGAGCGTGTACGTTGTATCGAGCAGCTGATGCTTTCGCTTTCTCGGTTTTGGGAAGATGCCCGTATCGAATTCGACAAGGTACAAACTGGCTTTTGCCTCTAGACTATCGGGACGTGCCATTGTGCCGACGAGCCGAGACAGCCGCTCCCACAAGAGCTCCATCTGATTGTCAATTTGTTTGGTTGCGGGAAATGAAGGTGCCGATCCAGTCGCGGCGGTTGTGAGCGAGCTGGGGATCGAAGTAGGCGTAGGTAGCTGCGAGGGAACTAGGGAGCTCGTGGAAGCCGATGGCGTATATGCCGGTGCAACCTGTTGTCCTTTGACCAGTGCTACTTGTGCTGTCAAGGCATTCAAATTATCTTGCGCAACGGTAACAGCCTGTTTTGCGGCTGCAACAGTGTTTGGATCAGCTGTGTTAGGTAATCCGTCTAGCTTACTTTGCGCCTCCCCTAGCTGCTGTTGGGCAAGAAGCTGCGCCTGAAGGAGCGTCGTTTGTTGCTGAAGGAGTTGGGTCTGAAATCCTGTATTCGCTGTAATGGTTTGAGCTGCAGCTGCATTTTGAATTCCGGCGAGCTGACTGTACTGGACCTGAAATTGTATTGACTGCTGCAGCGCATCCAAGCTTGTGCCGTTCGCAGCGTTAGGATCCAATACGAGATTCTTAAGCTGGGTGCTGGCTACATCTTGAAATAGTCCATCTAGGAGAGGGTACACGCGAGAATAACGCCAGGCCTGTCCACTCAGGATGACCTCTTGCTCTTTAATCTGACCAAATACAACGGTTGAAGTAGCTAAGACAATGAGAACCAGCGAATTGTGACGGCGCATGCTTCCTCCACGGAGTGTGAGACCAAAGTGACGATGGCCCGTTAGCGGGTGACAACTTTAGATCAGTGTGTTCTGCTGCGTTGGTTACGGCCTTTATTCGCGACAACGACAAAGTCGATCCCCTTCGAAATTAGTACGGAACTCTGGCTCTTTGGCAGATTCGACGTCTTCGTTCGCAGCCCTTCGCTTATCACTTTTCCGAGCGTACTAACGCAGACGTCGGTTCTCTGCCGAGTTGAATTACTCAGGCCAGTCAGTAGAGATGTTCCAAAAAGATCAGTACCATCAACAATCAAGGCACCCTGAAAAGGCGACGCTGCAGCGATGACGTGAATACCAAGTTGCTCGCGATCCCGTTGTCCTTGATGGGATTGTGCAGTCGCAGAGCGGACCTCGGCAGCTGCTTTCGCCTCAGCAACCTTGATAAGGGAGTCCAAGATACCGCCAGACTGGCACGCATCGATCATCAGCAAGACTTTACGTGCCGGGAGTTCACGAACGAAATCGACTAGCATTGCGGTGCTGAGGCCAGTTTCAGACTCCCTTCGAAATTGCCCATCGGCTGGTATAAAGAAGAATTCTTCTTGTCCCGGTGGGACACTACCGTGTCCGGACAAAAACAAAAGGACTTCATCGTCTTCCTTCGCCTCTTTGAGGATGGAGGCGAATTCGCTTTTGATGTTTTTCAGCGTGGCGTCAGGCCCGAGTAACGGTTTGCGCACGTCAATCCGTCTGTATGAGTCCCCGGCTTTAGGTTGGCGATTCTTGAAATAACTCTCTAGGTCAGTTGCGTCTCGTAGCACCGAAGGCGCAAGAGGGTCATAACCCGATGACGGCAAGTAATCGCTGATTGCAATAATAGATACGTGTAAAGTGCCGGGCCCCGTCTCGCCATTTGTGCAGATGGTGCGATCTGAAATCTTTTGCGGTGGCGGCTGTTTGCATTGATTTACGTGACCCTTATAAAACGGTACGCCTGAAGCATTCAATTCGATGCGTCCAGCGACTTTTGGGAGGCGGAGCTCGTAGTCGCATCCGGGCCTGTTTCCCGCTTGAAAACTGGAGGCCTGAACCGGAACTGGAAGGCCTTGCCAGCGCACATCCACATTTTGAAAGAAGTCAAATTCCGGCCGTTCTGGCAAACAGAGAGTAGGAACTCCTGCCCGTGACTCAACGTGTAAGGACCTTTGCAACTGCATGGTATGTGAGCCGGGAACCCGCAAGATCGCAGCGATGTCGGTGCACGGTGTTGGGTGGCTTCCATCAAGGATTTCAGCTAGCAGCCCCGGATGATAAAAGTCATTGTAAAAAGCTTGGAGCGGGAAGACTGAGTCGGTCTCGGGGACACGCCAGCTGACGTAGTTTATTGCCTCCGCCGTACCGTCAAAGAGTCCTTTGTTTGTAATGACAAGCCAACCCGGAACGTTTCGCAGCGATAAGAGTTGAGCGCCCTCATCTTGCCCGTCTAGATCCCAGATGCGGGCAGTGCCGTCTTCACTGGCCGAGATCAGAAGTCGTTTTCCAGCTACGAAAGACAAGGAACGAACAGCTCCGGTATGCCCATGTAGAGTTGAGAGTGGCGCCTCCTGCTTCGTATCGGCGATGTTCCGAAGGTCCCAGAGCTTAATCTCATGATCCTCGCCACCGGAGGCGAGGAGGTCGCCTTTCGACGAAAACGCTAAAGAAGTTGCAAAATGCGGCTGATGACAGCAAAACCTGTACGTTTTACCTTCCACAATGTCCAGCATCCCAATTGAGCCGTCATTGCTAGGCCACGCAAGGCGGTTCCCATCGGGACTAAATCTCATGGGTCCCAGAAAATGAAATCCGCTGTTTTGGATGCTGGTCTTCTCGGCTCTCTGTTGGACATCAAAGATGTGAATCTCACCACCAATTTGGTTAGCCGCAGCGAGCCACTTGCCGTTTGCATCTACGGAGATTCGATCTGCTCCGTAGAGCGAATTAACCTGAATCGTTTCGGACTGCGAAGATCGTTGAAGTTCAGGGGCGTCGAGAGACCATAGCTTTATGGTTCCACGATCGATTTCGCTAACATACTTGCCGTCGCAGTATTTCGGATTTCTGTCTCGCAGTGCTAGTAGGGACTTTCCTGTAGCGATATTCCACACATCCAGTTCCTCGCGGTCGTTGACCGAAATGATGAGGTCGCTCGTGGGGTTGAATGCGAGGCTCCTAATTGACCGTGTGTACCCTGTGTGAATGATATGCGCAGATCCCGTTTGCGCGTTCCACACCTGAATATCTTTGTCACTGGCCACTGAAATCCAACGATGATCTGGACTGACTTGAATATCAAGGGCCACCGCAGTAATTCCGGTGAGTGAGTGCTCAGGTTGTTTCTTTGTAACATCCCATAGAGTGACAGTCGAAAAGTCAGAGGCAAATGCGGCGCGTGAACCATCGCGAGACAGCATGTTTGGCCATTTGACCGTGAATTGAAACAGACCACTACTGATCGATATCGGAGCACCAGTATCAGAAAGAATGTGGCCGCTGCGGCCATCCCAACGGACAATGTGTACGACCTTGTCGTCGGGATCAGTTTCTAGAGACAGCAACTGCGATAGTGGGGAGGAGGATTTTGCGACAGACGCTCCAGTATCCGCTGGAGGCTCCGGACTGTGTGCAAATGCAACAGACCAGACGAGCCTGGAGGCGCTGAGAGAGCCGATTGGTGCTCCTGTGCTTGATGACCAGATCCGGACAGTCTTGTCGAAGCTGCCGGTTACTATACTTGCATCGTCGTCAGAAAAGGCTATGGAAGTGATCTCCGCTACATGGCCAGCTAGAGGTACAGTAGGCTTGCGATCAATTACGTTGACTATCTCGGCCGAACCAGTCTCGCTACCGGCTACGATCGCGGTGCTGTTATTGCTGAACGCTAGAGCCGTCACTCGTCCTGCTAAGGTCGCAACAGTGTAAGGAGGCTGCGGGTTCGGGGAGTTCCACACTTTGACCGTTTTGCCTTCGCCCCATGTCAAAGCGCTTCCGCTGCTGCTTATGGCCAAAGTATCAACTGCTTGATCGCCAGCGTCGAGCTCTTTGACAACACGCCCTGTCTTTGTGTCATGCAGCAGGATTTTCTTGTCGTCGCCGGCTGACGCCACGTAAGAGCCATCGGCGGTCAGAGCGACGACGCTAACCGTCCCTTTGTGCCCAGTTAGTTTACGAACCTCCACGCCCGTGGCGATATTCCACAGCATTATCTGGCCATCGCTTCCGGCAGACACGAGCCATTGGAGGTTTGAGCTGAACGCAACTGCGCTGACTGTAACTGCAGTATGCCCCGATTGCACAAACAATTCAGGTTGCTGCCCCGGCTGTAGCTGAGCAGCTGATGACGTTGCACATAGGTGAACAAGCAGGAACCACGCTATGCACGTGCAGGAGCGCGACAAGAGAGACCTCAATGGTTCCATAAGATTTTGTACCCAAACCAGTGCCATTGGTCAGATGGCCCTCGAAGCGCGATCGCTACTTGCAGCCCTTAAACTTCAATGTTGACACTTGCGTATGCCAACTATCCTGATCGTTCTTTGTAAGATATTGGCCAACGAACCAGAAAGTGCAGTCATCAGTTGGATCGAGGGCTAAAGTTGTGTAGTCGCCCCAGGCACCGATGGACTGCGAAGCGCCACCCGCCAATAAGACACGCTCAGTCCCCAGAATGTTAGCCTTGTCTTTGGTGTCCGCTTCTCTTCCGGTATAGCGAATGGAAGGGACTTCCTGTTCGCTGGAGGCGCTGTAAGCGATTGCGATGTCGCCTAGTTTGTCCATTGCAGCGCTCGCCATCCACCGAGAAGTCGTATCGGGAGCATAGGTTCCGCTATTTGAAACGGTAAACGTCTTACCAGTTTTGCGAATCTCGTACCAGCGAAACGCGATTTGAGAGCGCCCAGCGGGCAGATTAACCTGCACAGCATGATTTGCCACCAGGCCTTCATGGTCACCGAGATTACGGTACGAAAGCCGATACATCAACCGATCGCCCATACTCTCTAGCAGAGCCGCTGAGTCCTTCTGAGGCACTGTCATGCAAGGGTCGCGAGAATTGTCCGATCTGCAAGAGAAAGCAAACGGTTGAACCCCTGCAACCGCTGATGGACCTACAAATGTCGACTTTTCAGGACTTGCCCAATCCACGCTCAGCTTCCAAACATTGAGCCCGTTCGATTCCATATTCAGAAAAAGACTAGGCGCTTTTGTTACGCCCGGTTCGAGCTTAGGTAGCGCTGAACCATCGAGATCGGCTGGGAGAAGCCCGAAGAACTTCGGCAGCGCAAAACACACCATGGTCGCGCTGCCACCTTTAATCATCCGATCGCGATCAAACGCGCACGCTTGAGAGCCCTTTGAACCTCCGTCAGGGTTCTGGAACATATTGAATGAAGCATAGTAGCCATCAGGCCATAAGGCGAACTTGCCATAATCATTGAATAGGTCAAAGACATAGGCATAGCGAGCATAGGTCCCGAGTGGATCAGAAGTTGTCGATACTGCAATACACTGTAAATATGGTGGGCCCCCGAGGAAAGCGAACTGTGAGAACAGCCATCGCTTCGCTATCTTGTCGAACATCACTATCGGGTCGCCATCGTTGTTGTCAGCGCATCTATGGCCCAGGCTTTTGGGATCAGCGGCCGAGAAATCCGACCATAAGACGTTAGCCGCAACTGGACCATATCGAAGTTTGTGGGTTTGCTTATCAAAAACGGCAAAGTCAGTATTCACCCACTCGACGAAGTCGTCGGAGCCAACCGCCAGAGTGGTGTCCGGTGGAGAGCCGGAAGACTGGTAGCCCAAGCCTTTGCCTACTCCTTCGAATCCACTATCAACGGTCACGAGAGCGGTGCCGACCGTTTGCTGAACGATGGGGTCGGCACCAGCCCCTTTCGTCTCAATAATAGGGAGGTGACGCACTTGGTGAACGACACGAGGGCCCTTATGCTCGATGGTCGGTGGGTGAATGTCGCCTAACTTCTTCGTGGAGACATCGTGGTAGACAGGATTACAAACTAGGGGTGCGCGCGGATTGGCAGGGACAGACGAATGACAATAATCAGCCGACGATTGCGCCTTCTTCGCATACAGCCTAAGAGGGTGCAATGAGAGAACAAGGATGACAACTGTCAGTCCGATCAACCTGAGGTTGATTTGCCCTGAAAGCAGGACCGCCATTTTGCATGAGTAGCCCGAAGCAAGGGCGACGTTCCACCCCGTTTTCCGATAGTGATATTTCGCAATCGATCCCGGCATCATTCTCACTCTCCAGTCAATGACAGCGTTACCCTACCTCAGCGGCCGAAATGTGACATTCTGACCCTCGCTGATAGCGATCCGCTCCCCGTCGGGGCTGAATGCAGGAACTGCTCCCGAAAATTCTTTTAGAACGGCTGCAGACTTCAAACTCCACAGTGAAATTCGGTTGCTCCTCGGTATGTGTGTTTTGGGATCGCGGTCGTTGGCGTTCTTGCTTCCTGTCAGCAAATAGGACCCATCAGGACTGATATCGATTGATTGAACCCAATCATAGTTAGGGCCGATCAACGAAGACTGTTTCGCCGTGGAAAGATCCCACAAGATTACTCCAGAGTGAAAGCCTGAACTTGCCAAGGTCTTGCCATCGGGTAAGAACATTGCGGCATAAATCCAGCCTGGCGGTTCTTGGGTTGTGTCTCGATGTAGAACGCGAGGATCACCGTGCTCCTTCAAATTCCAAACGAGAATGAGATCATTCGAATTTCCCACGGCGAGAAGCGAGTCGCTCGGGCTAAACGCCAACGATCTTATCTCCCCATGAGTCCCAGATAATCTCGCTATGTGCTTCCCGGAGTGTGTGTCCCAAACGTTCACTTCACCCGTATGAATTCCGTTTGCGAACAGCGTCCTGTCATGACTAAAAGCGACTGCTTGGACGAAGAATGCATAAGACGAAGCGGAAGGGTCTGGCTTTACCATTAAGCCGTCTAACTGCTTGCCGGTGTCTACCCGCCATTGCAGGAGTCGTCCATCTGCAGATCCCCCGTACAGAAAACTGCCATCTTGGCTGAAGCTTACGCCGACAATCGAGGCATCGGAAGGTGGCAGTCTTATTTCCCGAATCTTCTCTCCGCGGCTGACGCTCCAGATCCCGATGATCCATCCCGAAGTGCTCGCCAGCAACTTTCCGTCGGCGCTAAATGTGACGGCCGAAATGGCCGTCCGATAGTGGATGTCTTCTTCCGGCGCACGCTGGGAGTAAACGTTAAGACAGGAGAGGAGGATAAGCCCGAGAAATGCGACCGTTGGGCAGCCCGAGTATGAATGATTCCTTTTGTCGGGCATCTTGTTGGACCTCATTCTGCGAGCAACACATCACCAATGCAGGAGATCCCAAGAGCGTCTCAACTATGACCTGAGGGGACTTCCCACATAACCTGCGAACCGAAGTGGTTTCAGCCACGGCGGATCACTCTTAGTCGTCCAACGGCAAACTGCAATACGTCGGACGTGTAAGTAGTGCTTCGCCAACGCTGGAGACACTGATGCACTCAACTACGAGTGCCACATCTTTCTTGGTTCCCAGGAGAAGCGGCGAAAGAAGCCCCCTCAAGCTTGAAGCACTAGCGTGCTTCATCCTTCTGTTCGCCGAATCAGTTCGGAAATCTACTCTCTCAGTCTCCGGCGTGTCAAGCACTCATCAGCCATTGTCGCCGCAATATGAGAAGTTCCTCTTTCTGCAAATTAGAAACTTCCGCTTTGATAGGTCATGGCGGAAACAGAAGAGGGGCTGTGGATGTCGGCAAAGGAGCGGGACCGGCTGAAGGTTCTGCATGAAGTGAGAAA
>WNFY01014394.1_pt1 | contig 10997 bp, 5 predicted proteins | sample 5400091 | NCBI WGS metagenome assembly WNFY01 (sample SAMN13153364, study PRJNA577476) | soil metagenome | isolation source: 60 cm soil or saprolite under grassland replicate 1 | place: USA:California | collected 2016-06-15
ATTCAGGTTCGTTCCAGGCCCACGATTCGTAATGTCAGTGATCGCCTGGCGGTTGCCATTTGCCGAGCCGCCGGCCACATTCAGTGCGCCAGTTACAGTGATCTCGGGACATGGCCGTACACTGCCATCGCCCATCGCATTCAGGATGTTGGCAGTGACGTGCGCCCGCTGGAGATCGCGGCAACTCGCGGGTGAGAAGTCAAACTTATGCGGCGACGACCGTAAAGAGGAGAGGATGACCGATTCCGCCAACCGGGCGGTGAGCATGGTCAGCACGTCGCGGTTGGTCAGCACTTGTTTAGGCGGAAATGGCTGAGGATTCAGTTCCACCTTACTTCCTGGTGTTGAGCCGCGGGTGGGCCCGGTATAGGTTTGGCGAGTTCCGCCGTTGGTGCCGGACGTCCCTGGTACGCTATTGCTAGGCAGCGTGCCGGAAGGAGCTGGTGACTGCGTTCCGACCGCAGACTGCGTTGACGGCGACGTTGATCCCGGCCCGTTCAAAAGCGTCGTTTTGCCAGGCCCATTCAAGAGCGTCGTCCCCTGCGATCCGGGGTTTCTCTCGACTTGAGCACCACTTGATCCAGACTGAACTCCGCCGCTGCCACTCAAAAACTGCGCAGCCTTTGTTATCTCGAAGTTCACATCAAACGCCATGTTCTGGCAGGTGCCCCACTTTGAGAACAAGTCCGAAGCGGTCGGGTTGACGATGCGAGGAAGCATGTTGCATTGCGCGTTGATGATGTTGATTGGGCTGACGATCGAGTTCTGCGGCACTGAGACCGGCGAGAACGCCGTGGGCGAGGTGACGTTGACGGTAACTCGAAGATTCGGTCCCACTGGCACCTTGTCATAACCATAAGTGCACACGTCGTACACTTTGATCTTGCCGCCCACCAGGGACTGCTTCACTTGTCCGACATATTTGAAGTTGTTGCTGAGCGTTGCCAATGATGTGTATGGGCCGGCCGAAGATTGACCGACGGCCACGTTCACCGCAAGCCCACCGCAATCTCCCGCGGGAACGTGAGAGATGGCGCTCGTATCCCAGTACACGAAGCCCTCGATGGTGCCGTTACTGACCATCTGCCGAATTGGTTGCGGCGCCGTGGCGCCAGGGGATACCGGCTGCCTTTGCGTCTGAGGTGAGTGCGCTTGCGGTCCGGTGGCGGTGATATTGCGATTGGGTGTGGGAGCGTTCTGCGGCACCGACTGCGCCGCAACACTACCGCAAGTCAGGGGCATTGCCCAAAGGAGCAACAAAAGGAAAGCCCTATCTGGGATTCGGATATAGGGTGCTGATTCGGAGCGGCGACTTACCGTTTTCTTCATGTGCTCAACTCCTGCGCCGAAGTTGCCTTGCGCTGTCATGCAAGTGAAATACTCCGCCGTTGCAGGCGGGTCAAAGGAACTGCAACTGAAACGGGAGTGACTTGCTAAAGCGTTGCAGGTGAGTAGGTTATGAGAGCAGATTACCTGAGGGCGTATGCTGTGCGGTGATGAACGGGATGAAGAAAGCGGCTAAATGTTAGTGAGCGGACTTGTTCGAAGCGACAGCCCCATCAGCTTCTGCCGCCTGCTCAGCCTGATGGGCAAGAAATTCCATGCCGTGTCTTCGGGCCTCGGTGGCGAGGGCTGCGAGTTTGGTACGCCCCGAGACTGGATTCGACTTCAAATCCAGCTCTCCCAAGACGAGGCGAGCTTTGCATTCAAGGTTGTAATAACCAAGTTTTTTGGCGCTGGCGATTGCTGAACGAAGTTCCTGCCGGGCGGAGTTTATCTCACGCGAGTTGGCACCCGCCATTCGTACTCGCGCGGTCTGAATCTCCGTTGGCAACCGTAACGAGGGATCAGAGCTCGTCTTGCTAAGATCAATTGCGCGCTGGACAGCCTTGCGCGATTCGTCCAACTTTCCCTGCATCAGCAAAGCGCGGCTTAGTAAAGTGTAAGCGTTGCTGGCGGCGGGATCGCTCTTCTCCTTTTCAAATTCGGTGATGGCGGTGCCCAGAACGGGCTCGGCTTTTTCGGGATGCTCTTCATCAAGAGCAAGGTTCGCCAGTTCCACCTGGGTTTCGGCAAGCAGCTCCAGAGCCCCGATTCTTTGCTGAATCTCCAGGGAATCCTGAAATTGTCGCCGGGCACTTTCGAAGTCGCCCTGTGCTTCGAAGACTTCGCCAAGCACCGACATTGCGCCTGTCAGATACTGGTACGCACCTTGATGTCGTCTGCCTACCGCGACAGCTTGCTCTGCGTCTTCGCGAGCTTGCGCAACACGGCCTTCGGTCAATTCAAGGTCCGCGAGGCGATAAAGCTCGTAATTGGGCTCGCCCTTGTCAGTCGCCGCAATGAGATCCAGGTTCTGGCGATACGCCTTCTCCGCGCCAGTCAGATTTCCGCGCGCGTACAGGATGTCGGCAATATTTCCAAGTGCAACCGCCTGGTTTGTCTTATTTCCTGCCGCCTCGAAATGGAGCATGGCCTGACGATAAAGTTGTTCGGCCCGATCTAGCTTGCCCTCGTTCTCGAAATTGATGGCCATATTATTAAGAATCGAGCCTGTCTTCTCATGTTCGCCCATACCTTCGAGCACATTCAATGCTCGGTGGTACGTGGCGATTGCTTGCTCATAATGTCCTTGCGATCCAATCCCATCCGCCATCAAACGAATGGAATCAGCAGCTCCCACGCGATTTCCCAACATTATGAAGAGGTTGTAGGCGTCTTCGCATGCGGGCGGAGCCGCACTGGGATGATCGCTGTAATTCAGATTCAGGCATTCGGCTTTTCGCGCCTGGGCGTAAATCAACGTGTTGCCTTGTGCCTCAGCTTTCTTTTCAGCACTACCGATCAGGACCAGACGGGCGGGATCGTTTGTCGGCCCTGCGGTGGTCTCCAGCAAGTCGATACGGGGGTCATCGGAAACTGGCGACGGCAGTTGTCGCAGCTGCGAAATAACCGCGGCAGCCTGACTATTATGCCCGGCCATGCTCAGCGCTGTAGTAAGCCGCAATCCGTATTCGAGATTGTCCGGGAAAAGTTCAAAGAGCGCGCGATAAGTGGAAGCAGCACTTTCCTGATCTCCGAGGCTTTCGTAGTATTCGCCTTCGACCAGCATTCGTTCCGCGCGAGGTAAATCCGAGGCGAGATCCAGCGCTTTCTTTGCTTCCTCCCTGCGATTCCGCTCGTATCCCAGCTCCGACCATGCCCGCGCCAGCATGGCATGTCCAAGGGAGAACTTTGGATCGGCCTTGGTGGCTTGTTGGAGGAGGGCCTTGGCGGCAAGTAGGTCGAAGTTCCGCAGCTTTGCGATTCCGAGGGCGTACAATCTTGCCGCTTCGCGGTCAAGCGGCAGCGCGGCAAGAACCCCGGCCTGATCGGAACCTTGGAGCGGCGGAAGGCCGATCCTGGCTCGCAGCTTTTCGCCCGCGCGTGAAACAACGTCGAAAAGGTCCTGCGTGCTGCCGATCTCCGCGATCTCCGCCAAAATCTCGCCGGTTTTCGCGTCTTGCAATCGTACGTCGAGGCGCAGTTGCCCGCGGTCGGCTTTGCTCAGGATTGTGTACGAACCTAAGACAAGCAAATCGGTGTTAAGGGCGGCGCCGATGTGAGCCGTGGTTTCCTGGTTCAGCGTGTCGGTCTGCGCCCACGGAGATGTCTGACGCATATGGGCCACATCTTCGCCAGGAACTAATCGTAGCTTTTCGCCACCGGCCAATTCCGTGCTGAGCATTTCACTGAATGCGGTCGCAATCCAGGCGTCGTCCGTTCGGCCGGAGATGTTGTCGAAACCCAAAACGGCGACGGATTTGCGGATGGGGACTGGGGCTTTCGGTTCCGATTGTGCCGTACGCTTGGGCAATTCATAGCGTGACCATAAAACCAATGCTGCAACCACGATCAGCACTGCCATGCCGAGCGATGCGTACATAAGGATGCGCGACCGGCTTGTAGTATGAGCCGCAGGAACCGATACAGTTGGTGAAGGCTGAGCGTCTGGAACCCTTACGGGATGCTCCAGAGCTGGGACTGGAGCTGTGACCGTCTCCTGCTTGACGCCAATGGACGTGACCGGCGCTATAAAGCGATATCCGCGTCGAGGGACAGTTTCAATGAAGCGGGGGTTGTCCGAGTTCTCGTCGATTGCGGCACGCAATTTCTTGAGAATTACGTTCAGGCTTCCGTCGAAGTCAACGAATGTGCCGTCCGGCCAGAGCCTCTGTCGCAGTTCTTCACGGCTCACGATCTCTCCGGGGTGCTCCAGGAGCAGGACAAGAACGCGAAAGGGCTGGTCCTGAATTTTGACGCGGATGCCATTCCGCGTCAGAGTCCCTTGGGCTACGTCCGCCTGAAACAGGCCGAAGCGGAAGTTCTTGGCTGAGATGGCGGTACTTTCCATGGCAGCGAGGGCTCGAAGGAATGTGGCTGGCATCATAGCACCCTCACATCGGCACGTCAGCAACTGTCGTAACTCACTATGCAGGAAGTACTTATCTGGTCAGAAAGGAATAAGGCGCACTTCCTTTGACCTATTCGTGTTGGCAGGGCATTGTGCTTCGCAGAAGGAGCGAGTTCCTGGCGCAATGGAGTCGCTTCGAACGAAGTTCACATGCCGTCAGACTGTAAGCAGGTGCAGCAGGAATACACAACTAGTTTCAGGAGAAAAAATATGAGATCGAACCCGAGGAAGCAGTGGATCGTGTTTGCGATAACTGTGGCACTGTTCATCCCCGCAGGTGTTGCACAGCAGAAAACGCAGGGCCAGAAGTTGCAGACCAAGACAGTTGCACAATCCAACCCACAGGGCAAGAAGTGGCAGCCGCTGAACGTGAAGCCTGGTTTTTGGGAGTCGACCCGAACCTGGACTACGAGCGGCCAAATGCCCATTCCCGCAGGAATGCTGGACAGATTGACGCCCGAACAGCGCGCCCGATTCGAAGAGAGGATGAAAGCCAATTCCTCCGCGAAGACGCACACTGACCACGACAAACACTGCGTCACTAAGGAGGATTTGCAGAAGCCTCCCCAATTTCCGGAGAGAGCAGATTGTACATGGACAATCCTTGAGTCGAGCGATACAAGAGCAAGGGGAAGTGCTATTTGCCAAGTCGAAGGCATGACCATGAGGGGTACCGGAGAGTTCCGGGCACCGGATCAGGAGCACATGACAGCTACGATTCACCTCAGTTCGACCGGAGGCGGACGCAGTATGACCACGGACGCGACGATGACCTCCAAATGGTTGGGCTCCCGCTGTGGGAATGCGAACTAGATAGGGAGATCTGCTGAGAAGACTTGATCGTCCCCGTTCTCACGAGCAGATCAATATCCATCGTGGAACGAATTGTTCCGACTGGTAAGAGCGTGACAGGAGATAGAGGAAACGATGCTGGCTCGCGAGCGACTGCACCTGATTTTGCACCGACTGCGTGCATCGGGCGGTTACTGTGCATTACTGGCCGTTCCGAGGGAACTCCCTGGAACTGATTGAGGCGAAAGGTAGAAGGTTCATTATCAGGAGTTTGCAGAGAACAAAAAAAGCGATCGGGTCAGATGGTGTGTCTGCCAATTCTACCACTTCCGCGGAAACGCGAAAAACGCACGTAAGATACGGCGCTAATAGTACAAGCGCAGCAGAGATTGATTATAACAAACGCATCGAGGCGCTCCTGCCTAGGAAGCCCTTCGAATCGATGTCAGTGCGCAGCGTAGTGTTTGGATTTCTGCGTTCGCGAATTGAAAACATCGAAGCCGCCATCAGCATTGGCAGTCAGCTTCAGATAATTTCCGGCATCAGGCCCTTGAGGATTTGCAATGAACTCGTCCGCGACGTTGTGTGCAGGCCCGCCCTCTTCAGAGAAGTGCAATTGCCACAAATCTTCCAGATTCGGCGATTTCTTAAGGATGTCCCATGCCGATGGCGTTCCGCCTTTTTTCGCTCCGTTGTCCATGATCGCGACCCGCGCATCAATTCCGTTTACTAACTGCGGGCTCCCACTCTGGCCCCAACCGTGGTGCGACACGATGTAGATATCAACTTTTCCTACCTTGTTCGCAGGACACATCAGTTCCATTTCTTTGTCTTTGGTTAAGTCACCCAGATCGAGAATCCTTAACTTCCCGAACTTGATCAATGTCCCCAGCGAACGCAGGTTCTCCGTTTTGTCTGCCGGATATTGTTCGGCAGCTTTGCACTCCGGATTGTCCTGCCCCGGTCCGGCTAGCGGTTTCGCGATGACCACTCCATCGGAGCTGACAACTGTCCCGTGCACGCCCTTGAGTGGCAGAACGTCTCCCGGTTTGGCATTGATGCGCTTGTATTTTCCTGAAGCCAACAGTTTTTGGTATGCCTCCCAGACCTGCACCGTATGCGCGTCTGTGCTCTCTCGGTTCTCGCCATGGTCAATGAATGTTCCGATCGGAATGCGATCGGCCAGTTGCGGCGCTCCACCGACGTGGTCCATATGAAAGTGCGTAATGAGGACGTAATCAATCTTGCTAATTCCGGCGTTTTTGGCAGCGGCCACGATGCGATCGGCATCACGACCGTCGAAACCTGGCCAGCCGGTGTATTTGCAGACCTTTGCGCGCGGCAGTTGCCCACGAGCCGGGAATGAGTAGAAGAATGGAGAGCGCGATTGACAATCTTCCAGAAAGAAATGATCTAAGTGCGCTGAGAACTTCCCAATCCATTGGAGCTCCTCACGATCAAGCACAGTGATCATCCGGCTACTTCACCGTGGCGTCAAGTCGCTCTCAGACGCCCTTAGTTGCGGAAATTTGATGTGCGTTTACAATCGTCGCAAGCTTTTGCTCGGTAATATAGCCGTCCCAACCAAGAGCTAACAGCTTAAAGCTAGGAGCTAAGAGCTAACGATGAAAAAACTGCGCAGCCAGGAATGGTACGGACGTCGCGACCGCGAAGGTTTCATGTACCGCAGTTGGATGAAGAACCAGGGCTGGCCGCACGATCTGTTCGATGGACGCCCCATCGTTGGTATCTGCAATACCTGGTCGGAGCTCACTCCATGCAATGCGCACTTCCGCGAAATTGCCGAGTTCGTGAAGCGTGGAGTGTGGGAAGCTGGCGGCTTTCCTCTTGAATTCCCGGTGATGTCTCTGGGTGAAACCCAGCTTCGTCCTACGGCCATGCTGTTTCGAAATCTTGCCAGCATGGATGTTGAAGAGTCCATCCGCGGCAACCCTATCGACGGCGTGGTTCTGCTGATGGGTTGCGACAAGACCACACCATCGCTGCTGATGGGAGCCGCATCCTGCGGATTACCTACCATCGGTGTTTCCGGCGGGCCAATGTTATCCGGCAAATTTCGCGGTCACGACGTGGGTTCGGGCACCAGCCTTTGGCAGATGTCAGAGGCGCTTCGTGCCGGCGAGATGACTGAAGAAGATTTCTTCGCCGCCGAAAGCTGCACGCACCGCTCAAAGGGTCATTGCATGACTATGGGCACCGCCTCCACCATGGCGAACATGGTGGAAGCGCTGGGCATGAGCTTGCCGGGAAATGCTGCCATCCCTGCAGTTGACGCACGCCGCAACACGCTGGCGCAGATGACCGGTCGGCGCATGGTTCAGATGGTCCATGATGATCTCGGCATTGCAAAAATCCTCACTCGACAGGCGTTCGAAAATGCGATTCGCGCCAATGCCGCCATCGGTGGTTCTACGAACGCGGTCATTCACCTGGTTGCGATTGCGGGGCGAATTGGTGTGCCGCTGTGCCTTGACGATTTCGAACGGCTGGGTTCGGAACTGCCTTGCTTGGTAAATTTGCAACCGTCAGGCAAATATTTGATGGAAGATTATTTCTACGCCGGAGGCCTGCCTGCGGTGCTTCGCGAACTGGGCCAGGCTGGCGCACTCAATCGAGACGCATTGACTGTGAACGGCAAGACTGTCTGGGAGAATGTCACAGAAGCTGCCTGTTGGAACCGTGAAGTCATTCATGAATTTTCCAGTCCGTTTAAGCCGAACGCGGGAATTACAGTTCTGCGAGGAAATCTGGCGCCGGATGGAGCGGTGATCAAGCTCTCTGCTGCAAGTCCTCACCTCTTGCAGCATCGGGGGCGCGCTGTGGTTTTCGAGAACATCGACGAATTCCATGCCCGCATCAACGACGAGTCGCTCGACATAGATGAAACCTGCGTGATGGTGCTGAAGAATTGCGGGCCGAAGGGATATCCCGGCATGGCGGAGGTTGGCAACATGCCGCTACCGCCCAAACTCCTGCGCAAAGGCGTGACCGACATGGTCCGCATTTCTGACGCGCGCATGAGCGGCACAGCTTACGGAACTGTTGTTTTGCATGTTTGTCCGGAAGCTGCAGCTGGTGGTCCATTGGCGGTAGTGCAATCCGGAGACATGGTCTCACTCGACGTGAAGAAGCGCGAGCTTCGTCTGGAAGTTGAGGACAATATTCTTGCTGCGCGGCGTGCGAAATGGACCGCTCCGCCGCTGCCTGAACGAGGATGGGTCCGTCTCTACGCCAAGCACGTGATGCAGGCCGATAAGGGCGCAGATTTGGATTTTCTGGTCGGAAATAGCGGCGCGAAGGTGGCGCGGGATTCACACTGAGAGGAAAAAGCTTTTAAACGCAGAGAACGCAGAAGACGCGGAGGAATAAAGATTTTCCATTCCAGCAAATGCAATCTCAACTCTGAAATCCGCAATTTATTTTCTCTGCGTACTCTGCGATCTCGGCGATTAAATGCTTGAAAAACCATGAAGATTACTGACGCTAAAGTCATCGTCTGCTGTCCGGGACGCAATTTCGTTACGCTGAAAGTCGTCACCGAAGACGGCATCTACGGCCTGGGTGACGCTACTTTGAACGGGCGCGAACTCGCGGTTGCCAGCTATCTTACCGACCACATTGTTCCATTGCTAATCGGCCGCGACGCTCGCCAGATCGAAGACCTCTGGCAATACCTTTATAAAGGCGCTTACTGGCGACGCGGTCCAGTAACCATGAGCGCAATTGCCGCCGTTGATGTCGCGCTCTGGGACATCAAAGCCAAAAGCCTGAACACTCCCCTGTATCAGCTTCTAGGAGGCGCGTCGCGTGAAGCTGTGCTGGTCTATGGTCACGCCAGCGGCGCCGACGTCGAGAAGACAGTTGAAGCCTTCGGCCACTATGTTGAGCTGGGATATAAGGCAGCGCGAGCGCAATCTGGAATTCCAGGATTGAGCAGCACCTACGGTGTAGGACGCGGCCAAATGTTTTACGAGCCCGCCGAGAAAGACGCGCCGCCAGAGAATCAATGGTCAACCGAGCATTACTTGCGATTTGTTCCACAACTGTTCGAGCGGTTACGCAAAGAGTTTGGTCCTGAGATCCACATGCTGCACGACGCCCATCATCGTCTGACTCCGATTGAAGCCGCGCGCGCAGGCAAAGATCTTGAGCCGTACTGCTTATTTTGGCTGGAGGATCCAACGCCCGCCGAGTTGCAAGAAAGTTTTCGGCTGATCCGCAGCCACACCACAACGCCGCTCGCGGTGGGTGAAGTATTCAACACGATCTTCGATTGCCAGCAGCTCATCCAGGAGCAGTTGATTGATTACATTCGGACCACAGTCGTCCATGCCGGCGGAATTACGCACCTGAAAAAAATCGCCAGCCTGGCGGAGATGTATCAGGTGCGGACCGGATCCCACGGCGCGACCGATCTCAGCCCGGTCTGCATGGGCGCGGCTCTGCATTTCGATCTCAGCGTGCACAACTTCGGAATTCAGGAATACATGTCGCACACGCCCGAGACCGACAAAGTCTTTCCGCACTCATATTCGTTCAAGGATGGCTTCATGCACCCCGGCGATGCTCCCGGCATCGGAGTTGATCTCGAGGAAACGCTCGCGGCGAAGTACCCATACCAGCGCGCGTATCTGCCGATCAACCGCAAGCTGGATGGAACCATGCACAACTGGTAGCCATCGGCGAAACAGATTTAACCTTCGTTTCATACCCTGTTCAACATCCCTTTACCATCGCGTTTCTAGAATCCTGGGTTCGGACAGACAGCCCAATAGTTCAACGGAGACGCCATGGCTCGCAGAAGTGTATTTGCGCTGATATGCGCGGCAACGATGGCCGATTTCATACTGCAAGGCTCTGCAATCGCGCAGGCCAATCGAGGCGGAATTAGCGGCCGCGTTGTGGATTCTGCCGCCGCCGTTTTGGCGGGTGCAAGAGTCGATGTGCAACCCACCGGCGCATCCGCAGTGACGAACGGACAAGGAGAGTTCAATATCGCCGACCTGCCATCGGGCGAGTACACACTGACCGTGCACTACGTCGGATTCTCTACGTATTCAACCAAAGTCACAGTCGCTGGCGGGCAGTTTGTGCGTGCCGACGCCAAGCTGCAGGTCGCAAGCAAGAACGAAGAAATTATGGTTTACGCCGAACGCGCCCACGGCGAAGCCGAGGCGATCAATCGCCAGCGCGAGTCCGACAACATTCTGCAAGTGCTCCCGGTTGATGTCATCACCAGCCTGCCGAACACAAACATTGCCGATGCTGTCGGCCGGTTGCCCAGTGTCACGCTCGAACGCGACGAGGGGGAAGGCAAGTACATTCAAATTCGGGGCGCCGAGCCGCGTTATAACAATGTAACTATTAATGGAGTGGAAGTCCCCTCGCCTGAGGGCGACGTGCGACAGATCAAACTTGATGTGATCCCAGCGAATCTCATCGATTCCGTAGAAATGAATAAGACTCTCTCGGCAAGCCAGAATGCCGGAGCCATTGGCGGATCTGTGGATCTAGTCACGAAAACTGCTGGAGAGCGACCAACGCTTTATCTCAATGGTCTGGGTGGTTACACACCAATATTGAACGGACGTTCGTTGAGTGAGTTCGATGGCACAGTTGGACAGCGTTTCGGCTCAAGCAAGAAGCTCGGAGTTTTGTTCGGCGGCAGTTACGACTGGAATGGAAGAGGTATTGACGATGTGGAGCCGGTGCCGTGGGTCTTGGGCTGCGG
>WNFY01023333.1_pt1 | contig 10997 bp, 8 predicted proteins | sample 5400091 | NCBI WGS metagenome assembly WNFY01 (sample SAMN13153364, study PRJNA577476) | soil metagenome | isolation source: 60 cm soil or saprolite under grassland replicate 1 | place: USA:California | collected 2016-06-15
ACTATCGATTCGATACGCTGGTGCAGCGCTTCCGTGAAATGGCGTTCGTGACGCGCGGCGTGACGATCCGTTTTGTAGATGAGCGCGCCGACCGCGAGATGACCTTCTACTTCGAAGGCGGACTTACTTCCTTTGTTCGATATTTGGATCGTAATCGCGAGAATCTGCATTCTGTGGTGCATGTTGAAAAGGAGATCGAGAATATCGGTATCGAGGCCGCCATTCAGTACACAGATTCCTATACGGAATCTGTGTACTCGTTTGCTAACACCATCAATACCATTGACGGTGGGACACATCTCACCGGTTTGCGTTCATCCATCACGCGTGTGATCAACGATTATGCACGCAAGAATGGACTGCTAAAGGAAGCTGACCCGAACTTCGCTGGTGATGACACCCGAGAAGGGTTGACAGCCATCGTTTCGGTTAAACATCCGAACCCGCAGTTCGAGTCACAGACCAAGGTCAAGTTGATGAACCCCGAAGCGCAGACCTATGTTACTCAGGTGGTGGGTGAAGCCTTTGGTACATTTCTGGAGGAAAACCCACAGGCGGCGAAAGCGATCATTGCCAAGTGTCTCACCTCTGCTCGTGCACGAGACGCGGCGCGCAAGGCACGTGACCTGATCATCCGCAAGTCGGCGCTCGAATCGTTGACCCTGCCTGGTAAGCTGGCGGATTGTTCCGAACGCGATTCTTCGAAGACCGAACTCTATATCGTGGAAGGTGACTCGGCCGGCGGCTCTGCCAAGCAGGGACGCGACCGTCATTTCCAGGCGATCCTGCCTCTGCGCGGAAAGATCCTCAATACAGAGCGAGCCCGTCTTGACAAAATACTGGGTAACAACGAAGTGCGCTCTCTCATCTCAGCATTGGGTACTGGTATTGGTGAAGATTTTAATTTGGAAGGTCTTCGCTACGGTCGCATTATTATCATGACCGACGCGGACGTGGACGGTAGTCATATTCGCACATTACTGTTGACATTCTTCTTCCGCTATATGGCGCAGTTGATCGAAGATGGTCACCTGTATATTGCTCAGCCGCCACTCTACCGTATCGCATTTAAGAATCAAGTCAAGTATGTGTACAGCGATAAGGAAAAGGACAAACTGGTCAAGGAGCTTGGTGAAAAAGCAAGCCTGCAACGCTACAAAGGCTTGGGCGAAATGAACCCCACCCAGCTTTGGGAGACCACGATGAATCCCGAGAACAGGACGTTGCTCCTCGTCACGGTGGACGACGCAGCTGAGTCAGACCGCACCTTCGACATGCTGATGGGCGATGCGGTGGATCCACGCCGTAAGTTCATTCAGACGCACGCAAAAGCCGTCCGGAATCTCGATATTTAGCAATTAACCTCCCGCAGGTTCGAAACCTGCGGGAGGTTTCTATTTAACGTGCCTTACTTCTTTGTTATGTTTGTTATGAAAGTACCATAGTTGTGCAGGGGGCATGTAGAGTAAAATGCCTTAAGAATTCGCTATGGAAACCACATCCTCCGGTATCACGGTCCAAAGCAATCGCCTCAGTACAGTCATTAATACGCTGACGCAATCGCTTGTCTTGCTCTATCAGGCAATTGCGGTAGTTGTTTTTGTGGGGTCATTAATTTCTGCATATGCCTGGCTGAAGAATCCATTCATCGGCGGATTTTTCGAGCAGACGATGGTGATCAACGAATCGGTCACGCGCCAGGCAGGAAAACAGTGGGCGTTACAAACGAGTGGTTTTCGGCTTGGCGATCGCCTGGTTTCTGTGGCGGGGTATCCGATTTCAGATGCGAGTGATTTGCGAAAAATACTCGAATCACTGCAGGCGGGGCAGACCGTAAAAGTTGTGATGCGCACGCTGGATGGGGACACCAAGGAAGCCGATATTACCTTACAACATCTGGCGTTCATCGATCAGATCTCTTATTTTGTCATCCCGGCCTTTTTGAGTCTCGTCTTTCTGATCCTCAGCTTATGGATCTTTGGCTTGCGGCGCACAGAAGCTGCCGGTCGTACGTTTTCTGTGTTGACTACTTCTCTTTCCATTGCTGTAGGTACTTTGTTCGATCTCTATACTTCCCATTATTTCAGCTATGTGTGGACGACGGCAGTTGCGCTGGCAGGCGGTGCCCTGGTCGGATTGGGAATCGTATTTCCGCAAGAGATGCGCGTTTTATACCGCCGTCCCTATCTACGTTGGATTGGGTTTGCAGCAGCAATTGTATTAACTCTCAACGCATTTCGCGTGTTGTATGATTTTCAAAATCCCATTGCCTACATTGTTGCATGGCGGGATATTTATGTGTTTGTCGGTATTTCAGGCTTGTTCTATTTCGGCACGTTGACGTACCGCGCCCTTTTCTCGCTTTCACCAGTTGTCAAGAATCAGGCTCGCACCATCCTGTTCGGCGCGGTGTTGGCGTTTGGTCCAATGGTTGCCTGGCTTCTATACACTTCCATTAAAGCAAAACTGGCACCTGCACAATCGACTCCGTTCAACCCTTTGTTCTTTGTCCCGCTGATCATCTTCCCCGTCGTCAACGGATATGTGATCCTGCGCTTCCGGCTCTTGCGGACCGATTACTGGTTGCGCCAGGGGATGGTGTATTCGCTGCTGACGATTTTTGTCATCGCCGCGTATGGATTGCTTGTGAGCGGATTGGGTTTGATCTTTTCGATTGCCATGCCATCCAATAATCCATATTTGATCGGTGGCCTGGTCTTTTTGATCGCGGTCTTTCTCGATCCTATACGGACATGGTTGCAATCCTTGATTGATAGTATTTTCTTCCGTGGGCAACGCGCCTATGAAGAACGACTCCCGCTTTGCTTCCGGCAGCCCACTGGTGCAATATTTTCAAAAAGAATCGATTCCGCTTTATCTGGATATGATTAATCCGTCGCCGCTCGTGCGAGGGGATGAAGCACGTCTTTCTTTGCTGGGAGCGCGCCTTTTTGTCGCTTTGCCCGGTGAAGAACGTCCCGTTGGCTGGCTGGCTTTAGGAGCACCTCGCTCTGGCAATGCTTATGCCCCGCGTGACCTGGATTTCCTCAATAACCTGGCAGACCAGGCATCGGTTGCCATTGCCCGCCTCCAAACCGTCGCCGACCTGGAACGGCGTGTGCAGGAAATGAACGCGTTGACGCGCGTCTCGCAGGGTGTGAACGTAACTCTCACCTTTGATGACATTTTAGAATTGATCTTTGCGCAGGCGACGCAAATCATCCCATCCTCGCTCTTTCATATTACGCTCTATAGCAAAGCCGCGAATTATTTTTATTATGGCTTCCGTGTGGACGATAATGAACGCCTCACCAACCGCGAGAATCAGCCACTTCCGCCCAGCCTCGGTCTGGGACAGGAGATCATTCGCAAAGGCCGCCCAATTCTCACACAGGATTATTTGCGTGAGTGTCAGCAACGCAACATCACGCCGTCTGCTACAGGCATCTATGCATGGATGGGTGTGCCGCTAAATTCAGGAGCAGAAACCATCGGTGCCTTAAGTGTTGGAAGTCGCGATGCGACGGTCATTTATACCCGCGCTCAATTGGATCTCTTACAGGCAATCGCAGATCAGACCGTGGGCGCGATCGTCAAAGCACGCCTTTTACAGGAGACACAGCAACGCGCTCACCAGCTTGCCACGCTGAATGAAATTACAAGGCAGCTCACCTCCACGTTGGAACAAGAACCACTCCTTCGGAATATTTTGGAGAATGCGGTCAATATTTTGAATTGCGAGGCTGGAACATTGTTCCTCATGGATGAACAAACGGGAGACCTGGTCTTCCGGGTCACGGCGGGACCTGTTGCCAGCAATCTGCTTGGTCAGCGGCTTGCGGCCGGGTCGGGGATTGCCGGACGGGCTGTGCAGACCCGTGCTCCGGTGATTGAGAACGATGGTCAGCGCTCTATGACCCGTTCTGAAAACTTCGACAGACAAACAGGCTTCATATCGCGGTCATTTCTGGCTGTCCCGATGCAGATCAAGGATCGCATCCTTGGCGTCATTGAAGTCATTAATCGTCGCGATGGTCTGCCTTTTGTCGAGGATGATCAGAACTTACTCACTGCTTTTGCAGGTCAGGCAGCGGTTGCCATGGAAAATGCCCGCTTGCTTGCATTGACAGATCAAGAGCTTGCCGAAAGAGTGGAAGAACTGCAAGTGATGGGTCGTATTGTGCGTGAATTGAATGCCAGCCTCGAAGTAAACCGCGCCATGCGAACTACCCTGGAATGGGCGATGCGCCGTTCCAACGCGGAGGCCGGCTTGATCGGCATGATCGAAGAAGATCATCTCCGCTTGATTGCACAGCAGGGATATGACGATGTGCTTCCTCCAGAAGAATCGCACATGCCTCTGGTATTGCCTGCCATTAAATCCGCGATCGAGAGCGGACAACCGAATCAAGTTTCTCTTGTTGGCAACGGATCCAAAGGTATTCTGCCCACTGCCCATCAGCAGATCATTATTCCGATACGTCGTGAAGCCAGGGTGATTGGTTTGCTCCTGCTCGAAAGCACCAGTGACTCACAAGGTAACCTCGCGTTTCTGAATCAACTGAGTGATAGCGCAGCGATCGCAATTGCGAATGCCCAGCTTTATGATGAGGTGCAGCGCGCCAACCTGGCGAAGAGTGAATTCGTTTCCTTTGTGGCGCATGAATTGAAGAACCCAATGACATCCATCAAGGGCTATACCGAATTACTCGCCGCCGGATCGGTTGGTACGATCAATGAGATGCAATCCAACTTCCTTGGCACGATTCGTTCCAACGTCGAGCGTATGTCGACTCTGGTTTCGGACCTCAACGACAATGCCAAGATCGAAGCGGGGCGATTGCGCCTGGAATATAAACCTGCCGATGTAAAAGATATCGTCGAGGATGTGATTCGCTCCACGAAACGTCAGGTGGAGGATAAACGCCAAAGTGCTGAACTAGAACTGCCTGCTCAATTACCGCAGGTCTGGGCGGACCGCATTCGCGTGGGACAGGTGCTGGTCAATTTGGTCAGTAACGCCCATAAGTACACACCTGAAGGCGGAAAGATTATTATCGGCGCCGAAGCAACATCGAACCAGTGGGATCCGGAAGGCGCAAAAAATGTAGTGCATCTTTGGGTGAAAGACAATGGAATCGGCATCAGCTTTGAAGATCAGGCAAAGATCTTCCAGCGCTTCTTCCGCTCTGAAGATTCGAAAGCTCGTGAAGCTCCCGGAACCGGTTTGGGCCTGAACATCACGAAGAGCCTTGTTGAGATGCAGGGTGGGCGCATCTGGTTCGATAGCGAGTTCCGCAAAGGCACAACATTCCACTTTACAATTCCGGTCGCTGAAGGATGATGAAATGACCCTCACAGTTGCCATTGGAAATGCGCAGGAGTTGAACGGCCGCGAAGCGGGGTTGCAGGCAACACACCAGGCGCTGAATCGACTCGATACGGGCGCGCCAGCCTTTGGCTTGGTCATTGCTTCACAACAATATCAGGCGCGCGAAGTCGTCAGTGGAGTCTCCAGTCTCCTGGGCGATACGCCACTCATTGGCTTTAGCAGTCCTGCCGGACTCACGATGCATGGTTTGCATCCCAATTCAGTCATCGTTGTCTTGCTCGGTGGCGATATTCAGGCGGAGACGCGTTGGATGCCAGGTTACGCCCAAAGCGGACGCGATACGGGCGCGCAACTTGCCCGGCAAGCCACAGAACAAAGCGATACACGCGCCTTACTCTTTTTTGCCGATGGGTTCAATGGCGATGCAGATCAATTATGCAACGCACTTGGCAACGGATCTTATCCGCTTGCGGGTGCTCTCTCCTCCGGGGATTTACATACCGGTCATTCCTACCAGATTGCGGGTCCACAAACCGGAAGTGGCGCCCTGGCTGCTGCATTGTTGCGCGGCGATTTTCGTGTGGGAGTCGGGGCTGCCCACGGATGGAATCCCGTTGGAAGCCAATTCCGTGTGACGCGTTCGCGCGGCTTTTGGCTGCGCACCCTGGATGGTCGTCCGGCATCCGAGACCTATGCTCAGTTATTTGGTTATCCGGCGCGCGATTGGGCATTTCCGCCATTGAGTCATTTAGCGCGGCTCTATCCGCTTGGCATAGAGCAAGGGTGCTGCCCAACAGGCTGCCCAACAAGCCCTCCAGCAGTTGGAGGGAAGGAAGCCAGTCTTCGCTTTAGTCCTTGTGGATATAGCCTGGGAGATGTTGCTCAAATCTCATCCCGGCTCTGAGATCTCTGCTGTGCAAGATATCCTCGGCGAGGAAGTCCCCATTGCCGGTGGATACACACTCGGGCAAATTGTCCGCCATAAGGAATCGAGACTTTCGCAATTGCTCAATCAACATATTGTTGTCGTTGCGTTTGCCGAAGCATGAACTACACTAGCCGCCGTGACCGGCGGCTTTTCATTTGGAACGATTCGTGCCATGTAAGAGTCTTACAACTTGAAAAGACTGCTCCAGGGTGGCGTTTTGCAAAATGATAAAAGATATATAATGACAACGAGGAGAGCAAAATGAATACCCAAAAACTTTCCAGCCTATTGATCGTGCTAACTTTGTTTGCTGTCATATTATCAGCATGTGCATCAGCCACTCCCGCGCCCTCGACTCCAACGCCACTCATTTTTGTTACTTCAACAGCGCTGTTCAACCCAAATAACACCGCAGTACCATTCGTCAGCCCTACGCCGGCAGTGAGTGATTTCACTGCAATTCCCGGGTTGACATCCACAACGGCGCCCTCCTCGGCAACGAATATTTGTACAGATCCACAAGCGACCGCGCTGATCGACTCGCTTAAGAAAGCGGTGACCAGTGCGGATGGCCAGCTCCTGGCTTTGCTCGTCAGCCCAACGGATGGCATGGATGTGGCATTCTTCCATAATGGCAATGTGATCAACTATGATCAATCCCATGCCAAATTCCTGTTTGAAACAACATACCAGGCCAACTGGGGCAATGAACCAGGAAGCGGCGCGGAGAAGGATGGCTCCTTTCATGATGTGGTTATCCCAGAACTAGTGAAGATATTCAACCAGCCGTATACTCTGCACTGCAATGAACTCAAATATGGCGGTGCAAGTTATCCGGTGACTTTCCCCTATAAGAAAGATTTTTATTCGATTTATTATCCGGGCACCGATGCCAATGGCAACATGGATTGGCGCACCTGGGTCGCAGGGATAGAGTATGCCAATGGAAAACCTTATTTATATGCTTTGAGGCAATATTTCTGGGAGCCATAAAGTTTTAGGTGACATTCATTTCAAGAGTGACTGTCACCTATAAGTGGCTTTTATTCTCTATAGATTAGCCAGAACTAAATCGATTGCCAGCAGAAATTCTGCTGGCTTTTTTAATGTAAGAAAAAATAGGGTTAGGTGTACTATATAAAGGGTTATTGCAAGTTCTTGCAATAAGAGTCAAATTATGTCCTGTGCCTCTGATTATGCTCCCCAACTCCGCGCCCGCGGATTTCGAATGACGTCTCAGCGAATGGCGATTCTGCATGTCCTCCATCACGCAGGGACGCATCTTTCGCCAAGTGAAATCTATCAACAGGCGCGGCGCGAACTGCCAGGTCTTACCGAACCGACTGTATATCGTACATTGGATTTCCTCGCCGAAAACGGACTGGTTCGTTCCTCGCAGTCCGGGAGCCGTCACGTCAGATATCAGATCGCAAAAGATGATCATCATCATGTGATCTGCCGCGTCTGTGGCGGTGAAATCGAAGTGGAACATCAGTTGCTCGAGAGCCTATATCGACAATTAGAATCAGCCAGTGGCTACGTGCGTATTGATAGTCATATCACGTTCTTTGGCGTGTGTCCGCAATGTCAAAAGACCAATTTATAGGAATTTTGAAATGAAAACCATTCGTGTTTTGTTTATTCTATTTATATTTCCTTTATTTTTGGTTAGCTGTGCAGCAGCTGGCGCGACTCAAAATGGCAAATTGAATGTGATTGCCACGGTATCTCCGATTACCAATATCATCTATAACATTGGCGGCGACCGCATAAACGTTTCGGGAATTGTTCCGGAAGGTGTGAACTCACACACTTTCGAACCAGCCCCATCTGATGCAGTCAAACTGGCGCGCGCCGATTTGATCTTTGTCAACGGCCTTCATCTCGAAGACCCGACTGTCAAACTGGCGGAAGCGAACAAGAAATCGGGGGCAGAAATTGTTTCCCTTGGTGAGCAAACGATCACACCCGATCAGTATATTTATGATTTTTCTTTTCCGAAGTCCGAGGGCAATCCTAATCCGCATTTGTGGATGAATCCAATGAATGCATTGCGCTATGGGGAAATTGCACGTGATACGCTGGCGCGGCGTGACCCGGGCAATGCAGATTATTACAATCAAAATTATGCTGCCTTCAAAATACGCATCGAAGCGTTAGATGAGGTTATTAAAACAACTATCAATAGCATCCCTGAGAATAACCGCAAACTGCTAACGTATCACGACTCGTTCGCATATTTTGCACCGCGCTATGGAATGACCGTTATTGGCGCGATCCAACCTTCGGATTTTGCTGAACCTTCTGCAAAAGATGTGGCTAACTTGATCACACAGATCAAACAGGAAAAAGTTCCGGCAGTATTTGGATCAGAAGTTTTTCCATCTCCAATACTGGAACAGATTGCCAAAGAATCGGGCGCAAAATACGTGAGTGACTTGCGCGATGATGATCTGCCCGGCACACCTGGTGAAGCAAAACATTCCTACATCGGATTAATGGTGGAGGACGTTCGGATTATGGCGGAGGTCCTCGGTGGAGATCCGTCCCTGATTGCCAACTTTGATGTTTCCAACGTTCCTGGCAAAGACCAAACTGTGAATCAGAGTCAATAGAGAATTTCATGGAACCTTTGCTTGAATTGAAGAAAGTTTCTTTTGGATATAGTGCGATGCCTGTATTGGAGAATGTCAATCTCCATTTGCATCGCGGGCAATTCGCCGCGTTGGTCGGTCCAAGTGGTGCGGGCAAGACCACATTGCTGAAACTTATTCTTGGCACATTACAGCCAACGCATGGAGATATATACACTCACGGCGAGGTCTTGTGGAACGGGCATTCACCGCGTATAGGGTATGTGCCTCAGTTGGAAACAGTGGATTGGAACTTTCCGGTAACGGTTGAGCAGGCAGTCTGGATGGGGCAGATCGGGAACAAAAATCCCTGGCCGTGGATGAACGCCAAAGAACGGAAACAGGTCCAAGCGACATTGGAACGGCTAGGAATCGCAGCTCTGGCGCAGCGACACATTCGTAATCTATCGGGCGGTCAGCAGCAACGCGTCTTTCTGGCGCGGGCATTGATATCGAAACCTGATTTGTTGGTTCTGGATGAGCCAACCGTTGGACTGGATATTCAAACTGCCGAGATGATCCTTGTGCTATTGGCTGAACTGAATCGTCAGGGTCTTACCCTGTTGATGACAACGCACGATCTGAATGCCGCCGCCGCTCATTTGCCCTGGGTGATTTGCTTGAATCAAAAAGTGGTGGCACAGGGCGCTCCGGAGGAGATATTTACGGAGGCTATTCTAAGTGAAACATATCGCGGAGATATGCTTATCTTTCGCCATAATGGCATGATGTTCATCCAACAGAAACCGCATGATCATACCTATAAAGACCTGGTCCCAGAGCCTATACCGGGTGAAGTCCCACACGCAAATCTATAGAGGTTGTCCATATGGATATTCTTCTTGAGCCTTTTCAATTTGAATTTTTTCGCAATGGGGTCGTAGTATCCTTACTGGTCGGCGCGTTGTGCGGGCTGATCGGTGTTTATATTGTCTTGCGCGGCATGAGCTATATTGGTCACGGGCTTTCACACGCTATTTTTGGGGGTGCGGTCGTGACCTATGTCATGGCATGGAACTTTTATGTGGGCGCGGGTCTCTGGGGATTCCTCGCGGCGGTGCTGATCAATCAAACCGTGCGGCGTACACGCATCTCTGCCGATGCCGCTATCGGTGTGGTGACAACGGCCAGTTTTGCTATTGGCGTCGCATTGATCAGTCGTTATCGCCACTTCACGCGCTCCTTCGATGCGGCGTTATTCGGTAACATTCTCGGCGTGACAGGGCAGGATGTGCTAGTGGTTGCAGCCGTTACTCTCATCGTCATGCTTATTATTTTCTTTATGTATAAGCAGTTACTCTTCACCACCTTCAATACGGAGGTGGCACAGGTTTATGGCGTCAAAACCGAATGGGTGGATACGCTTTTCTCTCTGGCGCTGGCGGCAGCATTGATTGCCTCGATGCAAATCCTGGGCGTGACGCTGATCGCTGCGGCACTTGTCATCCCAGCCATCACGGCTCGTTTGCTAACGGATAGCTTTAACCGCATGATCATTCTCTCCACAATCACGGGAATGCTGACCAACCTGATTGGGATGTATTTGAGTTATTACATTGATGTCGCCTCCGGCGCGACGATTGTGCTTGTCCAGGCAACAGTCTTTGGTATTGCGCTTTTCGCCAGCGTCGCGCAAAAGCGAGCGGCGCGCCGGCTATCTCATACTCATATTTAGTTTTGAAGGGGAGTTTTGTCTCACGCGCGACAATTTGCCGGTCATCCGTGCAATGGTGGGACTCGTATTCCAAAACCCCGACGACCAACTCTTCTCTCCGACGGTATTTTAGGACGTTGCCTTTGGTCCGCTGCACATGGGACTGCCTGAAGAGGAAGTGATCGCCCGCGTCGAGAAGGCCCTCGAAGCCGTGCGCATGTCGGTGTATCGCGATCGTTTATCACATCACCTGAGTGTAGGGGAGAAGAAACGGATTGCCATCGCGACCGTCCTTTCGATGGACCCAAAAATTCTGATCCTTGATGAACCCAGTGCAGGCCTCGACCCGCGCGCCCGACGAACACTGATCAATTTATTGCGGGAACTTCCTATCACTATGATGATCTCCACCCATGACATGGCAATGGTCAAGGAACTTTTCCCGCGTAC
>WNFY01008133.1_pt1 | contig 10994 bp, 9 predicted proteins | sample 5400091 | NCBI WGS metagenome assembly WNFY01 (sample SAMN13153364, study PRJNA577476) | soil metagenome | isolation source: 60 cm soil or saprolite under grassland replicate 1 | place: USA:California | collected 2016-06-15
AAATGTCGGAGCGGACATCTGTATGCACGTCACTACCGCCATATTGTTCGAGAGGCGTGTATAGGGCAGTCCCCTGTCCCTGGATGATGGTGATCGTAACTTCCTCAGGCGCCAAAATTTTCACCAAACCAAAATCTACAAGTTTGATCAACCCATTGGGCATGAGCTTTAGATTGCTGGGTTTGATATCGCGGTGGACAATGGGCGGTTCCTGTGCATGGAGAAATGCAAGCGCGCTTGCAAGTTGATCTGCCCAGGAGAGCACATCTTTTTCCAGCAGGAAGGTTTTGTCACGGCGTGCTTCGATCATCAGCGTCCGCAAATCCTTGCCGGGCACATAATCCATCACGAGATAATCGCGAGGACCGTTGGAAAAGAAATCGGAAACTTTGGGAAGATTGGGATGATCGAGACGCGCGAGCACAGTTGCCTCGCGCAGGAATTGGTCGCGGGCTTCTTCTCTGATATTTTCTGGGAGAGCGCGATCGTACTCGACTTCCTTCAACGCACACTGGCGGCCCTTGAGGCGAGCATCTTCCGCAAGATAAATGGATCCCATACCGCCCTGGCCAATGCGTTCGCGGATCTTATAACGACCTCGCAATACCTCCCCACTTTTGAGAGGCGGGAGCAATCTTCTCCTTTTACTATGCACGTTTCAGAACAGGATTCATTCGGCGTTGTTCTGCACTGAAACACATCTTTACGATTTGTTTAGCAAATCGTATATAATTATAATATACTCCCATTAAGGCTGTATCATAATCACTCGCATGAGACTTTCATGAATAAATCGCTGGAAGAATATCCATTGCTGGTAGCTCAGGAGGGACCGCTCAAAGGTCAGCGTTGGCCTATTAACCAAACCCTTGTACTGGGACGTGAAACTTCGTGCGATGTGGTGGTGGCAGACCGTCAGATTTCACGCTATCACGCGCGCCTTACGCCAACACCTGAAGGGGTTATTCTGGAAGACCTGGGAAGCAAAAACGGAACTCATCATAACGGCATGCCACTCGCGGGTCCGGTTGTTTTACAGGATGGCGATCTGGTATCCGTGGCGCTGGCACAACAATTCCTTTTCCTAACATCTGATGCTACCATGCCGCTTCTGGAAGGTGCAGGTCACGTTGGACGCCTGATGATGGATCAGAAATCACGCCGTGTCTGGGTGAATCAGCAGCAACTGGTGCCACCGCTTTCGGCGCAACAATTCAAGATGCTCTGGTTGCTTTACGAAAGCCAAGGCCAGGTTGTCACTCGCCCCGATTTGGTAGCAGCCGTGTGGGGAGACGAGCAATCTGCCGGAGTCTCCGACCAGGCTCTCGACGCGTTGATCCGTCGCTTGCGAGACCGCCTTGCCGCGCTCGACCCTACACATCAATATATTTCTACCGTGCGCGGACATGGCGTCCGGTTGGACAATCCATCTACCTAAAGAATAGAATCTTCTTGGCTCTTGCCTCCTGCCTCATCGCAGGAGGTTTTGTTTTAATCCCCACGTTACGGTAGGGGCGACCCATGCAAGGTTAATCAAGACACATCCAAGCAATGCGTCAGCGCCTGAGTTCGTCGTCGAGCGTGTTAACAGTCCGCCCCCACGTTTTGAGGGAATCCGTAACTTTTCTCCATGCTTAGCGACTATCCAGTTATGAACCCTGAATTTATTTTGGGAGCAAGGATGCTGTTGATAGACAGTAGTCAAATCTATGAACGAATTGGGACTTTTCCGCTTTAGCCCGGGGTGGCTTGTACAACAGTTTTTAGCTATTGATTCCTGGAATGATATACTTAATGTGAATTCTAGAGAAATAATTACCACACCCACGCCGGGGGGCGCAATTCTCATGACGGATTTTAATGAACAACGAGCGCTCGATGGATTGCAAAAGTTTGATTACCAGTCCATTGGAGCCATCTATGATCGATATTTCCCCGAGCTATATCGCTATGTACGATATCGCATCAGCGATGAAACGATCGCGGAAGATATTGCCAGTGACGTGTTTGTGCGTCTGATGGAAGCGCCAGCGTCCATTCTGAGGTGGATATACGCGAACAAAACCGTGCCATACAGATGGCGCTTGCACAACTGACGGCGGAGCAACAGCATGTACTTGCCCTGCGATTTGGAGATGGATACTCCCTGGAGGAGACGGCGGTAATTTTAAATAAGAACGCCAACGCCGTTAAAGCCCTCCAGTTTCGTGCCCTTGCCTCTCTGCAGCGATTTATTGGGGAGGTTATTTATGAGTGAGATTTACGAGATTTTGGAAATTTGTTTACAAGACATTGAAAAAGGCGCAAGCCTCGATTCTGTGCTCTTGCGTTATCCTGAACAGTCTGCGGAATTGCGTCCTGTGCTGGAAACGGCGATGAAAGCTATCCGAGTCCATGTGCCAGATCCTTCCTCAGAAGTCATTCATCGGAATCGCGCCAGGGTCTTACAACATGCCGCTGAACTGCGGGAAGCAAAAGTGCAATCCGTGCCAGCGCGGCGGCTCTGGTCCGTTCCGTTGCGAAGAGCGTTGGTGACGCTCGTTGTCATTGTCGCCCTCCTTATGAGTAGCACGAGCCTTGTGCGCGCCGCCTCGACAACTTTGCCTGGCGATCAACTATATCCTGTGAAGCGCACATGGGAGGATGTCCTTGTCACAATCACGTTCAATATGCAATCTCGCAATGCGCTGGAGGTTGAACATGAGAATGAACGCTTGAATGAGCTAAACGAACTCTTTGTAAAGGGACGTTCTGCACAAGTGGATTTCTCGGGAGTGGTCACGCGTCAAAATGGGGAGCTGTGGCTGATCGCCGGAATTCCGGTTGCGGTCTCTGCTCAGACGGATCTCTCGAATCAAACGATTGCAATTGGCAATGCCGTCCATGTGATTGGGACTACACAAAAAGATGGAGCCGTCCAAGCGGAAAAGATCGAATTACTTTCCAGTGGCGTGCCGTTGCCGCAAGTAAGCGATGATGACTCTTCAGGGATTGAGCATGAAAACTCCGCACCATCGAATCAGTCCGGTGAGGATACCTCCAATGGCGAATCGCCGAATGTCAATATGACGCAAGCTCCAGAATCGGAGTCAAGATCACCGTCTACTTCTGAACGCACGATTCAGTCGGTGAGTGGTGTTGTCCAATCCATCAATGGCAACATCGTGGTCGTCAATGGACAGATCATGAATGTGAGCACGGCCGAGGAAATCAAAGGTACACCAAAGGTGGGCGCCGCGGTCAAAGTGGAAGGTTATTACGATGCGAATGGGCTCTTCATCGTGACCAAAATCGATTTTAGCAGCGGTGATTCCGGTGGTGAAAGCACATCTGGATCGAATAATCACAACAATGATTCTGGTAGTAACGATAGTGGAAGCAACTCCAGCGGCGGCGATACCCACGGAGACGATGGTGGCGGCTCGGGCGGAGATGATAGTGGGAGTTCTGCTGGCGGTGACTAAAAATAACTGCGGAGGCTATAGCCTCCGCAGTATTGTTTAAAGGTCTCGAAGCCGCTATAAGAAAGCTCGAATGAATCCAAACAGTAGCAAAAGAAATGGAATCGCCAAACTCAGACCATTCAGAATCAATCCAAGAATAATGAAGCGGCTGCTGGCTTGCGGCCTCTTGTTCAACGCAAGCGCTGTGAGGAGTCCCGGAATCGCAAGCCCTAAAACAATGATGCAGAAGAAAGGCAGGCCCCAGATGATGTCACTGTCGCCTTTGCGGAATGGCGGCAATTCCATGAGTGCTAGAAATACAAAGAGCTCTATGCCTATTGCCAGAAACCCAGTCACGAATGAAAAATATTTCTTCATCCAGGTTTACCACTATGAAATAAAGGTTGGCATCAATCCAGCGCTTCGGTTGAGATGGTTTGGTCCTCTTCTACCGTCATCACATCCTTTCGGGAAAAGACACTTAAAAAGCGCAGCCCACAGGCAACCAGAGCGATACCAATGCCGCTATAGAAAAACGCAATCGTCCAGTTCGGGACAATATGAGCAAGGCGGAGCCATCTGCCACCCGCCATCATGACTACCATAACAACATAGGAAGAGGTGTCAAAGAAATTCCAAAAAGGCAATTTCTGTTCGGATCTCGCACGAATCCGCTCGGTGTGTTTGACCACTAATCTTGAGAAGATCAGGAAGTAAAAGATCAAAAAAACCAGCCCGGCTAAGGGGTAGAGAACAAGTTGAGTAACCCCGAGCTTCCAAAGCAAAGGCAATCCAATTCCACTTACCATTGTGCCAGCAGCACACCAAACGAAACCAGCAATAAGCACGAGTCGATTCTTGGGGATAACAATAAGGTCCATAGTTTGATTAACTCCTTCGTCCAGAAATCATGGTTTGCACGCTTACCAATGATAATTCCTAACTTGTAAAAAAGTATTCTCACTCACCTTACAAGGACTGTCGAATGTTTGGCATTCGCGAAGCACCCTGATGAGGGATGCTGGGGAGAGCAAGGCCTGGAAATAGAAATTTGCCACAACTCAAAACCATCTTCCTTGTAAGAAGACTTAAAATCGAGTACATTTAGCCTCTAGCACGTTCGTTCTAATTCGCTCTCACCGCCAGCCCCTTTCCCAGAATGGGAGAGGGACACAAAGGGCGGGGTGAGGGCCTTGGAGAGAATTTATGACCGACTCACGTTTTTATCTCGGACGCGCCTACGATCCCAATACAAAGACTGTTACAAGCGAACCCGTCTATTATGATCCCGCCGATCTGACCACACACGCGGTCGTCACCGGTATGACCGGTTCTGGCAAAACGGGCTTATGTATCATGTTGTTGGAAGAAGCGGCGCTCGCCGGAATCCCGGCCATTATTATTGATCCCAAAGGCGACCTCACAAATTTATTGCTGCACTTCCCTGATCTTGTGCCGCAGGATTTCCAGCCATGGATTGATCCCGAAATGGCCAGACGTGCCGGCAAGACTCTCGATCAACTAGCGATGGATGCATCCACCTCCTGGAAAAATGGTTTACAGGAGTGGGGGATCCCTCCAGAACGTGTGCTTGCCCTCAAGAATGCCGCGCAGTTTGCAATCTTTACACCTGGTTCTGATGCGGGAATCCCGGTCAGTGTTTTATCTTCGCTCACCGCGCCGGCTTTGGCATGGAAAGAGAACCGTGAATCGTTGCGCGAGAAAATTTCGAGCACGGTCACTGCGCTCCTGGGATTAGTTGGCTATGAAGACATTGATCCGCTCCGTTCGCGCGAACATATTTTGCTGTCGAATATTTTTGAGAATGCCTGGAGTCAGGGCAAAGATGTTGAACTCACCGAATTGATTTTGCAGACGCAAACGCCTCCATTTGCGAAACTTGGTGCGTTCCCCGTGGATACGTTCTTCCCTGCCAAAGATCGCATGGAGCTGGCGATGGTTTTGAACAACATACTCGCCGCCCCTGCGTTTGAGACATGGCGCGAAGGTCAATCGCTGGATGTTCAAAAGTTATTATTCACCGATGATGGGCATCCGCGTCACAGCATTTTTTATCTTGCACATTTATCCGATGCGGAGCGCATGTTCTTCGTCACGCTTTTGTTCTCGGCAGTGGAATCCTGGATGCGAACCCAAAGCGGTGCATCCTCCTTGCGCGCTCTTTTGTACATGGATGAAATTTTTGGTTACCTGCCTCCGCAGCGCAATCCACCCTCGAAGCAGCCGTTGTTGCGTATGTTGAAAACGGCGCGCGCATTTGGTTTAGGATTATTGCTTGCCACACAAAATCCGGTGGATGTGGATTACAAAGCCCTTTCCAACGCGGGCACGTGGCTCATTGGTAAGCTTCAAACCGAGCAGGATAAAAATCGTTTGCTGGATGGACTGGAAAGTGCCTCGGGTGGTCTGCAACGAGGTGTGTTCGATAAATTGATCTCATCCCTGGGCAAGCGCGTTTTTGTTCTGCACAACATTCATGCATCAGAGCCTAAGCTCTTCCAATCTCGTTGGGCGATGAATTTTCTTGCGGGACCTTTGACGCGCGCTCAAATCCCTGCCTTGAATCAATTAGTCGGAGTGAAACAACTCGATCCAGCTGCAACGGATCTGAGCGCGACCCAGCCGAGCAAACCTCTTGCGGCGACCGTACTCAGCGGTTCCATCGCGGACCTCGATTCGCCGACCGTTATGGCGACCGCTCCCATCCCGCGCGCGACGCCACCCAAAGTGACTATCGATGGAAGTATCACCAAGCCTCCGATCCCAGCATGGATCAAAGAATATTATCTGCCACAAAATTACAGCCTACCAGAAGCCTTCTCTGCGGCGCGGCAGACTATGCCTCCTGAAGTGGCAATGCAAGGAGTGATCTATCGTCCATCTTTATTGGCATCTGCACGCGTTCGAATCCTGGACCGCAAGCTTGGCGTGGATAGTGAGATCGTTCGCACCGCGTTGGTGAATGCACCTGAAAAACGCGGCACTATCCGCTGGGAGGATTATCTTTACAACGGTCCATCTCTTGATGATACGGATACGACTTCTGTTCCTTCGGCTCGCTTCGGCACGATTGATACACCATTGAACGATACCAAGTTGATGACCGCCCTGCAAAAAGATTTTACCGACTGGGTGTATCGAACTTCAGCGGTCAAAACGCGTGCGAATCAAGTATTGAAGGTTTACGCAGGTCCCGATGTCAGCCAGGCGGAATTTATGAAAGCCTGTGCGGATGCCGCTCGCGAGGCGCGCGATGCTGAGATTGAGAAGAAGACCGCAGTGATGGATCGTCAGATCAAGGCACTTGAAGATAAACTTGATCGCGAAGAACGTGAGCTGGAAAGAGATCAAAACGAGCTTGCCGGTCGAAAACGAGAAGAGAATAGTAATTTGCTCGAGATTGGTGCGGGCGCCTTAGGGATTGGTCGCAAGAGAAGTATTACTTCTCAGTTTTCAAAGAATCGCCTTACCAGTAAGGCGAAGGCAGAAGTGAATGAATCGATTGAGGCGATCACACAATACAAGCAACAGATAGCCGATCTGCAAAAACGTCGTGAAGAGACAGTCGCGGAGCTCAACGCCAAATGGGGCGAGGTGGTCGGGAATACAAGTGAAATCACTGTCGCGCCGAAGAAATCGGACGTGTTCATCACATTATTTGGCGTTGCCTGGTTGCCGTATTACATTATCAAATCGAGTGCCGGAACAACGGAACTTCCAGCCTTTGGCGCGCAATAAAACAAATGTCGTTGCGAGAAGGGCGTTAGCCCGACGAAGCAATCTCCGTTTAAACAGTGAAATCCTATCGATAAGTTTACATCGCTTAAGCGGAGACTGCTTCGCCACTCCGTGGCTCGCAACGACATTCTTATTTAACTGGAACAAGTAAAACCAAAATTTCGTCTTATCCCAGTACTATTGGGTTCTCCCAATCTGAAAAAGCACATGACATGCTCATTCTGAGCTAAAGTCTGCTATTTTCCACAGGGTATAATCTTACGAACTAAATTTCGTTGTGAATGATCTTGCATCAGAAAAACTATGGCAACAATCTCTTATCCCTATCGAAGAATTCCTGTACTTCCACAAATTGTCGCGGCCTTGATGAGCGGCGTGATTTTATTTTTCGCGATCATCCTCGCCTGGGTGGTAGGATATCAACTTTTATATGCCGGTCGAATCTTTCCCGGCGTTTCTGTGGCAGGTGTGGATCTCTCGGGAATGAAGCCTTCCGATGCGGCTGTGAAATTGAGCCAGACGTTGTCATATCCGATCAATGGAAAGATCCTCTTTCGAACTGGTCAACAAGCCTGGATCGCAAGCCCGGCACAATTAGGCATGGTCTTCGATCCGTCCTCGAGTGCAATAACCGCTTACCATTTGGGAAGAAGCGGTAATCTGTTCAGCGCCTTATCGGGGCAGGTACGCGCGGCGGGCATGGGTGTGAAAATCGCTCCGGTGATTGTTTTTGATCAGCGCGTGGCATATAACTACTTGAGTCAAATCGCCTCGCAAGTCGATCAACCCAAGTCAGAAGGTACTCTTGTTCTCAACGGAACGGATATTGTTGCACAGCCGGGACAGGTGGGTCGTGAGTTGAAAATAGATGCGACGTTGATTTACCTCGGCGGACAATTGCAAACCTTTGCAGACGGAGAAGTGCCGCTTGTCGTACAGGAAATCCAGCCGCAGATCATGGACGTCAGCGCCCAGGCAGATATGGCGCGACAAGTGTTGAGCCAGCCACTTACGCTGACAATCTCTAACGCGGCGCCAGACGACCCGGCTCCCTATGTCTATAATCAGCAAGTGCTTTCGCAGTTGTTGGGTGTGCAACGAACCGAGAACGGTGTGCAGGTTGCGTTGAATCAAACTGGCTTGCGTGATCTGCTTGTGCCTGTGAAGAATCAACTCGACCGAAAGCCCTCCGATGCGAAATTCACATTTAATGACGACACACGTCAATTGGATTTGATTTCAGAATCAAAAATCGGGCGCACGATGGATATTGAAGCCAGCATCAAAGCCATCAACGATGCATTATTCCGTGGCGAGCACAGCGTTCCTCTGGTGATCAATGAAACGCAACCGCGAGTTTCATCAACAGCAACAGCTCAAGATCTTGGCCTTACAGAACTGATCGCCTCAGAGACCTCTTACTTCTTTGGTTCGAGTGCTGAACGGATTCAAAATATCACTGCCGCGGCCTCGCAATTTCATGGTATTTTGGTGGCGCCCGGTGAAACGTTTTCAATGGGTGAACACATGGGCGACGTAAGTCTCGATAACGGATTCGCCGAAGCCCTGATCATCTATGGCGGACGTACGATCAAAGGCGTAGGCGGAGGCGTGTGCCAGGTCAGCACCACGTTATTCCGTACGGTGTTCAATGCCGGGTTCCCGGTTGTGGAGCGTACACCGCATGCTTATCGCGTTTCGTATTATGAAGAGACTTCCGGTGGCGGCGTGGATCCGCGACTCGCCGGTTTGGATGCGACGGTTTATTTCCCGCTTGTCGATTTCAAGTTTACAAACGACTCGCCATATTGGATTCTGATGGAAACCTATATTGGCAGCGGCTCCTTGACGTGGAAGTTCTATTCCACATCGGATGGGCGCTCTGTTACCTGGGACACTTCCGGTGTCACGAACGTTGTCCCTGCGCCTTCTCCAGTGTTTGAAGAAAATCCCGACTTGCGAAAGAATGAGATGAAGCAGGTCGATTGGGCGGCGAATGGCGCTGATGTAACGGTCACGCGCACAGTGTCGCGCAATGGAGCTGTTTTGTTCCAGGATCAATTCATTACACACTATCAACCCTGGCAGGCGGTCTGTCAGTATGGTCCTGATTCAAGAGACCCTAAAAAACTGGCAAACGACAAGAATCTCTGTCGTACCCCTGCGGCATAAAGTCATCGCGCTGAATGAAGCGGACGTATGTAGTCGAAGCGCAAATTCTTTGTTAACGTCACTCTTCGACTGTACTTCTCGAAGAGCACTCGTCGCTCCGCTCAGCGCGAGAGTACGTAGACATGGTAAAATTTTCTACTTAGGAAACGGAGAATAAATGGTTAGTGAAACTCTCATAGAAATTCTGCGCTGTCCCAATTGTGTGCGCACAACCGGCGGCGAACTCAAATATCATAAAAATGCCTGGTTTATCTGCCAGGACTGCGGACGAAAGTATCCTGTCGTGGACGACATACCTGTCATGTTGATCGAAGAAGGGGATAAGTGGGTTGGCACGTCCGAAAACGAATTGCCAGTCCCGCCACCTGCCAAGTAACGTGAGCACGCTCGAACAGCTGCTGGATGATCTGGTCAGTGGGGATGAAACGCGCGCAGAAGCTGCGATTCCTCAACTGATCGAAATGGATGACGCCGCAATTCCGGCACTCCTGGATTTAACAAAGTCTTCAGATATTGATGTTCGCTGGTGGGCATTGCGAGCTTTGGCATCTACGCCTCATTCTCGGACCGAATTGCTGGTCCCGTTTCTAAACGATGCCGCCCCAGAAGTACGCCAGTGTGCAGCGCTTGGGCTGGCGGTCAAAGCAGACGAAGAGGCGACCGAGCCTCTGGTCCGCGCACTGAGCGATAAAGATTCGATGACGAGCAGCCTGGCCGTTAATGCGCTCATCAAAATTGGAAATGCTGCCGTTCCATCCTTGATCGACGCGGTAAAGCGTCGCCCTGCGACCGAAGGAAGTGTCGAAGGGAACGGTGCGCAATCCCAACGCATCCATGCGCTACGCGCTTTGGCTGAAATTAAAGATCACCGCGCGATTCCCATCATGATGCAAGTTATGCAGGAGGATTCAGCCCTGCTGCAACACTGGGCGCAGGAAGGCTTGGAACGACTCGGTCTGGATATGGTATATATTAAACCTCTATGAACAAAATCAACTCTCTAAAGAACATCAAACTTGGACGTTTTTCACTATCGATTGGGCAAATTATCTTTTGGGGTATTGCCATTGCTGTAACAATTGGTGCCTTTTTCTTTTCGCGAGGTCTCATCACCTGTTGGACGCTGACCCCACTCGCTGGCACACCGCCGTCCAATTGTGGCACAGTCACAGGTGGGTTGACCGATCCCATAGTCAATGCGGAGGGGACCAAGGTTGCTCCTGTTGCCGATCTGCCTCCGACGGTTACCATTCCTGATAGCAATTTGCCGCCTGCCTGGGATGGTGGAAGCCGTATCACGGTCCTGATCGTCGGTCTTGATTATCGTGACTATTTGGCGAATGATGGTCCGCCGCGCTCCGATACTATGATTTTGCTGACGATCGACCCGTTGACGAAAACTGCCGGTATGCTTTCGATCCCGCGTGACATGTGGGTAAATATTCCCGGCTTTGGTTACAGCCGTATCAATACAGCTTATGCATCGGGTGAGGGAAGCAAACTTCCCGGCGGTGGACCTGAGCTGGCGAGAAAGACTGTTGAGCAGTTCATCGGTGTTCCAGTTCAATATTATGCTCAGATCGATTTCAGCACCTTCGCTCAATTCATCGATCGCATAGG
>WNFY01014069.1_pt1 | contig 10991 bp, 8 predicted proteins | sample 5400091 | NCBI WGS metagenome assembly WNFY01 (sample SAMN13153364, study PRJNA577476) | soil metagenome | isolation source: 60 cm soil or saprolite under grassland replicate 1 | place: USA:California | collected 2016-06-15
GCGGATCCGATCTTACGATCACGGCGAGCCAGATGGATGTATATCTTGCGGCTGCGCAATCGGAAGGCGTGGGGCCACGGGCGTCCTCGCGCGTGCAGAGTCAGAACTCAGCGAACGCGGCTACGGGCGAGACGGGTGTAGCTCCAAAAACAAATGCGGGCGAGGCGCCCGCACCACACGCTCAACCCCAATTCCTAGGCCCTGCCCATCTCGACAAAATCATTGCTTCGGGCGCAGTTGTCATTACGGAACCAACCCGCCGCGCCACTGGCGAGCAGCTCATCTATACAGCATCGGATGACAAGTTCGTGCTAACCGGCGGACCGCCTAGCATTTTTGATGCCGAACATGGCAAGATTACCGCGGTTTCGTTGACTTTGTTTAGACGCGATGGTAGGGTCGTGGTTGAAGGTGACAGTAAGTCGCCCGCTGTCACTGAGACCAAAGTGGTTCGTTAAATGCAAACGCTGGCCGCCGAAGATATCTGCAAGTCCTATCGCGGCCGCCGGGTTGTAAATGGCGTAAGTCTCAGCGTCAGTCAGGGCGAAGTTGTTGGTTTATTGGGGCCTAACGGCGCCGGCAAGACCACAACCTTCTACACGATCGTCGGCCTGATACCCCCCGACACAGGCCGGGTTCTGCTGAACCAGGACGAGATCACCGACGTGCCCATGTACCGCCGGGCACGGCAGTTCGGGATCAGCTATCTCCCCCAAGAGGCGTCGGTTTTCCGAAAGCTCACGGTTGAGGAGAACATTCTCGCCGTGCTGGAAGCTCAGCCTGTCTCCTGGCACGAGCGCCGCGAGACCATGGAGCAGCTGATCGACCAGTTGGGGCTGGAACACATTCGCCTGAACCGGGGCTATGCGTTGTCGGGTGGCGAACGCAGGAGGGTTGAGATCGCACGGGCGTTATGTATCAATCCCAAGTTCATCCTGCTGGATGAACCGTTTAGCGGGATCGATCCCATTGCAGTACTCGATCTGCAGAAAATTATCAGCAACATGAAAGCTGCCGGTATCGGAGTGCTGATTACGGACCACAATGTACGAGAGACGCTTTCAGTGACCGACCGGGCCTACATCATTAACGAAGGCAAGATCTTCCGGCACGGCACGCCGGAGCAGTTGGGAAACGATTCGGAAGTAAGACGAGTTTATTTGGGGGAGAGTTTTAGTTTGGTCTAAGAGTCATTGGTCGTTCGTCGTTGGTCGTTGGCAACCAAGTCTGCCGGCACCAGTGTTTTAGCGAACGACTGACGACCAACGACCGACGACGATTTTATGGTCCTTCTACAGCCCAAACTTCACCTGAAAGTCTCCCAGAGGCAGATCCTTACGCCTGGCCTGGTGCAGATGGTCAGCGTCCTCGCGCTCAATAAACTTGAGCTCAAGGACATGATCAATGCCGAGATGGTGGAGAACCCGGTCCTCGAGGAGCTGGAAGATTCGGTCCCACTGCTGGATGACGTGGGCCGTCGCGAGGAAGAACGCGACCGCGTTTCTACAGTTGAAGAAGTCCCTACCGCGAGCACGGACGAGAAGAAAGACTCTTTCGAAGAAATCGACTTTGGATCGTTTTTTAAGGACTACCTCGATCCCGGCTTCCGCAGTCCCGGTGACTTTGAGGAGATCGAGCGTCCATCGTTCGAGAATTTTCTTTCTAAGCCCAGCACACTGACCGATCACTTGATGTGGCAGTTGGGCGCGATTTCGACGCGTCCTCCCGTCCGCGAAGCTGCTGAGCTGATCATCGGCAATCTGAACGAAGACGGATATTTGATCGCCAGCGACGAGGAGTTGCTGGGCATCGTGCCTCCGGCATCGCCCGAAGCAGACGCAGCCAAAGCCGAGCACGTAGTGAAAGAAGCAGCTGCCCTCGGACTCGAAGCGCTGGCAGCAGCGGAAGCGGAAGCACTGGCATTGTCGGAGAGTCAGTCAGGCACAATCGCTATCGCTGAAGACATTGCTGACGGCGATATATCTTTAGCTGCGGCATCCACGCAGGAAGCGTTTTCTTACAACACCAACGGATTAAGCTCCGCCTTGCAGGGTTCAGGTGGGGTGGTTCAGCCGGCGGTTACACCCGCGCCAGCGCCTGAGGTTGCGCCTTCTCCAGCTTCGAACAACGGAACGCGACCCGCTTATCAGCCAAGCTTTACACAGGAGGATTTGCACGAGGCCATCGAGACAGTCCGCCAACTCGATCCTCCCGGGGTCGCCTGCCGCAACCTTCGCGAGTGCCTGCTCAATCAATTGCGTTATCACCAGGCGCAACTCGGCAAGAATGGCAACGGAACGGCCCACGTGCTTGCCGATGCAATCGCCGTTGTTGACCAGCATCTGCGGGCACTTCAGAACAAGCAGCACAAAGAGATTGCCCGCGCGATCAACCGCCCGGTTGAAGCCGTACAGGAAGCGCTGGCTTACATACGTACGCTCGATCCGCGGCCGGGCTTGCGTTACAACAAAGTTCAGCCGCGGCTCATTGAGCCTGACGTGGCGTTTGTGAAGCACGGGGACGAATGGATCGTCATTATGAACGACGAAGACGTTCCTACGCTCCGCTTGAATTCCTCTTACAAACGCCTGCTGACGAAAGAAAACAACGATCGCGACACGCGCAACTATGTCAAAGAGCGCTTCAAGAGCGCCGTGCAACTGATCAAGAACATCGAACAGCGCAAGCAGACGATCATGAAAGTCTGTTACACCATCGTGGCTCGCCAGCAGGAATTTCTCGAACTGGGCATTGACCAACTCAAGCCGATGATGATCAAGGAAGTAGCGGAGGAGATTGGCGTGCACCCTTCGACCGTCAGCCGCGCTGTAGCCAGCAAGTACGCTCACACGCCGCAGGGCGTGTTCGAACTGCGCTATTTCTTCAGCGAGAGCGTGAACGGGCCGGAAGGTGGCGGCACGTCTCTGCTGATTTTGAAGCGCCGCGTGAAAAAACTCATCGAAGATGAGGACCCTTCCAAACCGCTGACCGATGAGCAGATCACGAAGATTTTGCAATCGCAGGGGATTCAGGTGACTCGGCGAACTGTCGCCAAGTACCGTGAAGACATGAGAATTCCCAGCACGCACCAGAGAAGAGTGAAGAAATGATTGTCGAATTTTAGAATTTTCAGATTGACGAATTCAAAATCCAACAGTTCGAAAATTCTCCAGTTCGACAATTCTGCAGTGCCGGTTGTACATGCCTCACCCCGGAGGTTACGCATGAACGTGGAATACACTGGCAGGCACTACGAAGTAACTCCCACAAACCGCAAAGACGTTGAAGCGGGCCTCACTAAAGTGCGCAAAATCCTGCGCAATAAATTCGACACCAAGGTCGTACTCGCCGTCGAAAAGCGCCGCTACAAAGCAGAGATCACCATAAACTCGCGAGTTGGCCCGTTGGTTGGGTTGGCCCAAGCCGGGGACATGAAAGCCGCCATCAGCGAAGCCCTCGAACACGTTCAGAAGCAAGCGCTCAGCAACAAGACACGTATCATTACGAGGAAACGGCGCAACCACAACGGCAAGTGGAATGGCGAGGTCGCCGCTGAGACTGTGGTCAAAGCGACTGCTGCAAGTGCAGCTGCGCCCGCAGCGTCCATGGTTGTGCACAGGTTCCCAGCCGTGGCGAAATCAACTGAGGTCCACTTGGTGCGCGCCGATCAGGCGGTCGCGCTGCGCCCTATGACTCTCGAAGAAGCTATTAAGGAAGCCCACTTCCGTGATCGCGACGTCTTCGTCTTCCGCGATCCCAAGGGCAAAGTCATGGTCCTGCACCGCACACGCGACGGCAAAATGGAGCTGATCGAAGCGCCTTAAACCCAGTTGTCAGTGGTCAGTTGCCAGTGGTCAGTATGGGCCCATGGACTATGGCATTGTTTCGATCTGGTAACTGAGAACTGGCTAACTGACAACTAGATATCGTCTTCTCCCCCACCCTCGCTCTTCGCCGGACTCATGGTGCGGCCGTCGTTTGCATGGCGAACGTCGATGGTGCCGTTCACGTTATTGAGTCTAATGTGGGTTCCGCCACCACCGAGTTGCCCGTTCAAATTGTGGCCTACGAAATGGTTGCTCGTGTGGAGCCCAAACTCATTCCCGATGTGCCCGTGCACTGTTGCTGCTTCAATACTGGCCTTCGCATCGGAAGGTAGCGTCAGTTCAACTGGTCCATTAACCGACGTTAGCTCAATCCCGCTGGCGGGCAGCTTGTCGAAATTCGCGTCCAACGGCCCGTTAATTGTCGATAGCTTGGCTTCGTTGCCCAGTCCTTTGGCAGTCAGCTTCCCATTGATGCACGAGGCTCGAACTTCCCCGAGTACTCCTGTCACATCCAGTGGACCGTTGATCAGCTTGATCTCGTCGAGGCGGGCATTGCGGGGGACAGTAAGCGTGTATTCGACGTCGGAGTAATGGTGGCGGTCTCCCCAATGATTATCGTTGGAGCGATAGTGAGTAGAAATTGAGATGGAGTCCTCGCGTGGCTCAACGCGAATTTCCATGTTCTTGAGGCCCTCTTCGTCATCCGCGCGCTTGACTGCATCAACCTTGATCTGGTTCTGGTCCCAAACCGAAATGTGCACCGCACCGTTGATGTTGTCCAGCGCAACCCGGCCATTCGCGGTCAGAGGGTACGTTTGGTGGAACTCTTCCCTCGCCGCGGCGCCATCATCGGACGCATGCGCGAGTGTCGCGTTCAGTGCCAGTGCCATCACCGTGCCGAGGACCACGCCGAGCCAGGTAGCAATATTGCGTTTGTTTTGCATCATCTTTCTCCTGATGCGGGTTAGACGGAGAGCAGGGCAAATCGTTAGTCGGGATTTTGAAATGGAATTGGCCGTCCGCCGTTCGTCTTCGGTTGTTCGCGGTGGGCTCTCGGCTCTCGGCTGGCGACCTACCTTCGAGTTCGCCATAACGGTGCGAACAAGGTCCTTTGCGAATTTCGACGCAGCGCGGCCTACGTCTGCCCACTGGCCACCGCCCACCGACCACTGCTAGAATGCGCCGCTGAGGTGAAACTCATGCTGCGTAACTTCCTGTTTTCACTCCTTCTTCTCTCATTCTCCGTTCCGGCGCTAGCTCAGCAGAAACTTTCGGCTCACTGGGAGGAGTTGACCGCACCGGATTTTGTGCAGGCCATCACGCTTTCGGGCGGCACTTGCGTGCTTCCTTTCGGAATCATCGAGAAGCACGGACCTCATCTTCCGCTGGGAACTGATCTGCTGGACGTGCGCCACGCGGTCTTGCATGCAGCCGAACAAGAATATTCGGTAGTTTTCCCGGAGTACTATTTCGGGCAGATCTTTGAAGCACGGCACCAACCCGGCACTGTCGCCTACAGCACTCACTTGCAACTTGAGCTCCTGCAGGAGACCACGGACGAAATGGCCCGTAACGGTTGCAGGAAGGTAATCGTCGTCAACGGGCACGGAGGCAACGAGCACCTGCTTCCCTTCTTCGCTCAAAGCCAACTCGAAAAGCGTCACGACTACGTTGTTTATGTTCTGGGACTGGTGGACACGCCGCCGGGTGGTCCTGCGAAGAAGACCTCGATGGATATGCATGCGGGAGAGTCTGAGACTTCAAGCATGATGATCGCGAGGCCGGACTTGGTTCATATGGACCGCGCCAAAGACCAATCGGGAGCGGACCAGGCGAGACTGCATCTCCCGGAAAACCTTTACACCGCGATATGGTGGTTTGCCCGTTTCCCTAATCATTACTCCGGCGAAGGCTCGGCGGCAACGCGTGAATTGGGCGAATACAAGATGAATCATTGGATTCAAGCGATCGTCAATTCCATCAAAGCGGTCAAGGCCGACCAGACCAGCTTGCAGTTGCAAAACGAGTTCTACGAAAGAGCGCAGCACCCGCTGGATACAAAGCAGTAGGCACAGGAAACTATGTCGGGTCGCACAACAACGCTGAACCTTGCTGGAACGAAAGTGGACCGACCTGTCGAGTCAGCGGGAAGGCTCATGTCCCTCGACCTGTTTCGCGGGATCACCATCGCCGCCATGATTCTGGTGAACGATCCCGGCGACGGGCCTTCGTCCTACTGGCCACTGAAACACGCCGCGTGGAACGGCTGGACTCCAACGGATTTGGTCTTTCCTTTTTTTCTCTTCATCGTCGGCGTGGCCATGGCTTTCTCCTTCACCTCGCGAATTCAACGGGGTGAGTCGCGCGGGCGTCTCTTGGGCCACGTGCTCTGGCGAGGGCTTGCGCTGTTTGCTCTCGGCGTTTTCCTGAACGGGTTCCCCACACACTATGATCCGGCACACCTGCGAATCTATGGTGTCCTGCAACGCATTGCAATCTGCTACGTGCTGGTTGCCGTGCTGGAGTTGTGGACCGACTGGCGCGTCCAATTGACTGTAGCGGTCGCCTGCCTCGCTACTTATTGGGCGCTCATGCGCCATGTCTCCGTACCGGGCTACGGAATTCCGGGTCAGGACATCCCTCTGCTCGACCCCGACCGCAACCTGGTTGCATGGCTCGATCGCAAGCTGCTGATGGGACACTTATACGAACGCGTCCGCGATCCCGAAGGACTTGTGAGTAACATTCCAGCGCTCTCCACATGCCTTGCCGGGCTGCTCACCGGCAAGTGGCTACGATCGTCGAAGGCAGCAGGCATGAAAACGCAGCACCGCGGCGCCTGGACCAAGCCCATCCTCGTCTTCGGAAAGAACGCGATTGCCGCGTATTTCCTTTCCGAGGCGGTTGCCGCCGCTCTCTACACGCTCAAAATTCACGTCGATGGCCAAGGAGTGACCCTGCAGGAGTACTTCTACTCTCATTTCCTCGCCCCTATCGCCAGCCCTTCCAACGCGTCGCTGCTTTACGCGCTTTCCTATGTGGCAATCTGCTGGTTGGTGATGGCCGTTCTTTACCGGAAAGGTATCTTTCTAAAGATCTGACCCGCGGTTGTACATGTCCCACAGTACAGTGCCCGTTTGGACAGTCACCTTGGGTAACATTGTCCGAAGGTACAGGCGTAGTACGCTGAATTAGCTGGTCAGCTCAGCGTCAGATTTCAAGCGGAAATGGCTGATCCCCTGCGCTGAGCTGGGACCAGCGTTCCCATACCGCCGTGCCGCGCATTCCTATTTTCAAACTCGGGTCGCCAGTCGAACTGCCTCCTCCGCGGCTCACGTCGTATACTCCCGCGCTAAATCTCGATGGCCTGCATCTTGGAATTGACAATCTACGGCACGATGTCTGGCTCAGCCCGGCGTTCTGCGAATCCGCGCGCGCACATATCTCCTCGCTCATCGCCAAATACGGGGGCGTGGAAGGGATTCTGGCGGCTGAAGCCGGCGGCCCCAATCGCGCCGCGCGGGCCAAATTCGTTCCGGTTGCTCAGCGGAAACGTCCGGACCTTAAGCCGTTGTTGCTCGACTTGCACAAGACGGTGTTGAACCAGTCAAAGGCCCGTGGCGATCTCACCATCGATCTACTGGGCCGCGCAGCCATCCTGAAGTTTCTGCGCTTGGAACTGAGCAGCCAGTTCTCCGGTGTATTGGAGCGATGCCGCAACACGCTGAAAGGGTACGAGGGAGTCCGCCAACAGAAAGCGACGGAGTATCGCGAGATCGTCGCAGCCTTTCAAATCGCAAAGAAGGCTGTCCTTCGCCAGGCGGGGCAGGAACTGTTCCGAATCCTGCGAGAAATTGAGCGGGAGACACTGGGCACGTTGCGCCGGTCTTTGTTCGGTGGAAAGACAAGTGCCGTCTTGAAGGCGATCGCGTCGCAGGCAGAGGAAGCGGAATCGTCATGGTTCGAAGCGTGGCTGGGTGCTCCCGAGAACGCGAATGAACTGGTCGGAACCGGAGAACCAGCGGAGCGTTTACAGCGCGACCGTTTGCAGATTTGGATCGATCTCCTCGAACGTGACACTCTGCTCGACTTTGCCATCGCTTCTTACGAAGTGCTGCCGCTGGTGAAAGACTTCGCCCCACTTCTTGATCCTCAACAATTGAAATATGCCCTGGTCCGGAAAAAAGATCGCGAGCGCGTGGAGAAGCTGGTTGCTGAGCACGGCAAATTGCCGCTCGATAAGCTGACTTCGGCGGTTTCACGAGTGTCCCAGGCGAGCGGCCTGCAGCGCGCAAAAATTGCTGCGCGCTACCTTCGCGATTTCCTTCTTTACTATCGAGACATGCGCCGCCTTGAGGTGCTGAACGCCGCCATCGAAAAAATCAATCTGCTCGGGAGCGAAAAGCTGTCTGAACTCTCGCGACTGAATGGCACGTTGTACGCGTTTCTGTTGGAGTCCGAGGAAGTCTCGCAAGCCGAAAAACCTGTTTCGAGGCATGTGATTCTAAAAGCCGATGTTCGCGACTCCTCGCGCGTGACTCGCTCTCTGCTGGAGCGCGACATGAATCCCGCGTCGTATTTCAGCCTCAACTTCTACGATCCTGTAAACAAGCTTCTGCCGAAATACTCTGCGAACAAGGTTTTCGTCGAAGGCGATGCGGTGATTCTCGCGCTTCTCGAGCATGAAGGCGGCCCTGCATTGTCGGTCGCGCGCGCATGTGTCCTCGCCAGAGAGATGGTGGAAATTGTCGGTGGTTATAACCACCTTCTCCAGCGTGCGGGTCTGCCGGCGCTCGAACTGGGCATCGGTCTCTCCTACCAGAATTCGGCGCCCATGTATCTGCTGGATGGCGAGCACCGAATCATGATCTCCGACGCGCTCAATGAAAGCGATCGGCTCTCCTCGTGCGACAAGCGAATGCGCAAGATTCTCCGTGGCACCGACGTTCCATTCAATGCTTATGAGTTCCGCAGCAGCGAAAGTTCCGTTACCGAGCCGATGCGCTACAACGTCGGCGGGATCCGCATGAGCGAGACAGCATTTCAGCGCCTTCGAGAGGAGATTTCACTCACGCCGGTGCCGGTTAATTTCCCGCAGCTCTGGGGGACGGAGGAAAACTCGTACTACACCGGCCTGGTGCCCGTGGCGGCGGACGTGTTTCGCCGCATCGTGGTCCGCACCTGCAACATTCCCATGGTGGAGACCGGAAATTTCAACCTGACGCAATGGACGGATTCCATGCTCTATGAGCTATGCACGAACACAGAGGTGTACAAGGCAGTGGAAAAGACTTCGGCCGCGGGATCGGCCTGATGCTCCGCTAGATGGGCGAAGCGTGCACTGGCACAGAATGTAAGTGTACGGGGGTCACTTCTCTGGGCAGAAACTCGTAATGCTCAATGCGCAACGCAACCGCTGGCTGCCCATGGTCGGGTTCAGTGTGCAACCGTAATACGCGGGCCCGGCAACGTACGCTTCCATTTTCAACCATGCTTATTTCCGAAGGCATGGCCAGCGTGATCTCGATTGGCTGGCCCTCCGTCATAACAAAGTCAGTCCGCACCAGCGCTCCGCGCGAACTGAGATTGAGCGTGAATCCGTTTCCGGCCTGTCCATCGGAAGCGCGCAGAATCACCGACACCTGATACTGCTCAAAGCGGTGACCGCTTCGCCGTTCAATCCGTAATTGCTTTGCAGTGGTCACGTCGATAAGGAACTCCACTGTACCGCCGGGACGGCTGTTTGGGAAGTCCACAGAAAGTGAATAGCGGCCCTGTTCCATTTGCATAACAGACACCACGGCCAGCATCATAAGAGGAGCGAACGTGGACTCTTCCCCCCGACAAGATGAGGATGTCGCGCCACCTACGGCGCACGACCGGAACCTGAGCTTAACCACAACATTTCGCGCTCTGCGACACCGCAACTTTCAGCTCTTTTTCGGCGGCCAGCTCATTTCACTGATCGGCACCTGGATGCAAAGTGTTGCGCAATCCTGGCTCGTCTACAAGATGACGAACTCGGCATTGCTGCTGGGTTCCGTTGGATTTGCAAGTCAAATACCGGTGTTTCTTGCTGCTCCCGTGGGAGGCATTGTCGCGGACCGAAATAACCGCCATCGCGTGGTGATCGGAACCCAGGTTGCCTCGATGATTCTCGCGGCCATTCTTGCGGTGCTTACCCTGACTCACCGGATCACGATCACAGAGATCTTCATTTTGGCGGCGCTGCTGGGTGTTGTGAACGCCTTCGATATTCCAGGACGGCAATCCTTTCTCGTGGAGATGGTGGGTAAGGAAGATTTGATCAACGCCATCGCGCTGAATTCTTCCATGTTCAACGGCGCGCGAATCATCGGGCCCGCGATCGCGGGTTTGCTGGTCGCGAAGATCGGCGAGGGCTGGTGCTTTTTCGCGAACGCAGTCAGCTACATCGCCGTGATCATCGGTTTGCTGATGATGCAAGTCGCTGCTCGCCCACAGCGGGCCGAGGGATCTCCTCTGGCGCACGTGATTGAAGGATTCCGCTTCGTACAAGGGACTGCGCCGATTCGAGCGATTTTGCTGCTTCTGGGCTTGGTCAGTCTGGTCGCGATGCCCTATACGGTCTTGATGCCCATCTTCGCCGACAAGGTTCTGCACGGCGGCGCACGCGGACTGGGCATCCTCATGGGAGCGACAGGCGTTGGCGCCTTGCTCGGAGCACTCACGCTGGCCACCCGAACCGGCGTTTATGGCCTCGGCCGCTGGATTACTTATTCGTGCGCGGGCTTCGGCATCAGCCTCGTTGCTTTCGGAGTATCTCGAAATTTCTGGCTGTCCAGCGCGTTGCTTGTGCCAGTCGGCTTCTGCATGATGCTGCAGATGTCGTCATCGAATACGCTGATCCAGGCCATGGTTCCTGACGAACTGCGCGGGCGAGTCATGTCCGTTTACTCCATGATGTTCATGGGGATGGCGCCCTTCGGCGCTTTACTAGGCGGTGCATTAGCCGATCGGATCTCGGCCCCGATCACCGTTAGTATGGGCGCGATTGCAGCGATTGGCGGAGCTGCAATTTTCGGCGTGCGTCTTCCCAAACTCCGCGTGGAAGCCCGTCGACTAATCGTTGCGCAAGGCATGGTCGGCGGCGAACCCGCGCAGGAAATGACCGCGCGCGTGGTC
>WNFY01019849.1_pt1 | contig 10988 bp, 9 predicted proteins | sample 5400091 | NCBI WGS metagenome assembly WNFY01 (sample SAMN13153364, study PRJNA577476) | soil metagenome | isolation source: 60 cm soil or saprolite under grassland replicate 1 | place: USA:California | collected 2016-06-15
CATTCCGTCAACAAGAAATCTCAATCGTGTCTTCCACTTTTCAGAACCCTTCCGCTGCCTGGCTCTCCTGTGATCTCTCCCTCGCGATAGACAACCAGCCCATTTGCGATGGTGATGTGAACGCCACCTTGCGTCTTCCAGCCGTCGAAGGGAGAGTAGTGAGCTTTCGAAAAGAACCTCGAAGAATCAATCGTTCCTCTTCTTTTCAGGTCGACCAAAACTAGGTCTCCATCGGCTCCATTCTCAAGTCTTCCTTTCGAACGAAGATCGAAGACCTTCGCGGGATTGGTCGAGAGAAGCGAGACTAATCGTCCAAGGGACAGCTTCCCCTTATTGACCATGGTCAGCATCAAAGGCAAAGCGGTCTCGAGGCCTGGTATCCCGGGTGAGCTTTCTCGAGGGGGTCTCGCCTTTTCTTTGATAGTATGTGGCGCATGATCGGTCGCCATGATCGTTGGAATGCCCATCTTCATCGCTCGAAACAAGTTTCGCGTATCATTGCGAGATCTCAGTGGTGGCACCATCCAAGCCTTCCAGCCTAGCGTCTCTACATGATTTTCGGCAAGGAGAATATGATGAGGCGTGATTTCTGAGGACAGACGGCTTGAAGATCGATTTGAAATTGCAGACAAGCTAGACGGAAGACTAACGTGGCAGAAATGAACGCGACAACCGATCTTTCTCTGCAGTCTTAAGATCCGCCTCACAGCGCTCGTTTCCGCAATTCCCCGTCGCAGTCGGACTAGTTCCGCGAAGGTCGCGATCTTTTCGGTCCTTGGAAATTTAGTCATGTCTTCTGCATGCACTGTGAGGAGAAGCGAAGCTTGCTTCGCGGCGTTCAAGACTTGGACCACTACTCGGTCATCGTTGACGTTCAAGGGGGCGATAGGGTTGGGCAGGTAGAGTTTCATCGAGAAGGCCCCAGCGGACTTCATCGCGTAAGCTGCATCTTTGTCGTCGAGCGCGGCCGCGTGGAAACCTACATTTACTAGAATTTTCCCGGAAGCTCTCTCTGCTCTCTCTCTGAGGCGCTCGGCTGAGTCGGTAGGCGGAAGAGAATTCGGCATGTCTATGACTGAGGTGAATCCACCCGCTGCAGCGGCTGCTGTTCCGGTCGTGAAGTCTTCCTCGTAGGAGAGTTTCATATCGCGTAGGTGGACGTGGCCGTCGACTAGCCCAGGGAGTACGAGCAATTGCCGGGCTCGAATCTCTTCATCGGCCCGTTCTGTAACGGTTCGCGCTATTCTCCGAATCTTGCCATGCTCAATGAGGATGGAGCCTCGGGTGAGTTCGTTCTTGGTCCAGATGTGAGCGTCTCGAATTAGTAGGCTGGGCAGACCTGACCTGTTGTCGCTTTTACGGCTCTTCAGGTGGTTCAAGATCCCTAGAGCAGTCCGTGCAGAGGAATATCCCGTCTTTCTGGACGAGGTTGTCTGACCATGTTTCGCATTCGTCGCAGTATCCCCCAAGCGTCGGTCGTGTCCGCGGGCTCTCTAGTCCGGCCCGATTCTTTTCGGAGGCTAGGTCGATTATGGCCGGCGTTACTTGCAAGATGTCTTTCATGGTTACGATTCCTATCAGTTTTCCTTCATCCATCACGGCGAGTCGTCGAATCTTCTTGTGGTTCATGATTTTTGCGGCTTCGTTAACCGTAGCTCTTGGGGAGATCGTTGCCACTGGCTTCGACATTGTCTGACCAACCTTCAGTTCAGAAGGAAGAACGTTTCTTGCAGCCACTCTCTGGACAATATCTCTCTCCGTGATTATTCCGGCCGGGTTTCCGGACTTGTCTACAACGATTACGCAGCCGATGTCATGCTTGCCCATAAGCTTCGATACTCCGGCGACAGTCTCGTTCTCCTTCACTGTGATCGCCGGTCGTGACATTATGTCACGAACGAGAATGTCCGGCTCGGACTCATGAACCGACAATGCAAGATCGGCCTTTTCCTCGCCATCTATAAAATCTTCATGCGGTGACGAGCCTAGCAAAGATTATCTGCGGCGCGATTGAGGTGTGCCTGATCGTTATTGGCCGCGAGTCCAGGGTCTAGCTTGGCTCTTGAACCCTCTGAGCCTCAGAAAATCCGGTCAATCTCGCCGCCTACGCTGGTGTATTGGACACGTCTTGGGTTTGCGGTTTTGGCAGGAGTGTTGTACAACACGTTGGGTCTCAGCGGACCGAGCGTTTTGGAGGGAACGGCCTCCGCGGTTAGCATGGGTATCGGAATCTATGCGATCTCGGTTCTACTGGTCAAGTACGTTTTCCGTTATGGCCCGACTGAGTTGAAAGGGCCGAACAAGCACATTACGCTGGGAATTGGCAGCTATATCATCTGGTTCCTGTTCACAACGATTCTGCTGAACACGATCATTCATCCTGGTCCGTACTAGGTGTCGATTGGTCGAGAGTCGCCTGCTCGGGTGGAGTAGCCTCCGCAGGAGCTCGCTGGTTTTTCATGTTGGCTAGGAGTGTGAAGTAGTCTTCGAGAGCTTTGAAGTACCCTCGATCATATTCGCCGTGCAGTTCGTTCGCGGCGAATTCAGAGAACTCTTTCTTGAAATTGTTGATCGCATCCTCTGGCCGGTTGGCTAGGACTTTTGGTAGGAAGATGTACTTGTCATCGTTGTTCCGGTATGATAGCATCAATCCTTCGAGCGCTTTGACGTATCCTCTTGACCACTGAGAATTGTCCGATTTCTGCCGTATGATGTCGAGTTCTTTCTCTGCATCGGTCCATGCTCTTGCTTCTACGTTTTCGAGAAACTTGTTCACCGGAAGTTGTGGAATCACTTTCGGTCCTCCTTTATCGGCGTCGCTTGACCTCGTCTTCTTCTGAGACATCGACTATTCCTCCTTCTGTGACTTTGAAGATTCTTTCGCCCTCGGGCAGGTATGGACTTGATACAAGTCGGGCTATGCGTATCGGGCCGGTGGCAGCTCGGCGGAGGAAGACTCGTGTATGGCTTGTGTGGGCCACAATGTGTCCGCCGACTGCGTCTACGGAGTTGGCGAAGAACTGGTCGGGTTTCGCCATGACTTGGTTGGTGACTATGGCGACAGCGTTGAACCCTCGTGCGAGACGGATTAGACGGTGCATGTGGTTGTTTAGACGTTGTTGTCTCTCCGCGAGCATCTCTCTCCCGATATATTCGCTTCTGAAGTGGGATGTTAGCGAGTCGATGATGATCAGGCGGATGTTGTTGTCTTTGATGATCTGGTCTGCCTTCTCCAAGAGAAGTATCTGGTGGTCGGAGTTGTAGGCCTCAGAATAGATGATTCTCTGGGCAATGTCTGTGGGCTCCAGCCCTGCTGTCTTTGCCATTCTCACGATCCATTCTGGACGGAATGTTTGTTCCGTGTCAAGGTACAAAGCTCCTCCATCCAGGCCACCTTTGTCAACTGGTAGTTGGACGTTGATCGCTAGCTGGTGGCAGAGGATTGACTTGCCAACGCCATATTCCCCGTAGAATTCTGTGATGGTCTGTGTCTCAAGGCCGCCACCAATTAGTCCGTCGAATGCTTTGCTTCCGGTTGTAAGGCGGCGCACATTTGCTTTCATCTTCATGAGTTCGTCGGCTCTGACGAAGGAGAGTGAGATGCTGTCTCTGGCTTCTGCGATGATCTTTGCGGCTTGTTTCTCTCCTATTCCAGCGGGAACAAGTTCTCTCACTGTAGCTGTTGCTAGGCTCTCGATTGTGTGAAAGCCAAGTTCTTTCAGCTTCTCAGATGTTGATGGTCCGACGCCCGGTAAGTCTTCTACAACCTCGTATTTCCGGACGGCTTCCTGAGTCACTTGAGTCTCACTTGATTCGGATGATCTTGGAATCTGTTTCCAGCTTATTTAACCTGCGATTGGGAACAGGTCCGATTTAGAGCTGAGACCATTCCGAACCTAATCGAGATCGGAGGGTCTAATGTACTTGGTTTCTGGTTTCGCAGGTTACAACACCCTTAATGTGAGTCCCAGTTGGTTGTGCTGTTGCGTTGAGGATTATTGGGGGTTGAGGGAGAGGAGGCCCAACCCAGGAAGAGCAATAGCAGGAGGTACATAGAAAATTTGTTGGGCTGGCCTAGCGAGGAGTCTACAGGAATCGGGGTCTACGAGACCGCTCTCCTAACCTCTCTGCTCGAGTACTTCGTCGTGCTCTTCTTCGGTACATGGCTGATAGTGGAGTACTTCTACAATGTCTACGAGCAACAGTACTTCGGCTCGTTCAATCCAGTCTTCCTAGTTGGTGTGCTGATGGCGGCCTCAGCTTACGGCTTCATGAGATTGGTCTCCACGGTCAGGACCGGTCTAAGGCCGACGAGGGTGAAGAAGAAGGTTGAGGATGATTATTGATGAGGAAACTCGGCTTAACCACGATCGCCTCGATCGGCGTCAACGTGATCTTGAGCCTCTGGCTTGTGAACCAGTACTTCTACGATGTATACTTCCACACGTACGTTGACGCTACTCTCGGACCGGTCTATCCGTTCATAGTCTTGACTGCGGGCCTCGGAGGCGGCTCAAGCCTCGGATATCTTCTCTTGAAGAGAAGACACGGAGGAGACGAGACCGGAAGACTAGAGAAGGCTAAACTGTTCAAGTCGAGTGGACCGGTGCAGACGCCTGGAAGCCTTGCCTCTCAAGGCAAGACTACTACCTCTCAGAGTCTTGACCGGATTACTCAGCCTTCGACTTCGATATTGAACTCGACGCTGAGGGACCAGTATAGGCCGGAGCAACCGGCTAGGCCTCTGCCTTCAGCTCCTCCGCCATCAGCGCCTACTCGTGGAGAGGGTGGTGCTCCGATGAACAGGATTCCCACAGAGCCATCGCGGATGAGTTTTCCATCGCAATGGAAGCCTGAACCAGATCAACCTGGCGAGCGGCGTTCGGATATGGGAACGGTCTTTCCTACGCCAGGACCTGTTGAGCAGAAGCCCGGGTCTGAGTCTCCAGGTTTCGGTGGTCCTGTTGGTCAGGTTCCGAAGCCTCCGCAGGCATCTCAGACTCCATTTCCGGTCTCGAAGTGGGTTTCTCCTGATCAACGGGGAGGCCAGTGGACTGATCCTGTTCCGAGGCCGGGGCTTGCGGCTCCTCAGAAGTGGGGTCCTCCGCCGGGTCAGGGTGTTGGGCCTCGTCCTCCTCCTCAAGGAGGTCCGCCTCGGCCTGGTTCTGGTCCCGCTCCTGGGCCTGCGGGGCAGCGTCCGCCGTTTCCGCCTGGGCAGGGTCCTCGGCCTCTTGGTTATCCTCCGGGTCGGCCGGGGCAGCCTGGTCCGGTTGGGGTTGCGCCTTCTTTCAGGTCGGATCAGCCTCGTCCTCCCGGGCCGCCTCCGCAAGGTCGACCGTTACAGTCTCCTGGTGGGCCGTTGCCTCAGCCTTGGAGTCCGCCTAAGCCGGTTGAGAAGGGAGATCTTGGAGGCGTATCGCAGGACAAGGATGTGTTTGGATCTCCGCCTCGCCCACCTCAAGCACGGGGCTCGGATGAGCCACGGCAGACAGAAACCAAAGCTGGTGATCAGGGTTCTCCTGGTGGGGAGATGGATTGGGATACTGCGCTGGATACGATATTGAAGACGTTGAAGAAGGATCGGGGAGTTGGAGAGAGGACGTAGAGACCTTGAGGAGTGTCAGGGGGTTACAGCAAGGATTAGGCAGTTTGATTACATGGGTAACTCGGTCGTCTCGGGAGGGGGATGTGTTTAGATGAGAAGATTACTCATCAAGCTCGTTGCGATCGAGACAATGCTGAGTTTCACCGTGGGCTTCGACCGGGTATACGGTTGGAGAGGGCTTTGCAGATGCTGGAGAATCTTATGAAACGAAACCTGGTTCTTGAGGCACAGGTCGCAGAGCTTAGAGTGGAAAAGATCCCTTCGCTCAGAACACCGTCTACATCGAGCGTCTCTGTTCCAGGTCTTCCTTCGCCTAGCTTCGCAGCTGCGATGGCTTCACCGCCTGGAGAGCCGAATCCTGGGTCCTGGGAGAAGGCGTTCAGGACGCCGCTAGAGGCAGGTCCACCGACGCCGAGGATCCGGGGCAGGAATGTTTCTGAAGCTCCTTTCCAGAGCGAAACAGGCATTCCGCCACCGAGAATAGAGGCTAAGCTTCCGATGCCTGCCTTACCGAGTCCTCCTCTGGTCATCTCGGAAAGATCGCCAGTGTCAAGTCCGGATGCTGAGGGCAAGTTCTCGGAGAAACCGGTGGTTGTCGCTTCCGCTTCTGGCTGGGAGGACAGTCCCAAGTACGTTGGAGAGTCTACAGGGGTTCTTACTCCTACAGGTTTGAAGAAGACTGCTCGCATTGTTCCTGATCAGGGGCTCAGGCAGCCCTACATTCCAGTTCCAGCCCCGAGAATGATGCCTCCGAGCGTGATTGTTGGCCCGATGACTCAGAAGCCTTCCTCGTTAGGAAGACAGGCGCCTCGTCCTATTGTCCGTCCAACTTTTCCAAGCAAACCATTGATCACGGAACAGCCTTCTGGTGTTTCGGACCAGAAGCAGGCGACTGCGCCGATCATCATCGACAAGCCTGAAACCTCAACCGTGGACTTGAAATCTTCGGAAACAACCACGCCGCTCGTCTCACCGATCGAAGAGACGAAAGAGAAACCAGGTGACAAGCCGGCTGAAGGCTACAAGAAAAAATCGCCCCGCGATGAAGACTAGCCAAACTCTATCACTTTTCTGCGCAGAAACACTACTCTTACTTTCGCACGGGTCCGAGGGACTCCGCTCATGCGACGCGAGGGTCGGTCGCTAAGACCCCCTATTTTCTAGAAACCATTTCCTGTCTGGCACTGATTCTAGGCGCGTAAGGCGATTCAGGGCACAGTCCTGGCTGGGATGACTATGGAAAGAAGGCGACAATTCCGAACGAATTTCGGGAGAGTTGAAGGGGGCGTTCCAGAATCGACATCAGGGCTGATAACAGGCGATTTCACAATCTTTTTGCTTCCTTGATCACCCGCTCTCTCACACAAGGTCTCTGCAAAAGTTATAGGAATTTCTTGTCGAGATGCTCTTCCTGTCTGGGGGGATTCCGGGCTGGTTTTTTCGAGACGGGTGCGTTATCGGCTTGTCTGGCCTTTTTCGATCCGCGTGTATTCCCTTTGGGATAGGCGTGGGGATTCGGGTTCTAGAAATCGGGGCTTGGATTCGAGATCAGGGCAGAAAATGGGCGATTCCTCCCTAAAAATCCTCATCCTATCCCTCCAAGCAATTTTCCCTTTCAACCCCAGCCGATGATAGTGAGAACTCGGCTCTCAAGATGAATCACCAAACCTAATCTCAACATGGAACAAACCAGGTTCTCGACACAACCGGATAGAACATCGGTGACCACAACAGGATTGCAACAGTCAGCCCCCAACCGACGCATAGCCGTACTACCAAATCTTAGCTCAACTTACGACGGAAAAAAGTTCTATTTCTGTTCCAGCCACTGCAAGATAGAGTTCGACAAAGCCCCACAGAAATCCGCAGGCAAATAATAGCCGCCTTGAGTCGAGAGCCTGTCGCCTCGATTGAACTTTACAGTGCCGCTCCGAGATTCTTGTAGACCCGAGCGGACGCCACGGCAGGGTGTGGCCCGTTACAGGTCTCGCTCCTGGGAACTCTCTGTCCATGGTTGGACCAAGAGATTTAGCAAGGCTTTGACCCATTCGATCTAGAAGTCTTCGGCAGGATTTATCTGGAAAATGGCATCGGGAAGGCAAACTAGATTTGCAGCGGGAAAAATTCCAACGGAAACTCTGCTGCGTGCGGTCTACACTAATTTGGGGAAAGGAGACAAGAGAGTTCTTATTGGTCCAGGAATCGGTCGAGACTCGGCCGTAGTCAAACAGAACGGCATGGTTTTGGTTTTCACCGCGGACCCCATTACTGGGACACCTAGCCATATCGGACAACATTCAGTGGAAATTAACGCGAACGACATCGCGACGGCTGGGGCCCGACCAAAGTGGTACTTATGCACGATTCTGCTTCCTGTAGGAACTAGAGAGGATTCTCTAAGAGAGATCACGAGAGAGATTCACGAAACGGCGAAGAGACTTGGGATAACCGTGGTTGGAGGACACACGGAAGCAACTTCAGGATTAGACAGGCCGATAATTTCGGGGTTTATGGTTGGAGAGACACGAGGTAGAGTCCTGAGCTCAGAAGGTGGGGAACTGGGAGACAGGATTCTTCTGACCAAGACTGCCGGATTGGAGGGGACTGCGATTCTGGCGCGAGACAGAGCGACTCTTCTGAAGAAGAAAGGGGTACCGGAAGGACTGTTGAAACTGGCTAGAAGCTACCAGGAACAGATCAGCGTTGTCGAGGAGGCACTTCTTACGGCCAAGCTAAAGGGAGTCCACGCCTTGCACGACCCTACTGAGGGAGGGGTCTTGAACGGTTTATGGGAAATGGCCGAGGCCTCTGGTCTTGGAATTGAAGTTTCGGGGGACAAGATTCCGGTAGCTCCTGCAACACAGGTCATTTGTATGACCTTGGGTCTCGACCCGTTGAAGCTGATGAGCTCTGGAACGCTTCTACTTGCTGTCGAGCGGTCTAAGCGCTGGACCGTTAAGAGGGCTCTTCTGAACACTCCCTGCATGCTGACAGAAGTTGGAAAACTAACCTCTCGAAGCAAGGGCAGAGTTATGGTGAGAAAGGGAAGAAAACAGGCTCTGAAAGCGGTTTCCCAAGATGAGCTGTACAAGCTAGCCTGAGGATGTGGAACTCGCCTTGAATGGCTCTTGAAGAAGAAAAATCAGCAGCATCATTGCAACTGCAAACCCGCCCATGAAGAACCAGCCCGCGGAGAAGCTGTTGTACACACTGGCGAAAAAGGTGAAGCCTATCGGAACAAAGAAGCTTCCCAGAATCTGCACAGAATTGATAATGCTGATTCCAAGAGGCGCATACTCGTGTCCCACCTCGGGATACTGAGATGCACTAGCATACATCGTTGAAAAGACCATTGCGTCGAGAAAGCCGACCGCAGGAATCACAAACCATAGTCCGCTAGCAGGTGAGGCTCCGAACAGGGCAATTCCTATCGAGGCAAGAAGGCCTGGAACGAGGATGAAGATTTTTCGTTGCTTAAACCGGTCTGACAGATAGCCGCCAACCGGACCCCCGAATATGCTCGCGAACATGATTAGAGACGCAAGCAATCCAGCGATCTCAGCTGGAAAAGACAGTGACTTGTTGAGGTATCCTTCGAGGAACTGGGATGAGGTGAAGATCCCGCCCCAGAGTCCAAGAACGCCAAACGCAATAATCCAAATATTACGGCTCCGGAAAGCTCTCCGCATCGACCTACGCTCCTTTCTCTCGGTGTTGTCGCGCGGGATCACGATTTGGCCGATGAGGACCGAAATTAAGCCGAGCACTCCGCCGATTACCAGCCCTACGTGCCAGTTGAAAGCGTCGATAACGATCACCCAGACGAACAGACCTAAACCACCTCCAATGTTGAAACAGCTGTTGTAAAGGCCGAGCACCAGACCCTCTTCCTCGGTTTTGAAGAGGGGTGTTAGAATGCCGATAGCAGGTGCAAAAAAGAGTGCGGCTCCGACCCCAAGTAGGAATCGGAATACGACCAAGACGGGAAAGTTGGGTGATAATCCCTCTCCTATTCCTGAAAGTGAGAGAAGAAGCATTCCGAGCTGGGAGGTGTTCTTTGGACCCCAGCTAGCAGAAGCGATCCCGGCGGGGATCTGGAATATTCCAGCGCCCGCTAGGAACGAAGCTGTTAGAATGCCTAGCGATGGAAGGTCGACACCAAATTCCACTCCGATCAGGAAGAGCGCCGGGGATATGTTGAACCAGTTGATGGTGTAAATGACTCTAGACGTCAGAACTGAGGAGAGGACGAGCCATCTTTTCTCCAAGTTGATCAGTGGTCCGTTTCGACAGCTCCATCTCTGGGTTATTTGAGAGTCAGCATTTGGTTAGGGAGGCGGATGGGTCCTCTCTCATTCTCGCCCAGTGCTTAGCGCCGGGTCTCAAGATCCACTTCATCTAGTCCCAAGGGACATGTCCGTTGGGCCAGAGCAGTCATCGGACCCAAGACAGATCGAAGAAACGCGAACGAATAAAGCCTTACTCCCCCGACGGACGATTAGAGCCTGCTAGAGTCTTGGCCGGGATCAAAGTAACTCCTCTCGCTTTCGAGAGCTTTGGGGTTCGCTCGATGTGCACTCTAGTCGAGACCAAAGACGTGACAGTCTTGTTAGACGCTGGAGTTGCGTTGGGACCCAGGTTCAGGCTGATGCCTCATCCAAGGGAATTCCAGGCGCGGGATGAGGCCAGGAAAAGGATCGAGGAAGCAGCAGACAAGGCAAAGGTCGTAACCATCTCCCACTACCATCACGATCATCACACACCGAATTTCGTAGACCCTGTCTGGCTGGGGAGCAGTCCAGAATCCTTCGAACGAATCTACAAAGGAAAGATCGTACTTGCCAAGGACAGTCGTCGAAAGATCAACACAGCACAGAGAAGGCGCGGTTGGATGTTTCGCCAAGCCGCAGAAAAGTTAGCGGAGAAATTCGAGGCTGCGGACGCGAGAAGCTTCGAGTTCGGCAGAACCAAGCTTAGATTTCCGAGTCCCGTTCCTCATGGGGAAGGCGAGTCAGAGCTGGGATGGGTGTTGCCATGCATTATCGAGAAGGCAAGGGAGAAGGTGTTTTTCGCCCCTGATGTCCAAGGACCTGTTGTAGAGGAAACCGTTGACCTAATTCTCAAAGAGAGACCTCGCTTGCTTATCATGGGAGGACCTCCGACCTACCTTCAAGGATATCGGATTAGTGACGAATTCTTTCGAACGGCCCTTCGGAATATGGAAAGGATTCTCAAGACTATTCCTGTCGTGGTGATTGACCATCATCTATTACGAGATGAAGGATGGTACAAGTTCCTCGAGCCAGTCAGAAAATCAGCTGAGAATGCCAGCCACAAGCTCTTGACTGCATCCGAGCTCTTAGAGAGGGCGCCAAAGCCCTTG
>WNFY01005922.1_pt1 | contig 10978 bp, 12 predicted proteins | sample 5400091 | NCBI WGS metagenome assembly WNFY01 (sample SAMN13153364, study PRJNA577476) | soil metagenome | isolation source: 60 cm soil or saprolite under grassland replicate 1 | place: USA:California | collected 2016-06-15
TCCGCTGGATGACTAGGTGAGCAGTGCTGATTCATGGCTCGAATCCTAAATGTGAAAGGAGAGGTCGCCTTTTTTGAGAATTCAAAGAGCCTTTGGTTAAGAGGCCGTTAAATTTGGGTACTTGTGCCGGGAAAATGTCCTGGCGCATGGCGAAGCTCGTGGGGTACTTACTGGGCGGGCGCAGATTTGCAATCGATTGGGGTGAAGGCCGCCTTGCGCGATTAAGTGTTCGCGGCAAGTCCTAGGATTAATCCTAGGGCTAGCACTATGACCAAGCAGCAGGTTGAGGTGATCGCGTCGGTGCAACGGCGCCGGCGATGGTCTCGGGCGGAGAAGGAGCGGATCGTTGCCGCGGCGCTGGAGCCGGGTGCGGTCGCTTCCGAGGTGGCGCGCGAAGCCGGGATCCATACGAGCCAGCTCTTCCGCCGCCGACACCATCGTCGGAGCGGGCCGGCACGGTCGAGATTGAGTTTGCGACCGGCAACCGGATGCGGATTACCGGGTCGGTCGATGCCTCGACGGTGTCGGCGCTGATCAAGATGCTGGCGAAGAGCAAGCGGCGCCGATGATCCCCTTCCCGAACGGCGCGCGGGTATGGCTGGCGGCGGGCCACACCGATATGCGCAAAGGCTTTGATGGGCTGGCGCTACTGGTGCAGGAGACGCTCAAGCGCGATCCGCACAGCGGCCATTTGTTTGTGTTCAGAGGACGGCGTGGCGGGCTGATCGAGATTTTGTGGCATGATAGGCAAGGTATGTGCCTGTTCGCCAAGCGCCTGGAGCGTGGCCGCTTCCTCTGGCCGTCGCCGGCGGGCGTCGTGACGATCTCACCGGCGCAGCTCGGATACCTGCTCGAAGGCATCGACTGGCGCATGCCGCAGTACACCTGGCGTGATCGCGGCATTTTGAATCGAGCCGCGCTTTTGCGCTCGGACGGCAGCCGCATGTTGTGATTCCATCGTTGGCGATGAGCGCCGATGATTCGCTGCCGACAGATCTTGCGAGTGCGCATGCGCTCATTCTTGCGCAGCGCCAGGCGGTGAGCGCCGCGGAAGCGCGGGCCACGGCGGCGGAGAGCGAGGCGCAATACCGAGCACTGCTGATCGAGAAGCTCAAGTACACGATCAAGAAGCTGCGGCATGAGCGCTTCGGCCAATCCGCCGAGCGCGCCGCGCTGCTCGAACAGCTCGAACTCGAGCTCGCCGATTTGGAAGTTGTCGGCTGCGCGGTCCATCAAGGGAGTCGGGGATCGCGGACCCGGTCCAATCGAATGGGATGCGTTTGCTGGGGAATGACCCGAGCGGCGCCCGCGATAAAGAGCACAAAGCAAACCCCGGCCGCGCCGCTTGCGAGCAAAGCCGGGGTCGCGCCGTTCTGGTGCAATTCCCCGGGCTAGGGGGATAAATCGAACGGCACTGGTAGCGTACCAGTCAGCGCAACGCTGGCAATCCGCCTCGGGATACCCCCGCCGGCCCCATGAAAAAGGCCGCCCGGAATGACCCGAGCGGCCCAAGATTGGCAGGCGGCTTGTCCTTTAATTGACCGGCCGGGTAATGTCCTAATTCCATGGCCAGTGTCCTAATTTGCCAAAAGCGGTGTCCTAATTCCCGTTTGTTGCGCCGCACGACAGCCTCTTGATTTTTTCAAAGACTGGCGGAATCGAATCTATGTCCGTGGCCTTGTCGAAGGGGGTCACCATGGGCAAGGAAATTCACTCTGCGAACGGGGTCGATGCACCGGAAGTCCAGCAGGTTCTTCACGCGTTCATCGTCGGTCGGTATCTGCTCGCGCGCCGCCTTGTGGTCAAACCGGATGGCAGCACAGCGCCGGCAGATCGTGCTCGGGCGAATGCCGCGGGTCGCCCCGAAGGCCTGACGCAAGAATGACAGGCCGAAGCCGACCGGCTTCCAGGAGAGCTGATTAATATCGCTCACCACATATCGAGTTCGGAACACGCTCAAAAGGCCCTGTCGTGTCCTGCCGCGCTGACCATGCGCCAGTCATTTACCGAGCTCATTTTTCAACATCATCGGTCAAACTGCGAAGTTACATGAGCCGCCATTCATGTCTGCTTCTAACCGAACTCCGGACTCTCCGCCTGGGCGCATGATAACCCACCACTGAGTAAGAAACGACGCTTTCCTAATCGTCTCAAAACTCTAGCCGTCCTGCCGACCCAGCGGTTACAAAGCGCTTGATCACGATCATGCTAGGACAAACTAACCACGCAAGGCGCGTGGTAAATCCGGCCGGTTACCGTAACTTGCCCGTTAGCGCGCTTGTGATGGCGACAAGCACTTTTCGTTCGCGCGCTGTCAGACGAGCCGATGGCCTCTCTGCCATCGTCAGATGCAAACGTGCCTGTCGGTTTTGAGATCAACGTGGTTCGTCTTTTTGGTTTACAGTGCTTTTTCGGCATGAGCCGGGCCTTACGGACCATCCGACCAAGTTTCATCCAATTCTCACGCGAGACGCGATCCATCTCGGTCACATTCTTTCTCCTCCCGCAATTGACCGAAGGCCAACTGCGTGCATTCATTCTAATTGCCTACTACACCGCCGGTCGGCACCGTAGCGTCGAAACGCTGCACAAGTCGCAGATCGATCTTCAGCACAGCCGCATCAATCTCCGCGCGTCGGACGAAACTGTGCTTGAGCGCAAATCGAGGAAGCGGCGGCCTATCGTGCCACTCTTTTCCGAGATTCGCCCAGTGGTCGAGCAGCTGATGAGGGAGAGTCCGAACGAGTGGCTGTTCGGCAGCCCCGTAGCATCTATCCGGCGTTTCACGCGCATATGTGCGCGATCGGATAACAAGCCCCGGCGACACGTACTACGTCACTCGCGCGCCACGCATCTGCTTCATGATGGGATTAGCGTCTATGTCGTGGCGAAGCTGCTGGGGGATACGGTCGCCATGATCGAGCGGGTTTTACGGTAGCTGCCGACGTGGCGGCGGCGATCGTCGGGAAAGGGCTGTGATGCCGCAGGAAGCGACGGGGCGGTCATTCGTTAGAACGGCAAAGCCGTGCCGCCACGCGTAACGTTATTCGGGACAGATTGGGCAGTTGGCGCGCGTCGGCAAGAATCTGGGAAGAGAGAAGCGCTGTCAGGTCCCGTGCCAAGCGGTGAACGCTTCTTGGAACGCTCGCGCGCCGGGCGCACCCTTCTCGATCACCAGCAGCGCGTGCCTCTTGCTGTAGGCGATCTGGATCCCGAGCCAAGGCCGCTCCTTCAGCAGTTGCAGGTTGCGCTGCGTGTCGGTGTCGATCGCCGAGAGGCCGACGAGAAAGAAAGCCGAGTTAACCTTGACAGCGAGGCCGGCGAGCGGCGCGCCGCGCTTCTGGTCCGCCTGGCTCATGACGATGCGCTGTACGTCGGAGATCCCGCTGACGGGGAAATCGGCTGGCAGAGTGAACTTTATCTCAATCATGTGGCTCGCAGGCATCGACTTATCGGTGTTGCGGCGCAGCGACATCGTCATGTTGATACGGCGCTCCGGGATTTCGAGCTGCGCGCGGATTGCAAGCTCGGGCGGCTGTCCTGGCGCCGACGAAACGGTCTCGGTTTTCCAAATCACAGAGCCGACGTAGCGTTTTCTCGCTTGCGCATCGGCTGGATCCTCCTCGTAGAGCACTGCAACCGGCATTGTGGCCGAGCCATTGCCGGGTTCCGCTTCTGCTGGTGCCGATGAGCCCCGAAGCTCGCCAACTGTGGTCTTTGGCCCCAACGGGGGTGCCTCGCGCTTTGCCTGCGTTGCAGGGCTGCGCACAAACAATGCTGTCAGGTTGTCGCGTTGCCAGTAAGTCGTGAGAGCCAAGGCCAGAACAAGGGCCAGCCCGAGGCAGGCGAAGATCAGACCGTTTGTGGAGTTCGGAGCAACCGGCATTTGCTCCCCAAGAGGTGGCGGTCGCAGCGGTGCCGGTTGAGCGTCCACACCCACTGAGTCCGCTTCGATCCTGCGGATGGCATCATGAAACGACAGGCGCTCGCGCGTGACCTCCGGTTCGGGGAACGGCGGATGGAGTGTCCGCAGGTGACCAATCAGCGCCGTCTCGGCGCGGACATACAGCGCACGCCGGGATTCGGCGGTGTTGTTCTCGAGACCGCGGACGCCTCGAGCGATGAGTGGATAGTAATCAGTCATTGACGATCAGACATCGCGCCCCGGTCGGAACGGGATCTCATCACCCCGAACCCACGGAGATGTGCTCGCAATTTGTGGCGCGTCTGCGGTGATTTTGTGGAACGCACACCTCGCTCCACTGCAACGGCCACCCTAGCCCGCCTTTCGTACCCTCTTACCTTGGCGCCGTTGGCCAGTTGGGCGCATCCGCCAATGGGCTCAGCCATCGCGCCGTACTGCTAATTGGAGTAAGCTGCGCATGCCGCTCGGCGGCACCTGGGCGGCACAGCCCCGGTTGGGTTGAGGACGCCACTCCGTGAACCCAGCCGGGGCTCTTGGCGATAATGGTTTCGGATCGGGCACGCGTACTTCGGAGAACGCCGCGAGCATCAAGCCCGATTGAGGGACTCTTGCATCTGATCGGCCGCCTCATCGTATGCCCTGGCAAGATCCAAAAGGTTCTGCCGACCTTGGGGGTCCTTGGTATCCGCGGCCATGGCGCGGCATTCGTCGGCTGCCTGTCGCCAGCGCCGGATTTTTGCTTCTTTCTCCTCCCTCTCGTCGGCCATTAGGCGGGTGCATTTTTCACCCCCGCGAACCTAGGAGATAACAACGAAGCCGGAATTTTGCACTTACCCCAGAGCACCTTCGGCAAATCCGGGCGCACCACATTTATCGTTCACATCGCCAGCCGCTTGCCAGGCAGTCCTTTGCAGTCGGCTCATCCGACCACGCGAAGAGCTTGGCGCGCCCTGCTTCACGGGATTGCCGACGTGATCCGCCCCGAGCGGCCGCAGTTGGCGCACGCCATTCTGAGTACGTCGGGCTTGCGGAATCAGGTCGCCAAAGATGATGCGCCGTCGCGGGGCATCGTAGGGGTTCTTGCCGTCTTCTGGCGCAGCAACACAAGCTTTACGCAATAGGGGTTAAATCGCACACTTTCATTGTCACTCTAGGGCAACAGTGCTGAAAAAAGCGATGCCTATCGGCGAGATCGTTCACAGGCAGGTATTATCGCGTCGCACGCCTTGATAAGGTCGCCTTGCTCCTCTTTGGGGCGTTTCCTCCCAGACTTGGGCCCTGCTCCGGCGGGGCCATCTTTTTTCGCCTATCCTGATTGTACCGACGGGCACGTACCTGCCGATCAGATCACCGAAGATGATCGCGCCTCGCGGGGCATTCACGCGGCCGCGTTCCATCACCGTACCGGCGCCTGGATCGGTCCAATGCAATCAAAACTCCCGCACCCGCTACACATGAAAACATGATCCGGTGGTCTTATAGCGGCGGCTCGATCACCAAATACTTTGCGCGTTCGCGGGTACACTGTCGAGACTTATTTGTGGATAATGCCTGTGGATAAACTCGCAACCTGTTGACACGCTGCTTCGCACAAAAATGTGGCGTTTCGCGCCCGTGAGCTTTGGAGGTGCTGCCGGCTCACCCCGCCTTCCGCGCTCCCTTCATCGGCTTCTTCCGTTCCGTCGCTTTGCCCCGAGCGGCCGCGGGTCTCTCCGCTTCGACCGATTGGGCGGATTGCATCACCAATACGGCCGGATCTGATTTTCGACAGGGACAGTAGGCAAGAAACACGAATCACTTCTTGGCAAGCGTGACCGAGACCGTCGTGACATCGGTACCAGCCGACGGCTTGATCGTGACCGACTGCCGGTTGCCATGCGTAACCAGCGTGATACCAGCCGAGAACGAGCCGCCTGAAGCCACCGCCTGGATCGTGCGGCCATTGGCGCGGCCCGACAGGGTCCCGGCGAGGTTGTGGCCGGATTCGTTCAATGTACCAGAAATGGTTCCGTCCGGATCGATGACGCTGCCGGTCAAGTGAAAATTATAGCTGTCGCTCACGCAACGGATGCTCAGCTGCAGCGTGTGGCCGTCACCGCCCATCTTGTAGGCCGCTCGGCAACGCAGGCGCTCGTTCGCTCCGCTCGCGAGTACAACAACCCCACCACCCGCCCAGGAGCCGACGATTCCAGCGAAGGGGCCGGCAACCTTCGCGTATGTGGGCAATGCAATGATCAAGAGCACGGCCGCGAATAGGGCCCTGTTCAATCGCGGAAGCATCGAATTCCCCCGTCCTCGGCGTCGCTGACCACCTATGGCGCCCACGATTGATAGACGATGATCCGGGCGCATCTTCGACCTTTGCCTCTGTCGCCGGCCTTTGTAAAGTCGGCCGGCCAGACGCTGTCGGCAGGGAGATGATCGCCCACCTTCTGATCAGGGATTCATACGATCGGTAAGCCCGAGTGCCGAGGGGCCCTGCGTGATCATTCCCCCTCGTACAATTGGGCTGTAGCGAGATCAGAAAAATGCCACGCCGGTTTGGGCGAAATCGAAGCCGCTCGCGAATAATGATACAATCCGCCGCAGCAGCCTCGCGTCCGTCATCACTCGGGAGCGCCCCGATGCCTGTCGCCCTGCCATCTAGGGACCGCGATCTCAGACTGGACTTCTTCCGGGGCCTCGCGAACTGGTGGATTTTCCTCGATCATATCCCGAACAACATCGTGAGTTGGATCACGCCGCGGAACTACGGCTTCAGCGACGCGGCCGATCTCTTCGTGTTCATTTCGGGTTACACCGCATCATTCGTGTACGCGCGGATTATGCTGGAGCGCGGCTTCATGATCGGTACCTCCCGGCTACTCCGCCGCGCCTGGCAGATCTATGTCGCGCACGTGCTATTGTTTGTTATCTATCTGGCGGAAATCGGTTGGCTCGCGACGAGGTACGATAACCCGGTGTTCGCACAGAAATTCAACGTTATGGGATTCTTGCATGATCCATTCACGACGCTATACGAGGGGCTGATCCTTAAATTTAAACCGGTCAACATGGACGTGCTTCCGCTCTACATCGTGCTGATAGCGTGCTTTCCACCGGTGTTGTGGATGATGACGCGTCGACGCACTCTCACCCTCGCGCTTTCCGTGGCGCTCTATTTCGCCGCTCGCCATTTCGATTGGAACCTGCCGTCCTATCCGAGCGGGGGGTGGTATTTCAATCCGTTCTGTTGGCAGCTTCTGTTCGTGTTGGGAGCATGGCTCGCCCTGGGCGGCGCGCGAGAAACCATGCCGGTGATTCAGTCGAGCACGCTACTGTGGGCGGGCGGCGCCTATCTGTTATTCGCGCTCGTCATGACCATGGCCAGTAGCTTCCCGGAATTCACGCAACCACTGCCGGACTGGCTCTACGACTCGTTCAATCCGAACGACAAAACCAACCTCGCCCCCTATCGCTTCCTGCATTTCGTGGTTATTGCCTTTCTCGTCGTGCGGTTCGTGCCGCGCGATTGGCACATGCTCGAGCGTCCGGTCTCCTGGCCCCTGATCGTGTGCGGGCAGCAGTCGCTGGAAGTGTTCTGCGTCGGTATCTTTCTGTCGTTCGCGGCGTATTTCGTGCTCGTCGAAGTGTCGAGTGCGATCTGGATGCAGGTGCTGGTCAGCCTTTTGGGAGTTGCGGTTATGACCGCCGTGGCCGCCTATCGATCCTGGTCTAAGAAGATCGACAAGGCGCCAAGGGCCGCGGCGACACCTCTTTCCGTTTGAACATTGCAGGCGGGTTGTCGTCCGGTAACACTTGGAGCGCGAAGATATTGAAATCCGTGGTTGGCGGGACTGGCTCCGCGCTGGCACGCCTAGGTTCCGTGATATCATTCGTGTTCGCGGGCAGAAACCCCATTGATCTTGGCAATTACTCCCGTCGGTTCTGACGCATTAATGACATGTTGCCGGCCGTTGTCATCTCCGCCGCTCCGAATAGCTGGACGGCCGTTTTTCATGCAGGAGCGCGCCACTCTCGAATGGGCAAAGACGCTCACTCTCATCTCCGACACGCATGCGCCGGAGGAAGTCTACCGGGACATCGCCGCCCGTTTCACTGAAAAGGAAATTGCCGATGCCACGATCGCGCTCGGATTGACGAACGTCTACGGAATCGGCGCCAAAATCTGAAGCTGTTTGCCCGTGTGCCTTCGAGAACTGCGATCCCGGCCGCAGAGAGAAACGGAAGGCTCTGCAGGACCAGAACGGACGCGAACAGATCAATGGCGAATACCCGATTGATGTTGGTCCCGAACATCAGAATGGCGCCGCCCAGGAGCAGACACCCGAACACCGCCTCCGCCGTCGCCGGGAAGTGGATCAAAGGCTCGGTCGTTAGAGAGCCCTTCGGCGTCCGATAGAACTTGCGCCTTCGGTCGAAGACCGCGCCTCCCGCCGCGCTCGCAATGGTCCACTGGACCGACATGAATACGAACAGCGCGGCGATCCGCTGCCACAACGGCCCGGGGACCCGCAGCTGGTATGCAAACAAGAAGTGCAGCAGCGATATGATAGAGGCGGCGATGAGCGGTGCCGTTAGCACCGCATCGGGGATAGCGACGAGTCCCATTGCAATGAACGGAACCCACAACAGATTGAAGAAGGCCGCTGCGACGCCCACCGTTTCGGCACCGACCCAACCGAGCCAGCCCAGCGCGAACTCCCGCCGCTGCGCCGCATCGAGGCGGTGTCGGCCCGGCAGCCAGCTCCGCCAGTGTTTCCTGATGATCTGGACGGCGCCGCTCGCCCACCGGCGTCGCTGCGCCTTGAACGCCGCGTAGTCCTGCGGCAACAGACCCCAGCCATAGCGGGTTGTGGTGTAATGCGCGCGCCAACCCCGCTCCAGAATGGCCAGGCCGAGATCGGTATCTTCGCAGAGCGTGTCGCTCGACCAGCCGCCCGCGTCATCGAGCGCGGCGCGGCGGATCAGGCACATGGTGCCGTGCATGATGATCGCATTCGCCTCGTTGCGCTCCACCATGCCGACATCGAAGAATCCCGCGTATTCGGCATTCATAGCCGCATGGACGAGACTGCGCCCGCCGTCACGGTGATCTTGCGGCGCCTGGACGAGGCCGACCGCGGGATCCGCGAAGCTCGGTACCAAGGCCTTCAGCCAGTCCGGATGGACCACATAATCGGCATCGATGACGCCGATGATCTCAGCGTCTTGAGCCGTGTGCGCGGCCGCCACGCGCAACGCGCCCGCCTTGAAGCCGCGGAGGTTCTCCACGCGAACGAACTTGAAGCGGCTGCCGAGGTCCAGGCAGCGGGCAGCGATGGGTTCCCAAAACGCCGGGTCCGGTGTGTTGTTGATGACCACGATGCACTCGAAATCCGAGTAATCCAAGCGGGCCACGGCATCGAGCGTCTGCAACAGCATCTCCGGCGGCTCGCGGTACGCGGCAATATGGATCGACACTTTGGGGGTGGAGGGCTGTAGCGATCCAACCGGTCCGGTCAGCAAGTAGCGCGGCCTGAGCCCGAAGGCGACGGTGGCAAGCTCCTGGATTCGTGAGAGCGCGACAACAAGCAACGTTCCCAAGAGCGGCACGCCGAACCCGAACGCGACGGCTTGGCCGGACACGAAGTAATGGGCGTGCCAATAGGCGAGCACGGTCGCCAACCATGCTCCGATGCCGTGAGCCGCGGCCGCAAGCACGACCGCCTCCACGGCCGTCATGCGCGCGAGCGCGAGCACGGGCAGGGACAGCACGAGTCCCACCAGGACCGCGATCACCGCGGTTCGGCCATGGTCCTTCTCGAAGGCAGGACCGCTCCAGGCAAACTTTGGCCGCCCGGAAGCATCGAACATCCCCCAGTACGGACCGACGCTTCCCTCGAACAGCTTCCGGGGTTGGTCGAAAGCCTCGACGATGTTGTAGTCGATGCCGAGCGCCATCGACCGTGCAGCGAACTTGCGCACAATGACGGCTTGTCCAATAGAGCTCGGCACTGCGCGCTTGAAATTATTGCCGGCGCTGGGCCACCCGAACTCGCCGACAACGATGGGCTTGTCCGGAAATTGCCGTCGCAGGATATCGTACATGTTGAAAGATCCCTCGACCGCCTTCCGTTCGGAAAGGCCCTCCCAGTACGGAATGATGTGAGCGAAGATGATGTCGACGTGCTCGGCGAGTTCCGGGTGGACTACAAAGACGTGCCAGTTCTCCGCTGTGGTGACGGGAACCGGGCTTTGGCTCCGCACCCGATCGATGATCCGGCCAAGCTCTTCGGGAGTGCGCTCGCGGCGATACACGACCTCGTTGCCGACCACGAGGCGCGCAACGTTCGGGTTCTCCCGGGCGAGGCGCAGCGCCGAAGCAATTTCCTGCTCATTGCGCGCGGCATCGGGGCCGATCCAGATTCCGAGCGTGACGTTGAGCCCAAATTCGGCGGCCACGCGGGGGACGGCCTCGAGCCCGTGTGTCGAGGAATAGGTGCGGACTGCATTCGCCAGCGGCGCAATGGTCCCGAGGTCGCCGCGGATCTGCGCCTCGGAGACTTGTCGTCCCGCAGACCGCGGACCGACGAACCGATTATAGGATAGGCTGGCGAGCTTGCCGGCAACGGCTGGAGGAGTCTCCCGCCGATTGTCCAACATCCAGATCATCGCGTGCGCGCACGCGACAAGTGCAATGATCGTGGCGACCTTGCGCATCCGAGATTCTCGGTCACCCTTCCCCCGCGTTGAACTCGGCAGGGCCGATCTTATCCCTGTGCCATGTTTTCGAAAACACCGAGCTACGTGCGGCCCGCAGCTCGTCATTTATTGCAATATGCGCCGCGAATGCGCGAAACACGCCGGCGCAGAAGACTTCCAGCGAATGCTGTCCGCACACGATGGCGGACCGCAGACACCCCCGGTCAAATGTCGCCTAATGGGATGGCCCGGCCGTGCTCCCGCCCGCAATGGCGTAAGCCTTGCGGGTCGAGCAACGCAAAGGAGCACGTCCCATGTCAGCCAATTGCGCACCCACCACGATCGCCACTATCGGCATCGACCTCGGTA
>WNFY01012041.1_pt1 | contig 10977 bp, 10 predicted proteins | sample 5400091 | NCBI WGS metagenome assembly WNFY01 (sample SAMN13153364, study PRJNA577476) | soil metagenome | isolation source: 60 cm soil or saprolite under grassland replicate 1 | place: USA:California | collected 2016-06-15
CACATCCCCATTATTCAGTAATTCTCCGGGGCCAAAGGTTACTTCAGTTACTGTTGTGACATTATTAGGATCTGTAACATCCAGCACAAGGGAAATGAACGGGAGGTGAGCAGGATCAACCGCTTCATCAAATGATAAGGTAACACTTCCCGTAGCAGATACGCCGCCTATATCAGGGCAGTTACCACCACCGTTGTTGATTTTATAATCACTGGCACAGGGTGTTGGAATGGTTTGAGAAAAAACAAAACTTACTGATGCAATCAGTAAACATAAGAGTAGAATCTTTTTCATTGCTTCAAGGTTTTTAGTTAAAAATTGCTTCGTATGGACGTAAACCGGCACACTTAGCTGTTTATGATGAGTTAGGTCATCCTATGTAAAAGATTCAAAGTGTACGGGCGGTTATTTTTTATAAGAAGGATTCAGCTCCAGGTAAACAAAACTCTGTCCGAAGGCATTTCAAGGCAAAGCACTGTTGTTCAGATAGGATGTGACTTGAATAGAATACAGATGTGAAAATGTCTTACAGAAGGTAGGGATTAATGCGAACGAAAAAGTAAGACTTAATGTAAGATTACTTTTTTACAGGATCTTCTTAATGATCAGGATTTACAGATTGGCTATTTTCAAAAGGAGTTGTGGAGTGCGAAAAAATGGATTAGGGGTACAAAGTAGCAATTGATTTTTAATCATGCAAGTTTTTTAATCATAAACTTACTGATATTCTTTTCTTAGCCCATTCTATTGCCCTTTGAAATTGTTCTTTTTCAGTAAGATTGGTGTTATCCAAAACAAAAGAATCCTTCGCCTTTTTTAAGGGACTTACGTCCCGGTGGGAGTCAATATAATCACGCATTTCAAGATTTGTCTTTACTTCCTCAATGGTTATGTTTGGGTTTTTTTCGAATAATTCCTTAAATCTTCGTTCCACTCTGACAGAGCTATCAGCCTCCATAAAAATTTTTAGTTCTGCATCAGGAAAAACTACGGTGCCAATATCACGGCCATCCATAATGATTCCCCTATCCTCCCCCATTTTTTGCTGCTGAGCTACTGCAAACTCCCGTACTTCTTTTATAGCTGCTATCTCGCTTACTTTCTCAGCTACTACCAAATCCCGGATCACATACTCTACATTTTCACCGTTCAGGTATATTTCACTTACTTCGGTTTTAGATTTGTTTTGAAATTCAATATTGATGGCTTTTAATGCTTTTTTTACTTCTTTTTTGTCTGTCCAGTCCACGTGGTTACGTAAAAAATAAAGCGTAATGGCCCTGTACATAGCTCCGCTATCCACATAAATATAATCCAACGCTTTTGCAAGTTGTTTGGCAAGAGTACTTTTACCTGTGCTTGACCACCCATCAATCGTGATGATTATTTTTTTCGAGTCCATCCCAAGGCCAATATAAAAGGATTAAGAATAAGCAAAAATAAAAAAGGAGCATCGGGTAAACGACACTCCTCTTAAAATTTATTCTGCCTAATACTTAAGCTTTTGATTTTTCTTCAACTTTTTTGAAAGAAAATTTAATCTTCTGATTTTCCTTATCAAGATCAGCTATTAAAACATCTCCCGCCTTTACATGCAGGTTCAAAATTTCTTCTGCCAGCGCGTCTTCAAGATATTTTTGAATGGCCCGGTGCAAAGGACGGGCTCCGAACTGAACATCATACCCTTTATCGCCAAGAAATGATTTTGCATCTTCGGTTAATTCAAGACTAAACCCGAGATTACTTAACCGCTTCATTACTCCTTTCATCAGGATATCAATGATCTCGAAAATATTTTCCTTACTGAGTGAATTGAATATTACAACATCATCAATCCTGTTTAAAAACTCGGGCGAAAAAGTTCTCTTCAATGCCTTTTCGATAATAGCCTTGTTAGCTTCATCTTCATTCTGCACTCGTGATGAAGTAGCAAAGCCGACACCTGCCCCAAAGTCTTTTAACTGGCGGGCACCGATATTTGAGGTCATTATGATGAGTGTATTCTTGAAATCAACTTTTCTTCCCAACCCATCTGTCAGTTGGCCATCATCTAAAACTTGTAATAGAATATTGTATATATCAGGATGTGCCTTTTCAATTTCGTCCAATAGAATTACGCTATATGGTTTGCGGCGAACTTTTTCTGTTAACTGACCCCCTTCTTCATAACCAACGTAACCCGGAGGTGCACCAATTAAACGGCTCACTGTAAATTTTTCCATATACTCACTCATGTCAATACGTATCAAAGCATCTTCAGAGTCGAACATATACCTGGCTAATGCTCTTGCTAACTCTGTTTTACCTACACCTGTAGGGCCAAGGAAGATAAATGTGCCAATTGGCTTTTTGGGATCTTTCAAACCAACACGATTACGCTGTATGGCCTTTACCACTTTTTGGATAGCTTCATTCTGTCCCACTACCATCCCCTTCATATCATCAGCCATCTTGCGAAGCTTTTCAGTTTCAGCCTGCACCATTCTTTTCACCGGGATGCCTGTCATCATACTTACTACTTCAGCTATTTGTTCTTCACCAATAGGGTAACGCTTATGTTTGCTTTCTTCTTCCCATTCTACTTTTGCTTTTTTTTCAGTATCACGCAAAGAAGCGGCTTCTTCAAACTTCTGGCTCTTTACCACTTTATTCTTTTCATTCTTTACGTCTTCTATCTTTTTTTCCAGCTCTACAATATTTGGTGGCACATTGATATTTTTCAAATGTACTCTTGCTCCTACCTCATCCAGCACATCAATAGCTTTGTCTGGCAAAAGACGATCAGTAATATAGCGGTCACTTAATTTCACACAGGCATCAATAGCCTCATCATCATAAATGACGTTGTGATAATCTTCATACTTGGTTTTAATGTTAACCAGTATCTTGATCGTATCTTCGACAGATGGTGGCTCAACCATTACTTTCTGGAAACGACGGTCGAGGGCTCCATCTTTTTCGATATACATTCTGTACTCGTCTAATGTAGAAGCGCCGATACATTGCAATTCACCTCTCGACAATGCGGGTTTGAAGATATTACTTGCATCAAGTGAACCACTGGCACCACCTGCTCCAACAATCGTATGAATCTCATCTATAAAAAGAATTACATCACGGTTCTTTTCCAGTTCGTTCATGATGGCCTTCATTCTTTCCTCAAATTGACCGCGATACTTTGTACCCGCTACCAGCGCAGCCAGGTCAAGAGAAATGACTCTTTTATCAAAAAGCACTCTTGATACTTTGCGCTGCACTATTCGCAGGGCCAGGCCCTCGACAATTGCTGTCTTACCTACGCCGGGCTCACCAATAAGAATTGGATTATTCTTTTTGCGACGGGAAAGTATTTGCGAAACTCTCTCAATTTCTGATTCCCGGCCAACAATGGGATCCAACGCCCCCATTTCGGCAAGCTTCGTTATATCACGGCCGAAATTATCAAGAACCGGGGTTTTACTTTTTGCCGTTCCTTGCTGCCTTGAAGATTTTGACTGCGAATATTTTTTTTCCTCGTCAAAATCGTCGTCATTTTCTTCGGAGTATTCTGAGCGAACATCATTTGATTTTACTATGCCCAACTCCTGCCTGAATAAATCGTAATCCACGTCAAATTGATTTAAAATTTGTGTTGCGATATTTTCTTTATTCTTTAAGATGGAGAGCATCAGGTGTTCAGTTTCCACAGTCGTGCTCTTTAACGCTTTTGCTTCAAGCACGGTTACACGTATTACCTTTTCGGCTTGCTTAGTTAATGGAAGACTATTGATGTTTGCAATATTTTTTCCGGTTTTATCTTTTACTGCTAATTCGATCTCCTTGCGCAATTCATAGAGGTCCACATTAAAACTCTTCAGAATCCGGATCGCAGTATTATCTCCCTCCCGGATCAAACCGAGAAGAAGATGTTCGGTACCGATAAAATCATTTCCCAGTCTCAACGCCTCCTCCCTGCTAAACGAAATGATCTCTTTTACCTGTGTTGAAAAATTATTATCCATTTTGGGTTAATTGCTTGTGATACAATAATAACGAATATTTTTGACTGTTCTAAATCTGTATTTATAAACGTATTGTTGATAAACTTAGTTGTTCATGGTCAAAATAGATACCAAAGAAAAATTTCATGTCATCACGCTGTCTGAGCCACATTTATCTGCTACTATGACAGAAGAACTATCCGACCGTTTACTCTCCTACCTCCCATCCGGCGTCAAAAATATTGTGCTCAATCTTGGACAACTCCAATCATTAGACAACATTTCTGCCGAAACTTTAGTTAAGGTTCAACAAAAATTTTATGAGAACAATGTTTCTTTTGTAATATGTGAGTTACAACGCCAAGTTGAAGAATTTCTCGACCGGCAACAATTATTGGAACTAATGAATACAACACCTACCGAAACTGAGGCGGGCGATATTGTTCAAATGGAAGAAATTGAGAGAGAGTTGCTGGAGGGTGACGGGTTATAGCTTGCGAGGCTCCTAAGGAGCTGAAGCAAACTCGTCCGCAGAAATGACAATTATGTGCCGGAACGTAAAATTTCTATTTGACATTGCCCACCTCCGGGGAGCTGGCACGGCTTGTTCGCGGGTTTGTACTGACAAACATCATATTCGGAATAGTCTTCTAATGCTTTTTACCTTGAAACCTCATTCTAATTTGCGTTGAAACATCTTCTTTTAATGCTTTCCTCATCCATCCAAAAATATCTTAATCAGTTGCTTTCTCAAAGATTGGACTTGCAAATTTCCTCGATTCACCTTTCCCCTGTCGGTGGCGGCTCTATCAACGATTGTTACCAGGTCAGGAGCAACAGTAACATCAGACATTTTTTAAAACGTAATTCAACCACGAAATATCCGTCACTTTTTGAGAAGGAAAAAAATGGCCTTGAGTTTCTTTGCAAGCAAAAAATCATTCTCACACCATCTGTAATTATCTGTGATGAATTTGATGATCAACAATTATTATTACTTGAGTGGATTGAAAACGGTGTAAAGACTGACCAATTCTGGAATCAATTCGGAGAACAGTTGGCAAAACTGCACCAGGTGACAAATTCGCATTTTGGTCTTACAGAAGATAATTACATGGGTGCGCTGCCACAAATGAACAACCCATGCCAAACGTGGATTGATTTCTTCACTCATTGCAGGCTTCAGCCACAAATAAAAATGGCAAAAGAGAAACGCTTGCTTCAAACAAAGCATCTTGCTGCTTTTGAAAATCTTTATAAGAAATTGCCAGGCATATTTAATAATGAAAAGCCGGCATTGCTTCATGGCGATCTATGGAGCGGCAATTTCATGTGCAATCAAAATTCTGAACCAGTACTAATTGACCCGGCTGTTTATTTCGGTCATCGCAGCATAGATCTTGCTATGACATCTTTGTTTGGTGGCTTCGGCAAACAATTTTACGACTCATACAACTATCATTACCCATTTCCAAAAAATTATCATGAGCAGTGGCCCATTTGCAATTTGTATCCCTTACTTATTCATCTGAATCTTTTTGGTTCAGGTTATGTTAGTCAAATTGAAAATACCTTACAAAAATTTAGCTGAACGATTATAATTAATCCCCCATTCAAATCTTAAATTGCAATCCTGATCAGATAAAAACATTTTAATCAGCGCAACCAGTGGTCCATGCTCGCAGTTACCATTCTTGGCAATAATTCGGCAGTCCCGGCTTTTGACCGTCACCCTACCAGCCAGGTAGTCACGATGGATGGTAATCTTTTTTTAGTTGACTGTGGTGAAGGAACACAAATCCAAATGATCAAATACAAAATCCGGCGCAGCAAAATTTCACACATCTTCATCTCACATCTTCATGGTGATCATTATTTTGGTTTGGTGGGGCTCATCAATAGTTTTGGTTTATTAAGCCATTTGCAGGATCTGCACGTGTATGCTCCTTCGCCATTGCAAGAAATTATAGAATGGCAATTAAAAGTTGCCAGCACCACTCTTCCTTATAAATTATTTTTCCATACTATTAATAAGGAAGAATTGTTGGTAGACGAAGAAAGATTTTCGGTAAAATGTTTTCCCACAAACCACCGTATTGAATGTTATGGTTTTTCTTTTCATGAGAAAAAAAATCCGAGAAAGCTTAATCCCGATAAGGCAAAAGAATACGGGATTCCAATTTCGTTTTATGATCGGTTAAAAAATGGAGAAGACTACATCCATGAGAACGGCACCGTTATAAAAAATGAATGGGTGACAGAAGACGCGCCAACCGGCAAAACCTATGCGTTTTGTGCCGACACAAAATATGACGAATCAATTATTCCTCATATCCAGGACGCAGACCTGATCTATCATGAAACCACATACCTTGATGCCTTGCGAGAAAGAGCTGCAAACAGGTTTCACACTACTACGAGACAAGCGGCCGAGATCGCTAAAAAAGCCAACGTCAAAAAATTACTCATCGGTCATTTCAGCAGCAAGTATGATACATTGGAAGAATTTGAACAGGAAGCAAGGGAAGTTTTTCTGAATACCGAACTTGCGCTTGAGGGAGTTACTTATAAGGTTTGAATTGTTTTACTGACAAATGGTTAAAATGTTTTGAACCTAACAATGCAACAATTAAACGATTAAACCATTTATCGTTCCATAAGCCACAAATAAAAAAGCGGAAACTCTTCTCGCCAAACCCATTCTGTATGCTTACCGTCAGGACGAATAACACAAGTCATTTTTGATTTGGAAACTTTTCGCATCTCTTCAAAGGCCTTTTTCATATCAGGTTCCATAGTTTCGCCTTCCTGTCCACCGCAATAGAAATATATTTTTGAGTTGACCAGCTTGCCTTTTGTTTTTATATCGTCAAATATTTTTGGTCCAACCCAGAATGCGGGCGAAAAAACTCCCGCGCCGCCAAATACTTTTGGATATTTTAATACAGCATACATGGAAATCAGTCCACCCATGGAACTGCCGGCGATGAAAGTATTTTGTTTATCCTTTTCTGTCCGGTAGTTTCTATCAATAAATGGCTTCAATGTCTTGACCAAGAAATCTAAATATTGATTGCCTTCTCCCTTGCCAAACTTTTCCATATTATAAGGACAATACTCATTTATTCTTTTTTGTCCTCCATGATCAACCGCCACTACAATGATTTCCTTTTTTCTGCTACTTATCGAATCTAAAATTTCATCCACTCCCCACTCGCCGGCAAAAGATGTAGAATCATCAAAAACATTTTGGCCATCATGCATATACAAAACCGGGTAATGCTTTTGAGATGATGTATAGCTTGGCGGAAGATAAATCCAAACTCGTCTCACTCTTTTCAATTGTAGAATTACGAAAGCCGTATCAATGATGTGAACGCTCTTTCTTGCTGTACTGATTCTCGGTTTTTTTACAAACCGATCAGCCCATTCCTCAATAATTAAATTGATGGATGTATCCGATGAAAGTTCTAAAAACCGGTTTTGAATATCTGCGCCCCCTTTTTTACATTCTACTTTAGCCCAGCTTCCCCTGGTAATCTTGAATTCGTGCATTCCATCGGCAAGCTTTGTCTCAAAAAAATAATTTCCACTTGCCTCTTTTTGAAATTGATAATTCTTATCCTGCGGGCTCCAGCCGTTGAATGAACCAGCCAGATATAAAGCACTATCAGAGGGATGATATTCCGGAAGTGAAGCAATCGAAAATCGAACAGTGCGCTGCGAGAAACATGATAAGACTGCTACAAGAAGAGTCAACAGAATAAATACTCGCTTATTCATAAGAACTGCAATATTAAACACTCTTGATCAACCCCCTGATCTTCTCCAAATGTTTTGTACTCACGGGCCACACAGGTGAGCGAACGGCATCGCTGCAAAGACCCATTTCAGAAAGATAAGCTTTTACACCGCTGGGGCTGCCTTCAGCAAACATGGAAGCAATAATGTCCACGTATTTATAATGGAGTGGCAGCGCTTCATTAAACCTTCCGGCCAAACAAAGACGAACCATTTCAGAAAAATCTTTTGGATAGGCATTGGCAACAACAGAAATTACTCCATCGCCTCCACACGCAACCATTGGCAACGTGATCAAATCATCACCGCTAATAACCATAAATTCTTTTGGCTTGTTTTTAATGATCTGCATGATCTGGCTAAAGTCTCCGCTTGCTTCTTTTGTTCCAAAAATATTTTGGCATTCGTTGGCAATCCTCACTTGTGTTTCAGCTGTTACATTTTGTCCGGTGCGGCTGGGAACATTGTACATAATAATTGGCAGCGGTGCATGAGCATTCAGCATTTTATAATGCTGAAAAATTCCTTCCTGGTTTGGTTTGCTATAGGCAGGGGAAACTGAAAGAATAGCATCATAGCCCTTCAAATCGAAGGTTTTGAAATCTTCTAAAATCGCCGTGGTATCATTTCCACCAATGCCGGCTACCAGCGGAACGCGACCGGCTGTAACATCGCCGACAAAAGAAAAAACTTTTTGCTTTTCTGCGCCATGAACGGTTGGACTTTCACCCGTCGTTCCCAACACAACCAGGTACTCCACTTTACCTTCAATCCAAAAGTTGATGAGCTTTTGAAAACTTTCCCAATCAATGACCTTATTATCATTAAAAGGAGTTACGATTGCAATACCAGTACCTCTGAATTTTTCCTGCAAAGACATTATAATTAAAAATTAATCCCGCCCTTGCGGGATGACGTTTGACTTTACAACTCTTCCCAAAACCCCATGGTTCCAAATTTCTCAATGCGACGCTTGACTCTTTCTTCAGCAGGAATTTTTTTTAACTCCGCCAGCACAGGCAACAAGGAAGATTTTAAAATTTGGGCCGATTGATTATAGTCCCAATGAGCACCACCATCAGGTTCTTCGATAATTCCGTCAATTAATCTAAAACTCAGCATTTTCTCGGCAGTCAATCTTAATTGCTCGGCAGCCACTTCTTTCATTTCCCAACTACGCCACAAAATAGAAGAGCAGCTCTCGGGGCTAATCACCGAATACCAGGTATTCTCCATCATATACACACGGTCACCAACACCAATACCCAGAGCACCGCCGCTTGCCCCCTCGCCAATGATCACGCAAATCACCGGCACTTTCAAGCGAATCATTTCGTAAATATTCCTCGCGATGGCCTCACCTTGTCCACGTTCTTCCGCCTCGAGGCCGGGGTAAGCACCCGGAGTATCGATCAGTGTAACGATCGGCTTATTAAATTTCTCTGCCAGCTTCATCAATCGCAGTGCCTTGCGATACCCTTCGGGATTAGCCATTCCGAAATTGCGCATCTGCCTCGTCTTTGTGTTAATTCCTTTTTGCTGCCCAATCAGCATTACAGTTTGTCCATCGAGTGAGCCAAATCCACCCACCATTGCTTTATCATCTTTGACATTTCTATCCCCGTACAACTCCACAAAATTCGTTGTCATTTTATCGATGTACTTCAGCGTATAGGGTCTGTCGGGATGGCGGCTCAATTGAACTTTTTGCCAACTTGTGAGATGCTGTGTAATTTCTTTTCGCTTTTCAAGAATACTGGCTTCCAGTTTCTGAATCGCATCGCTCATATCCACCTTTGTTTTTTCGGCGGTATGCTTCAGCTTTTCCACTTCATCAATCAAGTCCTTAATTGGTTTTTCAAAATCAAGGAATTGTCTGTTGGCGTTGGAGGGCATAGTTTTTCTTACAGATGAGCGCCAAAATTAGGGGAAGGGGAATAGTTACATACTTTTATCATTCGTGTCCGCTAGATTTGCGTAATGATTTATTTTTAATCGGGTATCATCAATACTTTTCGCGTACTATGCCTGCTCTCCATAAAATCATGAGCTTTTTTACCTTCGGATAATTTGAAAACAGTTGGTGTTGAAATTTTAATTTTTCCATCAATAATCCAGTTAAAAAATATTTTTGCCCTTTTTAACCTTTCTTCTCGTGAGGTAAGATAGTTCCATAAATCACCACCAATAATTGTTTTAGAATGTGCAATAATCCATAATGGGTTTCCCAGTTCTAATTTTCCACCAGCCATACCAAAGAAAACCACCTGTCCTAATATTTTTGTCAACTGCAAGGCTGGATTCCATTGTGGTGCCAATACTTTCGTATACCACATCAACCCCTGTAGGGCATATCTTTAAAACTTTTTTTTCCCAGTCTTCGCTATATAAAAAAACTGTGTCTGCGCCTAGAGAAAGTGCAATTTGTTTTTTGCTTTCAGACGAAACCAAGCCAATCAGTTCTGCACCTAGTATTTTACAAACTTGTATAAGCAATTGCCCGACACCTCCGGCCGCCGCATCAATGAGTACAGTTTCCCCCTGTTTTATTTTATGACTGTCAGATGTTAAGAAATGAGCGGTTAAGCCTTGTAACATTATCGATGCGGCAGTTTCAAAACTTATTTCATCAGGTAAAGGAATTAGGTTGTCAAAGGGAGCAGCGACTAAATCTGCATTTGCAAAAGGTACGTCAGCAAACGCAACTCTATCGCCTATTCTGAATGCAGCATGACCATTATTGTCCTTAACAATACCTGCTCCTTCAAAACCATTGATATAAGGTGCATTTCCTCTCATCGGGTAAACTCCGTTTCTTCTCATCACATCAGCAAAATTTAACCCGATGGTTTTCATTTCTACTAATATTTCATCGTTCTTTAAAACAGGATTATTTACTTCTTTGTATTCAAGTACATCACTACTTCCAAATGATGATAATGCCAATGCTTTCATCTTAAAATATTTTTCCCGCAAATATAATTTTACAAATGCTTTTAAACTGTCGTTTAGCTTACTTTCTCTATGGGTCATTTTTTGATTGGAATATTTCTAATCCTGATGGAAGTAGAATCATTAAAGTCAGTTTAAGCGATGTCTGTCGGGGTCTGTAAATGGGTGCATACAACGTCCATGGCTTTACGCAGGTGGTAGTATTATTCCGTCCAACACGACCTACCAAAGCCCAATAGAATTA
>WNFY01022833.1_pt1 | contig 10971 bp, 9 predicted proteins | sample 5400091 | NCBI WGS metagenome assembly WNFY01 (sample SAMN13153364, study PRJNA577476) | soil metagenome | isolation source: 60 cm soil or saprolite under grassland replicate 1 | place: USA:California | collected 2016-06-15
ATCTACGCAGCGGCCGCTGGAGAAAAGCGTGTCGGCGCTGCGCCTGGCAACGTAACGATCGTCGTGCCGAACTCTGGTTCGAATCCAGAAAAGCCAGCCGGGGCTCCGGGCGCGGCACCGTCTGCCGAGCCGTCGCTTACGCTGAACAGTTCTGGGCCCGGCGTTCCCGGAGGCTCGGAGATTTACAGAATTTCTCCGGAGGGCTCGCCGTCGCGGGTTTGGAACTCGCGAGACGGTCTCGTGTATTCGCTGGCGTTCGACTCGCACGGTCGACTGCTGGCGGGCACGGGAAATCGTGGTCAGATTTATCAGATCACCGGACTCGATGATTACATCGAGCTGATTAAGGCGGGAGCGAATCAGGTCACGGCACTTTCGAAGGCGCCGAACGGCGGGTTGTACGCTTCGACCAGCAATCTTGGCAAGCTGTTCCTGCTGAGCGACGCGCCGGACGCCGAGGGCAGCTATGAGAGCGACGTCTTCGACGCGCACGGATTCTCGAAGTGGGGACGCGCCGAGTTTCGCGGCAAGGGCAATGTGGAGCTGTTTGCGCGCAGTGGGAACGTGGACAATCCCGACCGCAATTGGAGCACGTGGAAGAGGATTGACCTTCAGAAAGATGCCGCTGTCACAGCGCCTCCGGCACGTTTTATTCAGTGGAAGGCGATTTTGCAGCCAGGCAATCCCGCGCCGCAAGTGGACAGCGTCGTCGTGAATTATCTGCCGAAGAACGTTGCGCCGGATTTTGATGACGTGACGGTGAGCGTGGGCACGCGGTATCAGGTGCCGCCGCGGCCTCCGAACATGGACCCCGGGCAGCGCTTCGATCCGCAACCGATGGTCACGCGTGACCGCCAGTCGGTTGGCGTGAAGTGGACTGTGCACGACGACAACGACGACCAACTGGTTTATTCGGTGTATTACCGCGGCGAAGGACAGAGCCGCTGGCTGTTGTTGAAGGGCAATTTGACGGAGAAGTTTTATTCCTTTGACGCTTCCCTGCTGCCGGATGGCGGCTACACGATCAAGGTCGTGGCGTCGGATGCGCCGTCGCATTCACCGCAGGATGCGCTGACGGCGGAGCGCGAGGGCGACAGGTTTGAAGTGGACACGACACCTCCGCAGGTCGAGGATGTTAAGGCGTCAGTGCAGGCGAATTTATTGCACGTGCAATTCCGGGCGGTGGACAGCTTCTCGCCGATTAAGCATGCCGAATATTCCCTAGATGCGAGCGAGTGGCACTTTGTTGAGCCAGTCGGAGGGCTGTCGGATGCGAAGTCGGAGAGCTACGACTTCACCCTGCCGCTCTCAGGCGATGCAGTGGTGCAGGAGCACGTGGTGGTTGTCCGCGCCTACGACCGCTTCGAGAATATGAACTCGGCGAAGACGGTGGTGGGGGGGAAGTAGGTGGACGTTCGAGCCTAGCGACTTCCCTGAGTCAGTTCCTCGAGTGCTTTGCGGAGCGCTTCTTCTCGACCTGGACCGTGTTTTCTTGCTGACTGCACGATCGTCTCGCCCTTTTTGTTGCGGACGTTAAGGTCAGCACCATGTTTAATCAAAAGCGGTATAGCGTCATCGTCTACAGTTGTGAAGATCGGCGTTTCGCCGTCATTGTTTCGAGCATTCACCTCAGCACCCAGTCTCAGTAGCTCCTCCTCTACATCGGTGAGGAAGGTTGCGTGCAGGGGTGTGTTGCCATCCTTGTCACGCTCGTTGACGTTGGCCCCAGCTTCAGCAAGGAGGCGCACACACCGTACTCGCGCACCTTCTTTGTCGCCGTTGCGGTAGTCACCTGCGGCGAAAATAGCCGTCTTGCCCTCGTGACCTTTCTTCTCGAGATCTGGGTGATAGCTGAGAATCTCGCGTACTAGCTCGGGGTTCCCGGATCCCGCAGCGTAGATCAGTACACTGCCATCTCCTGGCCCGCTTAATGTCATGCCGCCGCTCGTTTCAGTGACAACCAGTCTGCTGAGGTCAGCGTTTGGATCGGCGCCGTATGCGATCAATGCCTTAGCGGCTTCGAGGTTTCCTGAACGAGCGGCAGCCACGAGCGCCAAATCCTTATCCCGTTGGTCGCTCTTGCTGACTCCCGCATTCAATAACACCTCCAGTACCTCTGAGTGACGGCCAGCAGCTGTAAGCATCCCCACTGAATCGAATCGAACTACGCTATTCGCGTCTTTGGGTTTGGGAGCCGGCAAAGGATATAGGGGAACGCCCGCTGCAATCAGGTCTCGAACAGTATCGGTCTGCCCACGAGTCGCAGCCTCTTTGAACAGGACTTGTGATTGGAAGCTCTGAAAGTCAAAATTCTCGGCCTGCAATGCCTGAACCAGGCCTTCGCTTCCCTCGATCCATCGCCGGGTCCGTGCAAATTCGTCGACTCCATCCTCCAATTCGGTGATGACCGCTGGCATGCCCTGCCAATCGCCAACATAGTCTTCCACTGTCTTTTTGTGGCCGTCGATTTCGATAGAGAGTGTATAGGTAGGACTGTCCGTCACGTTGGCCGTGTAACTAGACTCCATCGAGTAGAAATCAGCAGCGACGAACCGTTTTGCAAGCTTACGAACGTCGTCCGAGTTCACTTTGTCTGTGTGCTTCCCCTGGGCAGTCACAAAACCTCCACCCTCAAATGCCATAGCATCCCGAGCGCTGAAGCATAATCGCGACCTTCGACTTAGGCCCGACCACCGGGGCAGCCGCGTGTTTCGTTGGGACTCGTTCCGGAGGGACAAGATCGATGTATTCCTCCACCTCTGCGGTGACTGCTTGCCCATTCACCACAAAAGGAGTGAACTTCCACTGGCGTACCTCATCCTGCAGTTGCGGCCAGAACTTCAGCGTGTCCTTGTCTCCACCCGCATCGGCATCCAACACATCTCCAACCTGAGAGACAGTGAGTGTTAGGCGAAGCTGATTAAAACCGGGATTCACTCCTTTTAGGCGGATCGTTCGACGGTGGGGCTTGATTTCGTGTGCTCGAGCGACGTCGTACTCGAAAGATGGATGTGACTCTTGCTTCTCGTCCGACGCCCAGAGCCAGATAGTCGCAAGGAGGAACGCGACCACAACGACAACGCGACTCATGCTGAACATCTTACATCAGCAAGTTACCGGGTGACTTGGGCACTGTCAGGCGCATTACCATAACTATCCGCTCACAGGTTTGTGCCGTCCGCAGCGGGTTCACCTAATCGTTCGATCTCCCGGACGACGGAGAGTATTTTCCACTCGGCGGCAGTAGATACATGAGCTATGGAAAACCATGATCGGGCCCGAGCATGGGCCCGATCTCTCAATTCTGTTCGTTACAGCTCAGCACAAATCTTGTTACATCTTCATGTCCTTCATGTCACCCTTGGCAGGGGCTTTCTTCATCGGGACTTTCGCCTTGGCTTTGAGGGCATCGTCGATGGAGATTTCTTTGCCATCCTTGTCCACGTAGTGGATGTCGAAGGCACCGTCGGTAACGAGGAAGAAAGTGCAGGCAGCCACGCACGAGAACTGATGCACGTTCTTGGACGGCAGGTTCAGGTAGTCGCCGGTGTGCATGCGAGCGGGCGCTCCGTCTTTCATGTCAACTTTGGCGGAGCCGACGACGAACATCAGTTGCTCCGAGGCGGTGTGCCAGTGCCACGGGATCACGCAGCCGGTGGCAACCTTCGCCAGGATCACGGCCGCTCCCTTGGTGGGATCACCGTTAGCGACTGCTATAGTTGCGCATTTAGGGAGAACGGGGAGATTTCCGAATTTGGCTTTTGCCATGGGAGCGTAGCCCATGTTGTCCTGGGCGAGTGCCGGAGTCAGTGCGATTCCTGCGAGAAGAACGAGCAGTAGTGTGCAAACAGCGACGCGCATGTGCGCCCTCCTAGTTGAGTTGCGCACGGGAGTATAGCAGTGGTCAGTGGGCAGTTGCCAGTGGGCAGTTCCTGATGCAAGGAGTTAGACAGATTCAGAGGCCGCTTTTACTGGCCACTAATCACTGCCCACTGACCACTGTTCCTACACTCCGACTGGCTGCTTGCTGGCGACCGGAACGGGCGTGAGCCAGTTGAAGCGGTCGGCCTTCTCGCCGCGCACGATGGCGAAGAACTCGCGTTGCAGCGCTCGCGTGATCGGCCCGACGGTGCCGTTGGCGACAGTAATCCGGTCCACGGAGCGGATGGGCGTCACTTCGGCGGCGGTGCCGGTGAAGAAAGCTTCGTCTGCGATGTACAGCATCTCGCGGGGGATGCCGGCTTCGGCCACAGGAATTCCCAAATCACGCGCAATCTTCAGGATCGAGTCGCGAGTAATTCCGGGCAGCACGGAGTTGCCTAACGGCGCCGTCTGCAGCACGCCGTTGCGAACGATAAAGATGTTCTCGCCCGAACCCTCGCTCACGTAGCCGTTGATATCGAGCGCGATGCCCTCGACATATCCGTTAGCCGTGGCTTCCATGCGGATGAGCTGCGAGTTCATGTAATTCGCGCCGGACTTGGCAAGCGCCGGAAGCGTGTTAGGAGCAATACGCGTCCATGAGGAGACGCAGGCATCCACGCCGGAGTCGTCCTGGGTCAGATATTTCCCCCAGGGATAATTCACGACGTAGGTTTCGACCGGGCACTTGTTGGGCGAAACACCAGCGTCTCCGTATCCGCGAAAGATGATGGGGCGCAGGTAGCAGGGCCACACGCCATTCGTGGCGATGACCTCAACCATGGCGCGAACTAGTTGGTCACGAGTGTAGCCGACATCCATGCGATAGATTTTGGCGGAGTCAAGCAAGCGCTGCATGTGCTCCTCGGCACGGAAAATGGCTGGGCTGCCGGACGGCGTATAGCAGCGAACGCCTTCGAATACCGACGAACCGTAGTGGACCACGTGGGACATGACATGGATGTTCGCGTCTTCCCAGCGGATCAGCTTGCCGTTATGCCAAATCTTGTCGGTTTTTTCGAGGGCCATGGATGGGTGCTCCTGTCGGCCCGTTGCATCTCCGGAGTGGGAGCTTGGAAAGCGAAACGGGACTAGATTGATTATAGCGTGGGAGGGAAGCGACAGGGCGGTGGGCAGTTGTCAGTTGCCAGTTGTCAGTTCTGATCTGGTGGCGCAACCGCGGGTCATCGCTGTTCTGAGATTCTTAAGTGCATGAGGCCATAGCCGGGAACAAATGCGGGTGAAAATCCCCGATCGGACAGACGGATTGGTTTCGTTTAATTCTTAAGACATCCCGGCTATTCTGGTATGCACCTCGAACCGGTGACTGACAACTGATCACTGGCAACTGACAACTGACAACTGCACTACTTCGGCCAGAGCCACCCAAACGTCCCGGCGGTTAGCAAGCCGTAAATCAGGCCGTCAATCACGTGCTTGAGCGTGACGCCCCAAGTCTGGCCCTTCCAGATCGAGTCCTGCAATTGCCCCAGACCATACGCCAGGAATGCCGTGCAACCGGCGACGCGAAAGACTTGCAGATAGTTGGTCCCGGGAAGTTGGGTGCGTCCAGTGAGATACGCGGTGAAGATGCCGACCACGATGCAAAACAGGAACCACTGCAACAGATACTTTCCCAGCCCAGGTGCACCGCTCGGACGAATGATGACATGGCCCACCGGCCCGCGCTTGAACTTTTCGATGACCGCGGGCGATTTCATGTCCTTGTGACTGCAGAAGGGGAAGTTGTACATGCGCCCGGGCGTTACGCCGGCGGAGCGCAGCGCGTCGGTAACCTTATCTTCGTCCGGAAGCTGGCGGTAGTCGCCTTTGTGGATCGGGATGAGCATGTGAATGATCGAGCTGGCGACAAAAACGATGACAGCGGAAAGCAAAATGGGTAGCCACAACGCGGTAATTGGGACCATCTGGTCCTCCTGAAAGTCAGTTGAGTAGGGGAAAACGGCGTCCCACGAGACGCGCCACAGCCTACGCTGGAAGGTTGGCCGCGTCAAGTTTTTGTTGGTTTTTGCCGATGTTTGTTGCTGTGGGCGGTCATTTCCGCCGTTCACCCACGGCTTACGCCGATTCTGAGCCCCGAAGGGGCGGGAGAATAAAGCCCACGGCAAGGAGTTCCCACCCTCAACAGGATGGCGTTTCTCAAGCGTACTCTGGAGCGCACGCTTTTCAAATCTAAACTACTCCCACGCTCTTTCCGGAGACTTATTAAGTAGGTCAGACGTTTTCACATTAGCGATTGGTCAGACGTTTCACAGCCCATCGCGCGGCTTCGGCGATGGATGGTTCGGGATCACTAGTTGCGCTTTCCACGAGCGGCAACAGGCTGGAGTCGCCGCTGTTGCCAATCGCGATCAGCGCGTTGCGGCGCAATCCATTGCGCTTAGCGCGCTTTACTGGAGAGCCCCGGAAGGTCTCGCGAAAATCTTCTTCAGAGATTTCGGCGAGCCACGCGAGTGCAGGATTCACAAAGCCTTCTCGCGGTTGAAACTCTGGGTTCGCGGTGGCGGGGGCTTTGCGGTTCCACGGGCAAACGTCCTGGCAGATGTCGCAGCCGAACACTTGATGACCGATTCCCTCCCGCAAATCTTCGGGAATAGATCCGCGCTTCTCGATGGTCAGATAAGCGATGCATTTATTGGAATCGAGTTGGTGCGGTGCGACGAAGGCGTGAGTAGGACACGCGTCGATGCACCGTGTGCAGGTGCCGCAACGGTCAGGCGCGGGCAGGTCGGGCGTGAGTTCAAGAGAGGTAATAATCACGCCGAGAAATAGCCATGAGCCGATTCCCTGGTTGATGAGGCAAGTGTTCTTTGCGAGCCAGCCGATGCCCGCATACTTCGCATAAACGCGCTCGACAATCGGGCCGGTGTCCACGTAAGAGCGCGTCTCGATTGGGTCTGGAGCGAACAGTTCTTTCAATTTGCTTTCGAGTTCGCGCAGACGACGGAGGACGGAGTCGTGGTAGTCCTCGCGACTCCAGGCATAGCGGGAGATCCATCCGCGGGTGGGTTCGATTACTTGAGTCGAGTAGGGATGCGTGGTGTTGTAGTTGATCGCACAAACGACAACGCTGCGCGCCCACGGAAAGATGGAATGCAAGGAAGCGCGGCGCAGTTGGCCGGAGTCGTCACGGGATTCGAGGTACTTCATCTCTCCGGCGTGGCCGTCCGCAATCCATTCGGGAAATCGCGTGAGTTCGGGGAAATGTCCGACCGGCGCGATGCCAGCCAGGTCGAAGCCGACATCCGCCGCGGCGGATTTGATCAGGCTGGGTAGGTCGTGACGCACGTCTCAATTATCGCGTAATCGAACCAGACGCTGCTCCGTGCTCCTCCACCTATGCGTCTAAAGCCGGTAACGCACTTGATCGATTTTGGAGGATCGGGCAAGAACTCAGGCGAAATAGGCAAGCGGTGAAGGCTCAGCAAAGTATGCTTGCCTTTTAGTCGGCTGCGAGATCGGCACGCGTTCGGCTTGTCTTGCAGACGAGAGGTGATCCCGACGGGTGTCCCCCGCGAAGGAGAAACAATGCAGAAGCGCAAACTCGGAAAAAGCAACCTGGAAGTTTCGGCCATTGGACTCGGCTGCATGGGAATGAGCTTCTCTTATGGTCCGCCGAAAGACAAGCAGGAGATGACCACTCTCCTCCACGCCGCCGTCGATCGCGGCATAACCCTCTTCGACACGGCCGAGGTGTATGGTCCATTCCTGAACGAAGAACTCGTAGGCGAAGCGCTCGCTCCCTATCGCGGAAGAGTCGTGATTGCCACCAAGTTCGGCTTCGATCTCAGTGGCAGCGATAACCGGCCCGGAGCACCACCGGTGAATAGCCGTCCTGAGCACATCAAGGAAGCCGCCGAGGGGTCGCTCAAGCGGCTCAAGGTCGGTGCCATTGATCTCTACTATCAACACCGCGTTGACCCTAACGTGCCCATCGAAGACGTCGCCGGCGCGGTGAAGGACCTTATTCAGCAGGGCAAGGTAAAACACTTCGGGATGTCGGAAGCGGCAGCCAAGACGATTCGCCGCGCTCACGCCGTTCAGCTGGTCACTGCCGTCCAAAGCGAATACTCGCTGTGGTGGAGAAGGCCTGAAGAGGAAGTATTGCCGATGCTCGAAGAACTCGGAATCGGATTCGTTCCCTATAGCCCGCTCGGGAAAGGATTCCTGACGGGAGCGATAAAAGGGGATGCGAAGTTCGACAGCACCGACTTCCGCAGCAAACTGCCGCGTTTCACGCCTGAGGCTCTCAAGGTGAACCAAGCCATGGTTGATCTGCTCGGCCAGATCGCGCAGCGAAAGGAAGCAACACCCGCCCAAATTGCGCTCGCTTGGCTGCTTGCGAAGAAGGCTTGGCTGGCTCCGATCCCAGGCACTACCAAGCTGAATCGTCTCGAAGAAAACATCGGAGCGACGTCTATCGAACTTACGTCAGACGATCTCCGCGAGATCGAAAGCGCGTCGTCGCAAATTCAGGTGCAAGGCGCGCGCTACCCGGAGGCGATTGAGCGCATGACTGGGTTGTGATTCTGCGAAGGCTGAGGCTCTTATAATCACGCGATGGCGCTGGTAACTTTCTTGAGGGGTATCAATGTGGGCGGGCACAGGACGTTTCGCCCCAGCATGCTCGCGAACCAACTCAAGGACTATGGTCTCGTCAACATCGGTGCGGCTGGAACATTTGTGGTCTGCAGTTCAGTCGGCCAGAAGCGTCTGCGCTCCGAACTGCTCCAGCGTTTACCATTTGAGGCTCAGGTGATGATGTGCACTGGTGAGGAACTGATCGCGGCCGCATCGAATAACCCGTTTGACGACAAGCCGCCGCGTTCCGGCATCGTTCGCTTCGTGAGCATACTGAGCAAACGGCCCCAGCTTTCGCCGTCGATCCCGGTTTGTATCCCGGCAAAAGGAAAGTGGCTTGTGAAAATCCTTTCCAGGCACGATAGATTTCTGTTCGGCTTATACCGGCGTGAAATGAAAACCATTACCTGTTTAAGCAAGATCGACGGCCTCTTCGGAGTGCCGGCTACGACCCGCAACTGGAATGTGGCCCGTGCAATTCTCAAGGTATTGGAGAAAAGTTAGTGACGGGCCAAGGCTATCCCACGAGTGTTCGACGGTTGCCCCACCCTTCCCGCGTTCTTTGCGGGAGGGTGGGGAGTTTGACTTGCGGAGGCGGAGCCAAATACCGAATGCCCACCCTGTCGCCAAGAGCGCGACAAGGGTGGGGCAACCCAGGAGAAGGGAGCGCACAATGACGACGCGAAAGGACGCTCTGAGAGACCGTCTTTCTCGATTTCGCCAAATCAGAATCACTGTCACGGGCCGAAAAACAGGACGCGCGATCTCAAATCCGATCTGGTTCGTATTCGAAGACGGCAAGCTGTACCTCCTGCCGGTCAAGGGCTCAGATACCCAGTGGTACAAGAATGTGCTCGAGAACCCGTCGATTCGGATCGACGCGCGAGGCGAAAAGGCAGAACTTCAGGCCACCCCTATCACAGACGCGAAACAGGTGGCGTCCGTGATTGAGAAATTCCGTGCGAAGTACGGAGCGGGTGACGTGAAGAAGTACTACTCGAAGTTTGACGTTGCGGTCGAGGCCGAGATGCAATGAGGCCAATAACAAAATTTGAGTCCGAAAACTGATTGCAGAACGTTCTGCTGTTATCATCGCCGTCCATTGCTGGCCAGGGATGGGCGATGAGAATTCCAGAAGCGTTGGAACGTTTGCGGCGACTCGTTTCGTTCTAGTTCTCGCGTTTGGAGGATGTCCATCCCTCTCCAGATGACCCCTCTCTGCCTCCATTTCTCACAAGTTTCTGCTTGACAAGCCTCGTTCGATTATAATAACCATATGGATATATAACCATATGGTGATTTTGTGCAAACGACTCTAGACCTGACCTTTGCGGCCCTTGCCGACCCAACTCGCCGGGCGATCCTGGCGAGGTTGGCCGTCGGTGAAGCATCCGTCAATGAGCTTGCGGAGCCCTTCAACTTGAGCCAGCCGGCGATCTCGAAACACCTGAAGGTCCTGGAGCGCGCGGGGCTAATTTCAAAAGGACGGGTGGCACAGCGCCGTCCACGCCGCCTGGTCGCCCAGCCTATCGACGAGGCGACTGCCTGGTTGCAGGGATATCGCAACCCGGGAACGCTTCAGCTCACGATGCCGAGCGATCGAGAGATCACGATGAAGAGAGTGTTCGCTGCGCCTCGAGATCGTGTTTTTGCGGCCTTCACCGAACCCGAGCTTCTGAAGCGGTGGTTCTTTGGAAAGCCCGGTGGAACCTTGGCCGTGTGCGAGGTCGCTCTGAAACCCGGCGACCCGTTCCGTTACGTGTGGCGGGACCCTGACGGAACCGAAATGGGCATGAGCGGTGTTTGTCTGGAGATCAAAGCGCCAGAACGCATCGTCGCCACGGAAAAATGGGATCAGCCCTGGTATCCGGGGAACGCGACCGGGACGATCACTTTCACCGAGGAAGGTGGCGTAACAACTTTGACCCAAACCCTGCGCTACGAGTCGCAGACAGCACGCGACATGGTCCTGGGAACGATGATCGAGCATGCAATGGCACTGGGGTATGACCGATTGGCAGAACTGCTGAAGTCGCAAATTCTCAATCAGGAGAAGAAGAAATGAACCCGCAATCAGACACTCAGGTTCCACCGCGCCGTATTGGTCGAAGCATTCTGGCCGTGCTCGCCGGAATTGTCGTAGGAATCGTCTTATCGTTGGGAACCGATTTTGGCCTGCATGCAATTGGATTCGCTCCGTCGATCAAGGACGGGTGGCCCAACCACCTTCTGGCGCTGGCCACTGCATACCGTTCGATCTACGGCATCTTCGCCAGCTACGTGATTGCCTGGCTGGCACCGAACCGGCCGATGGGCCACTCGCTCGTGGCGGGTGCGTTGGGTCTGGTGGTGAGCAGTCTGGGTGCGGCCGTTGCGTGGAGCACGACCGTTGGTCAGCATTGGTATCCAGTGGCGCTTGCGCTGACCGCCCTACCCACGGCGTGGATC
>WNFY01005930.1_pt1 | contig 10970 bp, 7 predicted proteins | sample 5400091 | NCBI WGS metagenome assembly WNFY01 (sample SAMN13153364, study PRJNA577476) | soil metagenome | isolation source: 60 cm soil or saprolite under grassland replicate 1 | place: USA:California | collected 2016-06-15
AGCGTGACGAGCGCGTTTGCGCCGATGATTGAGCGCGCTCCAATCTCTACCCCGTCGAGAATGATCGAGCCCATCCCGACGAGCACTTCGTTATCGATCTTGCATGCGTGCACGATGGCGCTGTGGCCGACCGTGACCAGCTCGCCAACAGTTGTCGGATATCCCGTGTCGAGGTGAACAACGGCATTGTCCTGAATGTTCGAGCGCGGCCCGATCACGATGCGGTTGATATCGCCGCGCAGCACAGCGCCGTACCAAACGCTTGATTCCTCTTCGAGCGTGACGTCGCCGATCACTGTTGCGCCCGGAACGATCCAGGCGGTTGGATGGATCGTCGGACCTTTTTTTAAACGCTCGGCAATACCGGAATGGCCAGTGGGCAGTGAGTCTGGATCGATATGCATTTGAGAATTAACGTTCAACGCCAAACTCGGAACGTCCAACGTTGAATGGCAGAATCCGATTTTCTTATTCCCCCGCGTGGACGATTATAAGCGCCGCATGCACGAACTCCCTCCCGAAACGGTGACGCCGTTTGTTTTTTCCGATCCGGCCGGTAAGCGGTGGCCGCGGTTGCGCCTGATTCTGCTCATCGCCGGTGTGCTGTGTTTTCTGGGGACGGTGCTGTTCGTTCAAACGCTTTTTGTCACGCCGCAAATGAGCGTGCCGTTTTCGCTGCGGCAGTTGAAAGGGCAGTTAAAGGCTTTGCAGAAAGAAAATCCGGCAGGACACGTTTCTCCGAGCTCATTGCTCTGGCAGAAATTCGGCGCGGCGCGACAAGCAGCAAGAAAGCTCGCTGGCTCAGCACCGGCGCCTCCGCTGCGCCCGCGAAAAAAATCGCCGGGTAATGAAGTGCGGCTCGCGTTTTATACCAATGGTGATCCCTATAGCTACGCATCGCTCGAGCAGCACGCGGCGCAGATCACTCACGTTTGCCCCGAATGGATGACGGTGATCAACGGCTTGGGCGAACTGCAAATCGACGCGGATCCCAGGCTGCCGAAACTTGCTGCGAGCAAAGGGATCGCATTGATGCCGCTGTTGACCAATCTCGTCGGCGACAACTGGGAGCCGGAAGCGATCGAGAATCTCGCCCATGGTCCACGAGATCGACAAGAGCGATTCATCAGCAAAGTGATCGCGGTTTTGCGCGACGCCAAGGCAGCCGGTGTGGTAGTCGATTGGGAGCAAATCGATCCGGCCTATAAGAAAGATATCACTGGATTCGTCGACAAGTTTGCCGACGCCTTGCACGACGATAACAAGGAATTGTGGCTCTGCGTTCAGCCCGGGCAGGAGCTTGACTACATCGACTTCGAAAGTCTCGCGGACAACGTCGATCGTTTTGTGGCGATGTTGTTTGACGAGACTTCCGACATCGATCCACCCGGTCCGCTTGCATCGCGCTCGTGGTTCGAAGGCTGGCTGCACGTCTTGCTAGAAGATTCCGACACCAAACAATGGATCATCGCACTGGGTAGTTACGGATACGATTGGACGATCGGCGAAAAAAAAGCGGAGCTAATCACGTTTCCAGAAGCGATGACCCGCGCCAACAATGCGGAAGTCGAGGCCGCCGAAGCAGTCGCGCCTGGTTATAACCCATATTTTTATTTTGAGGATGGGGACAAAGAGCACGGCGTTTGGTTCCTGGACGTGGTGACGTTTCTGAACGAATTGCGCGAAGTGCGCGATCAAAAGGCCGGGGGATTTGGCCTCTATCGCCTTGGCAGCGAAGACCCGGCGATCTGGAACGCCTTAAGCGTGCAGCGCAATTTCAAGCTCGACAATCAAACGCGGCAAGCGCTCGAAATCTTGGAAGGCACGGACACGATCACCGACGTGGGCGATGGCGAAATTGTCACGGTCGATGAGAGCCGTTCTGACGGAAGGCGAAATCTTGCGGTCGACCCCGAAGGTTATCTCACAGCGAACTACGTGAAATTCCCGGAGTTTCCGACGCTCTATCATCAAGGGGAAGGCGGCGAACATCAGGTCGCAATAACCTTCGATGATGGCCCCAGCCCGCAATGGACGCCGAAGATTCTGGACATTCTGAAAACGGCGAACGTCAAGGCTGCGTTTTTCCTGGTCGGAGCCAATGCGGAGCGTTATCCGGCTCTCGTGCGTCGCATTGTCGAGGAAGGGCACGAAATAGGGAACCATACTTATTATCATCCAAACCTTGCCCTTTGCTGGCCCGAGCACATCCGGCTCGAACTCAATGCGACACAGCTCCTGCTGGAAACGATCACAGGTCGCGCGACAACATTGTTTCGTCCGCCTTACGCAGCGGACACGCAACCGGCGCAATTGAGCGAGCTGACACCGCTGCAAATTGCGCAGGACCTCAACTACCTGGTTGTCTTGGAAAACATCGATCCGCAGGATTGGGCGAAGCCAGGCGCCGACCTCATCCTACAACGCGTGAAACAGCAACGACGCGACGGGAGCATTATTTTGCTGCACGACGCGGGCGGCGATCGCTCGCAAACAGTCGAAGCCCTGCCGCGGATTCTCGATTGGTTGCACACGCGGGGCGACAGCGTGGTGCCTTTGAGCACGCTGCTTGGAACGACCCGTGATGCTGTCATGCCACCGTTGCAGCAAGGCGGGCAATCGCTCACACGCTTCGTCAGCAGCACCGGATTTCGGATTTATCACGGCATCGAAGAATTTCTCTGGGCGTTCATGATTGTGGCGACGGCGCTCGTGGTCATCCGGACGCTCATTGTAATCTGGCTGGCCTACCGCTTCCGACGGGGACCGAAAGCGAATTTTGCGGAGCGAATCAGTGTGGTAATGGCCGCTTACAACGAAGGGAAAGTGATCGCGGAGACTTTGAGGACCCTTCTCCTCACTGATTACAAAGGCGAAATTGAGGTCATCGTCGTCGATGATGGTTCTCGCGATGAAACCGCTGCTGAAATTGAGCGCGTCGCACACGTCGATCCGCGCGTTCGCTTATTGCAACAGGAAAACCAGGGGAAAGCGCGCGCTTTGCAGCGCGGGCTCGCTGCCGTCCATCACGGCATCGTCGTTTTCATCGACGCAGATACCCAGTGTCAGAACGATACCCTCCCGCGGTTGCTCGAACCTTTCGCCGATGAGCGCATCGGCGCCGTTTCAGGTCACGCGAAAGTTGGAAACTTGCGCACATTCATCGCACGCTGTCAGGCGCTGGAATACACATGCGGTTTCAATCTCGACCGGCGCGCTTACAATCGCTGGAATTGCGTTACGGTGGTGCCCGGCGCGATCAGCGCCATTCGTAAGGACGCGATCGATCAGGCCGGTGGCTTAAGTTTGCAAACGCTCGCGGAAGATACCGACCTCACATTATCGTTGCACAAACATCGTCAACGCATCGTGTATGTGCCCGGCGCTATTGCCTGGACGGAAGCGCCCGAAAGCGTGCGCACGCTCGCGCGGCAACGTTTTCGCTGGGCCTACGGTACGCTCCAATGTCTTTGGAAACATCGCGACATGGTATTCAACTGGAACTATCGCGCGCTCGGCTGGTTCAGTTTGCCGAGCATCTGGTTTTTCCAGATCGTCCTCGTCGCCGTCACGCCAATGGTAGATCTGTTTTTGCTCGCCTCGCTGCCATTCGGCGCATGGCTGGCGGTAATGCCATTCGTCATAACCTTCCTGTCCATGGACGTCATCCTCGCGACACTCGCCTGCATTCTCGAGCGCGAGCCAATTCTGCGAGCCTGGCGCATCTTGCCGATGCGCCTGATTTATCGGCCGATGCTCAGTTACTGCATCTGGAAAGCAATCTTCCGTGCGGTAAAAGGCGCCTGGGTTAGCTGGGGCAAACTCGAGCGTACCGCGAGCGTGCCGGTCCGTGCGTAGAGACGCAAAGCCGAAGTGCGGTCCTTTGCTATAAATCTGGAAGGTATCCGCGCAACACATTCAGCGAATACGGGGGCAACTCGTAATATAAAGACGCCGCGCGCAGGAAGTGCGCGGGCGGCATGCTTCGTATCGGATGACCATTCTGCCCGTCATCGCGCCAGGCATACTGCTGGCGCGAGAACTGAATGACATCCACCTTGCCGATAAATGTAACTGACGGCTGCCCGTCCGAGAATTTGAACTGCACACTTAGCCGGGCCGAACGCTTTGGATCTTTGTTGATCGCGAGAAGAGCCCAGTGCTTATTTGGCCGCCGCACCGCATAGACGCTGACGGCGGGTGAAGAAGTGGAGCTGCTCTGCTTGAGAGTAACCGGGAATATTTCGTGTAAGTCGTTTGTCGGCTGCATCCATTCTTTCGTGATCACACGGGCGCAATAGTAAGCGGACAAGCGATTGAGGCTCTCACCCTTTGTGCCCATCTGTAGGATCATAAGATTACCCCAGGAGCAATTCAGCTCATTCGTCAGGTGATTTGGTTCATACCCATATAGGTAGGCTTTAGTGCCGCCTGATATCAGGAATGAGCCCACTACATCTGCATCAAAAAGCGCTCCCTGCATGTCGACCTCATGGCGCCCGGCGAAGACGGAATAGCCGTATTCTGTCATGAGCCATGGTATCTGAGAGGGAACGCCGTCCTTGCGCAGACTGGACATCATCTCCGCAAGTCGCTTCGGAACTTCCAATAGCTGCGGCCCCGCATCGGAGCAGATATCGTCGAATGGGTAATATTCGAACGAAAAAAAATCGAACGGGCATCCTTCGGCATGAACGTGACGCAGGAAACGGTTCATCCAAGAGCGATTGCCTGACGCGTCAGCCCATGTGAGCAGGTGCGACTCGAAACTTTGGAGGCTCGGCCCTCCGAGTTTAACTTGCGAACTTAGTGCGCGGAGGCGACGAGCGACTCCAACGTAAAGCGCGGCATAGTCTTCAGGTGAAACCCACTGTCCATCCGGTTCTTCCCCAAGCTCGATCTGTTCCAGTTGATAACGTCGCCGCAACAAGTATTTAATCTGCGCGGCCGCGTTATCGGGCGTGTTATACAAAACAGCCACTGGTAGAAGGACGGGCAGATGGTTGGTAAGCTCACTTGTCAGAATGAAATCCAAGCCGGGCTGTTCTGTTTTGTAGTCGATGTCCACAGCTCGATGCCAAGGATCTGTCGACGAGACGTAAATCACTGTCTGATTGTGTCTGTCTGGCGCGTGATGGACTTGGTCATCAAAATGCCGGTTGTCATCGATTGTGCCGACGCCGATCTCGCAAATAGCAAATCCAAGCCGATCGCGAATATCGTTTGACGCTTGTGTGGTCGTCCGCGAACTCCGGATCATTATTATGCGCACGAATTGAACCGCAAGAGCACTATGGGCGAGCTGTACGGATTCGCTTCCGCCAGAACCGTGACTAACGAGTCCTTGCGGAAAGAGGCGCCACTCATCCTGCCGGTCAATGTGCAGGTGCATCGGATCGTTCCCCGTCCAGTATTCAACGCGATACTGTTGAGCGTACGGTGTCCCCCAATGAATACGGATGGAGTTCACTGGCCTGAGCGCGCCTAAATCGACGACCACCCACTGGGGATGAGCTTCGTCAGATTTTCCAGTAAAGTATTGATCAAGATAGGGGTTACTTTTCCAAAAAGAATCTTCGTCACCGTCTGCAATTCGCGAGTAATCGTCGTCGTTCGCTTGATCAATTGTATTTCCGCGTCGCGGCAAACGATAGCCGTAGGAGACATTGATCGGGCCGGCGATCGAATCATCCGAGGTCCAATATCCCCATTGGTGGGACGCATCACTCCACGTGCCACGCGGATTCCAGTGCCAAACCTCGCCCGCTAACTCCGTTCGCAACCGGTAGGTCAGCGGCTTGAGCCCAGCGGAGAGCATTGCAGAAATATTTCGCCGTGAGAACATGCGCGCGCACTCTCCTCGCTCATGACCGTCAACGCCTGCACCCAGTGCCTCTGTTGGATTAATCCTGTTAACCGGCCTGTCAGCATCAACCGTTAGATAGACGTTATATTCTCCAGCCCCGACACCGCGCTCACCGGCCGGCAAATCACCGACTGGAAGGGTATGGTAAATGACGACACCCACTAGAACGGCTGCACACTGCTTGTTCACCCAACACTTTTTTGTTGAAGAGATCATCGCGCGAAATAATCGACAGGAAAAGTGAACGCAATTAAGCAGCCTCTGCGGCAGACGCGATTTCGTTGCGCTGTTGTTCGGTTGTAAGGGCGATGATTGCGACCAGTAACGTGGAACGCACACGGTTATTCACCGAGCGACGTGGACTCTTTTCGCAATATTTGGATTCTCCAGTCAAGGAGAATTCCAGCTCAACGGGATGTCGCCTCAAAAGCAAATCGTTGGGCATTAGCAACCAATGAAAACAGGTCGGCGGCGCTGGACACCCACTTGCTTTGCGGAGAGCTTGCGAACCAAATGCGCGTTGGGGCAATTCCTACGATCGTCTCTCTAGCGATAGCATTGACTTTCTCGCTCGTGGGATGCCATAAGCGCGCGGAGGTCGAAAAGCTTGATCCGAACGGGCAGGTGGAGGTCGTAATTCCCGAGCATGGGGCTTATACGGGCGCGTTCATGGACTTTGGCGATGAGGAAGACGATGTCACCCTGGAGATCATCGAGGATTTCGAGACGATGGTCGGCAAACATCAGGCCATCATCGCTTCCTCGAGCTATTGGGGTGAGCAGAGTTTCCCGACGGACAATTTAAACGTCATTTGGCGAAACGGTTCGTTGCCGCTCGTCTTTTGGTCGCCTTGGGACAAACCCTATGAAGAAGATCGCGGGCCGGGCAAGTTTAATTTAAACGAGATCATCGCCGGAACGTGGGACGCGTATATCGACAAGTGGGCCGACGCCGCCCGTGACTTTGGCCATCCATTAATCGTCGTATTCGGTGTCGAAATGAACGGGACCTGGTTCCCGTGGTCAGGGAGTTATTATGGCAGGGATGAATGGGACCGCGAGCGCAACAATTGGAAAGGTCCTGAAACATTCCGTACCGCCTACCGGCATGTGGTCGATCGCGTTCGCGCGCGTAGCGCAACAAATATTAAGTGGATGTTTCACACAAATAATTATCCCTATCCGTATGAGACCTGGAACTGCGCGCCTGCTTACTATCCCGGTTCCGATTATGTCGATTGGCTCGGGCTCAGCGTTTATGGGCAACAATTCAAGGACGAGCCAAATCCAGACATTCCTTCGTTGGTAGATTGGCCGTATCGGGAGATGTGCAACCTCGACCCAAAAAAACCGATCATGATCGCGGAATGGGCGACTGGTGAATTCCCACATTCGACGGAGGGCGGCGGGCTCGGCAAAACTGATTGGATTAAACAGGGACTGAAGTTTTTTCGCACGCGTTATCCGCGCGTCAAAGCTGCTGTTTACTGGCACGAGCGCTGGCAAAATCTCGACCAGTCTTACAGCAATTTGCGCGTTAATTCTTCGGTCGAATCATTGAACGCCTATCGCGAGGGCGTCGCGAATCCCGATTGGTTAGGCAATTTGCTCTTGCGGCCAATTCCGAAAAAGTGATCGGTGAGAATTAGACAGAATGAACAGGATTTTCAGAACCAGAAATTGTGTTCGATTTTGTCAATTCTGTCGAAAAATGAAAAACAAAGCGCGGGCGAGTTGTTAGACCCGCCCGCGCTTCGAGAAAGAAGAATCTAAATATGAATCCAATTGAGTTAGTCCTCACTCGAGGCAACCCGACGCGGAGTTTAATTGGGGCATATCTGCCGTCAAGCCCGAAAAAGGGCTCACGGAAAACGGTGCGAAATCGCCTGAATCGAGTTTGGCGTCGTTCGGTGTTTGGTGTTCTCGCTCGTGCTCGCAATTCGTCGGTGCGCTCAGTTCGCCGCGGCGAATCCGTTCGGTGACGGACGGTCGCGCCCTACCTACGAGACCTCCGAACCAAACTCGCCATCACTAAGGCGGGTGCGGATTTTCATACGCGATCGCACATCGCGCACCGTTCGGATCACATTGCCTTTCGTGTCCCTCGTAATGCTGTAACCGCGACGCAGCGTGGCCTCGGGGCCGAGCACGCGCAAAATTCCTTCTGCGCGGCGGAAGCGTTGCCGGGCGCGCTCAATCATGTTCGGAGGCAAGCCGAGAAAGCGCCGATGCAGATCCACAAATCGATTTCGGCGTGCGATGATTTCACGAACAGGACTTCGCGATTGCAATGCAGCGGCCATGTGCACAAGGCTGCGCCGGTAATTGTCGATCTTATGCGCGATATGCCGATGCAACGTTTCGCGCGCCAGATCAAGTTGCTGCTGTGCGTCGCGCATCCGTTTGAGCAACTCCCGGGCGAGCGTGCGTTCGGACAGGAAGCGCAACCGCGTTTTTTGATGCTCGAGAAAATTGCGCAGACATTTTTGTAGGGATGCGGCCAACTCTCCGATTTGGCGGCGAAGATCGACAATGTCCGGCACGATCAATTCCGCAGCGGCGCTCGGTGTCGGAGCGCGGAGATCGGCCACGAAATCGCAGATCGTAAAATCGACCTCGTGACCGATCGCCGAGACAATCGGAACGCCGACATCGACAATCGTCCGCGCGACGATCTCTTCGTTGAATTCCCACAGGTCTTCGATGCTGCCGCCGCCGCGCGCGACTAGGATAAGATCGACAGGCTGGAAATTCTGGTTCGGCATCGCCAGTTCACGAATCGCGACCGCGATTTCCGTCGCAGCGCCGGTTCCCTGCACGCGGACTGGATTGATCAAGATTTGCAGCCATGGCGCGCGTCGTTTCAAAACGTTTAGAATATCCCGAACAGCTGCTCCGCTTGGCGACGTGACGATCCCAATTCTTCTTGGAAAGTTTGGCAGAGCGCGTTTCCGCGCCGGGTCGAATAATCCTTCGGCTTCGAGTTTGCGCTTAAGCGCTTCAAACTTCGCCTGGAGCAGGCCGAGGCCGCGCGTCTGCAGAATTTGCACACTGAGCTGGTATTGCCCGCGCGCCTCAAAGACTGAGACCTGTCCGTAAACCTGTACCTGTGCGCCGTCGCCTAGCGGAATTCGCAGCGGCGGCATCGTATTACGGAAAATTACGCAAGCGATCTGCGCGCGGGCATCTTTGAGCGTGAAATACTGATGCCCGGACGGATGCAGCTTGTAGTTCGAGATTTCGCCCTGCACCCAGACCGCGCCAAATTTCGTCTCGAGCGCGCCGCGAATCGCCCGAGTAAGTTCCCCGACGGTGAAAATCTTTGAGGTCTTCTGGAACAAATCGCTCGTCAGTTCCATGAGTACGACAATTCTCAACCAAACAAGTCGCTCTGCGCGCCGGCCGGCGGCTTGAGTCCAAGCTTGCGATATGCGTTCGGTGTCGCAACGCGGCCTTGCGTTGTGCGTTTGATGTAGCCTTCCATGATCAAGTACGGTTCGTTCACTTCTTCGAGGGTGCCGGCTTCTTCGCCGACTGCGACGGCGAGCGAGTTCAAACCGACGGGGCCGCCATTGAACTTGTGGATCAAAGTTTCGATGATGCGCTTATCCCATTGATCGAAGCCGTCACGGTCGATCTCGAGCATGGTGAGCGCGCGGTCGGCCAGCTCGGCGGTGATTTTTCCGTCTGCTTTCACCTGCACATAATCGCGCACCCAACGCAGGAGATTGTTGGCCGTGCGCGGTGTGCCACGCGTGCGCGTGGCGATCTCGGCTGCGCCCGGGTGATCAATTTCGACACCGAGCAAACGGGCGCTGCGCAGAATGATCTTCTGCATTTCCTCGGCATTGTAATAATCAAGCCGCGCCGTCATCCCGAAACGCGAGCGGAGTGGCGCGCTCACCATCCCGGCGCGTGTTGTCGCGCCGATCAACGTGAACTTTGGCAAATTCAGGCGGAGACTGCGTGCTTGCGGTCCCTGGTCGATGATGATGTCGAGCCGGTAATCCTCCATCGCCGGATAAAGATATTCTTCAATGGTTGGCTGCAGCCGATGGATTTCGTCGATGAAAAGGACATCACCTTTTTCCAGACTGGTCAGAAGCCCGGCGAGTTCGCCGGCTTTTTCAATCACGGGTCCGCTGGTGTTTTTGATATTCACGCTCATCGCATTGGCAATAATGTAGGCGAGCGTGGTCTTGCCCAGACCAGATGGACCGCTTAGCAGAATGTGCTCGAGAACGTCCCCGCGTTTTTTCGCCGCCTCCACCATCAGTTCCAGCCGTGCACGCACTTTCACCTGGCCGGTGAACTCGCTGAACATGGGCGGTCGCAGCGAGATTTCGAACGCGGCGTCTGGTTCCGGCGGTTTCATGAGGGATTGTGCGTTTTCATACCATCGGAAGCGATCTTCTGCACGGCGCGAATTGCGCATGCCTGGTAGCGCACGCGTCTCGTCCCGCACCTGCGGGAGCAAACACGTCCTCGCGGGTGCGAACTTGTCCGAACGCGTGACTTCCTCCAGCCGTTCCTGTTTATAGAAAAGATTGTTTCGGCGAGACACCGAAACCGGCACGTGAGACGCGTGCGCTACCCAGAAGGCGTGCGATTGCACGCATCTCCGTCCAAATTCTTTGTCAGCACCAGCTCGGTGCCGCGGCGTTTGAGCAGGTAATCGACTTCATCAAAAGCGTGACGAATGAGGTATAAACCGAGCCCGCCCGGCTTGATCATATCGTGGGAGCGACCCTTCATTTCGTGCGGCGCAACTTGCTCACCATAATCGCGTAAACGCATGCGGACGCATTTGCGCAATCCTTCCATCGACAATGCGATCAGTTGATCGTCGCGCAACCGATAGGCGTATCGAATGATGTTCGTGCACGCCTCGTCGACACCAAGCACCATCAGCAACCGTTCTTTCTCCGAGAACGGATAGCCGTTTAGAAAATCGCGGACGCAGCTTCGCATCAAGGCGAGGTTGCCGGTATGGCTGCTGAATTCGATCTTCTTTTTTCTCATCAACGCACCAGCAAGCTGAACAGAGCCGCGGCAGTCATTCAAGTCTGGAAGCTGAAAACGCGGGGTCTACCGCTCCTACATA
>WNFY01009038.1_pt1 | contig 10968 bp, 11 predicted proteins | sample 5400091 | NCBI WGS metagenome assembly WNFY01 (sample SAMN13153364, study PRJNA577476) | soil metagenome | isolation source: 60 cm soil or saprolite under grassland replicate 1 | place: USA:California | collected 2016-06-15
CTCTAGACCCCTCCTGCTAGTAGTATTGTACATGGTCGCGTCGCTCGGAGTCTCACCCTCACAAATCATCGAGTATCTACCGATGATACTAACACCACTCCTAGCACTGTCATCATACACATTCGTCCGGTACGGTCATGGAAGCGCGAACTTCGCAGGAATCGCCGCACTCTTCACACCATTCACATTCTATCTCTCCGTCGGACTCTGGGGAGGATACTATGCGAACATGCTCGCGCTAGTCTTCGCCTATCTCTTCCTGACACACCCCTGGACCTGGGTCCTCATAGCCACCGCAGGGCTAGTCTTCGCACTCTCGCTCTGGAGAGAGACACGCCTCACGATCCACCTAAAGTCAATAGCCGGAATCGTAATCACGGGCGTAGCGCTGGACGTCCTGAAGAGCACCCTCTTCGCCACCCGCACCGTCGCCGCAGACCTAGCAACCAAACTACCTACCAGTGCAGACCCATTCTCGTTCTGGGTGAACATAGTTGACGGGCTGCTCTACACTCACAGTGGACTGTTGGGGAGCTGGATTATCCTAGGCGTCGGGCTGTTCGCTTGTTTCGCGCTCCGATTCAAGGACTGGTTTGAACGACTGGTCCTCCTCTGGGTCGGAGTGGCCTCAATCCCATTCCTCATCCTCGACAGCTACAACCAGACAAGGATCGTCTACGATCTCCCCATCCCAGTTCTAATGGCTTCTACGTTGTTGTTCTTCCTACCATTGGTTGGAACTAGGAACATTCGCTGGCCCGGGATAATCATCGTCCTCGTACTCATCATCTGCGCGAACTACGCCCTACAAGGCATTCTACTGCTCTAACGAGATGCCCCTCCTTCGTTGGAATCTGAAGAATTAGATGGTGGCTGAGCGCTTGGTCGCGAGTCAGAGAAACTGTGTCAGTTTACTGTTATCACTACGTTCAGATTGGCTAAAATGTCCCTGTAATTTTCGGGCTCGGGTATTTGGACGGCCCCCGGTGATATCTGGACTATGGAAGAGACAGGTCTCGCTCTCGGAAAGTGTGCGCTGCTCCCTGTGGTGTCTAGGTCACGACGATGATGACCTTGAGATTGTCAGGTATGTTGCCATAGTAGTTGGCTGGATTACGTATCTGGACGAGTCCCTGGTATGTTCCGGCGCACTGGTTAGCAGAGACGAGGCAGGTTACGGTGATCGATACAGTGTCTGGCGTGGACCCGCAGGAAGCGAAGCTCGTTGGAGCGACAGTGAAACTGATTATCGTCGGGTTGCTGGACTTGGCGACTAGAAGTATGTTCGTCGAGCTTGGACTGCACGTGAAAGAGTCGACGGCGCTGCCGGTGCCTGATGAGCCTGGAAAAGTTATGGTGAGAGGGTTGACCGCCCAAGTCGTTTTGGGGGCGCTGTTCTGGGCGAAACCTACTGCCATATAGGCTCCCACCATGACGAGGCTTATCGAGAGGCCCAGTACGAGATGGGGAAGATACCGTCTGATAAGCGGCCGCATTTTCAATGCTGACAGAACGGCTATTGATAATAAGAGTTGGCATGATCAACAATTTAGTCATTGTCTGAGCCTGCCCTAGTTAGCCCAGGGCGGATCTTCCGCCTGCTATGGTTGTCTACGGAATTCCGGAGAATCCCTCCATAGCAGATAAGAATAAAGCCCGAAGAGAAACCCCCTAGCGTTTCAGGTCATCAGGCTATGCGTCTGGCTATCCTCCAGCAGTCCTACGGCAGGTTCGGGGGAGCAGAGCGGCTAGCCCTCAGCCACTACATCGAAATGAGAAGGATGGGGCACGATGTCACATTCTACTACACTGGGACGATGTCACGCGGCTGGGAGGATAGGCTGGACGGGGAGCCTATCAGGAGTATTCCTACGGCGATTCTGAATCGTCCCAAGAGATTCCGGCTAATGAGAAAATTCTTGGAAGAGCTGAAACAGTATGACAAAATCATCATCCACCACCATATTGAGCCTGTTCTCGCCTTCTATCTCTCAAAGGTTCTCGGCCCGAGAATCATCTGGTACTCAGGGTCCATGTTCGAACTGGCATGGGAAGAAATAATCACCGGGATTGACTATCGACGCATAAGCCCGACGGTGAGAAGGACTGGGGGCGAGTTCTACGGTGGCCTGTTAGCGAGGATGCTGCTCTCAGACCAGCTATACGGACTCACATCCCGAGTTGCCAAGATGGTGGATATTGAGACTGTACGAGGGTACGGGAAAGTCATCGCCAACAGTTTCTTCCTCTCGAAATTCCTAGAACGCGTCTACCATCTAGGAGAGACGCCTAGTGTCGTCTATCCGGCCGCGGATCCGCTTCTAGAACAACTTGCTTCCAAGAACCATGCGCGAGAGGAGGACTACATGCTGATAGTTGGATCATTGATCCCTCTCAAGAATGTCCAGACCATGATCCGTGCCGCGGCCCATGTCCGATCGTCGAAGGTCATGGTTATCGGTGACGGCCAGGAGATGAGCAATCTGAAGGACTTGGGGTCCGAGCTGGACGTTCCGATAGAGTTCAGAGGAACAATGAACCACGAAGAAGACCTAGCCCAGGCGTATGGAGGATGCAAGTTCCTCGTACACCTATCACTCTACGAGCCCTTCGGACTCACACCTGTGGAAGCTGGATTATTCTCGAAACCGTCGATAGTAACGAACCACGGAGGTCCGCCAGAAGTGGTCGTTGACGGGGTCACAGGATACATCGTGAACCCCTTGGACCACCACTTCATCGGGTCTAAAATGAACACGCTCCTAGACAACGACACTTTGAGACACGACATGGGCAGATGCGCCAGAGAAAACATCGTCCAGAAATTCACAATTGAACGATCAACGAGTAGACTGCTAGAAGAAGTAGAACACTAGTCGAAATGCGCCGATAAGCTGGAGAGAGCTAGAATCCTAAAGTGGAAATGGCTCCTCAGGACCCGAATGCTTAGAGGGCGACTGAATTGGTTGTATAAGCAACGCTATGAGAAGAGTGTCAGAAACAAGCTTGGGCAGATTAAAGGCGAATTATTCTGGGATATCGGAGCTAATATCGGATTCTACAGCCTAATGTTGCGCTCGAATTTCAGCAAGATAGTGGCAGTAGAGCCCAATCCCGAGACTGCAACCATTCTCAGGAGAAGAACACGAGACACCGATAATATCGAAATCTTAGAGCTAGCATTATCTAACACGAATGGGCCGGCCCTGCTCTACACCCAGAAAGAGAAATTCTGTCTTGCTGGATTCAATAACAAGAACGGTTCAGACAGTCTCCTTTCCCAGGTAGATTACAGGTCCTCACGAGATCCCTCTAACGATAGAATTGTCCAAAACAGACCATCGATCCAGGTCATCCAGAGAAGGTTCGACGATCTGAACAGTGGTAGCGTTGACTTGGTAAAGATTGACGTTGAAGGAGCAGAATTTCTTGTCTTGGAAGGAATGAGAGCTAACCTCAAGGAGCGCTCGGTCAGGTGCATAATGGTAGAACTTCACAACAAGGAGAACAAGTCCCGGCTGGAGTCGACTTTCACCGACGACGGCTATGCTGTTGAGTGGGTAGATCCCGACCATCTATTTGCGATAGTCCGCTAGGCCGCGCGCCTTGCTCTCACGCTTCCGACGAGGGTTGTCATTTCTTAGAAACCTATTACTCAATCCGATTCGTATCTTATCGTCGCCAAATCGTTCAGGAGTCGCGGCGGTAACTATCCTGATCCTTCTCATAGCAACCGCGGCATCAGCGTTTGCCTTGAAAGGATACTTCGCTCCCACTAATGAATTTCAAGCGTTTGAAGTCCCAGCAAGTCAGCTTAGCACAATCTACTCCTTCGTGCCGAATGAAAGCGCCTCCTTGCCGACGACCAATTTCAGCGTCCTGTACAACTCATCGCAAAACGCCACCGTTGTCAACGACACCCTGTTAGGTTCTTTTTCTTCCCCGAATGTCACTGCGGTGACGTTTCAAGAGAACACTTACGTCAATGCTGACAGATACCCGTACTTTGCAGTGTCGGTCACAACTGCTCCCAGTTTCACCTCTACCTCGGGATTTGGGTTCGGTCTAAGGTTCCAAGCGGGATTAGCCGATGGGTCCGTCGTTCTGTTGATGAATGATAGTCTCCCGGTGGAGCACGTTCGGTCAGGGGGAACGATCGTGCTCAGCGTTGACGTCCTCAACTACCGGGCAATGATCGTTAACATTACCGGAATCCGCATTTATGCTGAGGAACGCGCAGGAATAAATTCGAATTACTCAATACAGGTCAACTCTATCACCTCGTACAGTCTGAAGCAGGTTTCTTCCTGTCTTTCCCCGGTCTGCTACGTTCCTCTCAACCTGCCCAACAATACAGGTTATTTTGATACGTTGGTTGCTGACACCGTCTTTACCGGGACTTCCAATTACAACCTCGCGCTTTCCTACGACAACCAGATCGTGGTCTCTAGGCCTTATTCCAATGGAACAAGCCACGTGTCGATACAGGGCAGCTCACAGTTTAGACTCCTATCGTCGCAGGGCATTCTTCTAGCCTCAACACCGCTGATTCCGAACGCCGTCTACGTGATCTCTACCAGTGTTCCCACATCTTTGCAACTAAACGACCTGAAGTTGACTTTCACACCGGCTCCAACCCTCGCCATCGGCTCTCCCGTTTCTTCGCAAACGAGCATTGTTTTGCTTTTCTCCGAACTTATCTTGGTTTTTGGCCTCCCAGCGGAACTCCTCCTCTTTCGCCATCGACTCTCCTGGAGAGTCACCCTGTTAGCTGGAATCTCCATCCGGCTCATGATAATGCCTTGGACAGGCCACCCGTTCGACACGCTGCTGTGGATTCGGACCGCCTATTTGTACTACCATCAGGGATGGACACCAATTTTCTACAATCCGCCAACCATTTTCGCCATTGCTGTTCCGACCGGTTTCATGCAATTCTACTATCTCCTAGGATTGAACTACGTGGACACCAACTTCCTATTCCACTACGGGGGCGTTTTAGCAACATTGTTCGTCAAAATGCCCTTCCTTCTCGCCGACGTCGCAAGCGCAACTATTCTTGCAAAAGTGTCACAGAATAGGATGTACTCAATGTTTTATTTCCTGAACCCGTTTTCGATTTACGTATCAGCTGTCTGGGGTGAGTATGAGGGGCTGGCAACTCTCGCGCTGATCGCTGGCTATGTTGCAATCGCGAAGCTTAGACCCGGGCTGGATACCATCGCAGGCTTCGGGTCGTTGCTCCTCGGCGGTCTGATCGAATTATTCGGATTCTTGGTCGTTCCCTTCCTAGCAGTCTACTTCGCTATCAGAAAGCGATATTTGGAATCGGCACTTCCCGTGTTGGGAACCATAATTGTCCTGCTGATCCCGTCAAGCTTGAACCAGTTCTTCCTCCTCAATTTCGTAAATACTTCGAGTCCAACACTTCAGCCAGACGTTTACTCGTTCTCCGGTAATTTCGGTATTAATTCGCAGCTTCCGTTCTTCGTTGGTGTCGCTGCCTCAGCAATCGTTGGCTTCTATTCTCTAATTCGGACTTCCGCATTCTTCAGCACTATCGCCCCTGTATCGGCGGTAATTATTTCGTTTGAACTATTCGCGCTCAATCATCCACAGCTCATGCTTATTCCATTAGGCCTCATGATCCTTCTATTCGCAGCCAGAAACGATGCTGAGGGGGTCGTCTTTGTTTGGATCTGTGGTGCGATACTTGCTTTCATCAGTATGGTTGGAACCCAGAGCTTCGCCTACCTCTTGACAGGCGAGGGATATTATCTGATACCTCTTATAGAGGGCGGGCAGCACCTGAAGTTCTACGCCGTGGGCTTGCTGATAGTCAGTGCAGGGCTTCTCGCTCGGGCCTACAAGAACGTCCCACTCTGGCTGAATTCCCTTTTCATCGTCGCCTTCGTCAGTTTCGGCTGGTTCATGGTGAACTTTGTTTGAATCTGACAATTGTCATCCCGACGCGCGATAGGCCTGAACAAGTGCACCGGCTGGTCAGAGAACTCGACGGATTCAATCATGAGATAATCGTAGTCGCTGACCCGCAACGGCCGGTCGTGGTTAACGGAGCGAGGGTTATCAGTACTCCCCCGAGACTGGGCTCTGGCGAATCTAGGAACATCGGCGGCAGACAAGCTAACCACGACTGGCTTCTGTTCATAGACGACGACCACTTCCCAAGTCCAGGACTATGCCGTTTCATCGATCAACTTCTCCCACGTCTGAAGCCCAAAGATATCATCGGGTTCAGAGTCGTCGGCTCCAATGATACGGGGTCCAGCACGATAAAATATCGATATACGGGAGTTTTTCGAATGTTGAACATACTCTTTGGCGTCGACATCTCGTCGCACAGCGGCCCCTCTCGGTTCGTTCCAGTCGCCATGATATTTCCCTCTAGGTTCTTCGCTTCACTCGGAGGTTTTGACTCCCGGACTTACCGAGGTAATGGATTCAGGGAGGAGTCGGACCTGCAATGGAGAGCGCGTAAGATGGGAGGAAGGATCACCTATGTCGAAGATCCATTCTTCCTACATCTCAACATTCCCGGCGGCCATAACAAGCGGAAATCCGAAAACGATGTTTACTATATGCGGAATCAGACCATCTTTGCGCTCAAAACTGCCCCATTGGCCTCCCTAGTCATGATCGCCAGCTTCGGGACTTACCTGCTGGCCAAAGGTATGCATGTATCTACATTAATCAAAGGGGTGGCACAGGGGTTAGCGATAGTGCTACAGGGTTGACCTTCAGTCGTGACGATCACCGCCATTTCGTCGCCGAGAGAGTGTACATTGGCACTTGATTCAAAAGAACGCTAGAACCACAGCACTAGTCAAGTCCGACTATGACAAGAACGCCACAGATTATGATAAAGTCAGATTTGGAACCCCGGGGGGGCAATACGTCAATGCAAAGGAACAGGAATTCGTAGCCAGTATTATCGACCGCTCCGCAGTATTGGAGGTTGGAACTGCCTCAGGTAGGTTCGCGATTTCTCTCATCAACCGAGGAGCGCAATACGCAGGCGTTGATATTTCTCAGAAAATGCTGCGGACCACCTACGAACGCACCAACCATGCCGCATCACTTGTTCAGATGGACGCGTGCAACTTGGGTTTCAGAAGCAATTTTGATTATGTTCTGTGTATACGAACTTTCCATTTCCTACCAAAGCCAGTTGACGCTCTACGGGGAATGTTCAACGCCTTGAAGCCGGGCGGCGAATGCCTAGTCACCTTCGAGACAGACAATCTTCTGAGACGACTTCTGCTCTTTTTCGGAATAGGAACTTCCGAGCAATACTACTACAAGATTTCCGATGTTGAAGACATGTTTCTGAAAACAGGACTCAAAATAATGAAAAGTGGTCCGGTGATGCGAGTGCCCGTGACCGTCTACCGAAGATGCCCTAGGTTGTTTCTCTGGATTTTGAAACGGCTGGAGAGAATATGGCCCTGGTCGATGCATGACTACGTTCTGGGAGAAAAAGTCGATTATGAATATCAAGCAGCGGGACTGCAGACGTATAGGACCCTATCCCCCACGTAAGGATTCTTTATCCCACCTGTAGCGGATCTTGCCGTGACTCTGCCAAACTGGCGCTTCAAGCGCGAATCAAAACGCCAAGGAAGGTAATAGTTGACCAAGTACCCGCGGAATGTAGGGACATCTCTGAGAATCGAGAACCCTCCTCGCTTCTTTATCCAAACCAGAAAGGCGCTAAGAATAGGAAGCAATCCGAAGAACGCCGCGGGGCCTATCGGGTTTGGCATGATGACCAGCACTCGTCTTCCAACTCTCTTCAGCTCGCTTATCGCTGCCCCGATCTGGTTGCGTGCCAGATGCATCAAGACTACGCTACAAATGAGATAGTCGAAGGATTCGGTGGAAAACGGCAATTTGCGAAGGTCACACGCTACGAAAGGGACGCTCGCTCCTCTCACATTAGCCGCCATGGCATCCGATATGTCGCAGGCAACCACCTGACAGTGGTGAAGTTTCATCAGGGGGACACAGTTCCGTCCATAGCCACAACCAACATCGAGGACTGACGCACCTTGAGGAATCACCTCGAATAGGGCAGCATCGGGTTTGGCGAGAATACCTGCTTTGGGAATCGCGCGGGTCGGCCCCGAGGTGCCAAAGTAAGGGTCCTTCTCAGCGATTTCTTTCCAGATTTCCCGTTCGCTTCTGTTACCCGATTTCTCGCCCATTTCCAGATTCCTCGATGACACCCTGAGCCTTGCATTAGTTCAATGTTCAAATCACTATGAACTCTTCTATCGTGCAGCTATGATCGGAGTTCCAGATATCGTCGATTGCTTGCGAGACCCAGCTGTAGCTACTACGACTATTTTGTAGCGGTGAATTAGTAATTCTCCAAAAGTCGAGTGCTTGGCTGTTTGTGAGGCCGTCGCTAAGCTGGAACTCTATGAGCATTCCCCCGGGGCTGAACCTGAAAGAGCTGGGGGTCGTGAGGCCGAGGGTTTGTTTGGTGAAGTGTGCTTTGCCCATTTTTGGTGAACAAGTGCATACACTGTAACCCGATATTTGGAATACTCTGCAACCACCAAGCCACATCAAACATGACACCAAAGCTGGTTCATCTTCTACCTTCTTGTTCATTCGTAGCGTGTCAAGCTCTGCAACTAGTCGACCCGACATGTTGCTCATAGCTGCAAGGGTCGCTCTAATCACGCTGAGCGCTTGGATCCTCCCCTTGACATTGTTGTCTACTATGCTGTAGTAGTGATTCCATTCCTCTTGGAGAAGGTCTAGGTACCGATCCTTCTCTTCTTGCAGGAAGCTTTGGAGAAAGTTTTCACCTTCCGCTCCTCCAAAGAGAGCAACATTTTCGCGGCGCCTAACTGCGAGAGCCCTGCTGATCGTGCTCTGATTCACATGGAGGCTTTCGGCAATCTGTTCCTCACTAAATCCCTTGAGATACATGCTGTAGGCCCTGGCCCTGCGCTCCTCCACTAACTCGTGGGACCTTTGGTTTCCTGCACCAGATTCAATGGACATTTGCTATATCGCTTCAGTCATTAAATATGGCACTTCGGCCACAACGAGTTCGGTCGTGTGCGGGTGTATGCGCATCCCAATATACGAATCCAAGCTTGTCAAAACCGTACGATTCGAACCTGAAGAACTTGGGAAGATAGAACAAGTCTTGAAAATCGTCCAACAGAAAGCCGCTGAAGCCCGAGAGGATACGCCTCTCGAGGCGTCTGTAATTCGCATGCTAGTAAGACTCGGAATTGAAGAGTTCCACAGGCGCGAACAAGCAGCGTCCCCATAAGAGCGTAAAATATGCGAAATATGCGCAATTCGGAGGGACATTGTAACTCACCAGCTGTGTCAGTAATTATCCCTTCAAAAAACTCCGACAGCACAATTGCCAACTGCTTGAGTTCAATAATTTCGCAATCATACGAGCCAATCGAGATCATAGTTGTAGACTGCTTCAGTACGGACCTAACAAGAGAGATCGCGCAGAGAATGGGAGCATTAGTAATATCCCATGAGGGCGAGAGGTCTGTGGCGAAGAACTTGGGAGCAAAGTTCGCGTATGGAAAATATCTCTTTTTCGTTGACGCGGATCACAAGCTTAACCCCGACGTAATCGCGAGCTGCGCTAAGACTATTGATGGTGTTGACGGCGTCCTGATCACGGATCAGGACATCGCAAAGGATTCTAGAGTGTCGCGCCTCATTGCATCAAGGAGAAAAATTCTGTCATCCGACCCTCTGAACGTCGCTGTCAGATTCGTCAAGAGAGAGGTATTCGATAGTGTTGGTGGGTTTGACTCGGATCTTTATGCTGACGAGGACCTAGACTTTCACAGGAGGTTTCTCAAGCTTGGCTTCAAGATGGCATACTCTCGAGCGACCGAGTGGCATTTGGGTTCCCCCGTCAATTTGAAAGGACTTCTAAATCGTAGCTTGTACTATTCTTCAAACCACCTGTCATATGCTTCAAGGAATCCTCTGATTGCGTTCAGGCGGATCAGTCCCCTCCGGGTCGTTGCGGCTTGGAAGAAGAGTAATGCTCCAGCTTCTGATTTGTTGCCCGTCGTTCTTCTCGGATTCTTGTCAAATGCATTCTTGATGATCGGCTTCTTGCTAAATCTGAATCGACGGCAGGGTACACAGAAGGAAGAATGTGATTGACAACTGTAACAAAGAAGGCAAGAACTAAGACAGCATTAGATACGGACGCACCAAGGGAGGTAGGTTCTTCTCCGAGATCGAACTGCGCAAGACACTGGAAATGGTCAAAGGAGACAAAGTACTCCACAGATTATGTCGGATTGGAATTGTCCCACTTAATGGTGAGGATAACAAAGGAGAAGCTAAACGGTGCCGGTGACGTTGTGCAGGCTGATGCGGAGCATTTACCCTTTTCAAGCCTTCGGTGTTCGACGTTGTCTCTGTGTGGTCATTCCATTTCCTGCCTCATCCAGAGGCGTTCCTTAGCGAAGCTAATCGGGTTCTGAAACGTACTGGCCGGGTGACAGTCAGCTTCGAGAAGAGCGTTCGCGGTCGCGAGGCCTTTCGTAAGCTTATGGGCCTGCCATCTTCAAATGCCAGGAGAACTTACTATTCGAGTCCGCAAGTTGCCCTTATGATGCACGGAGCGAGATTCGAGGCTCGCTTTTCTAGTAACGTAACAAAATTACCTTTGCTTCTTTATTGGCGATCGAAAGATGACAGAATCCTCAGAAGAGTGCACGGCAAGATGCCATCTCTAATGGGAACTGGTGGAATGGTCGTCGGCTCGAAGGAATCCCTTGGTGTAGATTGATGCGCTCTCAAAAGTCAGAAGATCGAAGGCCACTTGCACCCGCACATTTCTATTCTCACCAGTAGCTGCTATGGTCGGACATAGAAAACAGTCTGAGCATGAAGACGAGTAATTTTGGCTATAAAACAGATGCTTGGCCTTTATGAAAA
>WNFY01005932.1_pt1 | contig 10967 bp, 13 predicted proteins | sample 5400091 | NCBI WGS metagenome assembly WNFY01 (sample SAMN13153364, study PRJNA577476) | soil metagenome | isolation source: 60 cm soil or saprolite under grassland replicate 1 | place: USA:California | collected 2016-06-15
CTGGGGCTCGCGCTCGGCACCGGCCAGCCGATGGTGATGGCACTCCTGCACACGCACGCGCCGGCGGGGCGATTGGGCGAGGCGGCGGGGGTCCGAATGTCGCTCGTCAATTCGATGGCGGTCGCCGTGCCGCTGGTCTTCGGCGCGCTCGGCGCCTCCGTGGGCCTTGCGCCGGTGTTCTGGTCGGTCGGCGCGTGTCTTGCGACCGGCGGCTTCCTTGCACGCCGCGCCGCCCGCGGCTGACGGAGGGTGTAGATGCCTTCAGGTGTCGCGGCCCTCGCGCCGTTTCAGCCGTTCGCGGAAGTGGCTGCGGAACTTGGCGACTTTCGGCTCGACGACCGCCGCGCAATACGGCTGCGCGGGATTGCGCTCGAAATACTGTTGATGGTAATTCTCGGCGACGTAGAGCGGCGCGGCATCGACGATCTCGGTCACGATCGGATTGCGCCACAGCTTGGCGGCGCCGAGCTCGGCGACCACCGCCTCGGCAGTCGCCCGCTGCGCAGGTGTCTGGCAGAAGATCACCGATCGGTATTGCGTGCCGACGTCGTTGCCCTGGCGATTCGGCGTCGTCGGATCGTGGATCGTGAAGAACACGCCGAGGAGGTCGCGGAACGAAAGCACCGCCGGGTCGAACGCGATGCGCACGACCTCCGCGTGACCGGTGCGTCCGCTGCACACATCGTCGTAAGTCGGGTTGGCGAGCGTTCCGCCCGCATAGCCCGACTCGACCGACTGGACGCCGGCGAGCTCGGTGTAGACCGCTTCGAGACACCAGAAGCAGCCGCCGCCCAGGACTGCGAATTCGCTGGCAGCGGAGGGATTGAGGTTTGGCATCGGAGGTCTCCATCGAAGGCAAGGATCGGTCGGATGCATGGATCGGTCGCGTGCATGGGGCATCCGTCGAGATCGGTCGTTTGCGGACGCGGCTAGCTTACACGGATCGCGTCCCGCCCGACCCGGAACGGTCCGGTGCGATAATGCCCGCGCGTCGAACGGGGAGAACACGACATCATGGGTCTGCTGCCGCGGGAAGGGAAATTCTTCGATCTCTTCAATCAGCACGCCGATCTGGCCGCGCTGGCTGCGATCGAATTGCAGGCGCTTTTTTCCGATATCGGCGAGCTCGAGATCAGGAGCCGCGCCATCGAGCGCAACGAAAAGCAGGCGGATCGGATCACCCACGAGACGGTCCAGCTCCTGCACCAGACGTTCATCACGCCGCTCGACCGCGACGAGATCCACCAGCTCATCACCGGCATGGACGATATCCTCGACCTGATGGAGGACGTCGCGACCTGCGTGTTTCTCTACGACGTCAAGACCGTCACGCCGGATGCACAGAAGCTCGCCGCGATCTGCGTGGCGTGCACGATCAAGGTCAAGGAGGCCGTCGCGAAGCTCGAGTCGATGCAGAACGCCGATGCCATCCTCAGGATCTGCGGCGACATCGATCGACTCGAAAGCGAGGCGGATTTCGTCTTTCGCTCGGCGCTCGCGAAGCTCTTTCGCGAGGAATCCGATGCCAAGCAGATCCTCAAGCTCAAGGAGGTCTACCAGCTCCTCGAATCGATCACCGACAAGGCCGAGGATGTCGCCAACGTGATCGAGGGCATCGTGCTGGAGAACGCTTGAGCGCCGACGGGCCGTCCCAAGGCGCGAATTGCTCCCCCTCGGGGGGCAGCGCGGCGGCATCAGCCGCAAGCGTGGGGGCACACAACCATGCCGACGGGCCGTCCCAAGGCGCGAATTGCTCCCCCTCGGGCGGCAGCGCGGCGGCATCAGCCGCAAGCGTGGGGGCACACAACCATGCCGACGGGCCGTCCCAACGCGAGGGAGGCGGCGCACAGCACGTCCGAGCGGCTTGCGGGGACAGCCGATGACGGCGGCACCCGTCGCGTTCGAGATGATCGTGTTCCTGGTCGTTCTGGCCCTGGCTTTCGATTTCATGAACGGCTTTCACGATGCGGCGAACTCGATCGCGACCGTCGTGTCGACCCGCGTGCTGCGGCCGCATTACGCGGTGGCCTGGGCGGCGTTCTTCAATTTCGCCGCGTTTGCAGTCTTCGGGCTGTCGGTCGCCAACACGATCGGCAAGGGTGTCATCGACGCGCACATCGTCGACATCTACGTGATCCTCGGAGCGCTCACCGGCGCGATCGTCTGGAACGCGGTCACGTGGTGGTACGGATTGCCGTCATCTTCGTCGCACGCGCTGATCGGCGGGCTCGCCGGATCGGCGGTCGCAAAAGGCGGTGTCGGCGCGCTCGTCGGCAGCGGATTCCTCAAGATCAGCCTTGCGATCGCGCTATCGCCGATGCTGGGCTTCGCGCTCGGAATGCTGTTGATGACCAGCGTCGCCTGGCTCTTCTTTCGGACCGCGCCGAACAAGGTCGACCGCTGGTTCCGTCGGCTGCAGCTCGTGTCGGCGTCGCTCTACAGCCTGGGCCACGGCGGCAACGATGCCCAGAAAACGATGGGCGTCATCGCACTCGTTCTCGTCGCCCACGGCTCGCTGCGCGCGGATTTCGGCGCTTCCGAGATCCCGTTCTGGGTCGTGCTCGCCTGCCAGGCAGCGATCGCGCTCGGCACGCTTGCCGGTGGCTGGCGGATCGTCAAGACGATGGGCCAGAAGATCACGAAGCTGAAGCCCGTCGGCGGCTTTTGCGCGGAAACGGGCGGCGCGATCACGCTGTTTCTCGCCACGGCGCTCGGCATTCCGGTTTCGACGACGCACACGATCACCGGCGCGATCATCGGCGTCGGGGCGACGCACAAATTTTCCGCGGTGCGCTGGGGCGTTGCCGAACGGATCGTCTGGGCATGGGTGCTGACGATCCCCTGTGCCGCATTCATCTCCGCGCTCGCGTGGTGGCTCGCGCGGCGGTTTCTCTAAAGCGCGCGCAACGTGGGGCCGGTCACGTTCGTCCGCGGCGTCGTCGCGCGGCTCACCGGCGTCGGGATGGCGCGCACGGCGGCGGCGTTGTCGTTCACGACGGTGCTCGGCCTCGTTCCACTGTTCACCGTCGCCTTCGTCTACATCGCGCGTTACCCGCTTTTCCAGCGATGGCTGGATGCGCTCGAGCACTTCCTCGTCCGTCACATGTTCCCGGCGAGCAGCTCCGCGGTGCGGAGTTACATCACAGAGTTCACGGGGAAGGCCGGGACGTTGCAGGGCATCGGGATCGCGTCGGTCATCGTCACGGCGGTGCTCCTCGTTGCTACGATCGAGCGCGAGATCAACGCAATCTGGGGTGCGCGCGAGCCGCGATCGATCATCCGCCGCGTCCTCATCTACGCGGTCGGGGTGACGGCGGGCCCGTTGCTGATCGGCGCCGCGGTCTATTCGACCACGTGGTTGCTCGAGGCGTCGGTCGCGCAGGTGCCATTCGCGACGCATGCGGTGACCTTCCTCGCGGTGCCGGTGGCGGTCGGCATCACTACGCTTGCGTTCACGCTGCTCTATGTGCTGTTGCCGGCGCGTCGTGTGCCGCTGGGCGCCGCGTTCTACGGCGGCCTCTTCGCCGCGTTCGGATTCGAGATCGCCAAATACGGGTTCGCGTTTTACATAAAGGCGGTGCCGACGTACCAGACGGTCTACGGCGCGCTCGCCGCGCTGCCGCTGTTTCTGGTGTGGGTCTACGTATCGTGGGTGGTCGTTCTCGTGGGCGCCGCGGTCACCGCGACGCTCGCCGAAGGCAGCCCGCGCGGCAGCGTACGACGGCGGCGCTGACGTTTGTTGCACAATGTCCGGGGCCACGCTACATTGCGGGCAGTTTTTTAAAGCGAGGTAAGTCACTGTGTGGTCCATCATTCAAGCGGCCGGCTGGCCGATCTGGCCGCTGATCTTCGCTTCGGTCATCGCGCTGGCGCTGATCTTCGAGCGTCTCTGGTCGCTGCGGCAAAGCGTCGTCGCGCCGCCGGGCCTCGTCGATCGCGTCCTTGTCGAGTACCGGCAGACAGGTATCACGCCCGAGTTGCTGACCAAGACGGCACAGCAGGGGGCACTGGGGCGGATTCTCGCCGCAGGGCTCGCCAACGTGAAAAGCCCGCGTCCGGTGATGCGCGAGGCGATCGAGGAAGTCGGGCGTGTGGTCACGCACGATCTCGAGCGCTTCCTGACGACGCTGGGCACGATCGCCGCAATGTCGCCGCTGCTCGGGCTGTTCGGAACGGTCGTCGGCATGATCGAGATCTTCGGTTCGCAGACGGCGACGGGCTCGAACCCGATCCAGCTCGCGCACGGCATCTCCGTCGCGCTGTACAACACCGCGTTCGGCCTGATCGTCGCGATTCCTAGCATGATCTTCTACCGCCACTTCCGCGCGACGATCGACAGCCTGCACGTCGAGATGGAGCAGCAGGCGATCAAGCTCGTCGACTTCGCGCACGGCGAGCGCCGGTGAACGCCGCACGGCCGTCCGAAAGCGCTCGCTCCCTTGCTGAGGGGGAAGGCGCTGCTCACGAAGTGCCGAAGCCTGGGGGAGCTCACCCGGTGGCGAAGGTGCAGCGATGAATCTGCGCAGCACGCGGGGCCGCGACGATCCGGAGATCAACTTCATCCCGCTGATCGACGTCCTGCTCGTCATCCTGATCTTCCTGATGGTGACGACCACCTACCAGCGCGTCGCCGAGCTGCAGATCACGCTGCCGGAGGCCGACGCCGAAGCGCTGAAGCAGCGGCCGAAGGAGATCAACGTCGGCATCGACGCCCAGGGCCGCTACGTGATCGACAAGACCGTATTCACGTTCAGCAACGTCGCAGCGCTCGCCGATCTGTTGCGGCGCGCCGCCGGCGACGCGAAGGAACCGGTCGTCATCATCAACGCCGACGCCAACGCGACGCATCAATCGGTGATCCACGTGATGGAGGCGGCGCGTCTTGCCGGGTACATCCACATCACGTTCGCGACCCAGTCGCCGACGAAATGACGCATTTGTCCAAGAGCGCAAGGCGAATGCCGCCGCGCGATTGGAGACAAATGCGTCATCCCCGCGCAGGCGGGGATCCAGTGACTTTGCAACGAACGACGCTGGGTCCCCACGTTCGCGGCGACGATGGCACGTGCATGTCCGGGAGCAACTCGGCTGGCGTCGAATGACCTTTTCCGACCGACTCGTCGCCGCGTGGTACGCGCCGCGCCTGACGATGCTGACGCGCTTTCTCGTTCCGTTCGCGCTCGTCTTTGCGCTCGCCACCCGCGTGCGCCGTGCGCTTTACCAGGCTCGCGCGCTGAAGACGAAACGGCTTCCGGTGAAGGTCATCGTCGTCGGCAACATCACGGCCGGCGGCAGCGGCAAGACGCCGCTTGCCGCCGCGCTCGCCCGAGCGCTCGCCGAGCGCGGATGGCGACCGGGGATCGTGAGCCGGGGACACGGTCGCGAGATTCGCGATCACGCGCCGCTCATCGTGACGCCCGACACCGATGCCGCGGTGGCGGGCGACGAGCCCCTGCTGCTTGCGCGTGCGGGCTTCATCGTCGCGGTCGCGCGCGATCGGGTTGCGGCGGGGCGCGCGCTCATCGCTGCGCATCCCGAATGCGACGTGATCGTCGCCGACGACGGCCTTCAGCACTATCGCCTTCACCGCGACGTCGAGATCGCCGTCGTCGACGCGGCGCGCGGGCTCGGCAACGGCTGGCGGCTGCCGGCAGGACCGTTGCGCGAGGCGCGCTCGCGATTGGACGAAGTGGACGCGATCGTCGCGCTCGTCACCGCCGGCGCGCCGGCGCCGTGGGCCGCCCCCAACGCGTACGTGATGACGCTCGCCGGGGACGTCTTCCATCGCGTCGACGGCTCCGTGTTGACCGAGCCCGCGTCCGCTTTCACCGGCACCGGTGTCCACGCGATCGCCGGCATCGGCAATCCGCAACGGTTTTTCGCCTACCTCGCCTCGCTGGGAATCCGCGCGACCACGCATCCCTTTCCCGACCATCATCGCTTCGTTCCCTCCGATCTGGCGCTGCCGGGTGCCCGCGCGATCCTCATGACCGAGAAGGATGCAGTAAAATGCGGCGTGTTCGCCGACCCGCGCTGCTGGTATCTTCCCGTGCGTGCGCACATCGACCCGGCGCTCGTCGAACGCGTCGAGGAGAGCCTCCGTGGATCCGAAGCTGCTTGATATCCTGGTCTGTCCGGTCACCAAGGGCCCGCTCGTCTTCGATCGGCAGAAACAGGAATTGATCTCGAAGTCGGCGCGGCTCGCCTATCCGATCCGCGATGGCATTCCCGTCATGCTCGAAGACGAGGCGCGCAGGCTCGAGCCGTCGGAGTACGAAGACCGCTGACGGTCGAGCGTCCAGCGTCGAGCGTGAGCTCAGCCCCGGCGTGCACCGCCGCTTCGTCGCGCTGGACCCAGACGCTCGACGCTAGACCCGCCGCGATGTCCTTCACCGTCCTCATTCCCGCTCGCTACGCGTCCACGCGTCTTCCGGGGAAGCCGCTCGCCGACATCGCGGGCAAGCCGATGGTCGTGCGAGTGGCCGAACGCGCGCAGCGGGCCGGCGCCGCGCGCGTCGTCGTGGCGACCGACGACGAACGGATCCGCACGGCCGTCGAAGCGCACGGCGTCATCGCCTGCCTCACGCGCGCCGACCATCCGACCGGCACCGACCGGCTCGCCGAGGCGGCGCGACTCATCGGCCTTGCAGACGACGAGATCGTGGTCAACGTGCAGGGCGACGAACCGTTGCTCGAACCCGCGCTGATCCGCTCGGTCGCCGAACTGCTGATCGCGAATCCCGACGCAGCAATCGCGACCGCATGTCACCCGATCGTCGATTCCGAAGAAGCGTTCAATCCGAATGTCGTCAAGGTCGTACTCGATGCCAACGGCTATGCGCTGTATTTCAGCCGCGCGACGATTCCATGGGCACGCGATGCGTTCGCCGCGCGGCGCGACGCGGTCCCCACGGGCCTCCCGCTCTATCGTCATTACGGCCTCTACGCGTACCGCACGTCGTTCCTGCGTGTCTTTCCTGCTCTTGCTCCCGCGCCGATCGAGCGCTTCGAGGCGCTGGAGCAGCTCCGTGCGCTGTGGCACGGTCATCGAATCGTCGTCCAGATCACCGGGGGAACCCCGGCGCCGGGCGTCGATACCGAAGCCGATCTCGCCCGTGTCCGGGCGATCTACGCCGAGGGAAGGCCGTGACACGGGCGGTTCGATTTCATCCTTGGCGCCACGCCCTCCCGCACGCGACTTGCGCCGCGATTCCTTAGCGGACACAATCACACTCTCACACTCGTTTCGTCGCGGCTCGCCCCGACCTGGTCGCGGAAACCGGAACGCCCCGATCGGCCCGCGAGTCATCGCTTCCCTTTGGTCTTCCTCCTCCCATGCGACTGATTCTGCTCGGGCCGCCGGGCGCCGGCAAAGGCACCCAAGCGAATTACATCACCGAGGCCTACGGCATTCCGCAGATCTCGACCGGCGACATGCTGCGCGGCGCGATCAAGGCCGGCACGCCGCTGGGGCAAGCCGCGAAGAAAGTGATGGATGCCGGCAGCCTCGTTTCCGACGAGATCATCATCGGCCTCGTTCGCGAGCGGCTGAAAGCCCCGGACTGTGCGAAGGGATATCTCTTCGATGGCTTCCCCAGGACGATCCCGCAGGCCGACGCGATGAAGGATGCCGGTGTGGCGATCGATTACGTGCTGGAGATCGACGTTCCGGATGCGGCGATCGTCGAGCGGATGGCGGGCCGCCGCGTGCACGTCGCATCGGGGCGCACCTACCACGTCAAGTTCAATCCGCCGAAGGTTCCCGGAAAAGACGACGTGACCGGCGAAGACCTGATCCAGCGCGATGACGACAAGGAAGAGACCGTCAAGAAGCGCCTCGCGGTCTACCATGCGCAGACCAAGCCGCTCGTCGACTATTACGAGCGCTGGGCGGCGACCGGTGACGCGCATGCGCCGAAATACCGCCGCGTAAACGGAATGGGCAGCGTCGAGGCGATTCGCGACGCCTGCCTTGCGGCACTCAAGACCTGACTCGCTGCGACGACCCCGCTGCGCTCGACATCATGGCCAGACGCAATGCCTTCTACGCACAATCCGGCGGGGTGACCGCCGTCATCAACGCTTCGGCTGCGGCCGTCATCGAGACAGCGCGCAGGCACCGCACGAAAATCGGCAAGGTGTATGCGGGGCGCAACGGCATCATCGGCGCGCTGACCGAGGACCTGATCGACACGTCGAAGGACAGCGCGGGCGCAATCGCTGCGCTGAAGCACACTCCGGCCGGCGCCTTCGGGTCGTGTCGTTACAAGCTCAAGGGGCTCACCGAAAGCCGCGCGCAATACGAGCGGCTGCTCGAGGTGTTCCGCGCGCACGACATCGGCTATTTTTTCTACAACGGCGGCAACGATTCGGCCGACACGTGCCTCAAGGTGTCGCAGATGGCCGAAAAAATGAACTATCCGCTGATTGCGGTTCACGTGCCGAAAACGGTCGACAACGATCTGCCGATTACCGACAACTGCCCCGGCTTCGGCTCGGTCGCGAAATACGTCGCGACATCGATGCGCGAAGCGGCGTTCGACGTCGCCTCGATGGCGAAAACGTCGACCAAGGTGTTCGTGCTCGAAGTCATGGGGCGACACGCCGGCTGGATCACCGCGGCGGTCGGCATGGCCGAAGACAAGGACACGCCGATCCCGCTCGTGCTGCTCTTCCCGGAAATCCCATTCGACGAGCCGAAGTTCATCGCCGCGGTGGACGCGAAGGTCAAGCGCTTCGGTTATTGCTGCGTCGGCGTCTCGGAAGGCTTGAAGGGGGCCGACGGCAAGCTGATGGCGGAAGCCGGCACCCAGGACGCATTTGGTCATGCACAGCTCGGCGGCGTGGGCCCGCTGATCGCGTCCATCATCAAGGACAAGCTCGATCTCAAGTATCACTGGGCGGTTGCCGACTACCTGCAACGCGCGGCACGCCATCTCGCCTCGAAGACCGATCTCGAGCACAGCTACGCCGTCGGCAAGGCGGCGGTGGAGCTCGCCGTCGCGGGCCGCAATGCCGTGATGCCGGCGATCACGCGCGTCGCCGACAAGCCGTATCGCTGGAAGATCACCGAGGCGCCACTCGCCAAGGTGGCGAACGTCGAGAAGATGCTGCCGCGCGATTTCATCACCGCCGATGGGTACGGAATAACCGAAAAGGCGCGGCGCTACCTCGCGCCGTTGATCCGCGGCGAAGCGCCGCCGCCGTTCAAAGACGGTCTGCCGCGCTATGTGCGGTTGAAGAACGTCGCGGTGCCGAAAAAGCTCGCGACGGAGTTCAAGGTATGACCATGTTGGCGATTCCCCTCACCCTATCCCTCTCCCCGCAAGCGGGGCGAGGGGACTTTTCGCGACCGCCTTGGCGTTCGCATCGCTCCACATTCGCGGACAGTGTTGCTATCTCCCTCTCCCGCCGGGCGGGAGAGGGTTGGGGTGAGGGTATTGCGGCTGAGGTGGAGGCATGGGCAAGCACGTCGACTACTACCTGAGCGTCGTTTCGCCGTGGACCTATCTCGGCCACGACCGGTTCGTCGCGATTTGCGCGCAGCACGGGGCGACGATCGACCTGAAGCCGATGGATCTCGGCAAGGTCTTTCCGGTCTCGGGCGGCTTGCCGCTCAAGCAACGCGCGCCGCAACGGCAGGCGTATCGGCTGGTCGAGCTCGCGCGCTGGCGCGATTATCTTGGCATGCCGCTCAACGTGCAGCCGAAATTCGGAGCGTCGGGCGGCGATCCGGCGTCGTGCTGGCTCATCGCTGCGCTAGAAATCGGAACCCAGCCCGCGCTCGATTTTGCCGGCGCCGTCATGCGCGCGCGCTGGGGCGGGGAGCGCGACATCGCCGATGCTGACACGCTCGCTCGATGTGCTTCTGCGGCCGGGCTCGATGGAGCCGCCATCGCCACGCGCGCGAACGCGCCGGAGATCGCGGCCCGCTACTCGACGTTCACGCAGGAAGCGATCGAGCGCCAGGTCTTCGGTGCGCCGTGGTATGTCGTCGACGGCGAGCCGTTCTGGGGACAGGACCGGCTGGAGTTCGTCGACCGCGCCCTGGGAAAGTAGAGCTCTCGGCTACATCCCCTGCAAACGCTTGCGGGGAAACAACAAGCGAAAGAATGCCCGCGTTCTTTCGGTCAGATTTCGCGCACACGGAAGCAGGAGTCGCGTTTCGGCGACCAGGACCTTGGCGTAAACGGCCTCGTAAACCCGCTTCACGACGCCGGGCGCCACCATTTCTCGGTCGTAACCCGGGGTGATTCCGATCAGCTGCCATCCAAGCGTTTCGAAGACTCGCTGCACATGAGGCACCTTGAGGGTCGCCATGCCGTAGATCATTCCCATCCCGATGGTGCGTCCGATCGCTTCGGCAAGTAACGGGAACGCGCGACTCAAACCCATACCGCGATGTCGCGGTGCAATCACGCCAAGCCGCGCATAGAGCGACAGCGTGTTGCGGTCGCGATCGCAGGAAAACAGCCCCGCGAGCTCACGCCCCTTCTTGATCAGCACGACGAGCACGTCTTTCTCCGGCTCGCCCGGAAAGTACACGTCGTCGCGAAAGAAGTTCTCGCGTAAAAAGCAGCTGGCGCTGCCCACGCTGATCTCCGGGAACCATGCCTTCACGGCGGCAACGATCGCAGGAATTTCGCGCTGTTGCGGAAGGACGAAGCGATAGCCTCGCGCGAGCGGCACCTTGGCGATCGTTTTCCCGATCCCGGTCCAATCCATTTCTTGCTTCATCATGGCGACGACTTTCTACTTGAGTTTCGGGCCCACCGCTTCGAGCTTGCGATCTGCGGCGATCATCAACGAGAAGCTCGTGGTTCCCCGGCATTCCGCGCGTTCCGGCCGAGCAGCGCCCGAGCCATCTTGCGACAACCGACGCGCTGAGGTCATGTCGATGGCGTGTCGACTCCCCATACGATGCCGGATTGCATTTAGCGCCTGCGCACCAAACCATTCACCTGAGC
>WNFY01010466.1_pt1 | contig 10965 bp, 14 predicted proteins | sample 5400091 | NCBI WGS metagenome assembly WNFY01 (sample SAMN13153364, study PRJNA577476) | soil metagenome | isolation source: 60 cm soil or saprolite under grassland replicate 1 | place: USA:California | collected 2016-06-15
CGGCGAAGATGAGCAACCATCTGAGAGAATGACGTAGGGCGCGGCCGGCAACGTTGAGTCCATGGCCGGCCTTGTCGGCCGTCCATTTCCCGCGACTGCATAATCCTGACAGACCGCGTGCGTCGCGCCGATGATGAAAGCGCTGTCGGCATTCATACTAGAAAACCAGTGACTGTGAATGTGCACCCGTACCCAGCGCCTGGGAATGTGCGCTGATACTCTGCGAAACGAACTCCGCGAGTCGGGCAAGCGTCTTGGCGTCAGCTTTCTCGAGTTCGATGTACTGCGTGAAACCTGCCTCCGCATGAAGCTGCTGAAGGTAGCCGCTGACCTGAGAGTCTTGAACATTGACGCCGATCAGAATAGACACGATCGATTCAAGCGCCTCGCTGGTGACAGCTCTGCTCAAAGCTTCTTTGACTTTCTTCGCGGACAGTTTCGAAGCGTTGTCCATCCCGTCAGTGATGACGAAAAAGATGGCGTTGGCGGAGAAATCGCCCGCCGAAAGTTTCTGGCCGTAGTTGATGGTTGAGGTGACCGCATTCTCGGTCGCGTCATAAAGAGCGGTTGAGCCGCCCGACCGCAGGATGCCGCCATAGTCGGCGAGATTACAGTTCTCCAAAAGCTTGAAGCCGTGAAGTTCATTGAGTGTGTCATCGAACACGACCAGCCGGAGAAGCAGATTGTCGGCGCGCGGGCTGAGCTTAGACGCTTGCACAATCCTGGTGATGGCCGATTCCATGTCGAAGATAAAAGCTGCTGTGCTTCCACTCACATCGCAGACGATTGTCACGACCGTATATTCGGTCGCACCCAAATCTTCCAGCCGTGTGGCCGAGTAACCATAGTGACTGTTAGGCAGGGTTATTTGATTCAGACTTGTGTCGTTGAGTATTGGCATTGTCAGACTCCTTTCGTCAGGCTAAGAACTCGGTTGTGGTTGAGAGTTGCATTCCGCGTCCGACCATCTCGCTCATGAAGCTCTGAGCGTGAGCTTCAAAGCCAGGTATGTCGCTTGATGCGTCCGTGAGCAACACAAGTTTGGAGATGAACGAGTCGGCGCCGAAGTTATTCGCGATATCCCGCACTGTGTTGGCCAGACAGTGCGTCCGCGCTTCGCCCGCGATCACGATCATCTCGGCGTTCTCAAGTGACTGGATGAGGCGGGTGTTGATCTGTGTCGAAGCATCCGAAGGATCGGGCACATCGGCCTGCACCGCTGAGTAGTGCTCCGTCAGGATGTTGCTGCCCTTCGTTACATAGTCCACGAAGGCAAAGCGCGACTCCCATTCTGTTAGCGCAGTGAAGAGTTCGGGGAACACTGTATGGCCAGGACTGCCGATCAAGCAGTGCGGCGGCCAGACGGTCAATTCATAGCGACCGTTGTCCTCCAGTTTGCGGACGTAGTCCAATGCTCGGCGATACATGCCTGGTACGGTTGGTGTCCAGACGCCTTCTTCAACATCGGCGAGACTGATTCTGGTAAAAACCGGCGGATGTATTCCGTGCGAGTCCTTCCAGAAAATCGGATGCGCAATGTGAATGAAATGATGCGAATCGAGCGTGACGTGAATGTCGTCGAGCTTATCCTTGAGGCGCCGGATCATGGCCGTTAGCCGGCTCATGTCATGCTCAGCGCCGGGCACATATAATGCGCCATGCTGCGGATCGCAGAAATCCACTTGCGGGTCGATGATTAGTAGTTCGATTCTCTTACTCATGATTATCTCCTTTTGATTTACTTAGCGTCATTCATACGCTAACTGTTGTACTAAGAACTTACTGATTCTGATTGCGCGATCGTTCATGTACTTACCCTTCTTGACTACACCTCAAAATTCAAGCCGCGTTTAAGCAGTTGCTTGTATTTGCGCTCGTCGAATTTGTAGAGATGTGCGGAACGGTGGGGCACACCCTTCTGCATTTCATCCAGTTTGCGCAAGACATCCATTCCAAAAATCTTTTTCCTGAAGTTACGGTTGTCCAGCTTCATTCCCAGCACAATCTCGTAAAGTTTCTGTAGTTGTTTGATCGTGAACTTTTGCGAGAGCAATTCAAAGCCGATGGGAGCGTAAGTCAGCTTTCCTCTTATTCTCTCAAGCGCCGTCCCAAGTATTTCCGCATGGTCAAAGGCTAGTGGTGGCAGGGACGTCACAGGGAACCACCGGGCTTGACGCGCATCAGTCGTCGCGTGAATTGAATGCTTTTCAGGTGACACAAGAGCGTAATAAGCCACGGAAACGACCCAGCCGCGCGGATCACGTCCGGGATCGCCGAAGGTATATAGTTGTTCGAGAAAAACGTCTGTGATTCCAGTTTCTTCCTGGAGCTCACGCATGGCTGCTTCTGAAAGCGTTTCCCCATTTCGAACGAAGCCTCCCGGGATGGCCCACATCCCGGAAAAAGGCTCGAGCTCGCGTTCGATGAGCATTACCTTAAGGGCCTTTTCATCGAGATCGAGGCCGAAGATCACGCAATCAACCGTAAGACCCGGTCGTTCGTACTCGTAGCAGTATTTCACTCGCGTTCCTCCGCGTCCTTAGAATTTCGCCAGACACCAAAGTCCGTAGAGAATTTCTCTACGCCGCCTCATATTCCCAGTCGCTGATGCCTCTGCGCTCGAGAATCAGGTTTTCCCGCTGAATGTACAGTGACTTCTCCAGACCTACTCTGTATTCTTCCGGGTTGTCGAACCGCTTCGTGCCGTCCGCAACGTTCCTCAGCTCCACCATCCGCCGATGACGAATTTTCGCCAGGGACGGCGCATCGTAAACGAGGTTACCATCCCTGAAGATTGGTACCAGGAGGTCACTCGATTCTGACAATCGCGGCAGCCTCATTTGCTTTGTTTGGTCCAACAGATTAATCATGAGGCCGCCCCGTGAAAGATCAGTCCTTTCATCATAAATACAGTCAGCCACGTTGCCATCTATCGTCCGGTAGCGCCTGATCTGCAGAATTCCCGGAATGGAAACCTTGATCGGTTGATCAGAGAGTTTAATCTTCGGCTCCCACTCACAGCCGGGCTTGCGTATTGCGGCCAGCTTGTACACACCGCCCAGTGATGAAACCATCAATTTAGTGCCCACGCCCCAGACCGCAATCGCCGCGTCTTGCATCCGGAGACTTTGAATCAAGAACTCGTTCAGCTCGTTGGTGGCAACGATCGATGTCTTGCGAAAGTCAGCCTCGTCGAGCAGGCGGCGGGCGCGCTTACTTAACCGTGCCAGATCGCCCGAATCCAGGCGGATGCCGAGCATCTCAAATCCATTGGAGCGCAGTTGCCGTCCGACCTCGATTGCATGGCGTACCCCCTCAATACTTCCATAGGTGTCGACGAGAAAAAGACAGTTGTTGGGCAGAGTGCGGGCGTAAGCCATAAAGGCGTCCAGCTCTGTGTCAAAGCTCATCACCAGGCTGTGCGCCATCGTGCCTTTTAAATCTTTGACTGGAATTCCGAAGTGCTTTGCGGCCAAAACGCTCGAGGTACCGGCAAAGCCTCCGATGTACGCGCTCCTGGTGGCCGTCAAAGAGCCGTCCATGCCTGGAGCACGCCTGGCGCTGAAGTCGTAAACCGGCGCTTCGCCCGCCGCCCAGGAGATACGCGCCGCCTCAGTGGCTATCGCCGTAGCGTAGTTCCCCAAATTGAGCAAAGCGGTTTCGACGAGTTGGGCCTGCAGCAAGGGCCCACGAATTCTTAAGAGTGGCTCTTGCGGGAACACGATTGTCCCTTCCGGCACCGCGTCCACATCGAGACTGAATTCCAGGCAACTCAGATATCTAAGGTATTCAGGGCTGAAGAGAGCCCTTCCGTCGTTTCCTGGGATGGAAGAAAGGAAATCTATATCATCGTTTTCAAACTTGAGATTTTCCAGGTAATCGATAATGGCTTCCAGTCCGCTGGCAACTGTGTACCCGCCGCTGGCAGGATTCGCGCGATAAAAATGATGAAACACACCGTCCCATTCCGCCATACCCTCTGCCCAATAGACCTGACCCATCGTTAGTTGGTAGAGGTCAGTAAAAAGCGTCATGTTGTGCCCGTATGGAAGCGTTTTGTAGCTCACAAGATCTCCTTTTCAGATTAGTTAGCGTCCATATAACGCTAACCTAGGCGTAGATTATACGCTTAGAGGCGACTTGTCAAGCACAAGTTTGGTCAGTGGATCAGCTTGAAAGCTTCTTTCACAAATAAGAGGCAACGTCCTTACTGGGACCGTCCGCAAGAGTCACAGCAATATGTCGCAATATGAGATAACAAAATTAGAGCGTGCTGACGCACGCTCGGCGGGCGAGACGCCCCATGGACCCAGTGAAAGAGATACGCAGCTGGCAGCAACGTTTATTTCACTTCGTCGCTACCAGCACTCTTGGATCTGGTTCTACTATTCAGCCAGCCATTGAGGTGTGCTGAAAGCTTCTTTGCCTCGAAGTAAGAAATGTACTCCTTGTCGGTTCTCACGAATCTGTCGTTCTCGTCATAGATAACTACCTTCCACAAACCGGTGTAAGGAACTCGGTCAGGCGGATTCTCAGGCATCGGCTCAAGCGCGGCTCGGAACATTGTGCCACGTATGATACGCATTTTCAGAGGATACACAAGGCTTATTCAACCTGCTTCAGTTGATTGCGGCACGAAGCTGACTAGCCAGGGCAGGATTGATGCTCGTGAGGGCATTGTATTCCTCCAGCGCGAGCGCCTTGTCATTTATCGAAATGTACGCCAGGCCTAAATTGTAGTGAGCTTGCGCGAGGCCGGGCTTCAGTTTCAGCACCTCCTTATAAGCCTCGATGGCTTCCGAGAAGCGTCCCCCATTGTAGAGTGCTTCCCCCAGAATGAAATGCGCCGCGGCGTTATTTGGTTCAATAATCGTCGCCTGTTTAAGAGCGTCGGCGGCTTCCCTATAGCGTTTCAAACCATTGTAGGCATTCCCCAAATTCTTGTAGGCCTGCGACAAAACCTCTTCCCTGTTTTGCAATCCCTGCTTATAAGCCTCACCCGTTACTCCCAGCAAAGCGATCGCCTTCTGACACGCTTCGATCGACTCGGGGAAGCGCTCAGAGTGGTTGTATGCATAACCCAGATTGTTGTAGATCTCGGGATTGTTGGGATCCATTTTGAGCAGCTGATTGTACGTTTCGATTGCCTCGGCGTAACGATTCAAACGGATCAGCGAAAAGCCCAGAGGCATATAGACAGGCTGATAATCCGGTTTTAGCTTGAGCGCGTCACGGTAAGCGTCGACCGCATCGGAGAAGCGGCCCTGATCAAGATAGATGTTTCCCAGTCCGGCAAAGGCCCGGTGGTCCTTGGGATCCTGCTTTGCGGCCAGCTTGTATTGCCCTTCCGCCTCGGAGTAGCGAGGCGCCGGGGCGCTGCGAGCTTCGTTTCCTTTAGCGATGATTTGGTCCTGTGTCCGTAGATTAGGAGTTCTGTCGCGACTGCCGCTAATTCGGCCGCCACCCGCTACGGTCTTTGGGTTTTCCGGCCGCCGAAAGATCAGGGCTGCGCCACCAACGAGGTCGCGCTCAATACTGCCGCCGGAGGCTTGCTGCGCGCCAGGTTGACCAACGCTGGTATTCACAGCACCGAGGGCAAACAAGACTACTAAAGATAACCAGTACGATCTTTTCATGGGTGCAGTTATCCTGATCGGCAAACCAAATTCTCCCGCATGATTACAACATCATTCTCGCGCTCACTCAAGCTAGTGGGACAGACTTCAGTCTGTGATCGGTAGATGGATGCAACTTAGAGTGTAAGCGGAGCCGACACAGACTGAAGTCTATGCCACCGTTAATTCAAGGCGTCCAACTGCAAGCCTACCGGATCGGCGCCGGCGCCCTTGATCCCATCTATCACCTTCGCCACTTCCCCATAGCTAATTGAGCGTGGTGCCTTAATAAAGACCGTCTTCTCGATCCGGTAGTCGTCGGGAAGATCCGCGCGCATAAGGAGATCGTCCCTGTACACATGATTGTTTTTTCGTTGCTTGAAAAGTTCGACGAGAGCGGTGCTTAACTTTGAACCGTCGTCAACGCTGCCCATATCAGAAAGCCCATTCAACTTAAGCGTATGATCCAGTTCAATCGTTACCACAAGCGTCTTTGGATTAGGCGGGATATTGCGCTGATCCTTATCAGGTGGTGAAGGAAGCTTGGCCACAAAGCGACTGGGCCTTAGGGGAGCCGCCACCATGAAGATAATCAGCAACACGAGCAACACATCTATTAGGGGAGTTACGTTAATGAATGGCGATGGATTGGTGGCGGCTTCATTGGTTGAACTCATGGTTGCTTGCTCCCGAATCTATAAACATGGCGCCCCCGCTAGTGGAGTCGGTCGGAAAAATCTTGTCTTGCCGTTTTCCCCGTCCAACCTCAGTGTGCTCCGTTTCTCCGTGGTGATAAAAGCCCCAAAAACCATTCACCACTGAGGCACGGAGAACACTGAGAACGCGCAGCAGGATCAGAAACATGATTTTTCCGGAGTGAAATCCCGCAACTCCTCACGAACGCACGATGCTGAATCAAGAAGTCCTAGCGATATTGCGCTTTCAAATCCAACTCTTGTTCAACAACAGCAGGAATTATACCTGAGCACAGACTGAAGTCTGGGCCACTTAAGCTCTTTAGACAAAATGAACCCAAAAATGTTCCCTACCTCTCAAACTGAGTCTGCGTTTCCGGCGTTGAGTCCACACGTCCTGTCATGTGCAAGTTAGGAGCGTCATAACAGAATGAATAATTGAAGATTTGAATTCCGCCTTACCGCGGTAGGGTATGTAGAGCTTATTTTTCGATCGGTTTACTGGAAGATGAAACCAATGACCAGGCAAGCAGCCCACAAAGAGTGAACCCAAACGAATTGAGAATCCCGTGACTCATCGCCATCTGCGGTATGTCGACGATCACTGTTTTGGCAACGATGCTGTAAGCATAAAGGCAAGCAAATATCATTGCGCAGATGCTGGAGAGTGAAGAAGCTACGAGCAAGGTTTGGGCTGCGAAAGAATTGAGTGATCGCAGCACCCAACCAACGACGAGAACGGCCAACAGGATAAGCCCGGTTGAAATGATCAATGCTCCGACCAGTGCCAGAGCCGGTGAAAACGTAATTCCTGCGGCAATGAGAGGCATACTGCCGATAATGCAAATCCCCGCCAAGGCAAAGACTTTTGACAATGGCTGTGAGCCCGGTAACGTGCGACCTGCCAGACCGGCAAGAATTGGGGCCGCAAAACCCGCAAAGTGAAAGTGCATGGCCGTTAACAGCACTATCGTGTCGCCAAACCCTATCGGCTGGATACCCAGTCTTGAAACAACAAGCCATATACCACCCACCGGCAGGTAGAGCATTCCGGCATCGATACACATCTCTCGTGAAAATACGGGCCCGCGTCGGAGCAGTCGCAGAAATCCAAAGACCGCGATCATTAAAGTAACGAGTAACCACGAAGAGGCAAGAATTGCGGCGGATCCACCCGAATACAGCAAGAACGAAACCGCGCCAGCTACCGCTCCTACGGGCTGAGCCAGAATTGCAGCTCGATAGAGCAGCGAATTGTTTTCCGACTGGGCATTCGGAACGAGCGAAAGGCCCAGAGGAATGATCACCAGGATACCCAACAGGAGAATCTTCTGGATCAACTCGGTTTCATTGGAATCGCTGGTTCCAATCAATAGGAAGGCAAACCACACTACTGCTCCCATCGTGGCGCTTATCCGGGCATTGTGAGTTGGGTTGTACATTCAGTTGTACTAGCTCTAGTTCTGCGAATTCATTCCGGTGATTACAACGCGCGCCACCGTAGGAATAATCTCCCGTTCGTTTGCGTGATCCGTAGTGAATGTGACCAGGACAAACCTTGCTCCTTTTGGCAGTTCGATATAGGCCGCATCGTCGCATCCTGTGAGGCGCCAGCATAGTTGCGCTTCAGCAGTTCCATCATTTGAGCGCTTCGCCCCGCACTCACGGCCTTCCCAGTAACGATTTCCTGCAGGAGGCGCGCAGTGGCGTCAGTGGTTAGCTTGTTGCGATTCTCCCCATTTGGACCACGTGAGATTCGTTCTCGCCCGTAAGCATCTTCGCAGAAGGTTTTCTGATTGACGTTGATGTTTGTGTAGCCTAGCGAGCTGAAGTAACGGTTTACAGCATTCCTTTGTTGCTGCCACTCTTCCATCTCTTTCGGCGGCAACTCATATCCACCTGTGGTCTTCGTCAGGACATCCACTACGTATTGCGTTGCCTCGTTAGAGGAATCGACAATCATGTCTTTCACAGCGCGTTTGAGTTCAGCAGTTTCCTGAATCTTGTTGTCTTCGAGCCAACGATGAACTGCGGCGAGGTAAAAAAGCTTTACAACGCTGGCAGGATAGATTCTTTCATTCCCGCGGAAACTTGCCTTTACCGGATGTTGCGCATCCCGCAGATCAATCAGAGTAATTGACAGGTTCTCTTCTTTTAATCCCTTGTCCTTAAACTTCTCCAGCGCTGTCCGCGCTGCTTCGTCAACTAGTTCCTGCGCTGTCTTCGACGACCGCAGGCTGTCGGATGAGGCATACGTAAAACCGTTGCGGCACACCAGAAGTAGGATCATGAAGAGAGTTACTTTGCTTCGCGACATGTTTTTTTTGATTCTCCTCGGATGGACAATGAAGACGAACGAGCCTCAGATTATTACGCGGGGCGACAAAATCCAAGATCGCAGAGGTTGCCAGCTTCTCATTCACACCCGGCTTCAGCCGGGTGTGAGCTTGAGCATGAGAGAAAACCGTTTTAACGGCTTCTCGTTACGCCGTTCAAGACCGCAACGGTTTCACGAAGAGTTTCATCGTGAGAGCTAATCAGATTCGTGAGTAGGAGTGAGTTTGCAATGGTGAGCTGTCCTTTCGTTGTGGGCTTTGTGCGTCGAGAAACTGTTAAAACGGTTTCCATGCACATGCAACCCGACACCCGGCTAAAGCCGGGTTTCCCCAGGCTTTAGCCTGGGGTTAGAGGCACTTTAGAACCTGTAACCGTTTCAACGGTTTCGAGATTCACTTGAAATCGCATTTATTTCGAAGGGATTTCGGAAACCGTTAAAACGGTTGCCGAGATTTGCGCGCACACTGATCCCCAGGCTGAAGCCTGGGGTGAATGAGAAGTTGAATTTTGACACAACTGCCGTGAGTGGGATTCAACGTTTGATATTGACTCGTAAAAAGCAGACTGTTCGTGTGGGTTCGTGTCTTCGTTTCGTGTCATTTCGTGGATCGTTTTACTTGCGTGAGTCGGCACGTTCCAAAGCAGATCCACGAAATGAGTTAGAGGAGGTGAGTATGGACCGTACCATCAGAAAAAACAGCGCGACCACTATTTCGCTGTTGGGTGTTGTAGTGTTTGGAGCGGGTTGGATGCAGAAACAAAAGGAGAAAAGGCCCATGCCGGAACCAGTCCAGGTTCGATTCATTAATCGCTCGCCAGTGGGTTACTCAAACGTCGTTGAGGTACGCGGTGGACGCACGCTTTACATCGCCGGACAAGTCGCAGTTGACCAGAACGGAACGCTGGTTGGTCCCGGTGATTTTCGTGTCCAGGCGAAGCAGGTATTCGAAAACCTTAAGTCGCGTCTCGCAGAGGCCGGAGCGTCGTTCAAAGACGTGGTTAAGCTGAATTACTATGTTACCGATGCTACTGATGTGCAGGCATTGCGCGACATTCGGAACAACTATGTAAATACAGAGAGTCCACCTGCCAGTACGTTAGTGGTGGTGAAACGGCTTGTACGTGAGGAGTACCTGCTCGAAATCGAAGCGATTGCCGTAGCCGGTGAATGAATTTAACTCTGATCCGGAATTTCAGCCTCGACTAGTTTTCCCAGCAGCGTAAGCGATTCCTGCCAACCGAGATAGCAAGCCTCAGCCGGAATGACACCGGGCACTCCCTCTTGCACGATGTTCAACTCTGTCCCGCAAGACACCTGCTTCAACGTGATCGTCGTTTGCATTTCTCCGGGCAGATTCGGGTCGTCGAATCTGTCGGTGTGGCGGATCCGTTCGTGTGGCGTCAGCTCAAGATACTCTCCACCGAACGAGTGGCTCTTCCCGGTGGTGAAATTGGTGAACGACATCCTGTAAGTGCCTCCGACTTTGGCCTCGAGATGATGAACCTGGCCCGTGAATCCATTTGGTGGAAGCCACTTGACTATTGCGTTTGCATCAAGGAATGCCCGATAAACTCTCTCCGGCGATGCCCGCAGCACTCGGTGGAGTCGGATGGTGTTTGTGTTGCTTGTTGTCATAATTTTTCCTCGTATCATTACTGGCGGAACCAAGCTGCCTTTAGCGAATATGTCGGGGTACGATCGCTCGCAATTGCGAGTCGCGCACGAAATTTGTTTTCGGATGTACTTAACCGCCGGCGATTGCCCCAATGATGTAAAACGGCTCCGCTCCTGATGCGATCGCCTGGGGCAGCGGAGCGTCCGCTGGTTGGTGGGTCACATCCTCCCCGCAGGCAAAGAATCTCAGAAATGGCCGGCGTTCTCCCGTGACGTGCTCACGAATCGTCCCACGCAGCATCGGATACTGTGTCTCGAGTGCATCGAGGATCGAGCCTCGGGTCACTTCGCCGTCAACCTCGATTTGTACGTCTCCGCTGACGCCCGCAAGCGTTCGCAAATGTGGTGGAAGCACAACCAGAATCATGTCAGCGTCTGGACCTCCACTGAAAGCACCGCCGGAAGATCTCGAACAATGGGGGCCCACGTCTCTCCGGCATCGGCCGATGCATATACCTGTCCGCCGGTCGTACCAAAATACACGCCACACGAATCAAGCGAGTCGACGGCCATCGCGTCGCGCAGCACGTTGACGTAGCAGTTGCTTTGAGGCAAGCCTTTGGTGAGTGGCTCCCATTCGTTGCCACCGGTTCGGCTGCGATAGACCCGCAGCTTACCATCGGGTGGATAGTGCTCGCCATCG
>WNFY01020401.1_pt1 | contig 10964 bp, 12 predicted proteins | sample 5400091 | NCBI WGS metagenome assembly WNFY01 (sample SAMN13153364, study PRJNA577476) | soil metagenome | isolation source: 60 cm soil or saprolite under grassland replicate 1 | place: USA:California | collected 2016-06-15
CGTCATCCACCGCGCCCCAGCCCGCAGCCGATCTCAATGCGCTCATCGCCGAAGCCACCAGAGACTTGTCCGATTATCAGCGCCTGACCGCTGAAGGCAAGCTCGCGGAAGCTGGGCAGAAGCTGGAAGACCTGAAGCGCGCGCTCGATAAGCTGAACAAATTTCCGAGATGAGCTGATCAGAACGGCCCCGGCGCATCAGGCGAAGTTTCCGAAATCGCTACGATGTTACATGGCGAGGTGGCAAAACATCTCTACGACCGATTCGCGGGCAAGTACCACCTCATCTTCGAAGATCGGGACGCTTCTATGAAACGAGCGCGTCAGCTCGCGATCGTTCGGAATCGTTCAGCCAAACGTCCGACCGCAAGGAGAATCCCATGCAGAAGGGCTTGGGGCCGGGGCGGGCATCCCGGAATGTACACATCGACCGGAAGTACCTTGTCGACGCTTCCCAACGATGCGTAGTTTTCGCCGAATATGCCACCACTGACGCCGCACGCGCCAACTGCGACCACAACCTTCGGCTCTGCCATCGCCCGATACGTTTTCAACAATGCAAGTTCCATATTCCGCGTTACCGGCCCGGTGACCAGCAACATGTCGGCATGACGAGGAGAGGCAACGAATTGGATTCCGAAGCGTTCGATGTCATAGATCGGATTGTTGAGAGCTACGATCTCCAGTTCGCATCCATTGCATGACCCGGCATCCACCTGTCGGATGGCGAGAGATCGCCCCAGAATCTTCTGGATGGCCGAGCGCGCTTTCTTCCCGAGGCTCTCGACGTCGGTTTCGACATTCACCGATTTACGATCAACTTTGCGCAATCCACGATGCGTGCGGTCGGCATTCAGTGTATATTCCGCGGTAAGAACCAGGTTGTGGCGGTCCGACGTCGCTAGTTCGAATTCCTGGGTGATGTGTACCGCCTGATGGGAGGATGCTTCGGCGCAGAGGCCGCAGAAGACACAGAGCCCATAATCGACGGTGACTTTCCGGGATTCGCCTTTGTCGAACAGGGAAATCGCGCCGGTTGGACATACCTCGACCGCCGGTCGCGCATCTTTCCACTTCTCGAAGTTGAAACTCGGACGTCCGCGAAAGCGCTCCGAAACCCTCGCTGGCTCAACCGGGTAATTCGTTGTGACAATTCCGGTCTTTAACGTCTTTTGAAGAATCCTGAACATCGGCTATCGGTCTGTTCCTGAATAGGAGAGATTGAAACTCTTGTTGATGACTGGGAAGTCCGCAATGATATTGCCCTGCACCGCTTCCACGACCGCCGGCCAGTTGTTGAGCGAGGGATCTTTAATCTTGCAGCGCTGCAGACGATTGTTCGGTCCGGTCCGAATCCAGTGAATGATTTCTCCGCGCCATCCCTCAACCGCGCCGAGAGCACAGCGATCCGGGGGAATTGCTGGAACCGGCACGCGGAATTCCCCTTCGGGCACATCAGCGGCGGCCCTTCTGATGATCGAAACGGACTCGCTCACCTCGTCGGTGCGGACCTGCATCCGGTGAAACACGTCGCCGGTTTCATAGACGGGCACCCTAAATGGATACCTCGCATAGGCAGCGTAAGCGTGATCGCGCCGCACGTCCTGATCGAGACCTGACGCGCGGCCTGCAACGCCGACGATGCCGAGATCTCTCGCCTTTTCGGGACGGAGGACGCCAGTCTGTTCCAGCCGGTCCCGTGTCGATTCCGACGAGCTGATCAACCGGACGAGATCTTGAAACTCAAGCTCGAAAGATTCGATGGTGCTGTTGACCGTTTCAAACTGCTCCGCGTCCCAACCTCTTCTGACTCCGCCGATGCAGACCATCGCCCGCAATAAACGATTGCCGGTCAATTGTTCGTTTAACGTGACCAGCTTCTCTTTTAACCGCATGGCGTGAGCGTTCGCGATGACAAATCCGACATCCGTCGCAATGGATCCAATGTCGCCAACATGGTTGCAGATTCGCTCGAACTCGAGCAGGATGGTGCGCATCACAAGTGCCCGTTGCGGGACTTCAAGACCAGCGGCCCGTTCTACGGCCTGGCAGAACGCCGTTCCGTGGGAGAAACTCGAATCCCCTGAAATGCTCTCTGCCAGAAACACTGCCTTGTGTACAGGCAGTTGCTCAAAGAGCTTTTCCGTACCCTTGTGGGTGTAGAACATCCGGAGTTGCAGGTACAGGATCGGCTCGCCCGCGACAGCGAAGCTGAAGTGTCCAGGCTCGATGATTCCCGCGTGCACTGGTCCTACTGGAACTTGAAATACGCCTTCTCCGGACGCGGGGCGGTAAATGTGGCGTTCTCCCTCAAACGGGGGCAATACTGTGTCCACAGAAAAGTCTTTGCGCAGCGGATGAATGTCGGGCCAATTGTCGTGCAAAGCGACGCGACGTGGATTCGGATGCCCAACCGCCTTCAGCCCAAACCAATCCTGAATCTCTCTCTCCTGCCAGTTTGCTGACGGCAGTTCCGCCGATAGAGAAGGAAATTCAAGGCTGTCGGCCGGCACTGGCGCGCGAACAATGACGTACTGTGCGCTGCCTTTCTGTTCAAAAACGTAGTAGTTGAAAAAGACTCCATCAATTGAGCGCCTGTCTTCGGCAAACAGCATGACCAGCCTTGCCCCGAAGTTACGGCGCAGGTGTTCTGTGATAGGCCGAACGTCCGCATCGCTTAATAGGACGTACACTTCGTCGTCGCGATCAGCATGAACGGACTGGACCTGCGGCCCAAGCCTCTGCCGGAGAACTTCGCACAGTTGTGCCGTAGATTCAGTCATAGCCCACCCATGACGACGCTTGCCGCCCCTTGAATGAGCCTGAACAGGGGAGTGGGTAGCCAGAAGCCCATTACAATGACCACAGCAGCCAGACTTGCCACGGAATAACGTTTCCACGCGCATTCGTCAGCCTTCGGAAGTGACGGATCGGGGCCAAGCACGAGCCCGGCGATATGCACCAGAAAGCCGGAAAAGATCAGTACGAGAAATGCGATGAAGAGCACTGCCACCATAGAGTGGCCGCCGCTGAACGCTGCCCTTAGGATCGTAAACTCGCTCTGGAACAAGCTGAATGGCGGCGATCCCGTCACCGCCAGAGTAACCATGAGAAACGCGCCCGCCGTTAAAGGCATGGAGTAAATGAGTCCTCCTTTAGCCTGCCGGAACAGAGCCGTCTTCACGTGTTGCTGCACGTTTCCCGCGCAAAAGAAAAGCAGAGGCTTGGTCACAGAATGAAAGGTCATATGCAGGAACATTCCCAGGATGCCAAGCGGGCCGCCAAAGCCGAGAGCAAGAACCATAATCCCGCTGTGGTCGATGCTTGAATACGCTAGCAATCGGCGGAAGTTCTTCTGCACTAGAATGAATGGGACCGCCACTCCAATCGACAGCAAGCCGAAAATGATCAGAAGCCGTGAGCCAAACTGCGGGCCGAGACATCGTGAAGTCAGAATGTAGAACCGCACCAGACCGTATAGGGCACAATTGAGAACGCCCGTTGCCAGCATGGCCGCGCCAGGAATCGGCGCTTCGGCACGGACCAATTCAGCCCCGCAAGTGTGTCGGTCCCAAGGACTTGATGGGCCGAATAGTAGGTCAGAATTGTGCCAAACAGAGCCATGGAAAGACCCACGCCGCCAATAATGGCGTACTTCCACGCGGCCTCCAACGACGTTTCGCGTTCGTAAAACATAACCAGAAACACGGAAGCCAGGGTCGTCCCCTCAACGGCGACCCAAAGCATTCCAAGATTGTTGGCAAGAGCGACCAAGATCATCGCAAACACAAACAAGGGCGTGAGCGTGTAGTACTCGCGCAGTTTACGGACGACAACTGCTCCTATCGGTTGTTGCTCTTGGAAAGCACCGTCTCGCTCGTCCTGGCGGAAATAGCCGATGGCATAGACCGAGCAGATGAGCGCCACGAAAGCAGATAAGAGGACCGTTAACGCGCTAAGAGCGTCGGCGTAAAAGAATCCATTCCAAACCGAGACCGGGCCGCTTCGGAGAACGCGCGCGCCCAGTGCGAGAGCCAGAGACAGCTCAACCGCGAAAGCCGCAAGGTTGACCATCTCGATTGCGCGTCGTCTGCGCACAACGAAAGCCACCGGACCGGCGATCAACGGAATGACGAGAAGCCAAAGCAGAATCATTCTTGTTTACTCTCGCAACTTGCTTAACTTGCTGACATCCATGGAATCGAAGGTCTCACGGATCCGGAAAACCAAAATCCCCAGCACCATGACCGCGATCAGAACGTCGAAAAAGATGCCAAGCTCGACAATGAGCGGCATGCCATAGGTCAACGAGATCGCCGCCAGAAACAACCCGTTCTCCAGAGACAGCAGTCCAAGGACCTGGCTCAAGGCTTTGCGGCGGTTCACCATGACGAAGAAGCCAATGAGAAACAGCGCAATCGCAACCGCGAGAGTGTTATGTCCCAGAGCGGCCCTGGCGGACGTCTCTTCCGGATGGTAGAAAGACTCCGCGACGATATACCCCAGCAAAGTCAGCCCGCCTGCAATCAGGATCGAAAGCGGGATATTGACCAATGGTTCAATTTCCCGGCGGATTTCTATTCTCTCCACCAGTCGCTCCAAGAGTCTTGGAAGCAACCCGGTTTTCAGAAAGACCATGACGCAGGCAACAATGTAGATATCACTGGCGTGATTGAAATAGGCGATCACGGCGGCGATTCCACCAAGAAGGAATGACTGCACGGCAAAGATGCGAATGCTGGAAACGATCCAACGCTGTCCGACAGCAGCGATCTGCAGTACCAGCACGAGCGCCGCCATCAGTGTGATGATTCGGTTTCCAAGCTCCGGGTTGGGGACAAATGCCATCGTAGCCTCAGAAGAGAAACGTGGAAATCAGCGCGAGGGCTCCCAAAATAAAAGCGACCATGAGTAATTCCGGCACGCGAAACAGCCGCAATTTTGCGTTTGAAGTTTCAACCAGGACAATGAGCAAGGCGAGCAACAATAACTTGCCCATATAGAACGCCAATCCCACGCTCACGGCTTGGAATGACCAATGTGGACTGAGACCGTAGGGGAAAAAGGTATTCACCAGCAAAGTCATCAAGACGAGTTGCTTAATGGAGGCTCCCCATTCGATTAGCGCGAGATATGGTCCCGAATACTCCAGAACCATCGCTTCATGAATCATGGTCAGTTCCAGATGTGTGGCGGGATTATCGACCGGAATACGACCGGTCTCGGCGATCAAGACAATGAATAGCGCCGCGAACGCCAGCATCTGCGAGGGCACGAGGAACCTCCAGCTCTGGGTGACCGCGGCGTTAGCCATCTCGCTCAAGTTCGTGGAATTCGCCCCCAGCGCAACCGTGAAAATAGCCAGCATCATTGCGGGTTCGGCAATCGCGGAGATGGTCATTTCACGGCTGCTGCCCAATCCTCCGAATGAGCTGCCGGCGTCCAGGCCGCCGAGCGCGAGAAAGAAGCGTCCCAAGGCAAGCAAATACACCACGGCCAGTACGCCTCCGAACAGGCTCAGAGGCGCATGCGTAGTCGTCATCGGGATCATGAGCGCTACCAGGGTTGCGGTGGCGAAGACTATGTAGGGCGCCGCGGAGAAAACCCATGACGACGTCTCCGGAATGACCATCCCCTTGCGCAACAATTTGAATAGGTCGCAATAAGAGAACCAGCTGTAGCACCGAATTGGTGAGCACAGCGGTCATTTACGCACTCCGAACAGCAGCAACAGAACCAGGGTCACGAAGATGTAGGCAAGGTATGCGTGAATGCTGCCCGCCTGAATCGTGCGCATTCGGCTGGAAACCCGAAACAGGAACTCTTGCAGAGGAGCGTAGAGGCGCTTTTCGAATGTGGGCTCAATCTCGCTCTCGAAGCGGATCTCCTTCGGATAATACGGTGAGACATCAAAGACCGCTTGAATTTCCCTTCGAGGCTTGTACAGAACGGAAAAGATCATTCTCAGTGCTTTGGAAAATCCGGTTGCTGTGTACTCGTTTTCCTCTGAAAGCTCGGGCAAGCCGCAGTCCCACACCGGGCCGCGTGTTCGTCCAAAACGGCGAGTGCCCATCGACACGACAACCGCGGCCGCGCCCACGAGCAGCAGAAGTCCGGCTGCAATCAGCGCGGTGGAGACAGTGCCGCCGCGCGGCGTCCCGGCCGAGAGCACGAATCCAGACCCGGTGATCAGGTTCGGTATCGCCCGTTGGCCCAGCAACTGCTCCGTCATGGAGTTAAAGCCCGGCAGGAACCACGTGACCGTCAACCCAAGCGCGATGCAAGCGAGCGTCAGCCATCCCATGCCTATCAACATGGAATGGGGCACCTCGTGGGCATTCCGCGCTGCTTCCCCGCGTGGCAGTGCAAGGAAAGTAATGCCGAAAGCTTTCACGAAGCAGGCCGCTGCCAGCGCCCCTGTCAGCGCAAGCATCGAGCCGGCGAGCGGAAACAGGATTCGAGTCAGGCCCGGGATAACGCCAAACCCGGCGAGCAAGCTCTGATACGTGAGCCACTCGCTGACGAAGCCATTCAAGGGTGGAAGCGCAGAGATTGCCACCGCTCCAACCAGAAAACAAACGGCAGTGACGGGCATCGGCCGGATCAGTCCGCCGAGTTCTTCCATGTTGCGCGTTTTCGTTGAATGCAAAACCGATCCCGCGCCTAGAAACAGAAGGCACTTGAAAATTGCGTGGTTCAGCGTGTGGAACATGGCGGCGATCAGGGCGATTCCGGCGAGTTGTGGGTGGCCGGCCACGCGGAATATGAGTGCCGCTCCCAGGCCCATCAGGATGATGCCGATGTTTTCGATGCTGTGATACGCGAGCAGGCGTTTGAGATCGTGCTCCATCAAGGCATACAACACGCCTAATACGGCCGAGACGACCCCCACAATCAGCACCAAAAGCCCCGCCCACGAAGGCACTCCACCCAGGCAGTCAAGAAAGATGCGAGCCATGCCGTAGATGCCGGTCTTTATCACAATCCCGGAAAGCAGGGCGGAGATATTGCTCGGCGCTACGGGGTGGGCGGCGGGGAGCCAGATGTGAAAAGGGATAACGCCCACCTTGATGGCAAACCCCAAAAAGAAGAACACGAAGGCTACTGCCTGCTGCGTCGGATTCAACTGGACAGCAATCGGATGAAAGCTGCTGAATTCGGCACTGCCGCTGGCATTGATCAGCAATGCGAAGCCTAACAACAGGCAGCCGGCGTCGATGTGCGCCATGATCACGTAGAGCAGGCCCGCTCGCCTGGTTTCTCGATCTTCGTGATAAAAGGTGACGAGTCCGTAGGCGGAAAGTGCCATTACCTCCCACGCGATCAGGAAGAGGAAGGCGTTTGCAGCCGTGAAAACCACGGTCAAACTGAGCAGCAACAGATGAAAGAGCAGGCCAAAAATGCCTAGGTTTCGCTTACCCTCGAATTCCTTCAAGTAGCCAAACGAGTAAACGGCAACCGCGATGACTAAGATCCCCAGAGCGAAATTGAAAAATGCCGCTAGGGCGTCATAGTGAAAGCTGTAGGCAAAAAGAGGAATTCCCGACGGCACTGACCAAGCCATGGGAACACTGCGAATAATCCCGAGTACGGCAGCAACGGCCCCGAAAATGCCGCCGAGCAGCGCGGCCCCACAAGAAAGATATCGGGCTAGCGCCGGTTTGCGACGAGCCGCAACAGAACTCAGAGCACCGACAACGTAAGCTACGAGACTGAGGGTGTAGATCGCACTCAACGGAAGCGCGTTCATGAGAAGTCTTCAGCGCCTCCCCCGCAAGTGCGGGCCGGAACGGCTCCGCCTGTGGAGATATTGCTTGAACTGCTGGCCGACGCAATCCGCACGATCCAGCGTGTGCCTGCCGGCAACATCATTGAGAATTCCCAGCTGCGGTCAGTTCCTGAACTGGATGATCGACCCGATCCGCCGCCTCCTCACAAGACATCCCGCGCTTGGTAAACGACAGAATTCCTTTGAGCCGATATAGGTCCCGCGACGAATAGAAAACGCGGCCGGCCCTGCGGATTCCTTGAACGATCCCCCTCTGCTCGAACTCTCCCAGTTGTTCGTGCGAGATTTCCAGTTTCACGATGAATTGTTCCGCGGAAAAATACATCAGCACCCTCCGTTAAGACCAACGCTTTATGCTCTCCAACCGGCTCAACCTGGTGTCCCCTAGGCTAGAAAACCCGGGAACGTGCAAAGCACAACCAGGTCACCGACGTTTCGCAACCACAAGCTGCGACAACAGATCTCTTACATCGATCAGATGGTTATTGAATATCTTCTTGGCGACGTCGAGCAACTCGAACAGTTGAAGATCGCGGACCGAGTAATAGACGTTTTGTCCCTCTTTTCTGGCGGCGAGGATGTTTCGATTGCGCAGGACTGCCAGCTGCTGGGAAAGGTTGCTCTGCTCTACGTGGAGCCTGGAACAGAGATCGTTCACCCCGGCTTCGCCCTTTCTGAGCTCATCGAGGATTCGAATCCGCAATGGATGAGCGAGGGCTTTAAAGAATTCGGCTTTAAATTGACTGACCTCAGTCATCTAATATTTGAATATTAGCATATATTATGATATGAGTCGGTCAGTGACGGAATCGGTTGCATTGCGAGATGATCGTTAGTGGGGAGGCCCTCACTTCCAATGACAGTCAAATCTGAAAGGCCATACCTCCCAGCGGCGGGTTGTGGAGTGGTTCCGGTCAGAGGCTAGGTCTATTAAATAAAAGCGGCAGATGGGAAACGAGTTGCGAGAAATGCGCTGGAATAATCCCGATGGCGAGGCGGAAATCGATATGTGATGTTGATCGGAGCGGAGCCTGCAGACACACGGAAATGTTGCGCTTAGGAGCGTGCTGGCTTTGCTGGCTCGGTGGAGAGCAGCTCAGGAAAGCTCGACCACAGAAAAGCCGGTTGCCGCTGCGCTCTTCGAAAGGCGCTGATCGGCGCAAATAAAAGTTCTCCTTGCCGGCCGTTGTTGACACCAGACTAAAGCCGCCGCCAGCTGCAAGCTGTCACCAGCCCGCAACTCATAACTGTCGAGCAGCGCCGTCGCAAGCTCGCGCAATGGGTCAGAGGGCAGAATCTCTCTCCAGCCTCGACTGAGCAGTTCAAGACGCGACAGAGCGCCTTTCTTCTCTGCATCCTTTAATCTGCCAAGTCTGTGTAAGCGCGCAACCGCACTGTACACTTCTACTTTGCTGGCCCACCAGACCACCGGCATCACCCGGCGCAACTGGGACTCTGCTTGACGGCTCGTTCTCTCACGAACACACAGTGGCGCCAGGGCGCTTGCATCCCAAAAAGCAGGTTCGTTGCTCATAAGCCTTCGGCCCGATCATCGAGGAGCGCCCGGACCGCTTCGTTACCAGACACCTTTCCTGTGCGGATCTTCAGGAGTTCGTCCACATCGATCGGACTCTGCGCCATCCGCATTTTCCCAGCGGCAACCAGCAGCAGTTCTTCTTCCGTGGCCTCCTCCGAGGAGAACGGAACCAGTTTCGCTACCGGCAGATTTCGGTCTCTAATAATGATTTCTTCGCCGCCTTTTGCGAATGTTAGAAACTTGCTGAGCTGGTTCTTTAGTTCTGCGACATTGACGCTGCGCATCACCACTTCTCCTTCATGGCTATTATAGCCATGTTTCAAACCACGAAGGAAAAGCTTCGGTAACTTCCACTTTCCAAAGTTGCGGCGATTCTCTCGGTCGTGGAGAGCTGTCGGCGTTGAAAGTCTCCGTGCGAGACTATTTGGCCGCGGTTCTCCCCGGGCTTGCCGATCTCTCAATCCAGCGCCTCCCACCACCTTACTCCAGACGCATTGGCTGGCCCAGCATTCATAGACTCAACGACCGGGGTTTTCAGATGGCGGGGTCATCGCGTTCGGGGGATGTCGGTTGCAGGAGTTTGGAAAATCCTACGGCCATTCGACATCGAGTGCAAAGATTTCCGAGGTGCTGATATCGCGAGCGAACAAAGGAGAGTCGTCGGGCGCAAGTCCAAGCCAGGGCACGATCGTTCCGGTGGTCAGTCGTCCCACAGCTTCAACATCGACCATGTTTTCAACCTTGCGGTCACTCAGCCGAAGTCGAACGATTCGCTCGCCAATGTGTTTCACAGGATCGTGCCAGCTCTGAAAGTAGATGTACTTTCCATCGTGTGACCAACTCGGATAGCCCATTTCAAAGCCGAACCTCTCCGCCCACTTTTGGGTGGAGAGGTCTAAGAGCATCAACTTGAAGGGGTGTTCCTTCGTCATCGCCGCAATGTACCTTCCATCTGGCGACCAGCGCGGCGAAAAGAGTCCGCTGGATCCAGGTAAGCCGGAGACGCGCTTGGACCCGAGGTCAATGGTTTGAATCGGTTCTTTGTTCCTGACATCTCCGTCGGAGCCGAAAACCAGCGAGCTGCCATCCGGAGACCAGTTCGCATCCTCCTGAGTCTGTTCACTCGGGAGTATCCGCTGCGCCTGGCCGCCTTCGCTCGAAATCAGGTAGATATTGAAGGGTCCATCGTGAACACGGGCATTGAAGGCGATCTGTTTGCCGTCGGGCGACCAGCGTGGCAAAAGAACTCGCAAGGGAGGAAAGGTGAGCTGAAGCCGCTCACTTCCATCCACTTTGCTCCGCCATAGCGTGCCATCGGGGTAGGAAGTGTAGGTAACCCATTGACCGTCTCTTGAGAATGCCAGACCCTCAGCGGAGATTCCGGAGAAATAGGGTAAGAACTGGTTGCTGCGAGAGTCATAGCGGATTACTTCGGCACGATCGGACTTGCCGATGGCAAAGATCTGCTTACCATCCTTGCTCAGCAAAGGAGACATAAAGCTGATAGGGCCAGCGGTCAACTGGATTGGCTTACCCTCTCGCTTTCGCCAGCTGAAACGTCCCTCTTCCGGCAATGCCCAGAGATCGATTCTAAGGTCGGCGGGGTCGCTCCTGGTCTGAAAAATGAAAAACCGGCCGT
>WNFY01009277.1_pt1 | contig 10962 bp, 10 predicted proteins | sample 5400091 | NCBI WGS metagenome assembly WNFY01 (sample SAMN13153364, study PRJNA577476) | soil metagenome | isolation source: 60 cm soil or saprolite under grassland replicate 1 | place: USA:California | collected 2016-06-15
GCTGAGCGTGCTGGAGCAGGTCATGCGCCGCAGTATTCGCGACGTGGATATGGAAACTGTCACGCGCTCGATTCCCTCCTTGGTAAGCCTTTCCCTGGATGAGGATCAGGCGACCATCGTTTCAGAACTTGTTGCAGCGTTCACCACGCCGAACAGCATGTACAGTGAGGAGTTAACCCAAGCCGCAAAAAAAACCGCTCGTGATAAGGTTGACCCGGTCGCGCAGGAATATAAAGCAGGTGAGAGCATAGTCTCGCGCGGACAGATCGTCACGGAGGCACAACTCGAAGCGCTGCGCGAGTTCAATTTGATCAAAGAACCAAGCCCGTGGCAGGATTACGCGGGAGCAGGCGCCCTGGTCGTGATGCTGGCGGCATTGGTGGCTTTATATTTTTCGCGCCGACGGTTACTGTTTCTCTATAACGCGCGTAGTATCGTCGTTGTCGGACTCCTCTTCATTTTATTTATAGCAGGTGTACGACTGATCATTCCCGGTCGCACGATTTTGCCATATGCATTTCCACTGGCTGCGTTGGGATTATTGATCGCCACATTATTTGGCGTGGAATCTGGAATTGTTTTTTCGATCCTTATTTCTTTTCTGGCGCCTTATCATTTACCGAATGCTCTGGATCTCATTCCCTATTATTTGATCTCTTCCGTGACCGGTGTTCTCGTGCTCGGTGCGGCACGGCGCGTGTGGACGTTCTTCCGCGCCGGCATGGCAGTGGCGGGCGCGGGCATTGCCATGCTATTGGCATTCCGCCTACCATTTACGGCGATGGATCCGCTGGCGATCATGCAACTGGCAGGCGCAGCAATGTTCAGTGGACTTGCTGCCTCAAGTATCGCCTTATTGTTGCAGTATTTCCTGGCGCAGACCTTGGGTCTCACCACCGCCTTGCAATTGATCGAAATCTCGCGCCCCGATTTTCCCTTGCTTCAATTCTTTTTGCGCAACGCACCGGGAACCTATCAACATAGTTTGCAGGTAGCAAACCTTGCCGAGCAGGCAGCTGAACTGATCGGCGCGGATGCGTTGTTGACGCGCGTGGGAGCGCTCTTCCATGATGTCGGCAAATCGATGAACCCGACATTCTTCATTGAGAATCAGCCGCAAGGGGAAATGAACACCCACGAAGATCTTGACCCGGCAGAATCCGCCGCGGCGATCATCTCTCATGTAAATGATGGCGTGGCACTGGCACACAAATATCGCCTGCCGCGCCGCATTGATGATTTCATCCTCGAGCATCACGGCACCATGTTGACGCGTTATCAATTTACCCAGGCAGTAGAGAAAGCAGGCGGCGACAAAAGCAAAGTGGATGAAACGAAATTTCATTACCCCGGACCGCGCCCGCGCTCACGCGAAACTGCCTTGCTGATGCTGGCAGATGGATCGGAAGCGCGTGCTCGCGCCGAGCGTCCGCAGGATGATGAATCGCTTCGTAAGATTGTGCTCTCCACGATCGAGCAGGCGCAAAAGCAAGGTCAACTGGATAATACACAGCTCACTCTGCGCGATTTAAGTGTTATTACAGACTCATTTGTTACGATCTTACGCGGCACGCATCACCCGCGAATTTCCTATCCAAAAGAGACACCCGCTACAATGGACGTCAGCACGGAACCGAATAAATGATCAACATCGAATCCGAATTTCCCATTCCTAATGATGTGGTGGAAAATGCCGCGCAAGCTGTGCTCAAACATCAATCCCAATCCATGGATGTGGATGTATCCATTATATTGACAGACAACGCCCACTTGCATGAATTGAATTTGAATTATCTGGGAGTGGACGCACCCACCGATGTACTCTCCTTCCCCGCTTCTGAAACGGACCCGGAAACGGGCGCGCGTTATCTCGGTGACATCCTCATCTCCATTCCTCGCGCGCAGGAACAGGCAGACGCGGCCGGACATCCACTTGAATCTGAAGTACAACTTTTGATCGTGCATGGCATGTTACATTTACTTGGCTACGATCATGGCGAGCCCGATGAAAAAGCTCGCATGTGGAAAGCGCAAGGTGAAATCCTGGAATCCCTTGGACTCAGGAATATCAAAATTCACGAGGAATAAATATAATGATTCAGCCTTGCGAAGGTTTAAGAACCTTCGCAAGGCTTTTCCAACGAGTTATCATGACCATCAAAACTTTCATCACCTCAAGAATTGCATCCTTTGGATATGCGTTCCGCGGTTGGGGATATGTTCTCAGGACTCAGCAGAACGCGTGGATCCATTCGGTATTCGCGATCCTTGTCATCCTCGTAGGATTTTGGCTCAAACTTTCACCGGTTCATTGGGCGATCATTATTTTGACGATTGCGATGGTCTTTACGGCTGAATTCATCAACACTGCCATCGAAGCCGTGGTGGATTTAGCGATGCCGATGCATCATCCACTGGCAAAAGTAGGAAAAGATGTGGGCGCCGGCGCGGTGCTCATCGCTGCATTGGCTGGCGTGATCATTGGTTTGCTCATTCTAGGTCCGCCGCTTTGGGCAAGAATATTGTCCCTCGTTACTCACTAATCACTGTTTACTGAAAACTGGAGGCACTATGTCGTTATCGTTTCAATTCGGTACTGTGGGTTCTCCAACGGGAACGCCGAAAAAGCCGGGCGGTTCGGTCGGTGCGATTCAATACAGTAAATCCATTGGATTGGAAACCTTTGAACTTGGATGGGTGCAATCGGTGCACGTGACCGAAGTGACTTGCGCGGCGATCAAGCAATGCAGCACCGATCAAACTGTGACGTTGAGTGTTCATGCACCATACTTTATCAACCTCAATGCGCTGGATGAAGAATGGTCTAAGAGTCGCAAACGTCTCATGGACGCGGCGCATTATGGGAACTTAGCCGGAGCTACAGATATTATCTTTCATCCCGGTTCCTATTTTGGAAACGATCCGGCAGAGGTATTGAAGCTTGCCATTCCACGCTTGAAGGGATGCGTGGATGAGTTGCGTAAGAAAGGCAACCCGGTCACGCTTCGCCCGGAGACAATGGGCAAATCAGCAATGCTGGGGTCGTTTGAGGACACGCTCGAGATGAGCAAGGCGATCAAGGGAGTTTTGCCATGTTTGGATTTTGCCCACCTGCACGCGCGTCCCGGCGATGGGACGATGAATACCGTCAAAGAGTGGACTCACCTCCTCGAAGCGTATCAATCGGTGCTGGGGAAAGAGGCGCTTAAGCATTTTCACATCCACCTTTCGGGAATCGAATATGGTCCTAAAGGCGAGAAGAATCATTTGCCGATCGCGGAATCTGATTTGAAATTAAATTATCTGTTCAATGTGTTGAAAGATTTTGGTTGTGCCGGGCGCATCCTGTGTGAAAGCCCCATCATGGAAGAAGACGCGCTCAACATGAAGAAAGCATGGAAGAGAATCAGTAAAGAAAAGGAATAAACTAAAACGCGGACCTTTCGGTCCGCGTTTTAGTTTATTCTGTCATTGCGAGGAGCGGTCTTTGCGACGAAGCAATCCCTATCTATGTGGAGATTGCTTCGCGGAGTTTATACTGAGCTTGTCGAAGTGCTCGCAATGACGGGATCGTCAATACGCTCGCAGTCGCGGCTCCTGCCGGGTTCCGCCCATGATAACCGCCAGCACCAAGCCTGCAATAAAGCCGCCAACATGTGCCATATAGGCAACGCCGCCGCCCGAAGTCTGTTCGGTTGTAGCGATCGCACCGAAACCGCTAAGGAACTGGAGCAGCGCCCAGAATCCGATCACAATAATCGCGGGCATCGGAATGACGCCTCTGCCCATCAGCACACTGACACTACCGCGTGGGAACATCAGCAGATAAGCACCTAATACACCGGCAATCGCTCCGGAGGCGCCGAGGTTCGGGACATTCGAACGAGGATCCACGAGCACTTGCGCAAACGTGGCAGCAATTCCACATAACAGATAGAAAATCAAATACTTGGTATGACCGAGGCGGTCTTCCACATTATCCCCGAAGATCCAGAGATAAAGCATGTTGCCAAGGATATGCAACCAGCCCGCGTGCATGAACATCGCCGTGAAAATGGTAATGAACTGTCCGGTGGGATCTGCAAGCAAATGCCGCGGCACCACGGACCATTTTTCAACAAACGCATCACCTGAACTTAATTCAACGAAGAAGAAAAGGAAGTTAATCAGGATCAACGCATAAGTAACCACTGGAGTAGTTCTGCGGGCAGAATCATCATCGCCAATAGGTAACATGGTAGCTCTCCTTTTACGTGCTTAACTGAGATTAACCTATGTTGTTATGCGTTTTTATACGTCATTGGGAAGGCATCGGATCGAAGCAGTCCCACGCGATGACTTACGGTGTTAGGGTTTCAGTTAAGTCTGATTCAGCTGTTGCCTCTGCTGTCGGCGTCAACTCTGATTCTGGAGTTGGTGTGGGAACTAAATCCGATTCGGAGGGCGTGGCGGTAATGGACGCGCCGATTAAATCTCCAGTGAATGGATTCAGTAGCTGGTAAAACCGTGATTGCGTTTCCCAATCTTTGACTTCGAGCGACACCATATTGTCACGTCCCCAATTGGTCAGGATGATGTCACGAGGTGCCATCTCGAGTGAGAGTTTGAGAAAGGTAGTGGCAATATCATAGTAACCAACCGCAGCTCCTTTCGCAGGATCGGTGATGACAAATACAAATCTCGGTTTGAACGGCGACCAAATGATATTGCCCGCATACACCCCGTCTATTGTGTAGTGATGTTCAAACTGCTGCCTGTCTACCAGCGAGAAAGCACCAACAGTAACCGATGGTTGATCTGCATCAGCACCGCTGGATTGAGTGTAAGCAAGATAATCCTGATCGGGAGAGAAAGAGAAATCGTAATGACGATCTGAATCTGGAAGCACGATTTCCCATTTCCCGGTGCGGACGTCGATCATCGCCAATGCCGTGAGAAGAGAGATGCCATCCGGTGCACCGCCAGACAAAGGTGCAGGAGCAAAGTATAAAAACCTTCCGTTGCGTGACCACATGATGGGATAAATAGTGCTGCACTCTTTGAACAATTCACAGGGAAGCGTCCATGTGCGCGTGGCGATCTCTGTGTTGACAACAAGAAGCTTTGTCTGATCACGCCTGGCAACCCATTTTCCCGTTGGAGAGAAAAGCGAATCCTGAAAACGTGCACTCAATACCGCCAATGGATTCTTTGTCGGCGTAGACATGGGTGTAAATGCAGGAACGATTGTGTAAGTTGGAATATCTGTAAATGTTGGAGCAAAAGTTGGGACTGTTGGGGTCCAGGTGGGAGGTAAAGTCAACGGTACAGAGGTTGCCTGAGGTTGAGGGGCAGCCACAGGTCCGCATGAGATGAGCAGGATCAGGATAAGCATCCACAAGCTTATGAATTTCAACATTTTCATTCTGCCTTCCAATCTCTAGTGCTTTGCAGGGTCAAACGGTTCACGAGTCATCTGCTCACGAAATTGCGCATCGGTTCGCTGACATCTTTCGTCTCAACATATCCACGCCACCAGCTTGTGATACTTCGAAAAGGGTATAAATCGAAATCAACAGAATTGAACAATTCGTTCCCATTCATCCCCACAATGGAAAATTTCTTATCCTGCAGAAGAATCGAGTCAGGAATTTGTGCAGTCATGGAATCGAATATCGATTCTATTATAGTCGAGCAGTTAATTTCTTTTGCCAGTTTCTACAATCCTGAAACGTCACGAGGAGTGACCAAAATAGCACTTCGATAATTATCTGTGCACACAACTAGAATAAGGTGGCGTTACAGATAAAACCACATGGAACAAAACGATGAAATTTTGAACGTAGTCTTTATTGAATCAGTTGATAAAGGTTTTCAATATCTCCGCCACAACCATTCCAAGAATTATGCGAATCCCATAGCTGAAATCAGCAATTGGAGAGCTCCCCATGACAGAGTGATCGGCACAACCAGAATATAGTCAAAGACAGAAGTCCACATGAGAAGAATAAGAATAACAAAACCAAATTGACGTATCCTCTCATATATATTTCGCAATCCCTGTGGAAGCCAGCCAGAAAGGATCCATGAGCCGTCCAGCGGTGGAATGGGCAACAGGTTGAAGCACCCCAGCACGAGACTGGTATAAAACAATTGTTTCAGAAACAAAACCAATAGAATAAGCCATCGGGAAAATGGCGGTCCACTCAGCGAAATAGGGGAAAAGGGTCGGGCAAGACCCAGGGACATCGTCTGGGGCCAAAAAAGATGGACGACTAACATGATCCCGCTCAGGATGAGCAGACTAATCATAGCAATAATCAGATTCATCGCCGGTCCGGCAAATGAAACGAGCATATGATCTTTTTGTGGATTTTTAAAGTTCCTTGGGTCCACAGGAACCGGTCGTGCCCATCCGAAGACAAATTCCGATCCCTGAAAGAGAAGAAGGGCTGGTAGAAGGATCGAACCAAAGAGATCTAAATGCGGGATGGGGTTGAGTGTGAGACGTCCCTGTTTTTCTGCCGTATCGTCTCCCAGCTTCCATGCTGCAAATGCATAGCCGTATTCATGAAGAGTAAACAGGATCATCAAAATGAATACATACAACAGACCTGAAACCAACTGCGATGGTTTGTATGTAGAGTTGAGCAGGTCGGCATATTGCCTAGCAGCTTTTAACTCAGGCTCATGGATTAGAGCAGTTTGAAACTGCTCAGCAGCCTGCTTGTTCTGAGCATCTTTCAGTAGAACAACGCCATAATAGTAATAGAACTCGCCTCTCTCCGGATTCTTTTTTGCGGCAATACGAAATTCCTCCAGTGACCCGGCAAGGTCGCGAGTCTGAGACTTTGCTAACGCCAATGCCGTATCTACTGTCCAAGGACGTTCCGACGGATCAGCAGGATTCCGCTCCAACTGTTGTTGAACTTTCTGGAAAGATCCCTGCTCGAGAAGAACAACCTGCGGCTGTAAAGCACTATTTGCATCCGTCAAAAATGTATATCCAGGAGCAAGAGACGGAGCAGCTCGGCTGACCAGCAAGCCTGCGATCATGAGTGCATAATACAGGGTAAAGAATCCGCCCAGGCAGCAAGCAACCGCCGCCTTTAAGACAAATTGTTTTCTACGTTTGAGAGCAAGAATCCCAAGGATTAAAGCCACAAGATGCAATAGAGGCAGAAATGAAACAAATGTAAATCCGAAGCTCGCGTTGATGATTCCATCCTCTGTGGGGGCTGACTCAATAGCAGATGGCTCTTGCGACTCCGGAACACCTTCTTTTACTTTACTGTAAAAGGCAAAGGCATATGATATGGCACTAACTCTCGCAACTGCAAGAACAGCCGCGCGAAGGGCATCGATTGCCAGGGAGAATTGTCCCCTTGGAAAATCAATGCCGGTTGTATCCGCAAAACTGATCACACCCCATAGAAGTGCAATGAGCAAGGCGAACGGATTTAACAAAAGAGTTTGGAGTGCTTGAAACAGACCGCGGAATATTTTGCGTTCCACAACGATTGCTGCGAGCCAAAACAGATTGATCATGGAGTATGGAATGGAAAGACTAGCAGCCAGGAGCTTATGTTTATCGAGCTCTGCTGCGGACACACCTCGTGCCATAACAACGATGATCGAAACAACCGTGAAAATGACAATGGAAAGGAAATTGACTCCTAGAAAACGCCATGTGTGTGCCCTCAAGCCATGAAAAAAATCCGTTATCCCCCATTCCTCTTGAGAACGCTGCTGGATGTACATCCCGCCATATACGCCTGCAAAAAGGAGTGGCACAATCACGAGCCGAAGAGCCCAGTCCAAGAGCGTTAGCAGGGAATTTTCTGTGAGATCCGCCCTTCCGGCCCTTATAGATGTAAACCAGTTGTCTAAGAAGTACCAGCAAAACACCAGAAAGATGTAGTTGACATAGCTCCACATCGAGCCGGCTCTGGCTTGAATATCCTTGATCATCATCAGTATCCTCCGGTAACAGGCCTGTGGTCGGCAAAATCAACAAAACGGTGCTGTGCAGACTGAATGACCTGGTCAATAGTTATTTTACAAACATCCTCTATAAGAGTCATGTGCTGTTTGTCATAAATGCCGGTTGGATGATATGATGCCTGCATGATCCTCGCTACTTTATGCTACGTCAAACAGGCTGGATGTACCTTAATGGTTCATCGAAATAAAAAAGTTAATGACATCCACGAAGGGAAGTGGAACGGACTGGGTGGAAAATTCGAAGCGGGCGAAACACCGGAAGAATGCATCACGCGCGAGGTGCTTGAAGAATCGGGGTTAGTAATTCAAAACCCGCGCTTGCATGGATTGTTGGTGTTTACTAATTTCAAAGGGAATGATTGGTATGTCTTCGTTTATACCGCCACTCAATTTACTGGTGAGTTAATTGATTCTCCTGAGGGTAAATTGAAATGGATTCCGGATGAGCAACTCACCAGCTTGAATCTATGGGAAAGCGATCACATCTTCTTCCAGTTCTTCAGCTATGATTAGAATCTAGCTTGACACTTCGGCTTGATTTGTCTCGTTTTCACGGACACGGTACAATTTACTAAAGAGTTGGCAGAAATTCCACTTTAGGTCTTGAAAGGAGTCACAATGACATCGCTACTTGAAAAAGGTTTTCTTGCAGGGATCGGTTTACTCTCGATGACCCGTGAAAAAGCCCAAAAGGTCATGGATGAACTCACCCAGGAGGGCGAGGTTCAAAAAAGTGAAGCGAAACAATGGGTCGACCAACTTTCCGCCCGCGGTGAGGAGGAACGTCAAGCCGTGCGAAAGTTGATTCGAGACGAGGTGAAAAAAGTCTTGGATGAAATGGGGTTAGCCACCAAGGAAGATATTCAGAAGTTGCTCGACAAACAGGAGTAAGTTGATCAGTACCGGACTCAACGCATCACGGCTGATGTCGATTTTGGGAAGTGTCTAAAAAACTGAATCACAAAAGGTCAAAGGTCTCAGGCCATTCTTTGAGACATAGGTTCGTGTCTCTTGGATCAAGAAATCGAGCTTCACAGACAAACCAAGCTCGACACTGACTTTGATACTAATGCTTAACTCCAGACGTTCTATTCGCCATTTACAGCGGTACAGTGAGATCGTTTCCATATTTGCCCGGCATGGCTTTGGATTTCTATTCAATCGCAGGGAGCCGAGCCCTCGGACCTGGTTTAGGATTCCCTGGCGGTCGTCACAACATGATGTGCCAGCTCAGATTGACGATCTGGCAGTTCATTTTCGGCAGGCATTGGAGGAGGCGGGCCCGACGTTTATAAAATTTGGGCAAATCCTTTCCACCCGTCCAGACTTGCTGCCTCTTTCCTTTATTATCGAACTGGGCAAATTGGTGGATTCGGTTTCCCCGGAACCGTGGGAAGTGATGCATGCCTTGTTGACTCAGCAACTCGGACAGGAGCCGGAAGCGCTGTTCGCCTCCATTGATCCGCAGCCGATGGCATCTGCCTCGCTTTCACAGGTCCATGCCGCAGTTCTGCCCGATGGACAGAATGTAGTCATTAAAGTCCAACGCCCGAATATCGCCGCTGTGATCAATACCGACCTTGAGATTTTGGCTTCACTGGCGGCAAGAGCGCAAGCAACTCCGCTGGGAAAGGTCTCTGACTTTACAAGCATCGCAGATGATTTTGGTTTCACGCTACGCAATGAACTGGATTACCAACGCGAAGGACGCAACGCAGATCGTCTGCGGGAAAGCTTTGCTGAGGATGCCCAGCTTCTCTATGTCCCAAAGATATATTGGGAATTAAGCACTCGACAGGTACTGGTGATGGAGCGCATTAATGGCATCAAAATTAGTGATATTCCTGCATTGGATGCCGCCGGCTACGACCGTCATAAGGTGGCGCTGAACAGTGCCAGCGCTACGGTCAAACAAGTGCTCGAAGATGGTTTTTTCCATGCCGACCCCCACGCCGGGAATTACCTGATCTTGCCCGGCGAGGTAATTGGGCTCGTGGATTTTGGGAAGGTGGGTTATCTGAGAGACAAAGATCGGATGGAGCTGATCCGGCTGTTTATGTCCGCGATAGAAATGGATGTCGATGGTCTCATCGACCAATTGGTACGCATGGATGCTGTGAGAGAAGATGTGGATCGAAATAGGCTGGCGCACGATTTGCACCGCTTGCTTAACCAATATAATGGCGTTCCCATCAAGTACATTCGTGCCCGGGAATTGATCGATGAGATCACAGCCGTCGCGTTTCGGCATCATTTGCGATTGCCGTCCACCTGGTGGCTGGTCGGGCAGACCATTGTCATGCTGGAAGGTATTGGCTTGCAGTTGGATCCAGATTTTGATGTCTTCAAAGCGGCTGAACCTCACCTCAAACGCCTGATGACGAAACTTTTCCTTCCACGTGATGGGTGGGCACAAACCGTTCTATTAGACCTCACAAATTGGGGCGAGCTGCTTCACCGTTTACCCCGGGTTAGCAATCGGATGCTGGAACGTCTGGAACGAAATGAAGGCTTTCGCATGGAGATCAAAGATACTGACCGCATCCTGGCTAGGATCGACCGGCTGGTAACTCGTCTGGTACTCAGCATACTGGTTGCCGCCTTCGTCGTTGGCTTGCCAATCTTGCTCCAACTCACCACCCCTGGCAGCTTACCTAGAGGGTTGATCTTATTCAGCCTAATCCCGATTGTCGGCACTGCATTATGGCTTGCCATCTCCCTACTAAACACTCCAAGAAAATAATTTTTAACAGACAAAGGAAATTGGGATAAAAGTTCAGAAAAGATCAAATCTGACCGGTGTAAAAAGTACGATAAGGCGTTCGCCTACATAACTTTAAAAGGTTACTGTCACAAACAAGGATGTTGTCAAATCTGGAACATCGCAATAAAAAAGTCAATGATATTCACCAGGGGAAATGGAATGGACTGGGTGGAAAATTTGAAGCAGGCGAAACGCCAGAAGAATGTGTGTGTCGC
>WNFY01013921.1_pt1 | contig 10962 bp, 10 predicted proteins | sample 5400091 | NCBI WGS metagenome assembly WNFY01 (sample SAMN13153364, study PRJNA577476) | soil metagenome | isolation source: 60 cm soil or saprolite under grassland replicate 1 | place: USA:California | collected 2016-06-15
ACCACACCCACGCCGCCGTCGTACAGCGTCGTGTACGACTGGCTCGCGGGGACCGGCGGGATCGCGCGAGGATCGACGATGCCGGCGTCGGCGAAGGCTTCGAGCGCGACGCTCTTGTAGAGGGTCTTGGTGCCCTCGAGGTTCAGTGCGACCGCCCAGCGACCGCCGAGGTCGGGACGAAAGCCGCGCAGATTCGCGTCCCCTGGGGCATGGTAGTGGAAATCGGGCCGGACGAACAGCGCACCGCGGCTCCTTAATAGAGGATTGCTGAACGTCTCGTACGGGTCAGCGCCGCCGAGCATGATCCGCCGCTGCAGCGGCGGGACGTGCTGCGCGAGGTAGGCTCCGCCGAAGAGTCGAGCGCCCAGCGTCGTTTTCAATATGAACGGCGTGCGCAGACTCACTGCGCCGGTGGCCCGCCCGAAGCCTTCCACGTCGTAGCGATTGGCTGCCTGGACGCCGGGACCGGGATTGCGATACACCAGCCCACCCCGCAGCGCGACTCGCGCCTTCCACAGCTTGGAGCCCCGCTGGGGGGGGCTCGTGACGGACGCCCAGGGTCCGGCCTCGATCGTGCCGGCGTCGTCCCACAGCCGCCGGTCCACGTAGCCGAGGTCGCTCACCGCCATCCAGATCGCGTCGAAGCCGGCGTGCCGGTCTGGGCCAACTCCCAAATGCTCGGCGAGTGACCGATCAGCGTGCAGGGCAATCCCGGTTCTGCCCTCGACACTCCAGAAGGCGGCGCTGGCGTCGGTGCGAGGCATCGGATGACTGACGGGATTGCCGAATCGGGCGTACCAGCCGAAGCGGTGTGTCGCGTCGGGATCGAGCCCGTAGGAGAGCAGGCCCACATGCTTTTCAAACCGGCCGAGATAGTTCGTTCGCGAGCGTAAGCCGCCGGTCCAGCCGCCGTAGTTGTTGTACCACATGAGCGGGAGAAGACTGTGGACCATCCCATCGCGGCGAGCCTCCTCATGCGTGGGGTTGTCCAGACGCGTATGCTCGTTCCCTTCCCTGCTCCCGAACCATCCCCGCTTCTCGTGGTTGTTCAGCGCATTCCAGTCATGCGCCCGCTGGCGCGGATCGAGAATCAGGCGCCCCGGCTCGCTATCGGTCACGAATTGCACACGCTCGCTCAGCGGCTCGCCGCTCGATCGGGCGTAGATCCTCTTCTTGTCGCCGATTTCGATCGGCATCCAGCCGTCGCCTTGACGACTGATGCTGACGGCCGTCAGCCATCGGCCATCAGCAAGGCGGCGTCGCTCGACCTTATCCAGTCGATAATCGATCAGTGGCGTGCTATGCAGCCATTGGGCAAAGAGCCAGCGCAGGTCCTGACGCGACACTTCCTCGGCGACACTCCGGAAGGCGTTCTCATCGACGTGCTTCAGACGCCAGCGCGTGTAGTACGTGCGCAGGATCTGCCGCATCACGTCATCGCCCACGACGTAACGCAGCTGCTCGAAAAACAGCTGCGCCTTGTCGTAGATCATCGTGTTGTACGTCTGGAAATCGCGATAGTGCTCGCTGACCATCGACACCGGCTCGCTCCAGCGATCCAGGTCCCAGAGCAGGATGTCTGCTTCGATGCCCGGATACGCGGACCCCTGGCCGTGCGCCTCGAAGAACCAGCCGGTCTGGAAGCTCGTGAATCCTTCGTCCAGCCATCCCTCGCGCCACTCGTTGTTCGCGAGGATGCCCATCGTGTAGTTGTGGCCCAGCTCGTGGACGATGAGGCCGAGGCCGGCGCTGCCGTCCATGATCATCATCGGGAATTCGGTGCCGCCCCCTTCGATGCGATGCACGTTCGTGATCTGCGGCCACGCGAACTTCCCGTAGAGAGAATCGAGCCACGCGAGCGCCAGCTGCGTGCGTCCGACGGCAATGCCCTTCCCCCACGTCACGCTGTCGCCGGGCTGATAGAGGACCCGCACCACGATGTCCTTGTAGCGGCCTTCCTCGTAGCGGTAATCGGGATTGAGCGAGAACGCGAAATGATGGACCGAATCGGCGTAGAAGCGAACGCACTTGCGACCCGGAGCCACGCCGCAATGGCTATCGGGGGGTGTTCGCCCGATACTCGATAGCGGATACCAGTTTCGCTGATAATCGATGGGCGAACCGGGTGTCGCATTGGCACGTGCCCATCCCGGATCACCGCTGATCGGCACACCCGTCGCGCCAACCACCTGGTCGGAAGCCAGATCGAGCATCACGTCGTAGCTCGCGAACTCGCCGTAGAACTCCCCGGCCGGATAGAGTGGATGGTCTTCCCACCCGTACTTGTCGTACACCACGACTTTCGGATACCACTGCGCGAAGTCGAAGCGCCGGCCCCGCCGTCCTTGCCGCCGCGGCAGCGTCGAGGGGCGCGCCTGCCACGTGACGTCGACGACGCATGAATCGCCGGGCGCCAGTGCGCGCGGCAATCGCCAGTGCGCGATCGTGGAGTCGGGCGCGTACGGGTAATCCGGCGCGCGGTGCTCACCCATCACCATTGCCGCCGTGATCCGCTCGAACGCGTAGTCGGGATCCTTCATGTGTTGAAAGCGCACGCGGCCTTCGGCGGAGTCGGCCGCGGCCCAGCGCGAGCCCGGGCGGAACGCGTTGAGGTACTGGTGGACGTAAAAGTCGCGCAGCGTATCGGGCGACTGATTCACATAGCGGATGGACACATGGCCGCGCAGTACGCCGCTTGGCTCGTCGAGCGAGGCGTCGATCGCATACGCGACCCGCTGTTGCCAGTAGGTCGAATCGGGTGCCAGGAGAGTGAGGAGGAGAAGCAACATCGGCCCGTGAATCTCGCGTCTTTCAGTGCCGTGTCGCAAGGAAAGGACGGTAGTCCGGACGCGCGTGCCACCACTATGAGCCTTCACTCTTACCAGGAGGGCTCATGGTATTCCGTATTTTTGCCGTTGGCGCGTTGCTGCTCGGGGCCGGTGCGGTCGGTTGCGACGACCGCACGCCCGTCAGCGCGCCCGCGGGGCCGGTCGGTGCGGCCGCGGCGGTCACGACCTCGCCCCAGCGGCCCGAGGCGCTCGCCCGCATGGTTGCGAAGGGGCTCAAGAACGCCGCATTCCGCGCGTATCTGAAAGCACAGCTCGACGCCTCACCCTATGGCGAGCACAAGCTGCAGTTCGAAACGTTCCTCGCCGCGAACAGCGGCCGGGCGCTGCGCGAAATCGCCGCCGAGAACGCTACGACCAAGGATGGCCTTGCCGAGCAGGCGAAAACCGCCATCGCGCTCGAGGTCTACTTCCCCGTCGCCGCGCATCGGGCGGCGTGGACCGGCGATGAGCAGGTGCTCGTGGCGACGGCGTTGACCGACGACGACCCGCCGATCGCGTTCGATCCCGACGGCGGGCGCCACGTGCTCGACCCCAAGACGCCGCCGGCGACTCCCGTCCTCGCGCTCGTGCCGGTGGAGACTGACTTCTCGGTCGTCCCGGCACGACAGATGTGCCTCGAGGAGTGTGATACCGGCGGCGGGGTGATCGGCGAGACGCCGCCGCCCCCTGGCCTATACATGACCAAAAGCCATTTCGTACAAGACTTTGAAGGCTGGTTGAAGGGGTCACCCGAATTTGAGGTACAGATCCTGGGCCAAAAGGGCGCTACGGACTCGTTGATTTCATACCAGTGCGCCGGAGAGCATGCCGGTGGGCCGTACACGTTCGATCAGAACGATCTGGATTGGTCCGGGCAGGTGCTGCTGTTTTCCAAGCAACAGCTCGATACGTACAACGCGGCGCATCCGAATTCCAATATCCGCGTGTTTGTGGTCGAGGATGACGACACGGCTTACGGGTACGCGAAGTCGGCATATAACATCTTCCAGGCGATCGCGAGTTGGATCAAGACAGATGACGAACTCGTGGGGAACGCCGTCGAGGACCGTATCGTCGGCGCCTATTACCCCGGATTCAATTGGTTCGTGAAAGGTGATAACAACATCACCAACGGCTGGATCAATCTCGTAATGTATTGAACGAGGCTACCAATGCGCGCGGTCCTTCTCCTGCTCACCTGTTTCTGTTGCGGTCTGATTGTCCCGGCTGGAGCACAATGGTCCGTCGCATTGGAGCTCGCGACGAACACGTATCGCGGCGCAACACATGACACAACCAGTAGCCACGTCGCGTCCGAGGGACGACCTGGCGGCGGCACCGCCGTATCGCTGAAGTTAGGCCGCAATTGGCGGCGAGCAGGCGCCGCGCTTCGACTTTCATACTCGAATCCCGGCTTCGCGGTTGCTGGTCAGGGCTTTAGTCTGACCGACAAGACGACCGGCAGGCTGCTCGAGCTTTCAATGCTGGTGAACACCCGGGTGGGAGGGATTGGGCCGAGCGGAGCGGTGAGGGTTGAACTGGGGCCCGCCCTCCACCTGTGGGATTTCGATGGTGAATTCCGGTTACGTGCCGGCGCACTGGGCGGCGTCGGCTAGGATCCGTCCGCCTTGAGGGGATGCTGTCACCGTCGTGGTTCAACGCCGACGATGTGCCACCGGAATTCGAGAGACGCGCCACATGGCGCTACGGTGTCGGGTTGGGTTTGTCTTACCGCTTGTAGCAAAGTTCTAACGCAGCATTGTGGAAGCGCGGCGAGGTCGCACACGTAAATTGAGCTCGTGCGATCTCGCGGCGCGATGACCCTCGAGTGGCTGGCCGGGCTGCGCCGCGCGGGAGGGGACGTGCGGGTAGTGCTGGAGGCTTCGTTCTAACCCGCTACGGCGTCTGCGCCGGCGCGCTGCGCGGCGCCAGGACCGCCTGCCCCAGCGTATTCGCGTCCGTCCCGAACCAGATCGACTTCGTCGCCGCATCGTAGTACATGTGCCGCACGACGCCGCCGCCGCTCGGTACCGGCGTCTCTTCGCTGAAGCGCAGCGTCCTGGAGTCGAATGACACGAAGCGGTTGGGCCGCGACGTCTCGACTACCCAGACGCGGTCTTCATCGTCGCGCACCACGGCGTACGGCCGCGCATCCGCACCGCCTGGCAGCTGCCACTCGTCCACCTTCCCGCTCCCCGGATCGTAGCGACCCAGGAAGCCGCCGGCGTAATCGCCGTACCAGATCTTGTCGTCGGACGTGATTTCCATGCGGCGGGGGCGCGCCTCCGCGCGCGGCAGCGTGATCTCCCGCAGCTGCATCGTCGCAGGATCGACGGTCGCGATCTTGTTGGTGCCGAACAGCACGATCCACGGGTGGCCTTGGGAATCGAGCTTGATGCCATACGGGCGGGCGTTGGGCGTGGGCACCATGAGCAGCCGGACCACACCGGTGCTCACGGTCAGCTTACCCACCGCGTTGCCGCCCTGCGCGCTGAACCAGATGTCGCCGTTTTTGTCGAAGACCAGCGTGTGTGGATCGCGGACCATGGGGTCGGGCATGGGAAATTGCTTGATGCTGCCGTCTTTCGGATCCAGCCGGCCGATATATCCCGCGAGATTGCCCGAGTACCACACGAAGCCCGACTTATCCACGATCAGGTTGTGCGGGCCGCTGCCGGACGGCAGAGCGTAGCGCTTGAACTCTCCGGTCGACGGCACGAAGTAGGCGAGATAATTGCCGGCCTGACCGCAGAACCAGATGCGATTCGTCGTCGGATCGACGTACGGATCGCGCGGGCGGGTGTCGGCCCAGGGGACAGGCCATTCCTTGATGACAGGGGGTTTATCGACGACAGGAACAACGACAACACCGAGCAAGCCGAGTAACGCGAGCGCCTTCATAGTCACTCTCCCGTGAGCATTCTCCGCTGTAAAGCTGTGAGCCGCCTGCGGACCGAGCCATCGAAGATGCGGTCTCCGACCCGTACAACTACCCCGCCCAGGATCCGGGGGTCGGACCGGAAGTAGGCCCGCACTTCGCGTCCCAGTGCCTTGGTCAACCGCTCGACGACCTGCTTCTGGGTGCGGGCGTCGGCCTCGTTGGCGAGCGTCACGCCGGCATGCACGCGGTTGAGCTTCGCATCGAGCAGGACCTGGTACTCCTGGGCAATCTCGCCCAGCAGGCCCTGGCGACCCCGTCGCACGACCGCCTGGAGAAAGCGCACGAACTCGGGTGGGGCTTCGCCTTTCAGCGCACGCTCCAGGATCAGGGCTTTGGCGGCCTTCGACACGCGCGGTGATTCCAGCGCCGTGGCGATCCGCTCGTCGGCCTGCACTGCGCCCGCGACCGCGTCGAGCAGCGGGCCGAACTCGTGCCCCGCGGCGAACAGCGCCTCCGCGTAGTTGCGCGCGACAGTGACGCTCTTCACCGCTGTTTCTCCGCCTTGCCGAGGCTCTCGAGGAACTCCGTCACGAGCTTGCGGTTCGCCTCAGTGTCGAGATTCGCCTCGATGACCCGCGACGCGGCCGCGATCGACAGATCTACCGCCTCGCGCCGCAGCGCCAGGATCGCTTTCTCCTTCTCGGCGTCGATGTCCTTGCGCGCCCGGCTCAGCAGCGCGTCGTACTCCTCGCGCGCCTTGGCCAGCAGCGTCTCACGCTCCTTCTGCGACACCGCTTTCGCTTTGGCGAGAATGTCCTGCGCCTCGTTGCGCGCCGCCGCGATTTGCTTCTTGTGCTCCTCGAGCAGCCGCTGCGCCTCGGCGTTCGCCTTTTCGGCGTCGTCGAGCTGCTTCTGGATGCGGCGCTCGCGCTCCTCCACCATCCGCAACAGCGCGGGATAGCCGAGCCGGTAGAGGACCGCGAGTAGGATGACGAAGATGACGACGGTCCAGATGATCACCCCGCCGTTGATGTCGAACGGCGAGGCTACGCGCTCCGCTTCGTGCTGGATAAATGACAGTAACAAAGTCATTTGATCAGCTTGAACAGCAGCGCGAACACCAGCGCCGCGAGCGTCGCGCCTTCGATGAGCGCCGCCGTCAGAATCATCGCGCCGCGGATGTCGGCCGATGCTTCGGGCTGCCGGGCGATCGCCTCGACCGCCTGGCCGCCGATGCGACCGATGCCGATCCCGGCGCCGATGAGGGCGAGTCCCATCCCGATGCCGGCGCCGAGCAGCGCGTTGTTATTCAGCGCGGCGGCGGCGGACGGTTCCTGGAGCAGCATGAGGAGCATGTGCATGGTGTTCCCTCTAGTGTTCGTGTTGCATGAGTCCGATGAAGACGGACGTGAGGAGCGCAAAGATATAGGCCTGCAGGAACGCGACCAGCAGCTCGAGGCACATCATGAACAGCACGAACGCGACCGTGCCGCCGGCGATGAACCAGTTCGCAAACAGGAAGATGAGACCGAGCAGCGAGAGGATCACGAAGTGCCCGGCCGTCATGTTGGCGAACAGCCGCAGACAGAGCGCGAACGGTTTCACCACCTTCCCGATCAATTCGACCGGCGTCATGATCACCGCCATGATGACGGCACCGACACCGGTCATCCCGGCCGGCACCATCACGATCGTCTTCAGATAGCCCTTCGGACCGAGTGCGCGGAAGCCGGAAATCTCGATGACCAGGAAGGCGATCAGCGCCAGCCCGCCCGTGACCGCGAGGTTGCCGGTCGGCGTCGCGCCCCAGGGAAACAGGCCCAGCAAGTTGCAGTACAGGATGAAGAAGAAGAGGGTCTCGATCAGGGGGACGAACTTCTCACCGCCGTGGCCGATGCTCGCGATGGCCACGTCGTCCCGCACGAACAGCACCATCGCCTCGACCGCCGCGCCGAACCCGCTCGGGCCCTTCCCTTCACGGTGGCGCTTCGCCACCTGCCGCCCCGCGTACCAGATCGTCAGGAACACGAGGAACGCGGCGAAGATCATGAAGACGACGTGCTTCGTGGGCGAGACGTCGATGTGCGTGCCCGGAATGAACCAGGGACCGGGAAGCGGGATTTCCTTCCCGAACGGCAGCTCGAGCACGTGGCTGTCCGCCGTGTGCTCGAGGATCACCTTGCCGATGTCGGGCGCTTGCATCATCGCAGAAACCTCGTCTCCAGGAACAGGAGCGGCAACAGCACACCGAGATACCCAAGACCGGCGGGCAACGGCGGGATCGAGGCGCGGTGGGTGACCGACCACACCAGGAGCACGCCGAGCGCCAGAAACCGGATCCCCATGCCGCCGAGCCAGCGGGCCATGAACTCGGGGTTGGGCGCGCGCATCTTCGGCCGCAGCAACGTCACCGCCCACAGCTGCGCCAGCACCGCCACGCCCCCACCGATCATTGCCGGCCTGCCACCAAGCGCGCCGGCCACCACGACCAGGACAACGCCGACCGCGACGAGGATTCCGATTGCTTTCACGTCGCTCCCTTACCGTCCCTTACCGTCGGTGTATCTACCGTCCCTTACCGTCGATGTCTTTCTTCACGCGGTAGTAGATGCTCATGAACCCCGCGAACCCGCCCACGAACGCACCGATGATCGCGAACAGCGGCCGCGTATGAACCCACCCATCCAGAAACCACCCCCCGGCGCCGAACAAGAGGATGGCGATCGCGAAGTTGAGCGACATGCCGAAGTACTCGTAGCCAGAGCCTTCGTTTTTTTGTGCGGGAGTCATGTTGCGCCCGGAAACCTAGGCGCTTGTGAAATTTTTCGCAAGCAAATCGCCAGCCATGCAACGCTATGTGGCGTTTGAGGGTAGGGACTGATTACCTTCGCTGCAATGGCGTCAAACCCTTCCCCCGTCCCCCGTCCCTCTTCCCCGGTCTCCGGCGACGTCGAATTACTCGAGCGCCTCGCCGGCGCGCGCCGTGACCTGCTCGAGCAAGTCGGGCAGCGCATCGTGGGGCAGCGCGACGTGTTGGATGGGATCCTCACCGCGATCTTCTCCGGCGGTCACGCGCTCCTCGTCGGCGTGCCGGGACTCGCCAAAACGCTGATGGTGCAGACGCTGGCGGAGACGCTCGACCTCGGCTTCACGCGCATCCAGTTCACCCCCGACCTCATGCCGTCCGACATCACCGGCACCGAGATCATCGAGGAGGACCTCAACACCGGCAAGCGCGGCTTTCGCTTCGTGCGCGGGCCGGTATTCGCCAACATCGTGCTGGCCGACGAGGTGAACCGCACGCCCCCCAAGACGCAGGCGGCGCTGCTCCAGGCAATGCAGGAACATCAGGTGAGCGCGGCGGGGCAGACCCATCACTTGCCCTCACCCTTCTTTGTGCTCGCCACCCAGAATCCGATCGAGCAGGAGGGGACCTATCCGCTCCCCGAAGCGCAATTGGATCGCTTCATGTTCGAGCTGCGGGTGGACTATCCGTCGCAGGAGGAGGAAGAGGCGATCGTGGCGGCGACGACGGGCGACGACACCGCCGACGTGCGGTCCGTCCTCACCGCCGACGACGTGCTCGCGATGCAGCACCTGGTGCGGCGCATTCCGGTGTCGCAGGCGCTGGTGAAGGCGGCGGTGACGCTGGTCCGGATGACTAGGCCGCCCGAAGCAGACGCTCTCCCCTTCATTAAAGAGTACATCTCCTGGGGCGCGGGCCCCCGGGCGTCGCAGTACCTCGTGCTCGGCGCAAAAGCCCGGGCTGCGCTGGACGGCCGGCCGATGGCGGACGAGGACGACCTCCGCGCAGTCGCGCCGACGGTGCTCACGCACCGCATCGTGATCAATTTTGCGGCGGAGGCGGCGGGAAGGACCGCCGCCGACATCATCGCCCAGCTCCTGAAAGAGGCGCGCTGGCAGCCGAAGTAGCGCGAGCCACCGCGAAGCTACCTCACGCGCCGATACACCTGCTCCCCGTCGACCACGCGCACCTCTCCCACCGTTCCATCAGGATCGATCGCAAAGGCCACGTAGTCCGGCTGCAGGAACTGGTCGCGCCACGTGACGCGGAAGACGTCGTACTGCCAGTGCTCCATCTGGCCGTTCAACTGGCCCACCTGGAGCGTCAGCCCCCCCCCCCGCCCCCAGCCCCCCGCCGCCCATGCGGACCGTCGCCGTGCCGTACAGGCTGTCGGCGTACGTCCCGACGTAGCGATCGAGCGGCAGCGTGGGATGCGTATTCGGGACACGCTTGCTCTCGTTCGCCCGCTGGACCGCCGCCGTGCTGTCGGCTAAGCGCTTGTACATGGCGCGCATCTCGACGCTCCAGTCGTGCGCCCCAGGCCCGATGAAGCGGTCGAACACGGTGTACATCAGCGCGTGGCGCAGCTCGGAGTGATCGAGGTTCGTGAAGATCGCGACGCCGACGCGCCGGTCGGGGAGCAGGCCTACGATGGCCGAGCGGCCTTCGATGGAGCCGGTGTGCATGGCGACGAATTCGCCGCGATAGTCCTGGAGGATCCATCCCAGCCCGTACGCCTGGAAATGCGGATGCACGAGCGACGCGGTCGGAAAGAAGGGTCGAGCCAGGGTCTGCTGCGGCTTGAACAGCTCGGCGAAGTTCTGGGGACTGACGAGCCGCCGGCCGGCCACGCTGCCCGAATCGAGCAGGAAGCGCAGCCATTTGGCCATGTCGGTCGCGGTCGTGAACGCCGAGCCCGCGGGCGCGATGCCGTCGATGCCGTTGAGCGGCGCCGGCAGGACACGAACGGTATCGCGCACGATGCCGTGTGGCGACGACAGATCGGTGACACCGGCCGCCTGCAGCTCGCTCGCATCGGCGTAGCTCTCCGTCATGCCGAGCGGCGCGTAAATACGGGCGTGCAGCAGGGCCTGCCAGGTCGTCCCAGCGGCGTGCGCAGCGACGTCCCCCGCGAGGGAGTAGGTGACGTTGTTGTACTGGAACTTGGACCGGAAGCTCGTGGTGGCGGGGACGAGGCGCAGGCGGTGCACGATCGTGGCGAAATCGAGTCCGCTATTGCTCCACAGATAGTCCGGATCACCGAAGCCGACGCGGTGGGTAAGCAGGTCGCGCACGGTCAGCTCGCGCGTCACGTAGGGGTCGGCGAGTTGCAGCTGCGGCAGGTATTTCTGCACCGGATCGTCGAACGCCAGCCGGCCGCTGTCGGCGAGCATGGCGACGAGCATGGCGGTGAACGCCTTGGTGGTGGACATGTTGCCGAACCGCGT